>Ga0209339_1000256_pt1 | contig 19873 bp, 20 predicted proteins | sample OlaalgELextract3_FD_187376 | JGI IMG/M metagenome (GOLD analysis project Ga0209339, IMG submission 187376) | Olavius algarvensis symbiont microbial communities from Tuscany, Italy - Type A ELBA extract 3 (SPAdes) (version 2) | ecosystem: Host-associated > Annelida > Digestive system >... | reverse complement strand
TCCGATCAAAAGCAACTAAACCAGAACAAAATCCACGAAAAATGTGGATTACCGAAGTGATCCAATCATCGCCGTGATTTGGTGCGCGGAAATCGGCCATTTAATAACCGAGTTTTTCAACAGAATCTGCCCAAATCGGACTCTTACAGGCTTGATCAGAATCGGCCCATGCCAGGACATCTTTGAATTGGTGAATAGCTATAAATTTACAAGGTTTGTTATCCGAAGATTACCGCCAAACTGGCAGGTAATATCAAGAGAGCTTACGTGTCACGTAAATCGCGCTTTAGCATGGTTCCAAGTTCCGGCCGTAATAAAGTAATAACTTTTCCATTCCGATTAGAAAAATTGGGATTGCCGTGCATTACGTTAGGGGTTCACTTTAAGTGAAGATACTCGTATATTTGATGAAAATAATAACTATGGAGTCTACGTTTTGTCGGCTTTATATAATCGAAATACCGTAAAACCGAGCGCAAGTACCAGAACGAAAAATGCGTTCGAAGAGCGCCGCAGATTGCCGAATCATGAGCTGCCCCGATTCTGGTGGCTATATGTACCCTTGGCTTTCTTTGCCACACGTTATGCAATTCACCTGTTCTCCGATTCGAGAAATGGACTCGAGTCGTGGTTCAGGAATGAGACGGGGGTGGTGGAAAACATGACGGTTTTGCTGTTGATGATTGCGCTCGGGGTGGCGATATGCACCCTGTGTCGCTTTGGCAAGGAATTGCATCTTTGCCCGAAAATCTTTCTCCTGCTCTACTGCCTGGGCTGCATTTACTATGCTGGCGAAGAGGCTAGCTGGGGTCAGCACTGGTTCGGCTGGGAAACCGGCGATTTTTTTCGGAAAATTAACGACCAACAGGAAACCAACTTTCACAATACCTCAGTATTGTTAGACCGACTGCCCAAGGCCATTATATCCCTTCTGATTTTTATTGGGGGGATCGTGGCACCGTTGCATTACATGATGCGCAAACGCCGTATTAATTATCAAAACAGACTCTGGTGGCTGATGCCGACGGCGGTTTGTCTGCCCACTGCGGTGATCGCTTCGATTGCCACTTTGCCATCAAAGATCGAGCGTGCCACTGATCTCAAGTTCTACTTCGATCAGGCTCAGGAAACCAAGGAATTATACATCGCTATCTTTATCTTGCTTTTTATCATTTCGCTGTACGTGCGTATGCTACGGCTGCGACACGCGGGCAGACATTTCTCGCCGTTTTGACCAGGCCAAGCTTTTACCAAATCCTGCAGCCAGTGTCCGTTTCGTGCCGTTGGACTAAACCGCTCTCGCGGTACCGGGCGCCAGCATCGAGCGCATCATCTTTGCCACTGACCGTGGTGTCTTTTACGTTTTGAACCCCGGGGTATTTCGCCCCGCCTCAAAAACGGAGAAGACACCATGGCACAATCGACTCAACCCATCAGCCCGCTGCGCCAACGCATGATCGAAGACATGCATCTGCGTAAACTCGCACCCAAAACCCAGACCGGCTATATCCGCGCCGTCAAGAAGCTCGCCGATTATCTTGGCCACTCGCCTGACCGTGCGAGTGCCGAAGATTTGCGTCAGTTCCAGTTGCACCTGACCGACCAAGGCACCTCCCGCGTCACCATCAATACCACGATTACCACGATTACCGCCCTGCGGTTTTTCTTCGAAGTCACCGTGGGAGATCAATCGATCGCGGGCAAGCTCAAGACCGTACCGGTGCCGCGCAAACTCCCGGTGGTACTCAGTCGCGCGGAAGTCAGCCGACTACTGGAAGCCACGCATAGCCTGAAGTACAAAGCGGCATTCGCCGTCGCCTATGGCGCAGGGTTGCGCATCAGCGAAGTGGTGGCACTCAAGACCCGTGATATCGATGGCGAGCGCAAAACGCTGCACGTGGAACAGGGCAAGGGCCGCAAGGATCGTTATGCGATGCTCTCCCCGGTGTTGCTGGATGTTCTGCGTCGCTGGTGGCGTGAAGGCCACGCCAAGGGCCTGCTACTCGATGGCGGCTGGCTGTTTCCCGGTCAGAACCCGGTCAATCCACTAAGCGCCCGCCAGTTGTCCCGCGCCATTCGAGCGGCCGCCGCCGCGGCCGAGATTGATAAACGCGTCTCGATGCATCTGCTACGACATTCGTTTGCCACCCACCTGCTGGAACAGAAGGTCGATATTCGCCTGATCCAGGTTTTGCTCGGCCACAGCAAACTCGAGAGCACCAGCCTCTATACCCAGGTGGCCACCGATGTGCTGCAGGAGGTAACCGGCCCGCTGGAGATCTTGTCAATACCGACCTAACGGGCCGTGTCCCGTCAGACCCTCGAGGTCGCGGATATCTTCCGTGCTCGGGGCGAGGCGTGGCGTCAGGTGAACCGGGGACACATTAGTCTCGGCCAGTTCAAGGTCATGTCGGCCATCGAGGCTTGCCGCAGCGCGGCGCTCGGTGGTCATGTATGGCATTGCCAGAGCTGCGATCATCGCCAGATTGCCTACAACTCTTGCCGTAACCGCCATTGTCCCCGATGCCAGGGCAGTGCCGCGCAGCGTTGGCTCGAAGCGCGTCAGGCCGATCTGTTGCCGGTCGAGTATTACCACCTGGTATTCACGCTGCCGGCGCCAATCAGCGATCTCGCCTACTACAACAAGTCGGTGATCTACGCCATCCTGTTCCGGGCGGCTGCCGAGACGGTACAAACGATCGCGGCCGACCCGAAGCACCTGGGCGCAAGCACGGGGCTGACGCTGGTATTGCATACCTGGGGTTCGGCGATGACGCACCATCCGCATGTCCACGGCATCGTACCCGGCGGTGGTCTGTCCGTGGACGGTGAACGGTGGATCGGCTGCAAACCGGGGTTCTTCCTTCCGGCGCGCGTCTTGTCACGACTCTTTCGGCGGTTGTTCCTGGAAAGACTCGACCGAGCCTATCGGGCCGGTGACCTCCGTTTCTTCGGTAAGCATCAGCTATTGGCCAATGCAAAGCGCTTTGATCATTGGATCAAGCTGCTGCGAAAAACCGAATGGGTGGTTTATGCCAAGCGTCCATTTGCGGGACCCGAAGCGGTACTGGCTTATCTATCGCGATACACCCACCGGGTGGCTATCTCCAACAGCCGCTTCGCTTCGATGAACAGGGCGTCACCTTCAAGTGGAAAGACTATCGCGGCAATCAGCGGTACCGACATAAAACCATGACACTCGAAACCGATGAGTTCATCCGGCGTTTCCTGATTCATGTGCTGCCGAGTGGTTTTCACCGTATTCGGCATTATGGGTTGCTGGCGAATTCACGACGGCGAGACAACCTCGAGCACGCACGAGAACTGCTGGCGGAAAGCGTTGACGCAGATATCATCGACACCACTCCAGAAGAAGTACCCTTATCCGCCGATACCGCCGATTCGGTGCCCGCGACTTATCTCTGCCCGGATTGCGGCAGTCCCATGGTCATCATCGAATGCTTCGAGCGCGGACACCTGCCGCGTGCGCCGCCATTGAGCATCAGTGCGTGATGGCCGTTGTCGCACAGCATTCACCGATCAGGACTGCTTGTTACCGGCGAAGGCCGGTAATGGTTACTCCTGTCTTGGTTCAGCAGAATCGCCCTTGTGTCCGTCGAACGAGGGCTCGGCGTTCATACATTTCAGTCGCTTTCAACCGGATCGATCGACTTCAGGCCACGGTCCACCCGGGGTTTCCACCGCGACACACGACAGTGTTCAATAAAATCCCCATAGATTGCCGATACGCTGAAACGTATTGCCTGCGCCCCGCGGTTTCGTCCCTCGGGGCTTGTCCGACATCTGCCCACTAATCATTTTGCCAATCTGACTGCTCACTGCTTCGAGGGCAGATATCTGACAACCCTTAAAATTAGCCGGCTATCTTGCATTGACGATGACGGTCTGCTTTTCGGGAAATATCTTATAAGCTCCAGATTACTCGACGCCGATATCGACGCAATCAGCGCGCGCATTAAGGCGAGTTCGGCTGGTTTGCTTGGGCGCGGCGACGCTCAGCCTGCGGCGGTTAATTCGTCTTCGTAGTCGCAGGGAATCGAGCGCGCATGCAGAGAGGTTTCGGGTACACCGATTCGAAGGTGTTGATTTTGCCGGTATGCACATCGTAACGGCCGACCCGAATCAATATGCCGTCGCTGACCAGCGCCCGTACGATTGCAGGGAACTTGATCAGCGTGCCGTCTTTACCCGTGTACAGATAGTACACCTTATCTCCCAGCTTGATTTCGCCCGTGTCGGGGGTCGTCATGTATAAAGGTCCTAGTAGGAATTCATCCAGGCGGTATAGCGCTCGTCGACGGTGATACCGTAATCGCTCCACCATTCGGGATTGGCGACGATGGTGCGCGGCATGACTTCGGGACGGTTAGGCATATGCCCCATAATGTCTTTGCCATTGTGGAACCAGGGTTCGCCCGCGCGCATAATATCGAAGGCCGAGGCCCGCATCGGGCCATTGCTGATGTACTTGGCCTGTCTCGCCTGTTGCGCCGGCGCGGAAGCATGCACCAGGAAACGTTTGGCTTCCTCCGCATTGGGCGCGTCTTTGAGCAACACCAGCCATTCTTCTTCGAGTACCTGTCCATCCCAGATGGTGACGAAGTTTTCGTTTTGCGATAAAACCGCTGCACCGACCCGGCCGCTATAAGCGATCGACATCGATACATCCCCCGATCTGACCAGCTCCAGCGGTTCATCGCCGTAGTTCCAGAACACGGCATGGTCCTTGATACCGTCCAGCTTGGCAAAGGCGCGGTCGATGCCGGCGTCGGTGCTCATGACCTTGTAGACGTCCCTGATGGCGACGCCGTCGGCCACCAGCGCCATTTCAATCAGCGCGTTCGGCAGAATGTGAAGCCCGCGTTTACCGGGAAATTTTTCTGTATCGAAAAAATCGGCGATCGAGGTCGGTTGCACACCCTTGAAGGCGCCTTCCTGGTAAAAATAGACATACGACCAAAACACTTGCGGGACCACGCAATCGTTGGGCACCTGCACCATAATGTCGTCATCCATCGCGGTACCGTCCGGGGCCGGTTTGAAAATATCGCGATCCAGTTCCTCGAAAAGACCTTCGTCGCAACCGACGCGGGCATCGTGCGGCTTTTTGTTGCGATTTTTCGTAGTTACCGCCCCAGGAAGTAAAGTTCACTTCCGCCCGAAGATCCGCAATCGATGCGACACTGACGGCGGCCGCCAGCAGCAACCGAATCGGTGTCATGCCCGCCATATTTGTCCATGCCCGATTCATATTTCTTGTAGTATAAATGACTGCAACTAGCCCGATAGACCTATGTTAGGCTGATTCTACCTCGATTTTATAACTGTGTGCGAAAACCTTGGTACCCGATTACCTAATAAAACATTGGCGCGGCGAGTTACCGCTGGCACAGGCCTTTTGGATAAACCTGGTAGTTTTAATGGTTGCTCTGGGGTTGCTGGAACGATTGATGTTCCCACCTTTTATCGAACAGGAACTAGCGGTAACGAGCGCGGTAATCGTTTACTCCGTGGTCGTTAAACTGGTCATTTACCCCTGGCAGGCGGTTGGCGTGCTGCGCAGTTGCGGCCGGCGTATCGAGTCGGATAGCGGCCGGCTGTGGGCGACCATAGCGCAAGTCGAGGTGGTAGTTAGCCTGGCCGTAATCCTGCTAACGACGATAGAAACCTATCAGTCGCTGCAGATTTACAAACGTAATCTGCTGGTCGAGAAAATAATTCCCCCGGAGCCCCAGTACTCGCTCGATCTGATCGAGCATGGATCGCTGGTTCATTTGCGCGGCCCGTTTCAGATTGGCATCACGAGTAAGCTTGCCGACCTGATCGAGCGAAATCCGCAGGTAAGGGGGATTATTCTCGACAGCGAAGGCGGCCAGATTTACGAAGGCAGGGGGCTGGCGCGGCTGATCAGCGAAAACAGGTTGCGGACCTATACCCTCGACCAATGCCTGTCGTCATGCACCACCGCATTTGTCGCCGGGGCAATACGTACGCTGGGTACCCGTGCGAGGCTCGGATTTCATCAATACAAGACCTATAGCCTGATCCCTTCCATCAATGTCGAAAATGAACAGGCCAAAGACATCGCGATCTTCGCGCGCCAGGGCGTTTCTGCTGAATTTCTCGATAAGGTCTTTGTTTATTCCCCGGAAGAAATGTGGTGGCCGGAGATCGACGAGCTGGTCAGCGCCGGTGTGGTCCACCAGACGGGCTTTTCTCTGCCCGATTAAACCTGGCAATCAGTTCGCCGGGTGAATCCTAGTGAGGGGTAATTCCGCGTAAGCGTTCGGTGCGGCGGCGCAGCAGTTCCAGGAAAACCAGCAAGGCGACCGAAACCACAATCAGTATGGTGGCTACCGCCATGATGGTCGGACTGATTTCTTCCCTGATGCCGGAAAACATTTGCCAGGGAATCGTGCGTTGTTTGTAACTGCCGACAAACAGCACGACCACGACTTCGTCGAACGAGGTAATAAATGCAAACAAGGCGCCGGATATTACCCCGGGGGTTATCAACGGCACCGTGATATGGAAGAAGGTATGCGTCGGCGAAGATCCCAGGCTGGCGGCCGCGCGGGTCAGGCTGTGATCGAAGCCGGTCAGGGTCGCGGTAACCGTGATCACCACGAATGGCGTCGCCAACGCGGCATGCGCCAAAATGACGCCGATATGGGTGCCCTGTAAGCCGATTCTCGAGTAAAAGAAAAACATGCCCGCCGCGGAAATGATCAGCGGCACAATCATCGGCGAGATCAGTAGTCCCATTACCGTCGTTCTGAACGGAAAATCGGAGCGGCTCAGGCCCAGCGCCGCCAGGGTGCCGAGGAAGGTGGAAATAATGGTCGAGAATATTGCGATGATAAAACTGTTCTTGACCGCGCCCTGCCAGTTCAGGCTGCCGAAAAATTCCTGGTACCACTTGGTGGAGTAGGCCTCGGGTTGCAGCTGCAGCATTTCCGTGGTGAAAGAGAAGTAGGGCTGCTGATTGAACGACAGCGGTAGTATCACCAGAATTGGAAAAATCAGAAATACGAATATCGATACGCAGATAATAATAAAGCAGTAATGCCAGACGCGTTCCGGCCAAGTGGCGTGTATCGGCAGTGCCATCGGTCTACCCCAGTTTCATATTGTTGATGCCGACTACCTTGTCGTAGAGAATATACAATGCCAGTACCAGCAATAGCAGGATGGTTCCGAGCGCCGCGCCGAGGCCCCAGTTCAGCGAAGTAGAAATATGGTGCGCGATAAAATTGCTGATCAAGGTGCCCTTGGTGCCGCCGACCAGCGCCGGGGTAATGTAGTAGCCGATCGCGATAATGAAAACCAGTATTCCGCCCGCGCCGATTCCCGCGATCGTATTCGGCAGGTAAACTCGCCGGAACGCGGTAAAAGAAGTGGCGCCCATCGATCGCGCCGTGCGCATATAACTCGGTGGAATCGTTTTCATTACGCTGAATAGCGGCAACACCATGAAGGGCAGCAGGATATGGGTCATGGCGATGATCGTACCGTATTCGTTATGGATCATTGCCAGCCGATTATTGTCATCCAGTATTCCTATGCCGACCAGGATATCGTTGATCACGCCTTCTTTTTGCAGGAGCGCAATCCAGGCCGAGGTTCGGACCAGTAACGAGGTCCAAAACGGCAGTAGCACCAGAATGATTAACAAATTGCTGGTTTTGGTCTTGACGGTGGCCATCAGAAAGGCGATCGGATAACCCAGTATTATCGTCAGCACGGTTATCATGATGCTCAGTTTGATGGTGCGCCAGAACAGGGTTAAATATATCTGCGCTTCTTCGGGTTTCATCGAAACCGAGCCGTCGGTATTCTTTTTGGCATCGACCGCGGCCAGGATATAGGAACTGGTGAACGCGCCGCTTTCGCGTTTGATTAGCCGCCAGGTCTTGAGTTGGCCCCATTTCTTGTCAAGTTTTATCATCGCGGCCTGCGCCGACTCAGGAGTGTCCAGCCGTTTGATTTTACGCGCGGTTTTTCTGAACAGGCTGGACATGCCCGACAATTCGTAATTAAGGCGCCGGCCCAGGCGGCTGATGGTTTTTTGTTCGGCGCCGGACTTGAAATCCTTGAACAACGCCTGGAAAGCCGCCTCGCCGGGTAATTCCTCGGAATCGAGATCCCAGTCCGCGAGCGCCTTGACGACACCCGGAATTTCAGTCTCGACGATACTGTTGTCGACACTGCGTACCAGCATGTCGAAGATCGGGATCATGAAGGTGATGAGAATGAAAAAGAACAGCGGGGCAACCAACAGCAATGCGGTTTTTTTACGCTGCCAAAGCGCTCGTTTTAGACTTACTTTTAAGGGAACGCCGTCAGCAGTTGTTATCACATCGCCGGTAACTGCCTGATCTTGTGCTGCAGTATCTACCATGTTCTCGTTCCACCTGTCGGTTACTCCGGGGTTCCTGGCGGAACCCCGGAGCAGTTTGTCGATCTATCTGAAGCCTAGCCTTTGGCAAGCCACGCTTCGAAGCGCTCGGTCATTTCTTCCTTGTGATCCGCCCACCATTCGAAGTCATAGAAAAATGCGCCCTTCATATTTTCCGGCGCGGTCGGCATATGCGGTCCCATTTCTATCCCCAGATCGGCATGCTTGCCCACCATCGGTGCCGAAGAGGCGCGCAACGGGCCGTAGGAAATGTACTTGGCCTGGTCGGCCAGCCGTTGGGTATCGGTTGCGAAACGCAAATATTTCATGACCTCGTCTTTGTTGGGAGCGCCCTTGGGCACCACCCAACCGTCAAGCTGAATCGCCTGGCCGTCCCACAGCATCTCAATCGGCTGCTTGTCGACTTCGATCGCCTTGAATAGACGGCCGTTGTAACCGGTGCCGAAAACGACTTCGCCGTCAGCCAGCAATTGCATGGGTTGCGATCCCTTGGTCCACCAGATGACTTGATCCTTGATGGTGTCGAGCTTGGCGAAAGCCCGCTTGACGCCCGCCTCGGTATCCAGCACATCGTAAACGTCTTCAGGAGCGACGCCGTCGGCGATCAGCGCCCATTCGACATTCGGATCCGGTCGTTTTTCCAGCGCGCGCTTACCGGGAAATTTTTTCAGGTTAAACACGTCCGCCATCTTGGTGGGCTTGTTTGTGAGTTTGTCATGACGGTAGCCGAACACGGTGGAATAGGCGATTTGCGGAATAAAACAGGGCGATACGATCGCTTTTCCAAAATCGACGCTGGCCAGGGTTCCATCGGGTGCTGCGGCCAGTTGGACGTCGTGGTCGATTTCCTCGACCAGGCCTTCGTCACACAGGGTAATAGCGCTGGGCGCTTCCGCATCCAGTAAGTCCCAGGTGACGTTGCCGGCTTCTACCTGCGCCCGCAGTTTCGAAGAACCCTCGGAGGCTGAATCGTCGTTGACGATCTTAATGCCCGGATTCATCTTCATGTAGGGCTCGTGATAAGCGCGTTGCTGGCTTTCGGTGTAGGCACCGCCCCAGGAAACTACCACCATCGTAGTCTCGGCGTGGGCAGCCGTCACCACGCCGACAGCGGCTGTCGCCAGCAGTGTCTGTTTCAAAATCTTGTTCATTGCTCATAATCCTCGGTTGTTAACATCTAGTTTTTAATGAAATGTGCCGCAGCATGCCCCATCTTCGTTGCGATTACTCCGATGGGTCCAGCGCGCGGCAGTCTTCCGCGGTCCAGCCGATATTCACCGTGTCACCTTGGCTAAGATGCGCGTGAGCGGCCGAATTAGGAATCTTTACAATAAAATCGTCATGACCACAGACCGTAAATCGGGTACGAATGTGATCCCCAAGATAAATCAGTTCTTCGGCAATGCCCGAAAAAATATTCGGAACCTCGCCCGGTTCCGGGTTGACCGTTACCCGCTCGGGGCGCAGCGATAGCGTACTTCTAACGCCGACACCTGCGACGTTTATCTTGTTGGCGACCACCGTGCCTGCGTCGTTATCGATCTTGACCTTGACCGTGGCGCCGTTATCCTCGGTAACCGTTCCGAGTAAGCGATTGTTTTCACCGATAAAATTGGCGCAAAAGGCGTTTTCCGGCTGTTCGTAGAGCACTTCCGGCGGTGCGCATTGTTGGATAATGCCGTCGTCGAAGACCGCGATACGGCTCGACATGGTTAGCGCTTCGCTTTGATCATGGGTGACGTAAACCACGGTTAGCCCGAGGTTTTCATGAATATGCTTGATTTCGTATTGCATCTGCTCGCGCAGATTTTTGTCGAGGGCGCCGAGCGGTTCATCCATTAGCACCAAGTCGGGGTCGAACACCAGTGAGCGTGCCACCGCGACGCGTTGCTGTTGGCCGCCGGAGAGCTGCGCCGGTCGCCGGTCGCCGAAGGCGCCGAGTTGTACCATATCGAGGGCGCGTTTGACGCGTTCCTCGCGCTGGCTCTTGTCCATATTGCGAACTTCGAGCGGGAAGGCGAGATTTTCGGCTACCGTCATGTGCGGAAACAGGGCGTAGTTTTGAAACACCATGCCGATACCGCGTTTATGTGGCGGCACCCGGTTGATCGGAACCTCGTTGAGGAAGATTTCGCCATGAGTCGCCGGCTCGAAACCGGCCAGCATCATCAGGCAAGTCGTTTTACCTGAACCGGATGGCCCCAACATGGTCAGAAATTCGCCCTTGGCGACGTCTAGATTGAGGTTTTTTACAACCAGCGTTTCGCCGTCGTAACTTTTCTGGATGTCGACAAAGCGAACCAGGTGATGATCATTCGACATGGTGTGGGATTCTCGGCAGCGGCGGTGACTCTTCTATAATAATTATTTGCCGGGTTATAGTGTTTTTTGATGCCCGGAACCTTTGGTATCCACCAACCTTATCGGTCATTGCCGGCAAAATCAATAGTTCCGGTTAAATCGCGGATTTCCCAATAACAGCGCGCGGGAGCGGTCCGGCCCGCGAACCGGGCACCGGTAATCGGGACCTGGCGGCTGACAGCCGCCGTTAATCGCCGTCTCGCGCTATTTGCTAGCTTGCCAGCACGGCCTGACAAGGCCGGCTTTAAGGCGTATTCTTGGCGTTGGAGGTCTGAGGAATGAATAGAATCAAACTCGCAGGACTCGCCGCAGTACTGCTGACTTGGGTGGTTTCGGTGTCGGTTTTGGCAGCACTCAACGATAGTCCCGAGCGCGCCGCATTACCCCGGCCCACGGTCGATCTGGAGCCTCAGGATGTCGTCAAAATAGTCATTAACGCGCTCTCCAATAACGATCAGCCTTACGCCGATGCGGGAATCGAGACGACCTTTTCGTTCGCCTCACCGGCCAACCGGGTCAATACCGGCCCGTTGGACAGGTTTGCCCAAATGGTAAAGGGGCCACCCTACGGGATCATGGTCGACCACGCCAAAAGCGAATTTAGCGAAGTTGTCCTAGTCGGCGCCAAGGCCTATCAAATGGTGAATTTAACCGCAATGGACGGCCGCGCCGCAGTGTTCGCATTTCGTTTGAGCAAGCAGCTCGATGGCGAGTTCAAGAATATGTGGATGACCGATGCAGTATGGCCGGTCGCGGACGCCGCGGTTCCCCAGCAAGCTTTTTGAAACCGATGTTCTAAGGCCAACGCCTGGCGTCGCGGTTAATTGTCTGGGCGCAGGTTATGCAACTATTTCGACGGTGCGATGCCGCTAACACGATGACCGACAACGAAAATAAAACCGTGCGCGACGAGTCCGCCACGGCCGCTCTGGAAATTTTGACGGGGCCGGCGCGCGGCACCGCGTCCTGGCTTAGCGGCGCAACGCTGGAAGTGTCGCTCAACGACCAGGATATGATTCGCGTCGCCGACGCCGGTGTTAATCCGTTGGAGAACGGTGTCGTGGCGCGCCTGCACCGTTCCGGAGCCAGCTATGAGATTGAAGCACTAGCAGCCACGCCGTTGTGGATTAACGGCGAACTGGTCGAATCGAAGCAGCTGCAACAGCGCGATCTGATCGAATTCGGCGATAAGGGACCGTTGTCGCGTTACCGTATGCACCGCCAGGGTGATCGGGTCAGACGCTCGTTGGGCGACATGCTCGACGATGCGATCGACTACACCCGCGTGAGCCGCCGGCCGCGAATCGCACGGTTGCAGCGGGCCCTAAGCGATTTTTCTCGCGATTTTGCGTTCGAAACCACCTTGTTGTTTCGGCTGACGGTCATTCTTGCATTAGTGATTCTAGGCGTCGTCGCATACCAGCAGTATCGCGCCGGAATCCTGCTGCAAAAACAGGCGGAAACCAGCGCGCATCAAATTGAAAAGTTTGCCCGCAGCCTGACCCGTACCAGCGAAGAAGCGCTGCGCCCGGCAGACCTACAGCGGTTGCGCCAGGAGTTGCGGCACTCCTTGAGTGCCGCCGCGCAAAGACTGGAGTTATTGGAAAAACGCAGCGCGGCAAGCACCCGCGTTATCGCCGAGGCGACTCGATCCATCGTATTTCTGCAGGGCTCCTATGGCTATCGCGACATCGAATCGCAGCGTATGCTGCGTTACCAAACCGATGCAACAGGGCAGCCGTTGTTTTCTCTGCGGGGGCAACCGTTGTTAACCCTCGAGGGTGAGGGTGAAATCGCGCGGCGCGAATTCACCGGTACCGCCTTCCTGGTGCATGGCGATGGGGCGCTGCTGACCAATCGACACGTTGCCCTACCGTGGGAAGACGACCCAGGTCTCGAGGAATTGGTGGCGCAGGGACTTGAGCCTGTGATTATTCGTTTTCTGGGTTATGTGCCGGACATCGAGAACGCATTTCCGGTGGATTTGCACAAGGTTAGCGAGGACACAGATTTAGCGTTGTTGACCTGTAGCGAGGTTGTCGACGATCTGCCTTATATCAAACTCAGCAACCGCTCGCTGCAGGCCGGCGATGAAGTGATCGTCATGGGCTATCCGACCGGGTTGCGTGCCATGCTGGCGCAAACCGGGGACAGTTTTCTCGCTGAATTACAGCAGGACGATAGTCTCGGATTCTGGGAGGTTGCCGAGCGCCTGTCGAAAGCACACTTCATTCGACCGCTGGCAAGCCGCGGCATAGTCGGTCAGTTGTCAACCTCGACCGTGGTCTACGACGCCGATACTACGCATGGCGGCAGCGGCGGGCCGGTACTCGATATCAACGGTGAGGCGGTTGCGATCAATACCGCCATTATCCCGGAATACGGCGGTTCCAACTTCGGCTTGCCGGTGATTTACGCCCGCAGCTTACTACTTGAAGCGGGTTATGAAATCGAGTAATGCCTATTTAGCAAAAACGAAATCCATTGTCGGTGGTCCAACGTATATCGGTTATAAATCGACAGGGAAAAACCATGAAAAAGCTTATCGTTCTATTGGCAGGCGGATTTTTAAGTGCCTGCGCGACCGGCTATAATCCGAACTATTATTTCAACGAGCTGCAGGTGGTCAATCTCGCGGGCGCCACGATCGAGGATGTCAACCTGACGGTCGCCGCTTATCCGAATTCACTGAGTTGTCAGGAAGTCGCAAAATTCGCGATCTGCGACGACCGCTTCGGTAAGCGCCGCTATTTACAACAGGGAATCCAGCTAAGCTGGACCCACCCCGACGGCAGTCGGCGATCCGATACTCTGAATCCCCGGGTCCCGGCATTCTATAATGCCGCGTTGCCGCTGCGTATCGTCATCGAGGTGCTGGAAGACGGCAGCGTCAAAGCCTTTTACGAACAGGAAGAACCGGGCCGTGACGGCTTTTTTACAAGCTTAAGATAATCGTATCCGCGGCGGCGTTGCGGCCTCGGCAGGCATGGGGCCGAGATCCCGCATGCACCCCAGGGCAGCGCTAAACCCGGATTTCTACGCCAGAGCTTGACAGCAATAATCGGAGAGTATTCCGCGCTGCGCCGCGCTAACTTAAGCGCCTACCAACAAAGCGGAGTATGATTTAACCCATGTCACAGCAAAACGACAAAACCCTGCAAAAATTTGTCTGCCTGGCGAGATTTATCGCCGCTAACGCCGACACCGGTTTAACCTTGAAAACCTTGGCCGCCCGCGTGCATCTGTCGCCGTCCCGCATGCAACGAGTGTTCAAATCGATCTTCGGTGTGTCGCCGAAAAAATTTCAACAGGCCGCGCGCAGCGAGCGTTTCAAGCAATTGCTGCGCGATGGCGCCGATATCACCGAGGCAATTTTCGAATCGGGTTACGGCTCCACCAGCCGGGTATACGGTCAAACCATGCATAACATCGGCATGACCCCGAAAAGCTATCGCGCCGGCGGCAAGGGCGAGCGTATTTCCTGGGCCTGTCGGGAAACCGTACTCGGGCCGATCCTGATGGCGGCCACCGATCGCGGGGTTTGTTTTGCCCAGTTCGGTGACGATCGCGCCGCGCTGGCCGCACAGCTGCAACGCGAGTTTCCACAGGCGGAGCTGCAGCAATCCGACGGCGCCGGTTCGCACCAACTCGACCGCTGGATTGACGCGCTTAACGGCTACATACAGAATAAGCAGCCGCGCCCCGAGTTGCCGCTGGATCTCAAGGGTACCGCGTTTCAGATCAAGGTCTGGGAGTTTCTGCTGAGCTTGCAGGACGGCGACGTGATTAGCTACTCCGAGGTGGCCCAAGCGATCGACCAACCCAAAGCGGTGCGGGCAGCGGCCTCCGCCTGTGGCGCGAACCGGATCGCAGTACTGGTGCCTTGCCACCGGATACTACGCGGTGACGGCGGGCTGGGAGGATATCGCTGGGGGCTCGAGCGCAAGCGCGCGTTGCTCGATGCCGAGCGCGCGCGTAAATCGTCGGTTCAATAACAATTCAAAGGCTGGGTAGTTCACATGGTGCAAGTTCGGGCCACAAGCGGGACAGTGGGGCGCAGATTTTCGCGGCATGCCGGATTTTCCGGTGCTGATTGATATTCTCGATATCGTCGCCCCGGTGTTTGTCGTCGTCGGCGCGGGCTACCTGGCGGTCAGAAGTGGAGTTTTTAGCGACGAACCCATCGATCAGTTGATGAAATTCGCGATCCAGATCGCGATCCCCTGCCTGTTGTTTCGCGCGACCTCCACCATCGATCTGGTTAGCGCCTTCGATTGGCGCATGCTGCTGGCTTATTACGCCGCCGCCATCGCGAGTTTTGTCATAACCTTTGTCATCGTCAAAAACTATTTCAAACGCCGCCCGGGTGAAGCAGTCGGCGTCGCTTTCGCCGCCCTGTTTTCCAATCTGGTGTTGCTGGGTTTACCCATTTCGGAACGCGCCTGGGGCGCGGACAGCCTGGCGCCCAATTTTGCACTGGTATCGGTAAATGCCCCGATTTGTTACCTGATTGGAATTAGCGCAATGGAAATGCTGCGCGCGGATGGCCGCAACGCGGCGGAGACTGCGCGCATCGTCGTACAAGCGATGTTTCGCAACAGTTTGATGATCGGCATCGGCCTCGGTTTTGCCGTTAATCTGAGCGGGTTGGCATTGCCGGGTCCGGTCGTGGCCGCGGTGGATTTGCTGGCGCGGGCATCCTTGCCGGTGGCGCTGTTTGCGCTGGGCGGCGTTTTAACCCGCTACTCGCTGTCGAAATCCCTCGGGGAGGCCGGTCTGATATCGTTTTTATCGCTGATTATGCAACCGGCAATCACCTTGCTGCTCGGCCGCTTGCTGCAGTTGCCCGAAGGCACAACCCGCTCGATGGTGCTGATGGCGGCGATGGCGCCCGGGTTAAACGCATACCTGTTCGCGAGCATGTACAATCGCGGCCTGGATGCGGCGGCCAGCACCGTGTTGCTGTCGACGGTGTCGTCGGTGTTCAGCGTCAGCGCCTGGCTACTGATTTTGTAGGCCGGGCCTAAGCGGGGGCGATCATGGTAAGCGGCAATCCCGAAGTGATGCGTAAGGCACTGTACGACGCGCTCTCCCTGCCGGCTTTTATCCTGTTGTTTACGATGATGGGCTTCGGCTCGCTGGCGCACGGCGCCGGCTTCGGCGCCGATATGGCGGCGCTGGCGACGGTTTTTATCTGGGGCCTGCCGGGCCAGCTGGCGATGGTCGAACTGAGCGCGACCGGGCAGGGTCTGGTAGCTATCGTATTCGCCTGTTCGCTCGCCAACGCGCGTTTTCTGCCGATGGTGGTGTCGTTCGTGCCGGCGATGTCGAGTGGTCGTACGAACCTGTGCGCCATGCTGCTCGACGCACAGCTATTGTCGATCAATTCATGGGCCATGTGCCTGCGCCAGTTTCCCGAAATCGAGCCGCGATTCCGCCGCCGCTATTACCTGACCTTCGCGAGCTCGATTTTGCTGGCGGCGGTGGCGGGAACCCTGATGGGTTACCACGGCGCGGTACTATTGCCCGCGAGCATGCTGCTGGGCCTGATATTTATCAGCCCGCTGTTTTTCGCGCTGGTGCTGGCCGCGGTGCCGGGGCGTGCGGAACGTTTGTCGATGCTAATCGGCTGCGCAACGATACCGATAGCACATGTCCTGTTGCCATCGATCGATTTGCTAATCACCGGTATTATCGGTGGCAGTCTCGGCTTCGCCGCCGGCAAGTTCCGGCCTAAGCGACATGCTGACTGAAAGCTTATGGTGGATTGTGCTGGGCTGCGGCGCGGCGACCTTGGTCTGGCGTGTGCTCGGAGTCGTCGTGGTCAAGCGCATCGACACCCGCGGCGAATTTTTCCAGTGGATTACCTGTGTTTCCTATGCGATGGTGGCGGGGCTGGTGTTGCGTATGATTCTCTTACCCGAGAGTGAGTTGGCAAACGTATCGCTGCCGTTCCGCGTCGCCGCGCTCGGGATTGCCTTTTGCGCTTATTATCTGTGCCGGCGCCGGTTGGTGGCGGGGGTGCTGGCCGGCGGCTCGAGTCTGACGGCCATGGTGCATTGGTTTGCCTGAACGGCGCCGCCGATGCCGCCGCGAGGGATCGATAAGCGGTCGCTCGACGGCAATCCGAATCGATGATTTATGCGTATTTGACTCAATGACAGTTGTGAGACAATAAGCCGGGATGGATTCAGTCACCCAACTAACGCTCGGTGCGGCGGTTGCCGAGGCGACGCTAGGACGCCGGATAGGCAACCGGGCCCTGTTGTGGGGCGCGATCGCGGGTACCCTGCCGGATCTCGATGTGTACCTGCCGTTGGGCGATGTGGTCAGGGATTTCACCTACCATCGGTCGGCGAGCCATTCATTGTTCGTGCTGGCGCTGGTGACGCCGCTGCTGGTATGGGTAATCACCCGGATTCACGCCGACACACGGCATTTGCGCAAGCGCTGGCTGCTGACGATATACCTGGTTTTTACGACTCACGTGCTGCTCGACAGCCTGACCGCTTACGGTACCCAGATATTCTGGCCCTTGTCGGATACACCGGTGTCGCTGTCGACGATTTTTATTATCGACCCGGTCTATACCCTGCCGCTGGTAATCGGCGTCATCACCGCATTGGTAATGACTCGGCACAGCGACCGCGGGCATATGATCAACCGTTACGGCTTGATCTTGAGCTCGGTTTATCTCGCCTGGACCCTGATTGCCAAGACCATAGTCGGCCATAACATCGAGCAAGCCCTGCATGCACAGGGGATTAGCTACCAGCGGATGTTCAGCACGCCGGCGCCGTTTAATACGTTGCTGTGGCGCGCCGTCGTCAGGGACGAGGGCGGTTATTACGAAGCCTATTACTCGCTGTTCGACGCCGATCATGAGCTTCGCTTCAGTTATTACCCGAGCCGCGAGGACTTGCTGACGGATATTGCCGAACACTGGCCGGTGCAGCGGCTGCAGTGGTTCAGCCGGGGCTTTTACGCGGTCTCCGAGCGCCAGGGGGATATCGTCATCAGCGACCTGAGAATGGGATCCGAGCCCAGTTATGTATTCCAGTTCAAGGTCGGTGAAAGCGGTAACCCGCATCCAATAGCCACCGTGCCCGAACAACTCGAGGCCGAGCGCGATTGGAACCTGTTGCGTCCAATCTGGGATAGAATCTGGGACCCGGGCGTACACTTAAGCCCGCTTACCAAGCTGCGCTGAGCTTCAGGTTGGCTCTGTAAAACGGGGCTCCGATTCGATTTGCGCGGCGCATTTGAATTCGGCATTCCAGCGGGTAAAATTGCGCCTTCCCTTGATACTCAGGTAGTCGACATGGCTAAGCCGGCAGCTCCCACGGCGGCAAATGCAAGCGCCGACGAAAAAGCGCGCGTGACGCAGTTGATCGAGCGCGCGCAGGCTGCGCTGCGGCAATTCGCCGCTGCCGATCAGGCGCGGGTGGATGAAGTCGTGACCGCGGTCGCCTGGTCATTGTACAAACCCGAACATGCGCAGCGCCTGGCTGAACTCGCGGTCGCGGATACCGGTATCGGTAACGTCGCCGACAAGATCGTCAAAAACCAGCGTAAAACCTTTGGCACGCTGCGTGATCTGATGCGGGTGCGCACGGTGGGCGTTATCGAGAACGACACCGGACACGGCGTCATCAAGTACGGCAAGCCGGTCGGTGTGGTCGCCGCGATCACGCCGTCGACCAATCCGTCCGCAACCCCGGTGAACAAAGCCATGATGGCGCTTAAGGGCGCCAACGCGATTGTTATCGCGCCGTCACCGGCGGGCTGGAGCAGTACCCAGGCCACGGTCGAACTGATGCGTAGCGCGCTGCAAAAAGTCGGCGCGCCCGAGGATCTGGTGCAGATTTTACCGCAGCCGGTGTCGCGCGAAATGACGCGGCTGTTGATGGAACAGGCCGATTTGATTGTTGCCACCGGCTCGCAAAACAATGTGCGCGCCGCCTATAGCAGCGGCACTCCGGCGATTGGCGTCGGTGCCGGCAATGTGCCGGTGATTATCGACAGCAATGCCGATCTCAAGGATGCGGCGCAGAAAATCAGGGCCTCGAAAACCTTCGATAACTCGACCTCCTGCTCTTCGGAAAACTCACTGATTATTCTCGACGACCGTTACGAAGAAGCGATGACCGCGCTTAAGAATGAAGGGGCCTATCGTTGCAGCGCCGCGGAGATGGGATTGATCAGGGACAAACTCTGGGTCGACGGCAATCTCAATCGGGAACTGATCGCGCAAGACGCCGCGGTATTTGCCGCGCGCCTCGGTCTTGACGAAACAGCCCGGCAGGCGCGTTTTTTCATGGTGGAGGAAGAATTCGATGCGGAATCCGAATTTACCGGCGAGAAGCTATCGCTGGTGCTGACGGTTTATCGGGCGCGCGACTTCGACCACGCGGTTGAGCTGGTCAGCGGTATTCTCAAGGTGCAGGGTCGGGGGCATTCCTGCGGCATCCATACCCGCCACCTCGATCACCCGCTGCGGCTGGCCGAGGAAATCGACGTCGTGCGCGTGCTGGTCAATCAAGCGCATACTTTCGGCAACGGCGGCAGCTTTCATAATGCGCTGAATTTCACGCTTAGCATGGGCTGCGGCACCTGGGGCGGCAACAGCATCAGTGAAAACCTGAACTACAGGCATTTTATCAACGTTACCCACCTGGTTACCACGGTGGCCGAGGACAAGCCCAGCGAAGCCGACCAGTTCGGCGCCTATCACGCGCGCTACGGTCATGACTGAGCGGTTTCTATTGTCATCCCCGCATTCCTAAGTTATCCCCAGTTCCTAAGTCATCCCCGCGCAAGCGGGGATCTCGAAAAGACGAGGCGTTATAAGATTCCCGCTTGCGCGCACTGCTGTCCGGAATAAATTAAGTTGGTGTATTTGAAAGTGTTGCAGTGCCCGGGTTTTACGAATAAAACCATAAGCGACAACTTAATTTCAGGACACTGCAACATGTATACAAATACCCGATTTGGCGAACTTTTGAAAGTCCTTCCTAAAAATACTTTCAAACGCTGCGTTGAACAGCATCGGAGCGATAAACATAACAAGGG
>Ga0209339_1000248_pt1 | contig 20203 bp, 16 predicted proteins | sample OlaalgELextract3_FD_187376 | JGI IMG/M metagenome (GOLD analysis project Ga0209339, IMG submission 187376) | Olavius algarvensis symbiont microbial communities from Tuscany, Italy - Type A ELBA extract 3 (SPAdes) (version 2) | ecosystem: Host-associated > Annelida > Digestive system >... | reverse complement strand
TAGTTTAAGGATGACCAGGAAAAAATCCAAGTAGTAACTTCTTCAATGACACTCAAGGTCCACCACGTGTAAAACTTTCGCGAACCTCCGTTCACCAGGGCCGGAGAATAAGGCGGCCATAAAAAAAAACATTGGCAAAATATAACATGGACGCCCGCTTACGCTGAGCGGGCGTCCATAATAAATAGTGTAATTCTGTGCATTCTTTTGCATTACACTCTAGTATAGCTAAGAGTTTGTGCATATGCGTGTATTATAGACTCTCGGGTAAAGCGACAGGCATCGTGTGCAACTAACGGTCGGTCAACTTGTACATTACTGTTGGTCGCTGATTTCCGGTTCTATAAGAACATGGGTCTGGGCAGCACTGCCAAGACCACGAGTTACCTGGTTTGACACTCTTCAGTTTATTTGTAGCGACTGAACTATGCAGCTGTTTTATGTGCCTTCAGTAAGATCCCAATATTTGATGGAACATTTTCTTTGCCCCCGTCATACAGTGTTCAGTGTAACTCAGTAGATAGTCAGCAAGGTGTTTGTAAATAGCAGCTAAAGCAAAAGTCGCTAAGTGCCGCACCATCAGTCAAACAGATGTTCAGTCTAATCTGATGACGACAATTATGAACCTTTCCACTTTTTACCTAATCATTTTATTATTAGTGCATGCTTCCACAAAGTATTTTATATGGTGAATTCAACACAAAAACATTTTGTAAGCTGTGCTTGTACTCGTATATTCTGATAAAGATTATGACTGTATTAAATGTGTTTTCTAGTAGTCATTCTAATGTTACTGTATCTTTGTATGTCATGTTCCATATTGTGTTTACATGTCGTATGTGAAACGTCAATCTGGCACACTTGCCATGTCTTTTTATCTGACTTTTTGTTTTGTTTATTAATTGCATACATTGTTGCATGCAAACTATCTGTATGTTTATAATTTAAATTTTAGTTGTCACTAGAGTGACAATATGTCTTTGTACTGTGTGTTATCTGGCCACTGCAGTTATATACAGTTATTTAAGTCTACATATATACACGTGTGTGAGCAGCTGTTGCAGATCGACCGGATAAACAACATCTTCAAAGATCATAGTTTTGGCAGTTGTGGTTCAGGATTTGGTTTTGAAATCAAAGAGGTCATATTCTCATTGTTTGAACTAGTTTTGCAGTCTTTTCTTTACTTATTGAACTACACGATCTTGCTGTCACTTGCTACACATCGTATTTGTATTTCACAACGAACTCAGCTTTTTTATTTGTCATCACTGTTTGTTGTGTTTCTGTTTTTTATATAAGAGGTGTGAACAACATATCCTAGTTATGTAGTGTACATAAAACAGTATACAACTATATGTTGTTGTGTATTATATGTTAATGAATAATATAAAACATTTGCTTGTGTTTGTTAAATACAGGAATATATTTATACTTGTGCCTTGTTATTGCAGATACGTATTCATGAAAGGGCTAGTACTGTTCCTGCATACAATATGGATAAGTCTAACTGGGAAACAACTGACTTGCTTGAGGTACAAAGTTCTAGTGTCTTTTGTACTAGTTAACGTAGGTAATGTAATGCAAATTGCTTTTGATTACCTGTGAGTTGTGCTTGAGGTACAAAGTTCTAGTGTCTTTTGTACTAGTTAACGTAGGTAATGTAGTGCAAATTGCTTTTGATTACCTGTGAGTTGTGCTTGAGGTACAAAGTTCTAGTGTCTTTTGTACTAGTTAACGTAGGTAATGTAATGCAAATTGCTTTTGATTACCTGTGAGTTGTGCTTGAGGTACAAAGTTCTAGTGTCTTTTGTACTAGTTAACGTAGGTAATGTAATGCAAATTGCTTTTGATTACCTGTGAGTTGTGCTGTTGAAACGAGACTGTTCGTGAATCCCGTGTGAGAAATGTGCTTGAATTACTGGACGCTGTGAGTGGCACAGTGGTGTGATGATAGAGTGTCGGACATGCCTTGCACGTATCACTCACAGTGTGATAGACTGTGGTGCAAAAACACATGGGAAAGTTTCTTGTGCCCTGTTGCCTCTGTCACCAAGTGATATAACTTGGTAGTGGCTAAAGGACATGGATGCTTTGTGGCTGGGATAGGTACTGTGGGCCTAGTTGAAAGTACTGTTGGTCTATTGCTGGGTTTATCAGTAAAGTTACTTGCTGGCTGACTGTCTCAACACTGGGATCAGCTCCAGCTTAAGTATTTATATAGAGTATGGACTACCGTTACCTATTGGAAATTAAGTTTTGCATTACACTGCAACCATTTGAACCAAGGTGCTGTGATAAAATTTGTTTGGGTGAGAATGGGCTTGGTGTCACTTGTACAGAGAAATCATAATTTTTTGTTGATTCTTGATGGACGTCTGTCGACTGACTGATAGGTCGAAAAGTGACGAGTCTTTACTGATTGAATGACTGACTTTGCCGTTCATCAGACATGCTTTGAAGTGAACGCAGAGTGACTACTTACTTGTAAAAATAACGAGCTGTGCTGTTACTGAGATTGCTGTATGAATGAATATCAACAGTTCACTATCACATTAGTTGTCAATAGTAATGACTGAGAGTCCGAGTATTTCTAGCCATTTGACATTTTTTGAGGGGCGGGTACTCATAGATGCATTTCATTTTTGTTTGGGCTTTGCAGGAGTAGGATTGAAAATGAACACCTAATGGCCTGTACCCCATAAATGTGATTAAGTCATTACCTGTATAATAATAATAATAATAATTATTATTATTCATAGTAGTAGTAGTATTACTAGTAGTGTTAATGTTATTAGTATTATTATCGTCATTATTATTCAGATATTATAAATGTTATGGCAGGTGTTTAGCCGCGAATCCAAATCTCGCCACTTTTGCTTGGCACACTTGTTCACATGCATTTCTATGCAAAATGGTGTTCTTGGTCTTGCGTACATTTCGTCACCACAGATGTTCACAGTTGGTGGTATTTGCTCAAAGTGTAAGAAGTCCTGATTTTGCTGGTTCCACAGTCGGACAGTTTGCATGTGTTAGCATGGAGAAATTTTAAGAGTCAGTGTGTGTGCGGTTTTTACTGCGCGACGCATATGCATAGCGTGTATATGCCGTGGCAAGATGTCCGTCCGTCTGTCTGTCTTTCACACGCCGCCGGTATTGTGTCTAAACCGTTATAGATATCCTCAATTTTTTGTCATTATCTGGTAGTCCCACCATTCTAGTTTTTCCATACCAAACGGGTGGCGATATTCTGATGGTAACCCCCCCCCCCATCGGGGGCGTCGAATGCAAGGGAGTGTGATAAAACGACAATTTTTTCACAAATAGCTCACTCTATCTCAGAAACGGTTATAGTTAGATGGGCACATGCAGCGAGACAATTTGTAAGCATCGAATTCTCTTTCCATCCATACAACATGTAGCGTGATTGCCCCACAGGCGTCCCCAGGGGAAACAAAACTGTGGTAAAATAGCGATTTTTGGACTTACGCATTGACTTAAGCATTGTATAATTTTGAAACTATTGAAGATAGATAGGTACAGCTGTGCGGGGTTTGGCAAGCTTTGAATTGTCTTTCCGCCCGTGCAACATATTGCGTGATAGTCGCAGGGGCGTCTCCAGGGGAAACAAAAATGTGGGCTGCGGTACGTGAAAACGGCAATTTTTTTGCATTTGTGGTTCGAATAACTGGGAGGCTGTTGAAGATAGATGGCTACATGCTGTGAGACAATTTGTAAGCATCGAATTCCCTTTTCATCCATACAACATTTAGTGTGACAGCCCCAGGGGCGTCCCCAGGGGAAACAAAAATGTGGTAAAAATAGCAAGAATATAAACCTGTGCAGGTACTTCAAGTTTAACCGTGAGGCTAACTGCAACACCTCTATTCAAACTTTTATCTGTCCCATGTGTGCCGCTACATTGTGCAACTTATGCTACATTGTAGTCTGTGTGAACTTCTTGTCTACGTTTTCTGACAAAAAGTCCTGCAATATCTCAACAACTTTACAAAACAGCGTCGCACAGTTTGTCATCTTTAGCTGAGCTTTTATTTCTATTGCCAATTAATTTTCTCACACCGTGAGTGTGTTTATTGCGATTGCATTAACATTTGCTATTGTGTTTGACGTTGCAGTGAAAATAATTTTTGTTTTCTAACTATAATAGTCCATCACTACTTGTTACATAATCAGCAAACTATCTTACAGAGCAGCTAATTTAGCTGTGACTAGCACATATAGATATTTTGTCAGATTCGGAAGTGGTAACTTTTTTATTAAGTCAGTTATGTTGTTTCCTCTGTGGCAATGTTTGCGTCACAATGATTTCTTGGCAAGTATAAAGGAATGATTTCTTGACTGATTAAGTCAGTTGATGCCTTACCCTTTTGCATTGTGTTTTCACAGTAGCTGAATATAAAGTTCTTATATATTATGACAGGTCTTTAGTCGTGACCCGAAATATCGCAAGTTTTGTATGGCACACCTGTTCACGTATGCACCATTTCCGAGTGGCGTTCTTGGTCTTGCATACATCGGGTCACCCCGGCCATTTTCAGTCGGCGGTATCTGCTCACCGCGTAAGATAACCATGGCTGCTTAGTATGTGTGTTTGCATGAATGACACTTTGAAACATACAACAGTCAGTAATATTATGTTTTGAAGTTTGATGTATGTTTTATTTTGTGTCATCGTTTGTTTTTTCATTCATTGTTGTACTTTGAGTTTGACGGTTTTGTGTATGTGGTGTTTGGGGTTTAAGACGTGCATATTTTAGTGCACTGATGTTGTGTACAGCCACTAACCAAGCTGGCTGTGAAGTTTTTTTTTATATTTTATTGTTTGATGGTTACTACATTATTGGTTGAAACTTGCATTGAGTTGAATTGTTGTCCAACAGTCGATCCAGATGGGTTATGGTGTTGGCAATTATGCTGTATGAGCCACTGTATATTACTGTGAATTTTCTGTTCCATTGCAGAGTTTTAGCACAAATGCCACAAATCAGGAGTTTTGCCTGGCACATCTGTTCACGGCAATACCTTTCCAATCAGGAACTCTTGGCCTGTCTTATGTTGCAGCAGCTTCTGTCCAGTATCCAGGAGGATTGTGTTCGAGATGTAAGAAATGAAAGTTCATATGTTGCCATTATTGAGCTGGTCATTGCATTCACGTATTGATTAAATAATGACAGAAAGTGTTCAGCACAGGCTTTGTACAATAGTTGGCTTATTGGAGATTGTTGCACAAAAATGTTGAAGCATGGCATCAGCAAGGCACTTGTCAATGAGAGAGTTTTATAGCTGATAAAACTGAAAGCAGATACAACTTGAACATGAGCATGTACAATAATTAGGGCTGTATAGTTAACGCATTAACGAACGCGTTACAGAATTAGTCACGATTAAAAAAATTAATGCCGTTAAAAATTTTAATGCATGATTAAAATTACACAAACCAGCAGTGCTAACAGTGAACACAAACATTCGGAAATCGAACGTTTCTCAACATTGAACGAATAATTAGTCAAAAAAAGACTCAAAAGACTGTCATTTTCAATTGTCAGTACTTTCAGTGACCTGCACTAATCAGTCGCTGTAATCAGTCAAAAATGACTAGCATTCAACAGCAATGGGCCGACAATGTCTACAGGTAAAAGGAACACAAATATACCGAAAGATGTAATGAACAAAATGTGCGTTAAAATCGCGATCAACCTGCGATTAAAAAAATTAATTGCACGATTAGCTGGATTAAAAAATTAATCGCTTGACAGCTCTAACAGTAATGATAGAGCCGTTAGGAACCAGTAATAAGTAACTTAACTTTATGTTTTTTTATTTTTCTTCGACTGACTGCATGATGTGCGTTTCTTACTGTGAAGTTTAATGTTTGCATGTCTTCAGTTTGCATGCTGTAACTGCCTGTTCTCATAGAGTTGTTTCTAGTAAACCAAATGCAGTTTGTTAGATAGTTATTTGAGAGTTGTCGTATATTGCTTATATCATAGCACAAGATTTCTTGCTGCTGTGTATTCATATAATAGATAATTTATAATTATAATAGAAATGAAACTGTATGCATAGTGTGCTATTTTGTTAGGTGTTAACATAATGATGTCTTGATATGAGCATTATAGCGTTATACTTCTACAATACAATTTATCATTGCAGTCGGTTGACATCTGTTTGGACTTACTGTGTAGCATATTGCTCATGTACTTCTCACATCATGGTAGCATCAGCAGCCAGCATCTTTAATAGATTTCGGTGCTATATAAATCTTTTACATACTTAATTACTTGTAGTCAAGTAAGCCAGTACTGTGCATTAGTTAATCTGTCAGTGTTGCTAAATATGTTTGTTTTTAACTGTGTTGCACCATGCAGTTAAGTTTTGGATGTTCTACGTTTAGCATATGAAGACAAGAACAAGAAGCAGACGCTGTATCTGAACACTGGTTGGAGCAGTTCTCTCAACAGATATAAGCGTCGCCTGCTAACACTTGAGGCTACGCTTGTCACAGCGCATGGTTTGTGTCATGCACTGTCATGTAGTAGCACTTGGCAAGTAGTGAATATTTGCATTTGCTCAGCCGACTACTCTGTCTGAAAAAAACTGCTCACTTTTTATTTCTGCAATAACTTTGCCGAATATCCACTGATTTTTACTATATTCGGCACAGTAACACCTGAATACATTTTCAATATTTTTTTTTGTTTTCAAGCTCGGTTTTGACTTTTTTGCAGAAATACATCGGAAGAAAATGTTAAAAAATACATGTTGCAGTTTGGCATCATAGCTACTTCTGAGTTCCTGTACTTTATAACAAACCAGGCAGTTGATGCAATAAAGGCACTCATTGACATGGTTAACATGAAACTCGGAGCTTCCTCTCCTCCTCTCTCTGTTGGTATTCTCTCTCAATGTCAGAAAGAATGACAAAACTTGACAACTTGAGCAAGACAGTCATACAGGTGGTCGTAATGTCCTCCATTGGTGCTCACACAGGTGTGCAGCGTCGGGCTCAAGAACAAAAAGTTTTGTGGAAATGCAACCAGTACCAGTTGTTAAACAAGTGGAAATTTTACCAAGGTAGTGTAGAAACACAAATTAGGCACGGTGGGCAATACATATGTGAGATTATTGAAAATTTATTCAGGTGTTTACAGTGCCAAAAAATACAGAAATCAATTGACATTTGACTTACTAAGTTATTGCAAAAACAAAAAGTGCAGTTTTTTAGACATAGCATATTAAGAGTTAGGATATTTGATGGTTACAGTAGTCATTGCCCATCAGTCCTGTACATACTGGGCCTTCTTTACCTTGAGTCTCTCTCAAGTAAATAACCTCGTTGTGATAGTCACTTGCACATAATCGAGAGTTGCCTGCGATTTGATCAATAGGCCGACATATGGCATGTTTTTAAATTTGTGTGCATTCATATGAAAATGTACCATAAGTCGAAAATTTAAATGTACATAAAAATGTACCATAAGTCATAAATTACGACTTATGGTACATTTTCATGTACATTTAAATTTCCGACTTATGGTACATTTTCATATGAATGCACACATTTGTTTACTTCCGTATCAGCAGTTTGACTGTACATTTTAAACTGGATGATGGTGACAATGTGGTTGATGCTGTTGTTGATATTATTAATATTACTGGTGTACTATGCAACTTTACTCTTCTATGTGTGAGTTTTTCTGATGTGTTTGTTATTTGTTGCATGTGTACTGCCTGATGTGTCTGCTAATGGATTCAAGAGTTTGGTAAGTGTTTTTCAATGATACAGCAATACATCACGTTAAAATTATTTCTGTCACTATACATCGACCGTGATAAACTTGTTTTATGGCCCATTCTCCAGGAAACCAGGATAGAGTACTGTAATGGGGAATGCACTGATGTCATGGTAACTACTGCAGGAATTGGGTAGGTAGTACCGCGAGTGCGGTAAATACGATGTGGTAATACTGTGGTAACAGTAGTGATGCATACCAGAACACTGCAGTAACAGTAGTGGAGTTAATCACCGGATATTTTGTAGATGTTCGATAGTACAGTCAAATCTCGATATATTGAAGTTCAGGGGACCACTGGCTAAACTTCGAAATATCCGTGTTTTGATATAACCGTTCCATATCAGCCGATGCAGTTGGTCATCCAGTTAAAGTATGGCACACCACAGGGGACAAAATTTTGCAACAGGCCTATCCATTTCCAGTCATATTGAGAGAACAAATATAAAGGTCTTGTTTTAATATATTCATATCTTCTGTCACATTATTCCCAACCTTTTAGCTATGGTAGACTTTTCTCACTCTTCTCCACAGACAACAATCCATCGATCTTTTCATCTACGCTTAGATTTTTTTCTCTTATGGCTAGCCATAATTACTGCACACTACACCATGTCACTGAACAAACAGCACGTCTTGTCTTAGTGTCCCGCTCACATGAAGGGGCAGCTGCAAAAGTGAGGGGGAGTGAGATGAGCATCTCTGCAGACCGCGAGATGCGGCAGATGACTGATAAGCCAGAGCTAATGAGGAACAGTGGTGTGTGCTGCAAGCTGTCTACACCCCGAGCAGCTGACAGTGACAGTAGGCCTACATGTATCAGTAGGACTCCGTGTTTACATGAACTGTATGCTTACCAGCATAAACTGGAGGCTATTTCATCTGCCAACGACAACCGTGACATGTAAACTTCTATATAAATGGTGCTGCTTTAACCGATATGGACTGAATGGCCTCTTCACTATAACTGAGTTTTCGATATAGCCGTGTTCGAAAAAACCGATGTTAATTGTTATACTTACTCATTGTCAGCTGCTGGGACTTTGACTTTAGTTCTATATAAACGAGGTGTCGAATTAACAGAGTTCGATATACGGAGATTTGACGGTATCAAGTAATGCACAACACACAGTCGACAATGAGAGCTCAGCTGACATGCTGAGCTACTGGCAGACCAAGGAATGTTCATGCCAAAAGCGAAGTCAGTGTGTGAAATGGGTGCCACCAGCATGTCTGAATGAGCATTTTCTGTCACTGACAGAACATTTGATGACAGATGATCATAGCTGAAGCCAAACACTGTTGATGGATTTTTGTGCATGGACTGTCTGCTAATGGGAGTGATAGCACTAAGTCACATGCTATGTATTTGTATCATCTGACAAAGTTTCTTTGTGGTTTAAGAACTGATAAGAATGTTATTACATATTGTGATATACGTTCTGTAACTACATATAACTGTCGCCATGGCACCTATATCTAAGGCATTCGCCCCACCCCTCTCCCTCTCAGCACCTGTGGTGCCTCTATTCTCATACTTACGGCATTTGTTTCAGTGTTAACAGCCTGTTGTTGTTTTTGCTGACCTTGAACTTGACCTCGACTTGACAGAGACACTCATTGGGTCAATGTTAATCCTATGCCGAGTTTGTTCCCGGTCGTCTCAGTTGCTTGGCTGACTGTATGGAACATACATTACACACGTGCACACAGTGGATTTTATAATATAGATAATTGTGGGTTTGCATGTTGAAATTAGGCATACAAACAGTATGGTAGAGACACGAGTTTTTGCTTATCACGTAGTCTTTGTCAGGAAGAACTATACTGCAAAATCATTTTGAGACATAATTCACGGAAGCTACCATAGCACTTTCAATAGTCAGCGAAATTCCTTATTGTTCAACAGTATTTTGCAGATTTTGACAGAGTGGAATGTTTTAAGGAGTTTTATTCTATTTTAGGTCACAACTGGGGAAGTGAGCATGATCCAGATAGCACAGAGTGTTCTCCGTCATCTGCACGTGGAGGAAAGTATATCATGTACACATATTCGGTGTCGGGCATTGACAGCAATAACAAGGTAAGTCGACAGTAAATGAAGCGTATGCTTCAGTAATTTTTCTCATCAGTGTTCTTAGTGTAATAGGTTGACTAATATTAGGTTCGTCTGCGAGCCTTCCAGGTTGATTGATGACACTGACGGTTATGTGATGATAATGTTACGGTAGATTTTCTTGGCAAATATTTATTTTCATTTTCTAAAGAATATGTCAGAATGAGTTGGCCTGATGTATGCAGTTTCGGAGCATTATTACTCATTATTAATGATTATTATGCAACCTTCTCTCTACACGGCTGCGTTAGTCTCTGCACCCTATCTGTAATCCATCTGTCTGTCCCATGCTTCCCCCAAACTTGAGAATGAAGAGCATCAGAAAGAAATTGATGTGAGGTTAACACTTGGTTAAGTGTTAGGTTGGTTGCGTAGCACAGTTGTTAGAACGTCAGTCTTTGACCGGCGAACTTTCCCTGTCCTGCGCTTGACCTGCAGCTGATAGGTGACCACTTATGTGGGTAAACCGTCCGCTGCAGGTCATCCAACCAGGCCGACTCAGCCTTTCATCTTTTCGGGGTGGATAAATGAGTAGTAGGCTGCAATTAGATATGCGCAACCTCAGTCTGGGGAGGCGCCATCTGGTGAACGCTTACGAGGTAGAGGCAGGCATTGGTGTAATTGCAGGTAACACTGTGTGATCCATGCCTGAGCGCCTTGAGTGTGAGGTAGCGCGCTATATAAATACACTTACCTTTACCTTTTGGTAGTGCCATGTGTGGAGTGCAATGAACGATTACTATTCTGAGCCAGAAGGTCAGAGGTCTAGGTCACTAAGTTAGCTTATTGCTGCCTGTCTGTATGTGCCATCACAACTCATGAACAACATAATGCAGACAGTTTAAGTGTTGTTTACTGGTTGTAGGTGGTAAGTAAAGTTGCATTCAGTGAAGTGTAAGCCTGCTTCGTGTTTTTTCAGCGATTTCCTTCATTTGTAGACATTAAATTGTTATTTCTGCCAATTTATTGATGTGGCTTTGGTTATTGCCGGTAATGTACTATTGCCTTTGATGTTTGAATGTACAGATTTTTTCACCTTGTAGCCTACGATCAGTCGGTGCTGTATTGCGCAGCAAAGCAAGCACCTGTTTCAGAGGTAAAAGATTGCTCGGTTTATATGTTGTTACAAACCTTCAGTGCTTTTATGCTGTTGCTATGCAGAATTTAAAACAAAAACATGAACTTACATGGCCTTTATTCTTATAATGTCATTGACAGCATAGCATCAATAAGACTGAAACATAAATTATTTCGTCATTTGTGGGCACTATTTGTGCATGAAAACCAAACAATAATAATTTTTGCCACTCCTTTATCTTTCACGCTCGTTCATTATGTCGAAACAGATAAACGTATCTTCAAAAAATTTTCACCGTCGGGTAGCCACACCATTCTAGTTTTTCTATACCAAAAGTCATGGCAATATTCCGACGGAAACCACGCTAATGGGGGTGTGGAATGCAGGTGGGGCAGGCAGAAATGGTGATTTCCGACCAGTATCTGACTTCATTGCATGCTGTCAATGCTGTGACTGGCTAGGTGTTATCAACATGGTGCTGCTGGACCGTGGCAAGTTGTGACACTTATCGCTGGTAGTAAGTGGCGGAGTTTGTTGATGGCAAGAGATGACGACGAAATGTTTATGACAAGAAGTCTCAATGTTATGCCAAAGACAACAGAACAGCGTTTAATTATACACAGTGCTAAAATATCTATAGCTTATGTAATTAACAATAAAAGAAAGTGCTCGTCGTTTTGTACTATTGAAGCTAACCACTGACAGACACGAAGCATCGCATGGCCTCTTTGCAACAGCAGAGCTACTTGTCACATTTCTGCTAATTGAGGTATTGCCATTAACACAGTCTGGCTATCATTCCATGGGTAGATGCAATGAGTACTGACTGTGGTCATTTCCATCACTAGGGAAGTTTTTCTCTGTCCAGTTACAGATATCTCGGCGACGGTGGCACTGATCGACGTGTACATATCGGTCCCGGACAGATCTTCCCTTTTTGGGGATTACCTCCTGGAGCCCCTAAATCCAAAATATTGGCCCTAAATCTTTGCCATTTGACCGCGAATATTTCGAAAATGGTAAGTCACAGCATCATATGTCAATTAGAGCTTAGCATTAGCTCGACGAGGGCTTTCTAAAAATGTAAGTTACAGGTTTGTGTCTTGCTGATGCACTTGTCACTGATAATTACTTTGTCTATAATTTAGTAAGCATTGAAGCTTGGCTTGTGTAGCACCGTCAGGCAGTTTCTGTGGCAATTCGTTGGTGGAGAACAATGAGGAATGTGACGTCGGAGCTGGCCGAGGAGACAAGTGCTGCAATGCGCAGTGCAAGTTAAAGCCTGATAAACAGTGCAGGTGAGTTGAGTTAGTAAATATTTTAAAAGTATGCTCGGTATTTATTTCTATGACTGTCGCATGATGAGGTCACGTGGTCAACCGCTGAATGCGCTGAGGTGCGACATTAGCACGGAGTGAACATAGCAAAGAGTGTCGTATTGTTGTAAAAATAATTTTTTAGTTCATCACCGTGTTGAGTTTCATAAAAAATAAACGTATACACTTTGCAACACAAGATGTCAGTGATAATTTCACTCATCTGCTGGACATTGTATATGACTTTTGCCACATGAGATGAAATGACCGATCGGTCAGATTCTATGCCACCCCAAATCATGGTATTCCATTGACTTTGCTGATAGCCGAATACAACATTGTAAGCACTACTATTTCGTACTGTTATAATGGTTTTGTGTTAATGTAATTGTGTTTTTGTCCATATTTTTATTTCAATATTGAACAAGACCAGTATAGCATAAGCTTTTGCATTTGCTTAAATTCTACGGATGTTTCAGTGTAACATTTTTCTGCATCCACAGCCTGTGCACAGTGGAGGCTATTATGTCTTTACTGTGTATGTCTCGATGTCCCATGCCTTGGATTAGTCCGCATGGCAGGGTGGGTAAGTCAATTGCACGCATGCTGTGGTGGAGGCACAGTTTTAAGCTGTCTAATTTTGTGTTATATTAGGAATGCTGCTACATTGTTATGGATGTTGCTGAATGGTTGGTTGTCAGTTGACTGGTTTGTTATACAGGTGAATTGTGGCCAAACAGTTGGTGTGTTCTGAGCAAAGCTCTTATTGTGTGTGATCGGTGTCAGATCGCCCAAAAAAATGTGCCATTTTCAGCCATAACTGCTGAAGTCATACTGATGTCATTTCTTATATTTGTCCAGTTGTGGTGAAATATGAAAACTGCAGTTTTCATTGCAAAATTGCAGAAATTTGAAAATTACTTCGATGCCAAGTTATATCTGAAAGTTCAAGTTTTATTAGATTTTCTTGTGGATTCTGCTGAAACTGCTGAGTGGATCGAGGTGGTTTTTGGAATGGCGACTACTGTTTGCCAGACCTGCATTGTTTCAGAAGAGGTCCTAAAAATTAAGGGTAATTGTGTAAAAAGTCAAAAATGGCCATGTTTAAATGGGGTATGTTATGGGTGACATCGCAGGCAGTAGCCTACAGCAAAGCATATAGTCAAACTCAGTTGTGTTAGTGAATTCCCAAAAAATAACGGTGTTAGTACTTTCAGGGTGACCATTCTCCAGACACTGTGAAATTCCCTGACAGTTTGTGGCACTTCTCCGTGGCACTCGGCATTTTAAGTGTTGCTCATATCATGCCCGTATTAGTACTAAATACCTGTATGGATGCAAATATGCAGCTGGCAATAAAATAAACAGTTTTAGGCAACTTTTCTCCATCATGATTTTTTCGCGGACATTTCCCTGACTTTTAGTAAAATCCCTGACATTTCCCTGACAGTTGTCAAATTTCTTGTCATTTCCAGGTTTTCCAGACAAGTGGTCACCCTGTACTTTCCCGTAATGGCATCACGTTGTTGGGTATACTGCTGCTGTATGCAGCTTGTGAATTGTATTTTGCAGTGATGCAAACGAAGTGTGCTGCGAGGATTGTCGCTATGCACCAAGCACCAAAGTGTGTGCTTTGACTCAGGAGTCGCTGTGTGTCGGCAATGCCACATGCAGGTAATGCTGTTTAGTGTCTGCTTGAATGCGTTTTTCAGCTGCTTTGTTTGCACTGATTGTTGAGGTGGGTACTGATTGTCAGAATTACGATTGACTACATTAAAAAAGTAAGCAACACGAACTGTAGACTGACTAGTCAGAAGAACTGAATATTGTTGTTTCATGTGGTTTACTTTTCCCAGTGATATCTGGCATGGTATCTGTTTTCAGTCACCTGTGTATTACTTTGTACCAATGTTTGTTAACATTTAGCAATGTTTTTATGATGCAACAGTTCAGAAAATGGTTAAGATGTCTTTGTGAATCTTTCATAATAGATAGCACAGCGACCGTGTCATTAAACTACCAACAGCAGCACCTAGTCTGGCATGGGACGAGGTCTGCTGTGTCTGGCACCACCTGTTTACTTCAGTTTGCCAAGCATTTTTGTTAAACTGTTTCTGTAAATCTATCAGCTTTGTTGCATGTAATTTTAGTGGCAACAGCACGCTTTGCATGCCAGCACCGCAGAAACCAAATGGTACAATATGTCGAGACAGGTGAGCACCTCTGTATTGTTGATCTTCATAGTGCTATATACATGGTAAATTTTTTGTTTTGATTACATCTTCTTCTTTACCTTTTTGTGATCTGAGCATGGTGGGATTGGCCCTTGACCCGGTTGACTAACCATTGTCCTTTAGTGCTATGACACTGTTGGTTGGGTCATACAACCTATAAAATTGTCTCCGAAATGACCTATAATGTGTCGAGTTGGACATATGGTATGGTATAGTAGAGTTTAACATCCCACTCGACACTATATGTTATTTCGGAGACGAGTGGGACATTAAACAGTGCTATACCTACCATACCATACAGACAGGTTAGTTGACCTAGATTTTTATTGTCTCTAATTTGAGTTTAACAAGTAGCTTAGCTGTTCTTAAGATAGTTGTAAAATACTTCATGTTTTTGCTTGCATAGTTTATTTATTTATTTATTTTTTTGAATGTTTCTGATATTAAAGTAAGTAAGAAAGTAACAATTTACTGATTAAGGTGACACTATCACGTCGAAGACATTGCAGGGGCACCGTACAAAATTAAAAAGAAAAGAAAAAACAAACAAAACGACAGAATCGCCAACAGTTAGTAGTCGCGGGCAGACAACAGTGCAAAAGTACCTTTAGTGAAACGATACAAGATAGACACATGATTGCTACAGATGTGTGATGTGGCTTATCGAATTGTGCCATTGTTGTTGAACTTTATCGACCTTCAAGCCCATTTTAGTTATTTTCCTCTGAAAATAAGTGTAGCCTACTTTTCCAGTCTAAGATTAAGTCCTGGCGATCTAATAAAGGATGACATTGTTGTTGATGATCTTGAGTGACCTTTGAAGGTAGTTTTAGGTACTATAAATGGTTTCATTGTCTGTGTGTCAAATATACAGCACAACCTTGAAGTCTCTCGACAGTAGTTTTGCTATGACATTCATTCTTAATAATAATAATAATATGTATGAAATGAGTTACAGCAGATAGATGTCATATGTGAGCAATTATTTCTCCTGTCATATTCAACCGGAACGACTGTTATATGATGATAACGAGTGCGACGTCATAGCGATTGCTAAGTTTCTTGTCATATGTAAAATTACAATGCATTTATTGCAAGGGATATGATAAAGTTTTTTGAACATAAATGCCTTATAAATGTTTTGTGTTATATTGTTGGAAAAGCATTTTAAAGTGTTTTAAAAAGCAGAACGCAATTATGAATGGCTACTGGGCTAGTCCTTCGTATATTATTTGATTTCTTGCAATACATGTATTGATGACCTGCCTTCGGGTCCAGATACGCATTGGCTGCCGACGTCTCTCCATCCATCAGTTGTCTGTCCCATGATTGTGGCAAGAATGCATGCAGCACTGCACAGCTGGCGGTATCACCCCTAGTCTGAGAGATATCAACTCGTCATTAGTGTCAGCACAGCATACGATTTGAGTGGGCTGGCACTTTAAAGGGAAAGCACAGTTGTGGGCTAGCATTTTTATTGCAGTGGCAATATTCTTTTTTTTGGATTCACGTCTTTGTGCAGTAATAAATAACTAAAGACGTCAAATAAGTACAATAGGCGTGACAAATAATGTAGATTGTGAGACTTTAGTGGACTTTATTTGCATAAGTTTTGCTGTGCATAGTTTTGAGACTGTTGTGTTGGTTACAAAATGATTCAGCCCGAGACGCACATGCGAGCAGGGTGTGTGTCAGGGCATTTGTGAAAGTCAGAACAAACTTCCGTGTACATGCAGTCGAGGTAGTAAAACTGAAGAGTGGATTTGATAAGCTGAGTAAAATGCACAGACTCACAAAGTCATTGACTGCTTGCTTTGCTTTGTGCAGTTCATTGAAATTAATACTGCCACTGTTCACAGTTAAATCACAAGAATTGTGTTGTTTAAATCGAACATGTGTTAACACTTTGTGTTTTGTGCACTGAAGTTGAATATGATTTCAATGCTGTTCAGTTTATCACGTTAAACACCGAGTACCAGGATGTCTAGTGCTTTCTGAAAATTTGACCAAAAATATTTAGCCAAATATTATCAACTTTGATAAGAAATTTTAAATTTAAATTTTTGCTTTGTTAATGCTGTCACAACTCAACGTGTGGACCCTTTAGTCTATCAATAGTCAGTTGAACTGCGTTATGAATATAATTCCATAAAATATCTGCCATTCTGGTGCTAGTAGAAACCTTTATTGTAAGTTTATGCGTTTGCTTACATATTAATGATGTAATTACAGTGGTCGATGCTCGAATGGTCACTGTGTTTCGATTTGTGAATATCACAACAAAGAGAGCTGTGTATGTGACTCGGGTAGTATTCACTCTCTTCCTTGATCTCGCATGTTGATCAGTCACATCGAATGTCATTGTTTTTTAGTGTTTAATTGCATTAATTTCACTGTATTGGTACTTTGTTTTTACAACATGTTGAAAGGAGTAACATGCATAACAGATCTCAAACATTGAGTGAGTGCTGTACAGTGTGTTAGCGTTATTATTTACGGTATATGGACAATATAAATGCAGTCCGTTGTTAAGTACGTTTGTCATACACTAAGTTGATATTTCATAGCTGACGTGACATGTTCTTGCACTGCTCAACTATATAATGGTTATAACGTGTGGTAGTTACTTTTATTAATCAATTCAGTTAAATATATAAACTGTCAGCAGCCTATCAGGTGCTAATAATAATGTCACGACAGCTTCTAAGGCGCCGTAACAGGGTGACTGATTCAAGGGCTGTGTACACTTTTTGAGTCTTAGAGATTCTGTTGAACTTGTTGTATTGCCACTTTCACCAATACACAAATCACTTTATAATTAATAACCTGTCAGTAATAAATCATGTAAGTTAACTTATTTTGCGAGATACTGTAAGACTTTAATAAGTTGTGCACCAGATGGAAATTTCTGCAGACGTTTAAGAATAAACCAACAATGAAATTTGCATTATATTCCAATAGTATGTAGAAGTAATTAAGTTCCAGTCATCATTACTGTCCTACATACTGATGACACACTGAGCTTACAGACAGTATTGTGGATAACGTAGAAAGTTCTCATTTTACACAACTGAAATATGTTACCTAATGACAACGTTTCGAGGTCCGTCGGACATCTTGATCACGTCTTGATTGTTTACAGCTCGATGGAGGACGTGACCTGGAAATCACCTGGTCCCATGTGTGGCTGAGTTGGTAGGATTTTGCATCCCGATTCATGCACATCGGTGTCTTCCTGATCCAGAGTGCCTCTTGTATCCATCTGGTCTGTCGCTGTGACTCTCTGTCCACCACTTTTGCCTTGTCCCAGTCGATGACATGGTTCTCTTCCACGGCATGGTCTGTGATGGCTGACTTGTGAGTTACACTGTTATGTTGTTATGTTATGTTATTGTTGGCCATGATATGAGCAACACTTAACATGCCAAGTACCACAGAGAAGTGCCACAAACTGTCATGGAATTTCACATTGTCTGGAGAGTGGTCACCCTGAAAGTATTAACACTGTTATTTTTTGGAATTCACTAACACAACCGAGTTTCACTATATGCTTTGCTGTGGGCTACTGCCTGTGATGTCACCCATAATATACCCCGTTTGAACATGGCCCCTTTTGACTTTTTGACTGCTCTCCCTTGCCCTGGAGGCTCGGGTCTGTGTACCAGCTGTGAAAGAGTCCACTTTCTTGTGTTCCTTGATCCTTAGACCGAACTTCCTGTCTGTCTCTCCAACGTATGAGCTGGAGCAGTTCTTGCAAGGCACACGATTGATCAATTCGGTCTTCTCTTCATCCTTGACCCTGTCCTTCGGATGAACCACAAAGTTCCATAGCGTTAGGTGAGGACGGTTAGCTGTGCCGATGCCATGACATTTCAGAATTCTTGCAAATGCCTCGCTCAGTCCTTTCACATATGGCACAACAACCATACCTTTGTGATGGCCTCTTCTGTTCTTTGCTTTGTCCTTCAAAGATTTTTCCACGATGTCCTGTTTAACCCTGTCGATGTTCCAGGGAGGATAGCCACACTTACTGAGTGCTTTAGCTACGTGTTCTTCCTCCTTCTTTTGGTCGTCCTCTTTCGTGATTTCCAGGTCACGTGCACCATCAAGCTGTAAACAATCAAGACGTGATCAAGATGTCCGACAGACATCGAAACGTTGTCATTAGGTAACATATTTTCAGTTGTGTAAAATAAGAAGTTTCTACGTTATTGATTGTACCAACTGAATGAATCTCTTCAACAGTATTGCGGATAGTGGACCTCATCTCTTCCACAGTCTTCTGTTACTTGCCATGGTTTATTCAATGGCATCAAATAATAACTGCTTGTTGACAGACAGACACAAGAGTATAATATCTTGTCCAGGTTGTTACGTGACAGCGCTGTCACTGCAGTGTTATTTGATAATGTCACTGCAGAGTTATTTGGTAATGAAACGTTTGTGTGATCTGCAGTTGAATACTCATGCATGTGGTGTTGCCGGTCAAAGTCGGATGTAAACAAAACATGCCGACCTTACAGCAGAAACTTGTATCTACCAGATGGAATGCCTTGCCTTCAGGGATCCTGCTTTCAGGCAAGAATGCTTTATATAGATAGCTTTTAGACTTCTGTTCAGCTGTAATTGGGGACCTTGTAGCAAGTAGTTATGCTAATTGGCAGCTACTTCTGAACATGTAAAAACACTGCTGGTCACGTGTCTAAGCAGCACTACGGTCACCAGACCTGTCGCAGAGCACCTTCAAGTGGGCATGAAGACCCACCTGTTCTCGACTTCCCGTCGCCATTGAGACGTTTTCATCATTCTGCCGCCAGATATAAATATCCAGACTTACTTGCTTACTTACTACAGCAAGGTGTTCAGACTTTTTTTAGTGTGTTTAAAGCAATGAAGTCATAACATTATAATCATTTATATGTTTTAACTGGCTAATTTTTTGGTTACATCATTTATAAACTAAGATAAAGCTGGTAATGTTTACTTCATTTAGACAGGTGTTGTATATTATTATTATAAATGTAAAAAAAACTGCGGTTTAGACACGAGTTAACGGCGAATGACACATCTAAAATTGCAAAAACTACAAAAAGGTGATTACCCATCAGTACATCGCCTAAATGTGACCGCCCACGACAAAAGCAGTATTAAGTCGCCAAAACATATTTTTCGCTAGAGCTGTCAGACGATTGGCCGAGCTCAAACTGTCACTTTTAAGTTATCATTGCTATCATGAAATATGACTATTTTACTGTCCAAAATTTGCCGTTTGACCAGAAATTAACGCACGATGGTCGAATGCGAGCCATTTGTTGCAAGGCTGTATAAATTAATAAGTATAAAATCCTACAGATTCGCTCAACTTTCGATCTCTGTATCTCAGCCGCCCGATGACCGACGCTCATGAATAATGCATCGTTGGACAGCTAGAAGTGCCTGTTACAAGGCCGGTTCATGAGCTCATTGCTTGTTCTAATAACATCCAATAAAATGCCGACTTCTGTTGGCTCTGAACGGCGTTGAGCGTAAACACTTATGTTAATGAGCCTAGTAACGCGGCACGTGACTAGTATGGGACAGTTCTATTGGACGTAAATCAGGTCACGCATGCGCGCTGCGATTTAGGCTTTTAAATGCGTGAAGAA
>Ga0209339_1000245_pt1 | contig 20383 bp, 21 predicted proteins | sample OlaalgELextract3_FD_187376 | JGI IMG/M metagenome (GOLD analysis project Ga0209339, IMG submission 187376) | Olavius algarvensis symbiont microbial communities from Tuscany, Italy - Type A ELBA extract 3 (SPAdes) (version 2) | ecosystem: Host-associated > Annelida > Digestive system >... | reverse complement strand
TAACCTGAAGCACAGCAGATTGCTGCTTTAACCAATTTTTCAAAGAACATTGACCAAATTTAAAATGTTGGACCTACAATTTTGTAATTTATTCTGATCAATTTTAAGTTTATGCGCAGGCTCTATAATTTGCCGACAAAGATTGTGCTAAGCGCCTCATGCGGCAGCTCCGCAAAATAATCCACATCGACATGGATGCTTTCTATGCCTCCGTGGAGCAAAGGGACGCTCCGGAGCTTGTTGGAAAACCGGTTATTGTCGGAGGTGATCCGAACCATCGCGGGGTGGTTGCGGCCTGCTCCTATGAAGCCCGTAAATTCGGCATCCACTCGGCCATGGCCTCATCGACGGCCTACAAACTATGCCCTGACGCGATTTTTATTCGCCCGAGATTTGACGTTTATAAAGCGGTGTCATCCGAGATACGAGAAATATTTCATGAATACACCGATCTCGTTGAGCCTTTGTCCCTCGACGAAGCATTCCTGGACGTCACCGAGAATTTCAAACAGATGGCTTCAGCCACCCTGATTTCAAAGGAGATTAAAAAACAAATTTATTCTCGCACCGGAGGTCTGACCGCATCTGCCGGGGTGTCATTTAATAAATTTCTGGCCAAGGTGGCCTCGGATATAAATAAGCCGGATGGGATAACCGTGGTTACCCCCGCCATGGCCGCCGATTTTATCGATGGTTTGCCGATCAGGAAATTTTTTGGCGTCGGAAGGGTGACTGAAGAAAAAATGATTGGTTTCGGGATAAAAACCGGTGCCGAACTTAAAAAATTTAAAAAGGAAAAATTAATTCAAATCTTCGGCAAGTCAGGAAGCTATTTTTACGATATTTCCCCCGGCCATGATGATCGACCCGTCGAACCCAACCGGATAAGAAAGTCCATCGGTAAGGAGACCACGTTGCGTGAGGACATTGACGACAAGGATCAAATGCTGGAAATACTGGAAGATATCACCCTCAAATTGGAAGACTATCTATTCCGGCATGATGCCAAGGGCCGCACCATCACGCTCAAAATTAAGTATTTTGATTTTAAAAGCATCACACGCAGCGTCACCCTCGATGAGCCGGCTGTTACGGCCTCTGTGATTATGAAGAATATAAAAGACTTGTTGTCCAAAACCGAAGCCGGGGCCAAAAAAGTCAGGTTGCTGGGCATTTCGATATCAAATTTTCAGGTTCCCAAAATTGCCGTTGGCAAAAAAGGCCAGCAGCCACTGCCGTTGACCTTTAGCGGCGGGGAAGTGGAGGGGTATTGAACCCCACTCTGCCATTAATCCAGCACTGGTGGTGTTGGAGCTGAAAAAGTTCCAACGATCCGGTGACAGACGCATGGCGCTTGAAAAATACGAAACCCGAATTTCGAAATCCGAAACAAATCTCAAATCTAAATGTCCAAATATTCCAAACTGACAAGACCAGAGGATAAAGCCAGTCAGAAAAATTGCTCAACAAGTATATCGTTAGATTTGCCTTTGGATCGAAAATGTTTTTGTCATTGGTATTTATGTCATTTGAATTTGTTTCGTGCTTCGTGCTTCGGATTTCGGATTTAAGTCGAAGTCTCGGTGATCTTGCCCCTTCCAGCGGGGCTTCCTGAGGCCTCCCGTACAGCGGGAAGGCTCACTGTGAGTTGAATTTGTATGCCTGAAAACAACTGGGTCGTTTATCTGGTTCGATGTTCTGATAACTCCCTGTACTGCGGGGTCACCAATGATGTGCACCGCAGACTGCAAGCGCATAATTCAGGTCGGGGAGCCAGGTATACCAGATCGCGCAGACCGGTCGAGTTAATCTGCGTCAGCCCGGAAATTTCAAAGGGTGCGGCCCTTAGACTGGAATATCGCATAAAAAAAGTGCCGGCAGATCAAAAAATTATCGAACTGAATCAGGCCCGGCGGGAACTTCGCGCCAGACGGGATATCCGGGACATGCGACTTGATATCAACCGGATTGTCAAATTAATTGACAAACTCGTAAAAGAGATTTAAGAGTTCAGCGAAATCAGCGCCGGCCTTCTGCATCAACAGTTATGCAAAGCACGGAATTCAGCTAATTGCAGTGTCCCTAAGAATAGGAAAAGGAGGAAATTGATGAAGGAAGTACAGAAGTTATTGAAATTGGTGGCGGACGGTCTCAAGTCTCTGGCCCAGGGCGTTGAAGCCATCGCCGAAAAGGTAGACGATACCGCGAAAACCAAGAGCCCCGACAAGGCGAATGATACGCAACAGCCGACTCCCATGAAAACTGCCAAGGCGGAGAGTAAACCGGCTGAACCGGCCGTCAATAAAGCCAAGACCGCTGGGCAACCGGAAAAAAAGACGGCTCCCAAACCCGATGAACCGGTCGTCAGCAAAGCCAAGGCCGCTAAAAAACCGGAAAAAAAGGCAGATCCCAAACCTGTTGAATCGGTCGCCGCCAAAGCCAAGACCGCTAAAGAACCGGAAAAAAAGACGCCATCCAAACCCGCCCGGAAAAAAGCGGCCAAACAGCCCAGTGCAATGGATACCGTAATGGAAATTATCAGCCGTTCCAACGAAGGCGTGAAGTCCGCGGTAATTAAAGCCGAGACGGGATACGAGCAGAAAAAAGTTTCCAACATCGTTTATAAGCTCAAGAAGCAAGGTAAGGTCAAATCTTTAAAAAAAGGGGTATATGTGAAGTCTTGATCCTTAGGGCAAGTGTTCAGGTGTCAGGTTTCAGGTGTCAGCACTGCCGCCGGCCTCAGCTATGTTTGATCCTGACACCTGACACCTGAAACCTGAAACCTGTAAGACATCCGCGTACACGGCATCATCAGCTGAAAAATGTCACGAATGCGCGATCAATCGCCAATATGAGGAATGCAACCATGTCAGATATTCTGGGCGCCATCAAAGCCAGAGATCCCTATGAGAAAGAGTTTTACCAGGCCGTAAAGGAGGTTTTGGCAAGCGTTAAGCCGGTGCTGGACCAAAACCCACAATACCGCCAGGCTGCTGTTTTAGACCGAATCGTCGAACCGGAGCGCATTGTCACCTTTCGAGTTCCCTGGCTGGATGATGAAGGTAAGGTCCGGGTGAATCGTGGGTTTTGTGTGGAGATGAGCAGCGCCATTGGGCCCTATAAAAGCGGCCTGCGTTTTCACCCCTCCGTAAACCAGAGCATACTGAAATTCCTGGCGTTTGAACAGGTTTTTAAAAATGCCCTGACGACTTTGCCGCTGGGGGCGGGGGCGGGGGGCTCCGACTTTGAGCCCAAGGGCAAGTCCGATGATGAAGTGATGCGATTTTGTCAAAGTTTTATGACTGAGCTCTATCTTCACATAGGTGTCAATACGGATATTGTCACCGGGGACATCGGGGTCGGACCAAGAGAAATCGGTTATCTTTTCGGCATGTTCAAAAGATTGAGCAACGAGTTTACCGGTGCCTTGACCGGCAAAGGCCTGAATTGGGGCGGCAGTCTGATTCGGGCCCAGGCCGCCGGCTACGGCTGTGTCTACTTTGCCGCCGAAATGCTTGCCACGCGCGATATGAATTTCGAAGGCCAGAAATGCCTGGTGTCCGGCTCCGGCAACGTGGCCCAGCACACCGCGGAAAAATTAATTGACCTGGGTGCCAAAGTGATTACGCTATCTGATTCCTCCGGATACGTTCATGATCCGGAAGGTATCGATAAAGACAAGCTGGCCTATGTCAAAATGCTGAAAAATTTCAGGCGCGGCAGAATGCAGGAATATGCCGAAAAGTATCCCGGCGCGGTATACACGGCGGTTGATCGGCAGTTGGACTACAACCCTTTGTGGAGCCACCGGGCGGCCTGTGCCTTTCCCTGCGCCACCCAGAACGAAGTTCGCGAAAAAGACGCCTATAATCTGATAAACAACAATATCAAGCTGGTCTGCGAAGGTGCCAACATGCCCTGCACGCCTGAGGCCACCGATATACTCATTGACAAACTCCTGCTTTATGGCCCTGCTAAAGCAGCCAACGCCGGCGGGGTGGCGGTCTCCGGTCTTGAAATGGTTCAGAACAGCATGCGTCTGAACTGGCTTGAAGAAGAAGTCGATAATCGCCTGAAAATGATTATGAAGCAAATCCATCAAACCTGCCTGGATGCGGCCGAAGCCTACGGCACTCCCGGCAACTACGCCAACGGCGCCAATATCACCGGCTTTGTGAAAGTGGTGGAGGCCATGCTGGATCAGGGAGTGGTGTAGGGAATGGCGAATGACGAATGACGAATGTCGAATTTTGGTATTCTGTCGATTTTATTTTCTGCTTTAGGAAAAAAAATTCGGTACTAGTTTTCCGAAATTAAAACTCTCGTAGCCTAAAACCGGTAGGGCTAGTGGTAGGTGCCCGCCAAGTCCCATTACAAATCGAAGAGCGAAGCGACATCATTGATTCGACATTCGACATTCGTCATTCGTCATTTCTAACATTCGTCATTCGACATTCGTCAATCGTCATTCTCAAAGTCCCGCCGAGCGTTTGATCTCGACATAGTGGGCCGAGGCCAGTGCGGCCGTGCATCCGTCGGCAGCCGACAGCACGATTTGCCGGGCGTATTTTTGGCGCAAATCGCCGATGGCGTAAATACCGTCGATGTTGGTCTCGCATTTATCGTCTGTCACTACATAACCGTCCGCATTCAATCTGGTGCCGGCCGGCACCAGCTGATTATTCGGTTCAAAACCGATAAAAATGAACGCGCCGTCCGTGGTCAATCTGCGTTTCTCTCCCGAGTAGGTGTCTTCCAAATCCATTGCGCAAACCTCATCTCCCTCGGCGCGGATCGCTTTTGCTGCGGTATTCCAGAGAATTTCGATTTTGGGGTCGGTTCCTAGACGCTTTTGTAATATCATACTGGCGCGCAGGGTGTTGCGGCGGTGGATCAGATATACTTTTTGGGTAATTTTGGCCAGGTAAAGGGCTTCTTCAGCTGCGGTATCGCCGCCGCCGACGACCGCGACAATCTTGTCCCGAAAGAAAAATCCATCACAGACGGCACAATACGATACACCTTTGCCGTAGTTATCATCTTCACCGGGAATGTTCAGCTTGCGTGGTGTGCCGCCGGTGGCAATGATGATGGCATGCGCCTTGAGCACCTCAGCGCCATTGAGACGAACGGTGTGATGGTCAAGACCCGGTTCGATGGCGGTCACCTCCTGGGAAAGAACTTCCAGGTTGTATTCCCGGGCATGTTCCAGGAAGCTCTGGGCAAGTTCAAACCCGCTTTTATTTTTGATGGCCGGGTAATTTTCAACCTCGGCGGATAATGCCACCTGTCCGCCGGGCGCCCCTCTTTCAATCAAAACGGTTCTCATCGAAGCCCGTAAGGCATAGATTCCAGCAGATAAACCGGCGGGGCCGCCGCCGACGATAATCAGGTCATAAAAACTACGATTGGCCATATGGATTCACCCTGTTCTATTGGTCTTCTCGTTCGTTTGCATGCGTGCCGCAGCCGGCTGAATTGTGATCGGTTTAAGGACCATTATAGCGTTGAATCCACACATTTACAAGACAGATATCAGAGGACAGAGGACTGAGGACAGAAGACAGATGACAGAGGACAGAAGACAGATGACAGAGGACAGATGACAGAAGACAGATGACGGATGACAGATGACAGATGACAGAATTCGGAAGTGGGAAGTCGGAATGCGGAATTCGGAAAACAGAGGACAACACCTCATGAAGTCGGAATTTAATAATTTTCAATTTTTGAGTTTGGATTTCGGATTGAAAGGAAACAAAGTCCAGAAATTTTCTCTCCGGCCTTCCCCCAACCTTTAGCCTTTGTCCTTTCTCCTTTGACCTTCCACCCTCCACCCTATACCTTTGACCATATACCCAGCACCCATTTCGTTTTCCCCGGGCCGTGCGCCGAAATCCGAATGCCGAATGCCGAATACCGAAGGCCGATTCCCAATCTCGTAGCCAATCATCTACAGCCCGGTATTTTCAATCCGAAATCCAAAATCTAAAATCCCAAATCGAGAAACCTCGCACCCCGATTGGGCCTTGCCGACAACTGGAATAAATGGCATAAGTAATTATGCAACAACTTTTAGAAAACAACCTGACCCTGATTCGGCACATCATCCAGGCGCTTAATGGCCAAACCCGAAAGAATCGCATTTACCCGGATCAGCCGGTTGATCCTCAGACGGCCGCCAGTGTAATATTGCTGCTGGGATCACGCAAAAATATCCAAACCAACGGCAGCGAGCCCTGTCTTATCTTCAACAAGCGATCATCAAAAGTCAGACAGCCCGGCGACCTATGTTTTCCCGGCGGAAGCATCACGCCCCGGCTTGACTCCCACCTTTCGAAATTATTTTCCATGCCCTTCACTTCCCTTGGCCGCTGGAAATACTGGTCCCAGTGGCGGCACACCCATCCCCAAGCCGCCAGGCGTCTATCCCTTTTCTGGGCCACCGGCCTGAGGGAAAGTTTTGAGGAAATGCGTTTGAATCCGCTGGGCGTCAAGTTTCTGGGTCCGCTGCCGCCCCAGTCTCTGGTGATGTTTCGGCGTGTGATCTACCCGATGGTTGCCTGGGTGCGTCGCCAGAAAATATTTTTTCCGAATTGGGAAGTAGAGAAAATTATCTATGTTCCGCTGCGCGAGATGTTGGATGCCGCTAATTATCGTCGCTATCGTCTGTCGCTGCCGGCCCGCGAAAATGAGAAATCGTCGGCTGCAGGTCCGGTTTATCCCTGTTTTCATTTTCTGGACAGCAGCAAACCCGAAATCTTGTGGGGAGCGACGTATCGGATCGCCACCTTGTTTATGGAATACGTATTTGACTTCAAGCCACCTGCCATTGAGACTCTCCCGGTTGTCGAAGGCCGATTGGATTCCTCTTATATGACGGGGTACAAATAAATTGGAGTACTTGAGTATTGGAGTGATGGAATATTGGGTATACAGGAATTGGGCCTGTTTTGTGGAGACGGCGTGGGTTGAAATACAAAATAAGACCATCATCCGATTTGATCCCCAATATTCCATAATTCCACTATTCCATGGCTCCAGTTCTATCGTGTTAACGCGGTCCGCTGGTCACTGTCCAACGGGTACCCAACAATTTCAGATTAAAATTACCTTGCATTATAAGGGAGAATTCTATAATATACGAACAGAAGAATTCGAGAATTATAGAATAGGGAAAATACTTATGCGCAAAATTGCTGTCGCCATGGCCAAGGGCGGCGTGGGGAAAACCACCACCGCCGTCAATCTGGCCCATGGACTTGCGGTGATGGGAAAACGGGTACTGCTGGTGGATTGCGATACCCAGGGCCAGGTTGCCAAATTCCTGGGTGAAAAGCCCCGGTGCGGGCTTTATGAATTTGTCACTGAACGCCTGGAAAACGGGCAATTCATTGCCAGAAACGATACCATCCATCCTTCCCGTCAGAACCTGTGGATATTGGATGGCGGCATTCGGCTGGTAGAACTGAAAAACTGGCTGGGCGAGCAGCCCCGGGAGGACCGGCAGACGGTTCTGGCCCAAAAACTCATTCCAAAAGAAGGTGCATTGGATTACTTGATCTTTGACTGTGCGCCGGGCTGGGACGTTCTCAGCGTCAACATCCTGATGGCGGCCAACGAGGTGCTGTGCCCGGTGGCCCTGCAGGGCCCTTCCATGCAAGGGCTGAAGACGTTTTTCAGGTATCTGCAATCGGCCCAGAAGATAAACCTCGAATTGAGGCTCGAACATATTCTGCCGACGATGTTCGATCGCCGCACGCGACACAGTCATGATATCTTGGGCCAGCTCAATAAATATTTTGGCCGCCAAATCTGTGAGCCGGTTCATTACAATGTCCGCCTGTCCGAGGCCCCGACCCATGGGCAGACCATTTTTGAATATGCCGGTCGCGCGCAGGGTGCCCGCGATTATCATAACCTGATCAGGAGGATTATTAACCATGGCGATCAAAAAGAAAACAACACCTGATTTATTCGCTGAAGAGGGCTTGGATCCGGTTCAAAGCGCCACGGGATACCCGCCAAGCTCGCGCGGAGATAGTCCCACCGCCGGTTCGGTCGTCAAGAAGAAAGCCGGCTTTTATCTCTCGGTGAACATCCTCGATCGCTTTAACCACAAGTTTCATGAACTGAAGCTGGCCGGGGTGGCCATCGACAACAAGTCCACCCTGCTCGAAGCCGCACTTGGATTTGCGCTGGATGATATGGACAAGGGGCAGGGGAGTCTGGTGCTGAAGAAGATTGGGAAGTGAAGAGAGGTGCGGAGTGCGGGAAAGGAAAGCTCAAAGCTGAAAGGTATTCGGCGTTCGGTAAAACGAAATGGGTGTAAGGTATAAGGTTTAGGGTTTAGGGTTGAAGAAAGAGGACGGCTTTCGGTATTCGACGCATGGTGCACGACAATACGGATTGGGTGGAAGCCAGAGAGAAAATTCTTGGACCTGGTTTTTTTTCAATCCGAAATCCGAAATCCGAACTCAAAAATCCAAAATCATAAAATTTCGAATTCCGCATTCCCACTTCCCACTTCCGAATTCTGTCCTCTGTCGCCTGACTTCTGCCCTCTGCCGTCTGTCATCTTTCATCTGCCGTCTGTCCTCTGTCCTCTGTCATCTGACTTCTGTCATCTGACTTCTGTCGTCTGTCCTCTGACTCTGACTTCTGCGTGCCGCGGCGCAGCTCGGAGAGCGAAGACGGGTCCTCTGTCTTCTGCCCTCTGTCATCTGATTTCGGGTTGCTGCAGGCACATTGAACAAAATACAAATTTTTTGCAAATCCACAATCACCTTTTGGAGACAAAATATCATATCAACGGCAATTGTGGCAGGTGGTTGAAATGGGCATCGCGCGTGAACAATAGGAGGTCATGTTGAATAGCCAGGGCAGCAATCCATAAATCGTTGGTTGGTATGGGCGTGCCTTGTTTTCTAAGTTGCCTGAAAAGCCGCGCATATTGATGGGTTGTATCCTCATCGGCGAAAAGCTGTTTGACGCGCGGGCTGGTGAGAAATCGGGTAAGCGTCTGTTCGTTTTTATAACTCCGCGTTCCACAAGCAAAACCCGCCCGGAGTTCACCAAGAACGATAAAGGGAATCATGATATCGACCGCCCGCCTGATCACATGCACAGCTTCAGGTGCCCCTTCACAGAAATCCTGGTAACGATTGCTATCCACCAGTATTCTCATTTCCAGAGTTCCTCGTCAATGGACTCAAAAGCCTCCATGGCGGCGTCGAATTCAGGGTCTGCCACCCAGGATCCCACCAGCTCATCAAGATCATGAAATTCCATCGGCTCATCCGCGATACCGACCCCGCGTTTGAGAATATCCAATAGAACGGCATTGAGGCTTTGATGCGTTTTTTTTGCCTGTAACCGGACTAGCCGGTCAATCTGTTCTGGAATATTTCGAATTGTATATTGAGTCGTTTTCATGCCTGCAATATATGTAGATTTTGCAGGCAAGTCAAGCACAAAAGTGCATCTTCAAACATCGCTATCATATTGTTATTTCCAATATTCCATTAGATTACGATTGCGCTGTGATTGCAGTGTACCCCTCCGGGGTGGCTCAAAGCCGGGCTCCCTGGATCGGATCTTTACTATTCCGACTTTGTCTCGCCTGCCATTCGACGGGCTCAGGCCCCGAGCAAGTCGAGGGGAGCTCGTCGAAGGCCCCATTCCCGCTTCCACATTCCAACATGGATGCCAAACTTTAAAAGTTTCAGGTGTGTTCCTGTCTGGTGTCTGAACGATAAGTCCGGTTTTGGTAGGTTGGGTTGAGCCCGATCGGAGATGTTGGGTTTCGTGCCTCAACCCAACCTACAAAAAGCAAGCGTTTATCACGAGTTGATTTTCAGTGTCGAAACCCAACAAATCGGTGAAGCGAGTTTTCGTCCAACCACTATCTTTATTATTCAATATGACTCAGCGGCCCCTGAAGGTGATCCACCCACATATCAACGAAGACATCATATTCAGCAGTTCCCTTGAGAATCGGAACGCATTGGATACCGGCGCTGGTAAAAATCGATTTCCAGGAGTCGTCCCCGTCACCGGCCATGTCGTTTTTGGCATGGTCTCCGGCAACTGACATAAATGGCATCAAATAAGCTTTTTTGATATTATTCCGAATGAGCAATTCCTTTATTAGATCGACCCCGGGATAGCCATCCACTGTGCCGATAAAGATATTGGGGTCTTTGAGTTGAAGCTGAAACATCAGGGCTGCATAAAAGGCATTGGACGGATGATGGCTGCCATGGCCCATCAAAACAACGCCTTCGTTTTTTTTGCGCTCCTTGGGGATCGTAGCTAATATTGCCTGGACTGCCCGCTCCATATCATTTTGAGTGGCCAGCAACGGATAGCCAAGGATGATCCGCTGAAACTCGCCCATACTCTTGAAAGCGCCTACCGTTCGACGTAAATCATGGTATTCACTTCCGCCGATGGTATGCAACGTCTGAACCGCCACATGGGTAAATCCTTCATCCATCATCCGGGCCAGGGCGACTTCCGGTGAATCCAGAAATTTCCCCTGTTTGGCCAGTTTCTTGCGAATGATGGTCGACGTATAGGCCCAGCGGGTGGGTATGTTGGGATAAGTGCTTTTGACCTTCTTTTGAATGTTTTCAAAAGACACCTGGGCACTGGCTTTACTGGATCCGAAGGCCACGAGTAAAATGCCTACCTTTTTAGGTGCGTTTTGGCCGTGACCGCCGCTTGACCAGGCGGCGGCACTCAGGCAGAGCATTAGCATAAATACCAAAAGCAGAAGTTGTATTTGTTTCTTCATCGTTGATTCCTCCCTTCGAATGTTTAATTTGTCGCAGAAATCCTGGTCTTCTGGGTCAGATAAGAGGCCATAGGCTGTGACATGAATCTTGCTAAAAGCGGACACGGAATGATGGAATAATGGAATGTTGGAATGCTGGGTTTATTTGAATGGGATCTATTTTCATAAGGATCGCACGGATCAGTTTATACAATCAGACCGACATCCGCTTTCGATTCCCAATATTCCATTCTTCCACCATTCCAATATTCCACTCGGAGTCTAAGGTAGAGTCCACCCCTCTGGGTTGAAATCAAAGCCGTTCCCTCTGGGCTCGGATGGTTTACTCAGTCCCGCCGAAATAAAAAACCCCTCGAGAATGTGGCTCTCGAAGGGTTGCACCCAGTTTACTTGACCCTTTGGCTTTATTTATATGCTGTCCTATTTCCGCGTAGAGGCATAGATATTGCGTAAGGCAGGTCTTCTGGCTACCGGATCGATCTACTCTTTGCACCTTCCCACCTGATTAGAACCAAGCAGTGGTATCTTGCAAATTTCGTCCCCGTTTACAGCGGCGGGACCGCTCCCGATTTACACGGGATTCCCTATTAAGCCCTATTGGGCACCTAGATCAGCGCAGATACAATATGCGGTGGGTGCTGTCAACAAAATTTTTATTTCGTCGCAGAAAACCTGGTCCTCTGGGCCAGGTCAGAGCCCCTCGGCTATGCCGTGAATCTGCTGCAAGCGGGAGCGGAATGATGGAATATTGGAATGATGGAATGCTGGGTCTAGAGGACTGGGATCTATTTTTATAAGGATGGCACGGATCAGTTTGTAAAATAAGACCGTCATCCGCTTTGTATTCCCAATATTCCATTATTCCACCATTCCATTATTCCATTCGGAGTCTAAGGTAAACTCCACCCCTCTGGGGTGAAATCAAAGCCGGGTTCTCTGGGCCCGGATCTTTACTTTACGGGCAGACCCACTTTCACTATTTCCGATCCTCCCGGCTTCCCTGTAAACCAATCAACCAATCAACTTAATCTACTATTTCCGAGCGCCGCCTTGCGAGTTGCTCGGCGAAAGCGGGATCAATTGCCTGAGCTCTGGTGAGTGTCTTGATGGCCGACTTTTGATCTCCTCGATGAAACTGGACTTCCGACAAGGTGTGCAAAAAATTCGCATCAAGCGGATTGATAGCTACCGCAGATTCTGCCAGCAATCCTGCCAACGGCTCTTCAGGATTTGTCTTCATCAATACCCAGGCAACGTCATTCAAATGCGGCGCCAGCAACTGCAGCCCTTTGTGGGCGGTTAAATTGGCCTGGCTGGATTCTCCGCGCTTCAGTAGCGCCAGGGCCAGCCGGACATGGGATTGGATCTGGGCGGCTTCATCCCCCCTTAAGGTAGTTATGGCACCGCCTGTTTCCGGAACCTCAAATGTGCCCTCCGGGCCGCCGGTCAGGAACATAACCGCAATAACGATGGAGCCGAACAGGGCAAAACAGGTTCCTGGAGCGGCGTTGCGCAGAGTAAATTTAGCGCCGGCGATTTCGGCTGCCACGTTCTGGCCGACTTGGGCGTTGGCTCCGGTTCCATGAAACACACCCCGTACAAAAAGCTTGTAGCCCAGAATAATGCTGGTGATACCCGCCGCAACGATTGCCAATCGAAAAACTGTCAAATACATAATATAAGCGATTTGATTATCCATTTACGATACTCCTTACTCTAGCGGGGGACGAATACAAAGTCGCCGTCATCGTGTCCGGCAAACCTGATGTCCGAATACAGAGGGGTTTGCCGGGCGTTCAGGACTACCCGCCGCCGAATTTTTTCGTAAAGCGAATCCATGTCGATAATTTGATCGTTGTCTTCCAATGTACGCAGAAAAGCCTGAGCAAACACGGAATGTTGGCCGCCGCCGGCATCCAGTACCGGCTCCAGGCCGCCGGAGGTCAGCACGGTGCGCGATTGCCTGGCGGCCATCCGGCGAACCCATTCTGTCTGCGATCCGGACCGCATTGATGCGACATCCGGACCGCGTGTCAGGGTTCCCGAATAGCATGAATCGGCGATGATCAGAACATGCTTGGCTTTGATGGCCTTCAGTTCACTGGTGATATCTTCATTGGCGATCCAGTCGGCCTTGTTGGCTCGTTCGGCATTGATCGGCAGCCAGTAGCCGCGCTGGGTTTCGGTATCGATATTGCCGTGGCCGGCATAGTAGACCAGCAGATTGTCCGTATGACTGAGTTTTTGGCGCATTAAAGCAATGGCCTGAAATATATCAGCCCGCGTCGCGTCCAGCAGCAGCGACACGTTAAACTTGTATTGCTGCTGCAAAAGCATTGCGACCGCCCTGGCATCTCCCACGGCTGTTTTGAGCCGGCTGATATGCTGGTAGTCATTGTTGCCGATGACCAGGGCATGGTAAGTGCCGAAGGTCAGGGGATCTGGCTTCGGATGTGTCCCGGATAGAGCAGTATTCTTGGCGGATTTCAATGGCGATGTCGCCACAATTGACGGACCCCGTTCGGCAGATAGAGGGGTGCTTATTTCTTTCGAAGTGCGGTGAGGCTTTTGTTTTAATGCCGCTTGTGCACTGGCTTTAGCCGCCTCAGGCAAATCGAATCGCAGCGCGGTGATTGTATACCAGCCCCGGACAGTGCCGCCGCTGCGTTGGGAGCTAAAGCGCAGCTTGTTGATCCCGGGTTTCAAAACTTTGGCCTTGATGATGAGCGTAACGGGATCCTCGCTGAATTCTGAGTTGCCGAACGAATAGCTTTTCCAGAATGATTGGTCATTGACTCTCAATAAGCCCCGCAGCTCGCCGCTGCCGTCGTTGCCGACACCCATATGTTCAATAACGATTTTCAGCTCCTCGATTTCCGCCAGCAGGAATTCCGGCAGGTTAACGATGACATCCGCACCGGTTGCGACACGGATTTCCTCCTTGAATGGCTCGCTGTAGTTTTCCCATTGGTATTCTTTGGCCAGAGCCGGGGGACAAAGAACCAATACAGACGTCACAACGGCGCAAGCGGTGGTTAGATAATTGCGTAGTGTACCCATAGCCGAGCCTTTTAACAAGAAGAGTCAGGATTTGACGATGCAGGTTAATTGCCGAACTGCACTTTGGTATGCTCAATTTAGGTGATAAAAAAGATGGTTACGTTGACGAATATTGTCAAGATGCAGATCAGATTTTAGGCTTTTAACCAAATCAAGGTTTTTAGGTTTGTTACTGGTCGGTTAAAGAACTGGGGATGACCGGCACCGAGGTTGGCAAGTTGCCGGGGGTGATCCAGCCGGCAGTCAGCAAAGTGGTGCAACGGGGAGAAAAGATCTTGCTGGGGAAAATTTTGGGGACGTCCGTGGCATATTGACATTTTCTATTCGATATGTCAGTTTCTGACCATGCCTCGCAAAGCTCGCATAGATGCCCCTGGTGCCCTGCACCATATCATTGTCCGTGGAATCGAAGGCAAAGCCATTTTTAATGATCGCTACGATCGCTATAATTTTCTCGATAGGTTCGGCGATGTCCTAATCGCTGCGTCCACACCCTGTTTCGCCTGGGCCTTAATGTTCAATCACGTCCATCTGTTATTAAGAACCGGCGTAACGCCCATCGCTAAAGTGATGCAAAGATTGCTGACCGGCTACGCCCAGCAATTTAATCGGCGTCACAAACGACATGGTCAGCTATTCCAGAATCGATACAAATCTTTTTTATGTGAAGAAGATCCATACCTCCTTGAACTGGTGCGCTACATTCATCTGAATCCTTTAAGGTCCAGAGTAGTAAGGGATTTAAAACAGCTAAGCACATATCCGTTTTGCGGCCATCATGTTTTAATGGGCAAATACGATCATGAATGGCAGGATATTGATTATGTGCTTGCCTTGTTCGGTAAAACAAGCGGCGCCGCCAGAAAAGCCTATGAGACATTTATATCCAAGGGTGTGGCTGCCGGACGTCGACCGGAGTTGGTTGGCGGCGGGTTGATCCGTTCAGCCGGCGGTTGGTCTGCCCTAATAGGTTGTCGACAAAGCGGAATTCGAATTAAGGGAGATGAGCGAATCTTGGGAAGTTCGGACTTTGTTGAAATTACCCTTAAGCAGGCCGATGAGCGTTTAGCGGAAAAATCGCGGCTTCAGGCTGACGGTCCGAATCTCGAAACGCTAATTGAAAAAGCAGCGGTATACTTTGAAGTTGATATTGAGGAATTGACGACCCCCAGCAAGGAGAGAAGGATCAGCCATGCCAGGTCGGTGGTATGCTATCTTGCGGTCCGAAAGTTAATAATCAGTTGTGCCAATGTGGCCCGGACGCTAAAAATCAGTCCATCGACGGTTAGCAAAGCCGTCATCAAAGGACGAGCGGTACAAGATCGAAAAAAGATTCTAAAAGATTTGCTCGGAATTTAGACTACACAAAAGCCTATCATTTCAATAAAGCCAAAATTTCCAAATGCCACGGACGTCCCCAAGATTTTTTTCCAACGAAACCCTAGTTTACCTTTGCAACATGTAGGCCCTGACACCCTGCAAGGAATTGCAGGAGAAAGTCGCCTCAGCCCTGAAAAGAAGGCTATAGAGTCATCCGGGCCGCGGTTGGAGGCACTTGATGTATAACTCGGTGCCATATTCGAAAAATAACGCATTCATTGAATTGTCAAACCTGCCGATATTAAGCACAGCTTTCATAGAAATACGGAGACAATCCAAAACTTTTCAGATCGGAGAAAGTGCTGTGAATCGAATTCTGATGATAACTTTTTGTGTGGTCCTGCTGGTAGGATGTGCCCAACCGAAGAAGCGCGTCATCGTCATCAAACAAAACCAATCCTTTCGCTGCGAATCCGATCGTATGATTCGCACAATAATGGTAGATCTGGTCAACCGGGCCCGGTCAAATAAAAGGTACTGCGGCTCCCGGCCATGCCCGCCGGCTCAAGCGGTCAAATGGAATCCAAGATTGGCTGACGCCGCCTGGAAACACGCCGGCGACATGGCTGAACATGATTTTTTCAGCCACAGCGGTTCGAAAGGCTCATCAGTTGCACGGCGAGTCAATTCGGCCGGCTATGCCTGGCGATCGGTTGGCGAAAATATTTACGCCGGGACGGAAACCACCGCAGAAGTTGTCGCCGGTTGGCTGACCAGCACCGGACACTGCCGCAACATCATGTCCCCCAAGTTTAGCGAAATCGGGGCGGCCTGCGTCAGCAATCCCGCCTCCCGATATGGAACCTATTGGACTCTGGTGCTGGCCGCACCGCAATAGACAATTTGGGAAAATTTAGGGGACGTCCATGGCATAACGACATTTTATAGCCGACATGTCAGTTTGTAGCCATGCCTCGCAAAGTTCGCATAGATGCCCCTGGTGCCCTGCACCATATCATTGTCCGTGGAATCGAAGGCAAAGCCATTTTTAATGATCGTTACGATCACTATAGATTTCTCGATCGAATGAGCGATGTCCTTTCCGATACTACAACACTGTGTTTTGCTTGGGCCTTGATGTTCAATCAAATGAGCGTTTAAAGGAAAAAATGCGACTTCAGGCTGCCGGTCCGAATCTCGAAGGGCTAATTGAAAATGCGGCGGTTTACTTCAACGTTGATACTGAAGATTTGAGGAGCGCGAGCAAGGAGAGAAAGATCAGTCATGCCAGATCGGTGGTCTGCTATCTTGCGGTGCGAAAATTAATGATCAGTTGCGCCGATGCGGACCGGGCGCTAAAAATCAGTCCGTCGATGGTAAGCAAAGCCGTCATCAAAGGGCGGGCGGTACAAGATCGAAAAAAGATCCTGAAGGATTTGTTCGAGCCTTAGACTGCGCACAAGCATATAATTTCAATAAAACTAAAATTTCCAAATGCCACGGACGTCCCTGAAATTTTATGCGGCGGGACCGCTCCCGGATTACACGGGATTCCCTATTAAACCCTATTGGGCACCTTGATCAGCGCGAATTCAATATTTTGTGGTTGCTGTCAACAACATTATTTGGGGAGGATTTATTCTGTCACAGAAAACATGGCCCCCCGGACCAGTCGATGATTCCGTCGTCGGAAATTAGAGACAATCGGCTATACCGTGAATCCTGCTGCCAGCGGGAGCGGAATGATGAACTATTAGAATATTGGAATGCTGGATTTAGTGGAATGCTTCCTAAGATATGATTCGTTTATATCAGGGCACTGGGACGTGGCTACGGCGAAGATAATTATCGGTAGTTATGAATTTATCAAACTTGAGTTGACATACGTTAGAAGCGCCATGCAATTCCCAGGCTTATGGCATAGGATGTCCAATTGACTTCGTTTAAGCGCGTTTTTGCGGTTGTTCCGTCGGCAAAGAATATTTTATCTGTGCCCCTATCTGTGGACCAGTCCTGGTAATCGTAATTAAAATTTAATGCGATATTACGCTTAAGTACGAAATTGAATCCCGTCCTGATGATCCAGCCGTTGCCGTCAGCATCGTGCGTAAAGCTTCTGGGATGCTGTAAATCGTCACGCAGATTCCAGTCCGCTTCAGCTTCATAGTCCGCCCAGTGATATTCATAGCTGAAAAATACTTCGAATCGATGGTCAAAGAAATCTATCTCAGCGGCCCTGAAATTCATGTCTATGCCCACCCAAAGGCCATACCACTCGGTGTCGTAAGAGCTGTCCAAGCCCTCAAACGGTCCCAGGGGAGGCGTAACTCCCGGTGTCGCGATCGTTTGAACCCCATCGCTCATTTTTAAATTTTGCTCGTGGTGGGAATAACCCACTAACGGGGTGATGGTGCCGATCACATCTTTGCCGGTTCTAAATGGATAGCCAACTGCTATGGAGACGTCCCACGCGTCGCCGTCGTCCGCACTGTTATTGGAACGGGAAAATTCAAAGGTGCGATCGTTTCCGGCAAAATCTGAATCCTGGTTGTCACCGTCAAAAATCCAGCCATAGCCAGCCAAACCCCGCAGGGCGATAATATTGGGCCACACCAGACTGCCCTGGAATTTTACCTGGTAGCTTTCAAGGTCATCCCAGGTTAGCTCGGATAAAACATTGATGTTATGATCTGGCAGGCCTATGTTCCAATCCAGGTCATCCCTGCGATAGCCGCCGCTGAGTGTGAATTCAGTTTCTACCGAGAATGCAGATTCTTTGGAGACTGCAGTGAATTCATCTTCTTCCGACCATACAGAGTCTTTAGAGACGGCATTATTTTTTTTATCAAATGGCGTGCTGATTTTAAAAACCTGGAGTTTACTGTTTTCATACTTAAAAGAAAATAATAAATTCGTCCCTGTGCTTGGATTTTTAATTTCCCATATATCACCAACTACTTTCGTTATCTCCACCCACTCACTCTTTCCAAAAAAAAGATCGTTTTTCAATGGCTCCGACACCATGACTTTGATAGCTGTGTTTTCTGGAATTTCAGATAATAAAATTTCATTAGGGTATCCTATATGGTTTATTCCCAATTCAGTTAGTAGATCGCCAAAGGTAGCATTGTTTTCGGCATAAGAGTTAGATTTAGGAATACATAAGAAAGCAAAAAGTAAGCAAAAAGTGAAATACAGCGAGAAATACTTTTTTTTCATAATTGAAGCTTCCTTCTGTAAAATTCCTCTGTGTTTAGTGAAGCCAAAAAACTTTTGCGATTATGTTGGTTAATCAAATATATTTGAATCTGAGGTAATCGTGCCAAAAATCTAATAATGAAATTTTTGTCCTTTTCATTGCATTCCCCCATTCCTCCAAAAAAAACCAAGCTACCCTTCATTAGGTAACTCGGCTTTTATTCAAAGACCCTTCGCATTTTGTCCCCCTAACAGATGCCGTCGTCGATTCTTTCAATCCCCTTTAGTCGCGAATAATGAGTGCTTTCGACCGTATAAACAGTGAACTGAAAAGTCAATTACATTCTCTAAATAAAGCCAAGGTATCCACCACGCTGACTATCGATGCTCATCTATTTTGCAAGGTTTAGCAGGAGGCGGTTTGCAGGCTTGAAAACAACGTTTTTAACACAAGTGGTCGCAAAACGGTCACAGCGGATTGAAAAATGAAATTTACAATCTCCATAAACCCAAAATTTATAGCATATCACACCCGCTATTCTTCATACGCTATTAATTAAAAAGGGCTTACAAGCTCGATTGCTCGTAAACCCTTTTTTCTACTGGTAGGCGGTACTGGATTTGAACCAGTGACTTCTACCGTGTGAAGGTAGCACTCTCCCACTGAGTTAACCGCCCATATCGATTTATTATTCTCTTTAATAATGTGTTTGGGACTTTAAATCAAGCGCTTTTTGGATGCTATTTTAAAATTATAGGCTCACCTGCGATTATGATGATGCAGCCACCTAAAAATTGCCGCCCGGTAGCGGCCGGCGTCGAGACCGGTTCTACTTTTTTAGAAAATCCTCCGGTGGCTTTTGAAGCTCTTGCGGCGCCGATTCTGCTTCGGTCGGCGGCGGGATGGCACCGGCTGGTTCAGATTCGGCCGGTGGGGCTGCGGCGATATGGATAATCGGTGTTGCCTCGGCCGGTGCAATATTATCTGCCGGGGTTGTTTCGGCTGCTGAATCATTCTCGGATGAAAATTCAGTTGATTCACGATATTCTGCGGCCTCCGGCTCCGCTTCAGTTTCCGCTGAAGGTTCCTGCCCGGTTGCCTGACCTTCAGGCATTGCCAAATCCTCCGCGGCTTCATCGATGGGTTGTAATAAATTTCCATCCCCGGTGTCATTGAGAGACGCCCCGAGCTCTTCGATTTCTTTGGGGGTTGGAAGATCCTTGAGGTTTTTGAGATCGAATACTTCCAGAAAATGCTTGGTCGTCGCGTAAATCAGCGGGCGGCCGGCAATTTCACGGCGGCCCAGCACCCGGACTAATTTGCGTTCCAGCAGCACCCGCAATACACCGCCGCAGTCGACACCCCGCAGGTGCTCGATGTCACTGCGAATAATGGGCTGCTTGTAGGCGATGATGACCAGGGTCTCCAATGCGGCCTTGCTCAACCGCAGCGGCTTGGGCCGGATCAGCTTGCGGATCCATTCGTTGTACTCGGGCCGCGTGCGAATTTGAAAGCCGCCCGCGACTTCGTCCAAATAGAAGCCGCCAGGTCGGGACTCATACTCGTCCGACAATGCGGTTAACGCATCCCTGATTTCTCTGGTTTCCGCCAGGACCGTGATCCTTTTGATCTTATCGACCGTGAGCGGTTCCTCGGCCACAAACAACAGGCTTTCGATAATATGTTTCAGGTTTTCCATATAAAGAAAATGATCTAAAATTTTAAATGAACTAAAATGACTAAAATTAAGGTATTCTATCTTATTAAATTGAGGGCGGTTAGCGGATGCCGTATTTAAGGATTGCCCCGGAAACTTTCAAATTATCCTGTCCATCCTGTTGATCCTGTCAAAAAAAAATCTAAATTTGAATCCATTTATTATAGAGTGGACGCATAAACGTAAAAATTCTCATTATATCAGCATGATAAGATAAAATACTACTTGACTTTTTTTGATATAAGTACTACTAAAATCACTCCTTTTATAGGCCTAGTTCCCTAAAACT
>Ga0209339_1000243_pt1 | contig 20480 bp, 13 predicted proteins | sample OlaalgELextract3_FD_187376 | JGI IMG/M metagenome (GOLD analysis project Ga0209339, IMG submission 187376) | Olavius algarvensis symbiont microbial communities from Tuscany, Italy - Type A ELBA extract 3 (SPAdes) (version 2) | ecosystem: Host-associated > Annelida > Digestive system >... | reverse complement strand
AAGCTACATTGCTGTATAACTATAGATGGCTTCTTTTACATTACTACTATTATCTCGTATCATAACGCCAGCATCAGTTGCACATCTTCGCGTGCAACTAATGTCGATCTTATAATACGATAACAAGTCACCTATATTCGGACAGCATAAATGATTCAATACGACCGCGTGTCGATACTATCTACTATAGGCTATCCTTAATTACGTCGTTAATTAGCTGTTAACTACAATACGCATTGTTTCAAGCTACATTACTGTATAACTAAAGTTGGTTTTTACATTGCTGCTATTATTTCGTATCATTTATAACGCCAGCATCAGTTGCACAGCTTGGCGTGCAACTAATGTCGATCTTATATTACGATAACAAACTCACCTATTATACAGTTAGGCCCATAATTATTCAAGACGACCGCGTGTCTATACACTATCCTTAATTACGTCGTTAATTAGCTGTTAACTGTATATAATACGCATTGTTTCAAGCTACATTGCTGTATAACAGTAAAGTTGATTTCTATCGCCCGTCAGCATACTGAGTCGCGATATTGATATAGCATCTGTCTGTCTGTCCGTCCGTCCATATAAACGTTCCGGTATCAGATGAAAATGTCTTCGTTATAGTTTTTTCACCGTACGGTAGCCCGATCATTCTGTTTTTATCAGCATCAAACATCTTCACCAAATTCCGACGGGGTTACCCCCTGCTGCGGCGCTAAATACAGGTGGGGTATAAAAACTTCGCGATTTTCTACCAATTCGCTATATCTCGAAAATCATACAAGATATCGCCATATTTACTATAGAAGGCGAATAAGAAACCGCACCCAAGCTTTTGAATGGCACGAATTTCAATGACCTCGAGTGACCTTTAACCCAGATGTCAAGGTCACGGTATTATTCAACGTCAAAAATAACTCGACAATAAGCTGGAGCTATTTTTACAATGGACGACCAGTAGAAGATCGCATGTGGTCTATCAAACGGCGCTATTTTCAATGACCTTGAACGACCCCTAACCTGGTTTTTAAGGTCACGCCATTCTTTGACACTGAATATCTCACAAACGGCTACAGATACGACCACAGTTACTACAGAAGGCGAATAAGAAACCGTACCCAAGCTTTCGAATGGTACCACTTTCAATGACATGGAGTGACCTCTAACCCAGATTTCAAGGTCACGATATTTTTGAACGTCAACAAACTCGAAAATGGTACAAGATAGAGCTATATTCACAATGGCCGACCAATAGAAAGTCGCGTATGGTCTATCAAACGGCGCCATTTTCAATGACCTTGAACGACCCCTAACCTGGTTTTCAAGGTCACGCCATTCTTTGACACTGAATATCTCACAAACGGCTACAGATAATGCTATAGTTACTATGTAAGGGAATAGGAATGAATGAATAAATGTACATGATGACACTATAACAGTAATTGTTGCAGGGGCACTGTACAGATGTTATTTGTAGGAAGTCGGAAAAGTGTTGTTTTCAGCTGCTGACGGAAGCCGGCCAATGACGGCGTCAACCTGACACTAGCTGGCATGTTCCAGGCACGTGCAGCCGCCACTGGAAATGCCCGGTCGCCGAGTGTGGATCGACGAGTTGACGGCACGATGAGTGTCGACGTGCTCCGATCTGAGTCGACACCGAGCATCTACTTCAGTGGTCAACTGAAGTGTCTCGGTGAAGTAAGGCGGTGCCGTACCATGCAGACACCGATGAGTCAGAACGCACAACCGGTATTGGATCCTCTCCGGGTCCGGGACTTTCAGCCAGTGAAGTTCGCGGAGAAGTGGAGTTGTGTGTTCTGATCTCCTCGCCGAGAACACTATTCGAGCGGCGGCGTTTAGCACAGACTGTAGCCGTTGCATCCGCAACCCAGACACACCAGTCTATAGGCTATATCCTTAATGACGCCGTTAATTACTTTGTTCCAAGCTATACTGCAATGCTGTACAAATAAAGTTGGTACGTTACCATGTAATGGTGTTTTTAATTTCAACTTTCTTGTGCTATGTTTCCGAGATATTATGGGTCTCAAATTAACATCAGATTCCACACTTGACGCCCCCTAGCGGAAATTTTTTTTATACCCAGAGCAAGTAGTTTACCATATTTAATGGTGTATTTAAATTTCAAATAGTTTCCAAGATATTATAATGGAGTCTCAAATTTACATTCGTGACCCTGCGCCCCCTGGACGCCAACGGAAACATTTTTACATCCATATAACGAGTACTTGTCGATGTCTAATTGTGTTTTAATTTCATCTTTGTAGCTCTAGTAGTTTCCCAGATAATAGGGGGGTCCCAAATTTACATTGGGGGTCGGGGTTCTGCGCCCCTGGACGCCCCTATCGAAAAAATTTTGACATATACGCCCAAGTATACTTGCCTATATATCTGTAAAGTATCAGATTCTTAGCTTCAACTTGCGAACCGCGGAGAGCTATGTCTATAATAGGGTTTTGGTGGGATTTTAGAGGAGGGCGAAGATATTTGGTGGGGACCCTCCTATACGAATGCAACGACCTCCAATTATTATAATCATAAAAGACCTGCACGGTCTAAAACACGTTTTGCAGATGTCGCAATTATACAAGAGTAGGCCTATGCCGTCCCATTGCAACAGCCAGTTTGATAGTTACTTTTCCATATGGTGAGCATGCCGTATTCGTATAGGCTACGTCAACGTCTGTATATAAGTCGACGAATGAGACTCTGAAATGAACGCAATGCCCGAACAGATAGGCGCTTTTCCTGCATGCAAGATCTGTTACAGAAGAAAGCGAGGTACAACAAAGCAACGGAATGCACGCTGCGATGAAACGTATACTAGCATTACATTCATTCATATTAGTATCCAAAATAAAGGAGGTCGCCAGCTGTTGCATGGAGATGTTTAACTGCCCATTGCCGTCTGTTTCTGTTAACAATAGAAAATGTAAATTTCTGCAAAAATTTTCGGCTTCTGAGAACATAATAATGTCGTCATTGTGTTGATTGCGCTAAGTAGCGTTTTAATGTTTTATGCTGCTGATTAGTTAAGTTTTCACTTTCTTTTTTCGTATAATTGTGCTGCCTTTTCAAAAGGTGAAAGTTGTGTGATAAAATAACCTGCCTTCGTTGCACCCGTGTATAGCCTATATAGGCATTTAGCTGCAGCATTAGTTGCACAAGCGGTGCAACTAAACACGCGTTTTGATGATATAATGAGAAATATAGTAGCATGCTGAGTATGTTGTATATACTCTGTTTTCTGTCTGTCATTCTGCCTTTTTTGGCGAATAAACGTGTTCATACCGTTCTATACAGGGCCTATACAAATGTGAACTTATACGCTTATGCCTCTATCAAACCTGCAACTTGCAATATAGGCCTATAGGCCTATAGCCTATACAGCAATAAAAATAACCTGCCTTCGTTGCACCCGTGTATTGCACCAGCGGTGCAACTAAAAATGCGATTTGATCATTGAGAAATATGTTACACGAATGTGAACTTATACGCTTGCGATGCATGCGTCGATCCGTCGTTAACATTGGTTGGCCCCAAAGTATAGGTTCGGTGGAAGCGGGGGGCGCCATGCAGAGGGTTTGGGCGAAGTCCCCGGTGAGGTAAAGGGGTAAAGCCTCGGTATGGGTCTGGGGGAAGAAGCTGACGCTTTCATGTAATTTAATGCCTAAAAATTTGATGTTTACGAAACAAAAATACATGAAAAACTCTATACTGTATTTATAACATTTAATTGTAATAGTTCTGTACTTTAGGGCCATACAAGAATAATTAGTAACAAAACATTATGTGGGCCCTTCAATGATGAGGCCCACCCACAGCAAACATTGGGAGGCCCGGGCCATCCGCCCCCCCATGACGCCTGCGCTTTGCCTCCTAGGCTATATGAAACTTGCAACTTGCAGTACGCAGCTGCATCACGGCTTGTATACGGTAGTACAAGCTGTTGTATAAGCCAATGGCCAAAGTAATGGGGAAAGGCGATATTCGACCACCCATGCACAGCGCCAAAACCACTGAACCGATTTTAATAAAACTTGAAATATAGAACTACACACCGGAGACCACCCGGCATACAAACTTTGACTTCGGTACGGCGACGTGGGTGGTCTGGGCAAATAGCCAGTTTGCCACTGTCTTTTTTCTTTCTTTTTTTGGTTTCTTTGCCAAGGCCACGTGTCGCACTGTGCGTCCGATGTGGACCAATGAGGGCTCAAAATGCGTCGTTCCGCTGAAGAAAGTGCCTTTTGGGGGTCTGAACGATGTGCCCCTAAAATGCGGGGGTAAAATCCTGCAAAAACTGAAATTTTGGGGCCGAGAATAGGACTTTCAAGCCTGAATGAGAAAAAATCCAAATCCTTAGGGCCTATAACTTGAAAACTACCCATCCGATCATGACAAAATTTTTACAGGAGGTACGCGCCATGAATGAGGCTTCGTGGGTGGTCCCATGGCTCACCCAAACAAATCCAAGATGGCGGCGGCCGCCATTTATAATTTCCGAAAAAAAATCAATAACTCTGGATTGGATAAAGATATCTGCACCAAATTTCATGGGAAGATGCATCAGGGGCATGCAGAGATGACCACGTGACCAAAAGTCGAAACCGGAAGTTAATTCGCGTGACGTCATCAACTAAAGGCCTGAAGCATATATGCGTCGATCTCAGTGAATATGAGATATTTGAACCAAATTTGGTACAGAACACAAATACCACACTACGAACACGCGGGAGTGGCCAAATTTACACAAACTGAAAATCCAAGATGGCGGCGGCCCCCATCTTTAATTTCGGAAAAACGTCAATAACTTTGGACTGGATAAAGATATCTTGCATCAAATTATATGGGAAAATGCACCATGGCCATGCGGAGATGACCACGTGACCAAACGTTGAAACCGGAAGTTAATTCGCGTGTCGTCATCAAAAGAACGTCTGAAGCATATGTGTGTACTTCTCAGTGACTTTAACAGATATTAGAACCAAATTTGGTACAGAGATGACCACCTGACCAAAATTCGGAACCGAAGTTAATTCGCGAGACGTCATGAGCACAAGTGTGTATAGATCTCAGTGACTATCGCAAATATTTGAACCAAATTTTATATAGAGCTCAAGCACCACACTATTAACATGACGGAATGTTCCAAATGCACACGACTTGAAAATCCAAGATGGTGGCGGCCGTTGTCTTGGATTTCGGAAAATGTCAATAACTGCGAATTGGTGGATAGAGTTGTTTGCGCAAAATTTGGTGGGCAGATGCATCACGGCCATGCGTAGACAACACATGACCAAAACTCAAAACCGGAACTTTTTATTGCGTGACTTCATTGTTGTGATGAAATTACACGAATATCGGAAACATATATAATATATGCGCTGATGTCGATAAGAGCTCTCAACTTCCAAATCTTTAGTTTAAGCCTATGCAGAACTCACCTGTTCGCGCTATTGTCTATTTTACTAATTTGCCATACGTCTCTTACCAACAAACTTTAATAAAACAGCAAATATTATATAGAAAAACTGCTCACAGTCTATCTAAAGTTGTATAAGCCAAAGCTCTAAACCAGCAAAAATTAAAATGTTTATTAATTATAGCATAAAACATATGCACTAGCTTAAACATTTAAAGCTGGCAGTTGACAGATTTAAATGTGCTAGCGCATTTCACGCTTATAATTAATAAACATTTTAATTTTTGCTGTTTTAGAGCTTTGGCTTATACAACTTTAGATAGACTGTGAGCAGTTTACAACAGTAAAATAACCTGCCTTCGTTGCAACACAGAACTACATGTATATAAACGGTATAGACCGCTAAGTATGATGTATCGGACGGCGCCATTTTTAATGACGTTGAACGAACACTATCCCCGATTTCAAGATTACGCCATTATTTGATTTTTCAGAAACGTTACGAGATACTGACATAGAATTGAATAGTAGGGACTTACACACGCCCTATTTAAGGGTGTCATGTCGAATAACCCGGAGTAACCTTTAGTGACTATAGCGAAATATTCAATGACACGAAGCGTCGCGCGGTCTCTGTGACAGCTGAGCTTCTTGTGATGATATAATGATGCTCATTAGGGTGTTGTACACCGTTTCATACGTAGCCTGATGCAAATGTGCACTGTATACGTTTTCGTGCTATGAAATCTGCAACTTAAAGTATAAATAGTGCAGGCCTATAACAGCAATACTAAATGTGGTAAATTGATTTTTTAAATGAAATTAGTAAAAATAAGTTATACAGATTTAATACATTACTGTCAGTTACAGTTTCACTTTCATTTGTTGATAAATACAAGTATATGGCTCTGCTGTCGCAAAGAGGCCTCGCGGTGCTTCGTGTCTGTCAGTAGTTAGCTTCAATGGTACAAAACGTCGAGCAAAGTCTTTTATTGTTAGTTACATATATGCCGCATTCCATTACTCTAGCCAGCTGCAAACGGCTGCAAACCTGGTTTTCGACCAGGTTTGCAGCCAGGTTTTCGACAAGTTCGTGCGGATTTGCGACACGCTTTCGACCAGCTTTCGACTTTTTTGTCGAAAACCTGGTCGCGAACTGCAGCAGGTTCGCTGGTTCGTGCGCGTGCTATAGACAAATGGAATATAGAAAAAAAACCGTTTTAAGCAAGTTCGCAGGTGGCTTTCGACCTGTTTGCGACCAGGTTTGCTGCTGGCTAGAATAATGGAATGCGGCCTAAACTACAGATTTATCACTGCATGCGTACGATTAAATGCTGCAGTGTTGTCTTTAGGCGTGACGTTGAGGCTTCTTCGTCGTTGTTTCCCGCCATCAACAAACTCGGCCGCATATACCAGCAATAAGTGTCACAACCTACGGGACCGTGCTATGCGGTGTCGTGTTGATAACAGCTGGCCGGTTGAGCGTTGACACCACGCAGTCAAGCCATAAGCTCAGAATCGCGATTTCTGCCTACCTCACCTGCATTCGATGCCCCCGTTACGGGGCGGGGGCCGGGGGGGGGTCCGTTGGAATATTGCCATATTGCAATGCCGTTTGGTATATGGAAAAACTAGAATGTTGTAGCTATAGCCGACGATGAAAAAAAAATTGAAGATATGTTTATTCGTTTTGACAGAATGTACGAACGTGACCCATGCAGACAGTACAAAACGTCGAGTAGAGTCTTTTATTGTAAGGTATACGTAGGCTACAGATTTGTCACTGCGTGCAGTTTAATGCGCTGTTCTGTTGTCTTTGGCGTGACGTTGAGGCTTCTTGCAAATATTTCGTCGTCTTCTCCCGCAATCAACACCGCCGCTTATTACCATCAGCGATAACTTGCGAGACGATGGCCGTTGTCCACCGGCGACCTTATTTACAACACCTATGCAGTAATGCCTATAGCCTGTTGCAGTGTTAACGCAGGCAGTCAAGCCAGATATTATAGGCTGCAGAATCGCGATTTCTGCTATACCCCATGCACCTGCATTCGACGCCCCCGTTAGGGGGGTTCCCGTCGGAATATTGCTATGCCGTTTGGTACTGAAAAACTAGAATAGCGTGGCTACCCGATGGTGAATAAATGTTGATGATATGTTTATTCATTTTGACACAACTCACGAACGTGACGCATGACAAGGGAAAAATAGGTCATAAATGACTATAAAAGTCCTCACATTGCAAAAATATCGGTCAATTTATACGTTTTTGGCCATGTTGAGTATGGCATCATGTTTATCAGTTAAAATATCAACGAGGCAACGAAACAAAACTTGGATTAATCAGTTGAAATATACATTAATCCAAGTTTTGTTTTGTTGCCTCGTTGATATTTTTCTTTCCCCCCCCCCTCGCTGCATGCCCCGTGCAAAAATGCTGCAGACGCTGTATGTCCATGATCATTAAATACCGTTCGTGACTTCAGTGTGACAATGTTTACTGAAAATATTTGTAACATTATTGCAAGTCATATATCATTCTTATGTACTGTCTAGGCTACAGCATATTTTGTTTGCTTGTTTTGTCTATCATTTCAGATGAATATAGCTGTCTATAAAATTCATTGCACGCGTGCATATAGCACCATTAGTTGCACAATCGGTGCAACCTAAGACTCGTTTTCATATCAAAAGCTAGGTCAAGAAATAAGTTTGATTATGTCCATAGTTATATTTGCCATATCGATTAGTTTGTTGGCTATAGGCCTATGCATATTGGACAAGCCGTATGGCATTTCCTTTATATAGTTGCTACTGCATAAAAGCTATCGTGTAACTATGAAAAGCTTTATTTCACATTTTATGGGCGACATCCTTAAAATTCCAAGTAGACTTCCTTCTTTATAAATTTTGCCTAAAATATGCAAATAGCCTACTTTAGGAAACAGTCGATCGTTCGCGTAGTACCGTATCATAAAACGTATATTATCATATTTGTCTCGGCCCGAGACAAATAATTATGATAATATACGTTTTGGTTTTGCCCCCCCCCCCTTAACGAATTCCTGGATCCGCCACTGGTTTCGGGGACTATCCTATACGGTGTAATTTCCGTATAGACATGCAAATGGCGCTAATATCGTATACGCTATACACTCGGCTGTGCGACGTGTACTCGTGTATAGGCCAGAGCGTCCATGGCCAGAGAGATCTCTCTGGTGTATACTGTATAGGCTAACACAATGTCGTTCTGTATGTGATTTCGCGCCAATTTCGCTGGGGCGGGAGTGCAAGGAGGCCGACTGGCCGAGCTGCATAATACGGTGACACGTAGCGCGCCGATGACAGATAACAGGCAGACGCGCAGGTGGATCAGCACAGGATAGTCACACTGCAGCTGCTGAATCAATCCAATGTAATGGCGGCGCCAGAATTTTTCTTACCAGAACACAACTGGGTTACTAGGGCGTATTCACGTTTTAAAATTTGCGGGGGTCAGTTTTGGCAGGGATCTGGGACGGAAGTCACCCAGTGGGGTCTGGGACGAAGACCTCAGAACTGAAGCTGGAGAGTTTCTCATAAAACGGTATTAATATTATCGTGCATTCTGTTATAACTGGCTACATTCTACCGTTTGATTAACATGCCAATACGCTTGCATGTTTCATCGTCTGGCCCCCGATTCAAAAACTGAGGGTCTGGTCTGGACTCTCCAACCCCTCTTTTGGATACGCTATGTGGGCACCCATAATTTTTAATGGGCCACGGGACATTGTTTGAAATAATTAATCAAGGTTATCACAACTTTTTTGCGGAGCACAGCCGGACACAAGGTTTTACAGCTGGGGAACGTTCCCCTTTGCGTCGCCACGGATCCAACGACGCATGTGGCGCCAGAGCTGATCAGTGCTCTATTTTGCATGCATGCCTGTATATAGGGAGTCTATTACATTTTAAGCCACGATCTGCAGTGGCGTCAATTGGGGGGTCAGTCGACCCACCCAAGAAAGTGAAAATGATAGGTAGGCCTAATAGGTACTATATATAGCAAGCATCTTTATTTGCCCGATCAATAAACACAAAGATATAATATCGATGAATAACGTACAGGACATATTGTCATTGTCAGTCACTTAGGTGACAGTGTTTTAGACTTATTATAATGATGCGAGATGTATTGAAATTATGAACGTACTATCCAATGTAGACAACTCGTAGGCTACGCCAGTCTCCCTGGGGGTTGGGGCTTCAACGTGGATCGGAATGGTCGCTGGTTGGGTCGATCGCCCCCACGGTTTTGCTGAAATGACACCACTGACGGTCTGAGCCATTTCCGGGCAACCCCATATAATGGCCTTCATCGTTACGGTATCACTTTAAAGGTGCCGGTATCATGCCTGAAGGCCATGCACCGATATAATGGAAACAGAGTAACAGACGATAGGGTAGCTTAAGTTTATACATGCCAACCGAGTACCTTTGTATAGCCGCTGAAAACCTCACGTTCAGAAAAATACCTTACACGACTTTCCGCTATGTGTAATCGTGGTTCCATATAGGCCCTTGTAAATACGTCAAAAAACATGTAGGTTATAGTACAATGGATATACAGTTGTAGTTAATTGTGATTATTACATGTTTCCACATTTGTCATAATATACTTCCATACCAACACAAAACAAAAGCCTATTGAACAACTTTATTCACCAGACATCTGGTAGAAATAGTAAGCAGTAGAAAACAGCAAAAACCTAAACTAACTTAACTAGAGAAAACAATTCCACACTGACATTAAATTGAGCTACAAAAATTGCAAAAAGTATTATCAACACAGTTAAATCTTAATATAAACTTATCTGTTTTCCTCTTTAGAACACAACTCGGGACCTCTAAGCCAGTGAAAAATTGGCACGTTTTAACAACATCAATGCTCTTTGTCTTAAACAATTTCATAAATAAGCGATTAAAAGTAAAGTCTAACGAACGCAAATCAGCATTACTCAGCTGATAAGATTCTAAGCCGTATATAGAGCAGAATTGGCGTGCATTTTGATCTAACCAACTCTAAAATCACAGTCTCAGAGGCCAGATTAACAGTTTTCAATAAGACGCGTTAACCGCACCAAAGAAAGAGCGTTTGGCATAATTGAGCGAACACCTGAATGTACGAGCTCAGCAATAAAAATCCCCAAATATCTCAGTTCGGCGACCCACTGCAATGAACAACCATCATGGGTTAAAATGTTAGCGCAATCCACATTGCAGTGCGGTCCTGTCTGCAAGCAACACGACTTCTTTGCGTTGATGGCCAAGTAGTTCTTTTTAGCAGGCTCTTAAAAGAATCTCCAGCTCTGAGACTGATTGAGCAATTAAGATAATGTCATCAGCATATACAATAATAAATTTCCGTTTAGTACAGTCGTTGATTCTAGCGATATCATCCAGATAAATATTGAAGAATGGTGATAAGACTGAACCATTGTCTTTATACACCAAAGCTCACAGTAAATGTATAGCTGATCATGCCTCATTCCACTTAACGCAAGCACTGCAGCCAGAGAACCAATTTTCAAAAACCAGAAGAAGTTCGACTGGTATGGGCTTTTCATCAATTTTAGATATAAACCATGGTGGTTGACCTTGTCAAAAGCTTTATATAGATCTATCGAGCACAAATTTGCTGTATTACCACTCCTAATGAAGATGTCAACAATCTTTCTTATACTATAAAAACTGTGTGGCTGCTATTCATAAGCTACATGACACATGTTGTACAACACGCACGGTATTCATTTGGCATTGTCACATCAGACAACGTCACGGTGCCAATTTTACCCAACATTATCCGCAAATGCTTATACCAATTTTGCAGGGGCGTCGATCATAGGGGGCACAGGGGCCCCCCCAATAATTTGCTAAGGGGGGCCCATTCACTATCGGGCCCCCTCAATAATCTGATAAAATCGTTAGGTAGTGCATACGCGGGTCTTTAGTTGATTATTTACTGTTTCTGTTGTATAAACTTGAGTCTTGAGTGATTTTTTCTTGAAACTGTTTAACTGTAGTTTATAATACGAACTGTTACTAGTATATTCTAAGTGTTGTGAGCCTTTTAGACTTCTTGTGTGACATTGACATTTTCATCAATTAACTTTGATAAAATACTGAAAACACACTTTTATCTTTCAAGTGATATTTTTCAGGTGAGACAGCAAATTTATCACACAGACAAAGTATACAGTTTTTTAATACACATGCAGTTGCACTCAGAATTCAAATTTAATTCGGTAATATCCTTTAGCTTCTGGGGGCTTCGCCCCCAGACCCCCACCAGGGGCTCTGCCCCTGGACCCCGCTGGGGGACACCCGTCCTTCAGATCCCTTCCGCGTTTGGGCCCCCCACTCTTGACGACGGATTGACGCCCCTGCAATTTTGGTCCACTTATTTAATTATATGAGAACTATTACTTCAAATAGATAGTAAAGTTAAGTTACTTCAATCTGTTGTACGTGAACTGATCGAGTTGGACATGGCGATTAATGCAAAAAAAAATCCTGCTCTATATGCATGTTGGCCCAAGATTCGATGTTACACCTGTCGGTCTATCCGGAGTTAAAATTCCATGGGTGGATAAGATGCGATACCTTGGTGTACTTATTGTTCAATCTAGTTTATTTAAATGCTTGTTAAACAATGCTAAGAAGGCCTTTTGCCGCTCTGCTAATGCCATATTTGGTAAAATTGGAAAAATTGCTTCAGAAGAAGTCACACTTAAAATAATACGATGTAAATGTATCCGTGTTCTACTATATGGCACAGAAGCTTGTCTGTTAAACAAGTCTGATTTGTCATCGCTTGATTTCGTTATAAACCGCTTATTTATGAAACTGGTTAAAACGAACAATTGAAATTGTTGAGCTCTGTTTGGTTCTTGAACAAGAAGTTCAGCTGTCACAGAGAGGCCGGGCGATGCTTCGTGTTTGTCTGTATATAGTCAGCTTCAACATATATATATATATACACCGCAGTTTTTTATTACTAGTTACTGTGGCTTCAGATTTACTAGTGCATAAAATTCTATTAAATTCTGTTCTGCTGCATGTCTCCTATTGTCTCCGGCGGTGTCCGACCAACCCCTTCCCCGGACAAACACCCCTATAGGTCATAATTAAAAATGCTAAAACAAAGGACGGAACGTTTCGACACGAAGTTTAAGCACTTGTCAGCATCATGGCTGTAATTTGATGTGTCTTTCCCTGTCAGTTACAAGTAATGCTATTATTGTCTATAATTAATATGCTATCCTACTTTAGTTAAGTTGTTCAATTTTTTTAATTATATTTTTTCTCTGTTGTGCTACCATTATATAGGAATCACGCATTTTAGAAAGTTGTTGTCCGATAAGAAGAAATTAAGGCAACATTTAACGACGCGTTCTGGCATGAGCCGTCTGTCTGTCGTCTGTCGTGACGTCGTCTGTCAGTAACGTGGTTACATCCTCGGACTCGGACAGTTTATATTAAAATGTTGAGTAAAAATTCGAAGGTTCTAGGGGATATCGCGCAAGTTAAATACAAGGGATATGAAAAATTGGCATTTTTCGACCAATATCTCGCTTTATTTCGAAAACGATACAAGATACGGCCATAGTTGCAATAGAAGACGAATAAAAACTCGTATGCGGTCTGTCGAATGGTGCCATTTCCAATGACCTTGAGTGACCCCTAACATAGATTTCAAGGTCACGATATTTCCAACGTCATAGTGGTCTCGCAGTAACATTCGTTACTTTGGTCACTCTAATCCTTTTCTGATTTACTGATTGATTGAACGTCAAATAACTGGAAAATGGTAGGCTACACGATATAGTAAGTAAGTAAGTAATAAAAAGTCGATTTATATAGCGCATCGTCGTGAAACCTCTAATGTATCAGTACGTTGCGAACAGAAACGTCTTCAGAGATTGTCTGAAACTGTTCCCGCCAATAATCGGATTCCGCAAGCTGTCCGGCAGGGAATTCCAGACCGACGGACCAGCCACACAGAAAGTCCGTCGGCCATAGGAGCTGAGCTGGTGACGCGGTACGGCCAGGAGCTGTTGGGTGGCGGATCGGAGATGTTGCTGTGATGCGACACCTGCGACTGGTTGGCACAATTCCACGAGGTACTGAGGCGCTTGACCGTGCAGGCAGTTGATCACCATGGCGCTGAGTTTGTACACGACTTGCTCAGACATCCAGCCGTCATCGCAAAGCTATCATTACAACGACGGACTAATAGAAAGTCGTATATGGTGACTATGGTCTATTGAATGGCGCCATTTTCAACGACCTTGACCCAGATTTCTAGGGCACGCCATTATTCGACGTTTAATATCTCTAATATTATCGATAATACCGTTCTTTATGTTATAATAGGCCATGTTGACGGGGCGTAACGTTCGTCTACCTAATGATCCTAATCTACTGATTAGTTCTTGTCTAGATCTGAGTTGGTATATGCTAAAATACGTCGTAGCAGTCATTATGGACGCCCGTCTCGTATAATGGTAAAACAATCCCAAGATGGCAGACGGCCGCCATTTTGAAAATCGATATATCGCCATATCTCAGTGAAAAATCATCCGATTTTCATGACGTGATCAAAATAATGAAAAAGTTGCATTGGACAGACCTCGAGTTCGACATAACGTATTTCTTCTTCTAAAACAACTACATTGCTGCCCTCGGCTAAATGTATGCGTCCACTCTTCCAAGGTCGAACTGGCTGCGGCGGGCGTCCATCCAGTTGGCATGATATCGTCACATGCCAGCGTCTAGTTTTTATTATGATTTACGCGCGATCGTTACGAATTTTCAAACTTAAACAAAAACGCACGCCCGCAGTCATGCAAACAAACACCAGTGAGAACAATACCGCCTTTTTTATACGCTAGCGAGGCGCGTGTGGTAAAAAGGGCGGTTCTAGACAAAAGTACTTAGGGCCGGTCCTGCATGGCCCCCTGAAAGTATGGAAAGGTCTAGAAAAGGAAAGTTTAGGATGAAGAGGGGAGAAGAGGAAGAGAGACGGTGGGGAGGAACGAGAGGTAGGGAAAGGGGAAGAGAAAGGGGCGTTCCCACACTTATTTGGGGCCTATTTAAAAGTTCAATAGAAACCTCCACGTTTAGCGAGTTACAACTGCCATCAAAATTTAGGGGGCCTGGGAAATATTTGGGAGGCTGTGCCACCCTCCAGCTCCAGAATCGCCACTATAGACGTGGGGAAGAACACGATCGTGGCTTAGTATTTAGGCGTGTACTTAATATAGTCAACGTGACGGAAATTATGTTTGATGTAGATTGCTTAAGTAAACGAAACTGAACAACAAAAGCATCTTGCAAGCATCTTGCCCATGAGCCGTAAGGGCTAAGGCGTGATTACACTAAAAAAAAATTCTAGTAATCTTATTGCTCCGTTGCGTCGCCTATATCAATAATTGTATGAAAACCCATTTACTCTGAGGAATGGCAGGGGTGCAAACAGTCTACAACAGGCAATTGTGCTTTTATTTGCGGCGTGCAGACTGTAAAGTATAAACACAGTACACTAGCAGGCAGTGACAGGCTGACAGCACCTGCAGCCAGCAGATCATCGAGCTTGGTGTTGACAAAAGTGTACTGTTACAGTCAAGAGTCCAGCGTGTCAGTGCAAACAATGAACTACAGTAACAGCGCCGTGAAAACAGCTGTCAACGCTTGCACCATCAAGGCATACGTCTGTGTCTTCCCAAAGTTGAACCATGTAGTGCTCTGCCGCGCACAGCAACACAGTAACCGGCGTCGTTCTATTAGAATCGATTTAAAACAATGCGCACTTGACAATGTGCGCGCTCGACGCTCGTTGATGCCGACGTGTGCTTGACCCACGTCGACGCGCGCAGTGTCAATAGCCTGTAGTGCATAGAATTCAAATTTATTTGGTCCAAACGTTTTGACCATTATAGCCAATGTTTGAATGTGGCAACTTTGCCCGTCTGGAGACAATAATTCAGTTGAACGAAGACGTCAACCGAGCTTGGAACCAGTGACAAATACAATAACAGACTGTCAGTCATTTGCATTACGTAAGGTTGCGATATCGTTTTAGAATGGACTGTAAATAGTTTATTATCGACAAACGCAACGCTATGCTAACTGCTATGACTAGGACTATGGTTGGAATGGCATTACGACGAGATGTAGCCGTTACGTAGCGCACATCGACCTTACAAACACTTGCTTACTTAGGGTTATTGTAGGTGGCGGCTCGCTTTACGCTAGGTGGCGTGACTTACTTAGGGTGACGTAAGCCTGACGCAGTGATGTGCGCTTAGGTCATTTCCGCTTTAAGGATAGGGCGGGTCATGAAATAAAAAGTTGGTACACTGGCCGGGCTGAAACAGCTAGGAGGGGCCCCGCCCAGTTTCACGGCCGACCGAACGATGCGACAAGCACGCGTGACGATGATTAACATGATTATGACGTGAGCGGTACTGGCGATGTGTGCTGACGTCAGGTGACGCAGCGGAAGGAGTCAGACATGAGTCAGACATAAAATACTTAACTAACCATAACCCTAATGGTTGACTCATGATAGGTTTACGTAATGCTGACGCTAGCGCAGCGACACGACGTCAGCAAATGACACATGACTCACGAGGATGACGTCATCTTACTTACTTATTAGTCTAGGGGATGACTAATGCTTACATAGTGGGATGACGTAAGGGATGACGTATAGGAGCATGAGTCAGACATGACAGACTAATGCGCGGGCGGGGCCGAAGCGTCGCGGCCCTAAATTAACTATTCTATGGTGAGTCAGAGATGACGTAAGGGTGACGTAATTAGGGAAATTAGCTATTCTTGACTCTTAAACTGTCAGTATCTTACTAGTCACGTGTAAAACGTTCGCGAACTTCCGTTAACCAGGGCCGGAGAATAAGGCGGCCATAAAAAATAAATAAATAAATAAAATAACATTGGCAAAATATAAAATGGACGCCCGCTTACGCTGAGCGGGCGTCCATAATAACGCCACACGACAAGACGACATCCATACTCGGTCATTTTGAATACCGGTTGACTTCGAACTTCGAAGCAACCACATGGATCACAAATTACGTTTCCGTACATCTCTTATTCTACACTGTGTCCCAAAAACGCGCCAACTTTGGAAAGCTGTAGTTTCGAGAAGCAGGGATTATTTTGATAATTTTTATCGCGGGTTAGCATACTGACGCGCGATATTGATATAGCAAATCTGTCCGTCTGTCTGTCTGTCTGTTTGTCCGTCCGTCCGTCCGTAACGTTCCGGTATCAGATGAAAACGGCTTAACATATCGTCATAGTTTTTTTTCACCAGACGGTAGCCCAATCATTCTAGTTTTACCAGCATCAAACACCTTCACGAAATTACGACGGAATCACCCCCTACGGGGCGCTAAGTACAGGTAGGGCATAAACATTTCACGATTTTCTACCAATAAGTCGCTATATCTCGCAAACGATGTAAGATATCGCCATAGTTACTATGGAAGGCGAATAGGAACTCGTATGCGATCTATCAAATGGTGCCATTTCCAATGACCTTGAACGAACCCTAACCCTGTTTTCAAGGTCACACCACTCTTTGACGCTAAATATCTCACAAACTGCTGCAGATAGGGCCATAGTTACTATAGAAGGCGAATAGGAAACCGTAACGCGCGATATTGATATAGCAAATATGTCCGTCTGTCTGTCCGTAAAGTTTCGGTATCAGATGAAAACGGCTTAACATATCGTCATAGTTATTCGCCATACGGTAGCCCAATCGTTCTAGTTTTACCAGCAACAAACATCTTTACGAAATTCCGACGGGGTCACCCCCTGCGGGGGCGCTAAATGCAGGTGGGGTATAAAAATTTCCCGATTATCTACCAATAAGTCGATATATCTCGCAAACGATGCAAGATATCGCCATAGTTACTATAGAAGGCGAATAGGAAACAGCACCCAAGATTTTCAATGGCACCAATTTCAATGACTTTGAGTGACCTCTAACCCAGATTTCAAAGTCACGGTATTATTCAACGTCAAATAACTCGAAAATGGTACAACATAGAGCTATATTTACTATGGCCGACCAATACAAAGTCGCATGTGGTCTATAATGGCGCCATTTTCAATGACCTTGAACGACCCCTAACCCGGTTTTCAAGGTCACATTTTTTGACACTGAATATCTCAAAAACGGCTACAGATACGGCCATAGCTATATGGAAGTCGAATAGGAAACCGTACCCAAGCTTTCAAATGTTACCACTTTCAATGACCTTCATTGACCTCTAACCCACATTTCAAGGTCACAATAGTATTCAACATCAAATAACTTGACTACTACTAAGTCGTGTATGATCTATCCAATGGTTCCGTTTACAGTGAGTGACCTTGAGTGACATTTAACCTTGATTTCAAGGTCACGGTGTAATGCCTATACACCGTGTTCCAAAAAACCAAGCACCTTGATGTTTGATAATAACTTTGGCACATGTAGACTGATTTTCAAAATTCTTTCACCAAGTGATTCGTAAGCAAATTCTCTATGTACACATCAGAAATATTTCCACCTCATCTGCAGTATGTTGCTACACTACCTCGTGAAAGTCGAAAATCCAAAAATGTTACCAAATTTTCACGTTGAACGTGGCAATTATTATGTTTAACTAAAATTTAATGTGAGATCTTATGTCACCTGCCTCAAAAATATCGCACTAATGATTTTATTTAAATATGTGTACAAACTATAGCCTAGAAATAGCAAAGACAGTATGAAGATAGGCCTAATCATGGTGAAAAATTCGCCATGATGCAACAATGACATTGACTAATACCGTGACCCTGTAGATATGCGTCATGTTAACGCACTTGTAAAATTTGTAGTAAATTTCATTAAGGAGTTTCGTACCAAAACATTTTTAAACGGTCAAATTGTAGAGGATTCAGTTTATAAATTATGTTAAGCCTAGTCGCTTTAAATAGACCTACTGTTGGCGCCGGTTGGGAAGACAGAGAGAGGTAAGTACAGACAGTAAGCAAAGATATTTGACAGACACGTCCGACCACCGCGAAATTTAATGCAGCTCGGGCCGGCTGCATGGCCGTCGACAGACGGGTGAACGGCAACGACCGGTCGAGCGCGAACGTGTCAGACATTCTATACCCGTCCGCCAGGCGCTGTCGCTCTTAAAGCGCTCTTAAAGTGCTTGATTCGATGACTGCACCATTGCAGGCAATTGGACAACAACTGCGGTGGTAATTTGAAACGTTAAGACATGTCAGTCAGTGACATGATGTACAACTTAATTAGGCCTAGTTGTTTTGACAATTTCAGACACCCGAACCAACACAAAACTTCAGCAAATTCTCAGTAAATAATTCAACTGCACACTGTAGAAGTCAGCGCCATTTCGTTATTTCAACAATAAGCCGCTCCTACCATTATCATGTTGTCGATTTGCCAAATACAGTGACACGTTCGCGCTCGAGCTATCGTAGAGGAACTATATCGATAGAATATAGCCTAGTGCCAGCCTCATTGTACTAACACTTAGTACAGGTTATTTCGGCAAGCAAGCAATTGGGCTTGTCTCACGAGGATCTGCTTCGCGTTGTCGAGCCACACAAACTTTGCAAAGATCTCGTCGTCGTCGTGTAGGCCCACAGTTCGTCACCCGGAGACGATCCTTCACGTGGACGAAAGTTGCAGCACGACCGAATTAATTGTCCTTAAACACAGTGCTAGCACCTGGCTATGAGACTATCCAAATATCAGCAGCAATAGTTAAGGAGCTACTTACAACATTATACGATCTAACTATACGCGTATACTGTAGGCCTACGCCTATGTTAGTATAATGAAAATATGTCACAGCTTTATACCTCCTAGCTCGCTTCGTTACACCCGTGTTGCCAAATTCTGAAAATGTAGCGCTAATGTGCAACACTTAGACATACACTGTGATCGAATAAAAACTCTCACATTTCGGTAGCCCAATCAACAAGAAGCCCACTATCGCGGACAGCACGCACGTCAGTCTGTAAATATACGCCAATCGCAGTAAATTACAGGCCCCAAAATCCAACTTTGATTAAAGTACCTCCAGCCACAAATCTGACGCCAGTTTTAGACTTGGCGATACCGAAAACTCATAATGTCAGCCATTCATGGCCGACGCGCGACCATTTAAAAATGTTTTTGGTATACACTTTTCCGACGAAATTTGTTTTACAAAAAAATGAAACTACACTGTGTTTCAAAAAAAAGTTCACCCTTCTGCTTTTCGCAATAACTAAGTCAGATGTTGACCGATTTCAATAATATGTGGCGGGAATGTAGCTGAGTAAATTTGCAGCAAACTGGTATATTCCTTTTCATTACACGGTAAAACATATGCATGAATATTATGCACAGGAAAACGGTAAAATTTATTACGCAATTACGTCACGCGACGCAAGGGAGAACGACGCAACACAAACAAGCGAAGTATCCAAATATCAGATAATCAGCCAGCCTAAATTAGACAAGTTCCAGTTGCAATGTTAGGCCTACAGCAAATGTTCGAAGTGACGGCCGCTCGTTTCCACGCAGTAACGCAGACGTTTGCGCCACTGATCGACAGCGTCGTCGACGATACTCTGCTGCAGACCGGACCACTCGGCAATCAGACGTCGCTTCAGATCGTGCCCATCGAGAGTAAGAGAAAAAAAGGTAAAAATAATATTACGCCGTGACCGTGACATTAGCAAAGACCTGTCATGCAAGTAATAGGCCTATGATGCAAGACTTGGTAGAAGCAACTCACACTGCGATCACAAAAGCTATCTGAATCGCGATGTTTCCATTGTTCCATTATTGAATTGGAAGAAAATTGAATCTCATTTTAAAACTTGAAGTAGCGACGCTCAACGAATAAATCTCACATTTGTTGCATATAGTTTTGTTGCAAATTTTGTCAGGTACATTTCTGCCAAA
>Ga0209339_1000241_pt1 | contig 20514 bp, 15 predicted proteins | sample OlaalgELextract3_FD_187376 | JGI IMG/M metagenome (GOLD analysis project Ga0209339, IMG submission 187376) | Olavius algarvensis symbiont microbial communities from Tuscany, Italy - Type A ELBA extract 3 (SPAdes) (version 2) | ecosystem: Host-associated > Annelida > Digestive system >... | reverse complement strand
AGAACGGACTGTAGTTAATTGGAGATCTAAGTACCAATTAACTTTAATCTCCAGTTACGTGATCGGAGATTAAAGTTAATTTAACTGGCGATTGAAAAACCGGCCCTTAGTAAATGGAGAAGATTTGATAGCGGTGACACTGAGTGACGATTTTTGCGACGAAATTATCCTGGAATAAATTCTGTCTACCACAGAAAAACTTGACCACATTTATGTACAAGTAAAAATAACTGGAATACTGCACAAAGCTTCCTTTGCACCAAATAAAGCTACAGAGATAACAACAAGAAGATTGCAGAAGCACAACTGGTACATATTTGTGTAAAAATGCTTAAAGAATCGCAAACTTAAAGCTGAGAGCAATGTTACTGGCAATAAGTGAAACACTGCAGTACTAGAACAGACAAATAGAATGCATACACATACGTCCACAAATGCATAAGGCACACTAACACCTGCATCTAACAAGGCACTATTCCACTTGACTCAGTATTTCATTGAAGCTGAATGGTTCAAACTGCATTCCTTCACCCTTGAAAAATTTGCTGTTGAATTCCACCCTAAAACACAGCAGTTACAACAACAGCGGTTCTTATCAAGTTACAACATGCAGCGAAGCCAAGGAAAATGCACAGCATACAGCCTCACAGTCTGCCTTGAAATTGCAGAAACAAATCCAGCAGATATAGTTTCCAATTCACAAATATCTTAACAAGAGGTCAAAGTAATTTGACAAAAAGCGCCTCACGGGGGGCCCATTCCCCGGTTAGGGGTCACCCCAGGGGGTCGAAATTTGTACCATTGAATTCCTGGGGTAGGCGTTCCTATTAGTGTTCCATAGTAACTATAGGCCTAGGATGCACCGTTTGGCCACAGTGCACACACGTGACAACCAACCAATGACCAACGACGTCACGACACAGCCTATCTCAATAAGCGCCTCTTTTACTAAAGTAAAGTGAGGCGGTTAAAAACGGAATAACAACAGTTCTATATCAAAATCCCAATGAAGCAACCTTTCACTATTGTGTATAGATTCGTAAAGCATCTTGACAATATTGTTATTTTATGTTATAATTTTATTTCAGCCTAGCTTCAGGGTATGCAAGCCTATATTCTGAGCTGGTAGAGCCAAGCCTGGAAATGGGGAAGGTTGCAGCCAGAAGGGCATCTGGCATAAAAATACCTCGGGTGCATGGCTGGGTTTACTCTTGCTCTCATCTGTGTGGCTGCTGCAGGCCTCCTAGTGGCCATGCAGTCGGAGGCATGAGTGAAAGGAAACCAGTGATTAACCAAGGACCTTAACAAATCCAGAATAAGGCGAGTATAAAGAAAGTGCGGATTCTTGTCCTCAGGTTCTTCATGTTTCTTTCAGCTGTTTCCCCGGGATCTCCGTAGTATTAGACCCTAGAAGTAGAGGGGAGACCTGGGAGGGAAGGTCAGCAGTGCATGTGAGGAACTTGAGGACACAGGATACATTGGGTTAGTGTTCGTGAGAGTTCTGGTGTTGGCTCACCCAGGTTGTCCATGATAACGGGCCATTGAATGGCTGCTGTCGTTGCTGTTACTTGACGGTACTGTTACAAAGTTCAGTTACTATGCAGCCTACAGCCACTATAGCTTCACAGCACTGCCACGTCTAAATTCAGTCCATGAAATACCTTTAAAAAATTTTTACACATAAAAGAAAAATCTGTTTTGTTAGACAAGACTCTTAGCTATCAGCATCCCTCACTTAGACTGTCAGTTAATATCAGTTTATTCAGAAGTAACTTTATTGTGCCCCGTTTTAGTTTTCTTAATTACCATTTTTTTGTATCACAGAACACAGCCATGATGTGAATGTGACAAAATGTGACAAAAGTAACCAACAGACAACCATTTACCAGTGAAGCCTCAACGTGTGCAGAAATGCTGAGAGACCTTCCATAATCAACAGTATAACAACAGTTAGAACAGCAAATGGCGCAAAGACCGCAAATGCAACCACTCCTGAGAATAATCCCATATCGTTCGTAAATGGTAGTCTCATAACCATGCTCCACAACACTTCGGATAACTCTGCACACAAACACAGACAGAACTTAACTTTGCTGAGTGCTCGAAATGTAAAATCTGCTGAGAGCACAAAGCTCCAGAGAAGCAAATTCGTATACAAGTAAACAATACACATTCATTTTAACGTCCATGCCCATGTCTACCTTGGATAACTTGTAGTCTGCCAGAGGTCTCCAAGGAAGATTGTTAAAACAGTATTTTACAGGACAGTTTATTATCTGTTTTTCTTGTAAATTAACATGCGAAATTAAGTGCCTCAGTGATAACAATGACAGTAATAATATGACAATTTATAAGGTGCCATAATACGATGCCGATACTCGTATTTTGGGAAACAGTTATGATGTGTAAGATGACAATGTAAACCAGTACATCTTGACTCAGTTTTTGAAAGTTGCTACTGTTGACGCAGTTTGAATGTCCAGTGCCAGACTGTTTGACAGAGCCAGACATGCCACACAGAATGCCCAGTTGCTAAGTTATCTATCACAGCAGAATCAGCAACTTACTGCATACTTACATCTCAGCTGTTGTCCATGTTGTGCATAACAGTTTGAAACAAAGACGAACAGCCTACCTGCATGAGCCAGACTGAGCGCCCACAGTCGAAGATAGGATGCTGTGTGAGAAATGCAGCCCAAGCAGAACTCAATTGTGTGTATAGCCTGATGTATGAACACCTCGCTGGCAATAAACTCCTGCACAAATAGTAAACACTGCAGTGGCACATTTGGAAAGATACCTTCGTTACATAGCATTGCACACTAAATGATATAACATAATTATTTAATAAAAACAGAGTAAGCATTTATTACTAAAATGCCCGAAGACACGGTGGGATGGTGTTAAGGACAACATAAAAAGTTCGGACGTCTCAAAAGCATGCCAGGTTAGGAACAGATGGAGAAACCTAATCAAGTGATTAACCCAAATTTACTGGGAACTAGAGGCCTGTCGACCAATATAGCTCCGCTGCTTAAAGGAACCTGCGACCAAAAGTCAGGGCAGGAATACAATTTAAGCTGTTCCACAGACCAAGTCCACATTTAAAATTTAAAAAAAAATTTTCAACAATTTTAAAATCACAATTTTGTATATCTGTTCCACAGTTTTTTTGCATATTGGCACGCAGATGACGTATGCAAAGTTTTGTGAGAATCAGACAAACTGTAGGAGGAGTAGCGAGTAGGAGGAGGAGCGAGTAGGAGGAGTAGCGAGTAGGAGGAGTAGCGAGTAGGAGGAGGAGCGAGTAGGAGTAGCGATTTAAAAAAAGTTTGACGACACGCATCTACACAGACAGTCAGACACATCAGTCATCGATACTATAGTTCTACTGGCTAAAAGGTCACTAAAATGGTGTGTGGTTTACAGTGCTTGTAAATCCTAGTGTCGAGATATTGGTACTACAACACAGGAAATAGAAAGCACAAATGGTTATAACAAAAAAAAGTTAATTCCCAATAAAAAGCTTCTCTGTGAGAGTCATGAAGAGTTTAACAATTCAATGAACGACAGTGCCAAGCAGTAGTCAACAACATATTAACCCTTTAGAACACAAAGGTAATTATAGTGCCACATCTAATAATATGAAGTTGGTACACTGGCTGTTGATGGGTGGGATATTACATTTGGTACAGTGAGGTGACTGGGCAGGCTGCAGAACTGCAAGTGCTTACAGGCAAAGGTCAAGTTTACAGTCAGTAAACTGGAGAGACTACACAATGTCAAACCACATCTACAATATATATGTGCTAACTGTCTTATCAGTAGCAACAAACCTCTTCAACGGGTATTGGTGTGGTATAGTGTTGTTGAGACATCTGAGCCTCAGTTGATCTGCTGCTGCTGTCAGACAAGAGGTGGTGACCAGTGTCGATGTCGACCACCGACGTGCTCGCCGCAGACTCATTATCCACCATAGACTCATGCTCGTTGGCCTCCTGCTACAAGTATCAGCCATAGACAATAGAATACTAATTTTCTAGACTGCATACTGACGGGATTTCCAATGGCAAAAATGTCATCAATTTCACGGGCGGAAATATGGCGGGCACTTCGAAAGACGGGCTACTATTGGGCGGAGGAATACACCACATCAAAACTACATCACTGTTCACGCGCGGAAGTAAACAAGTTCCTGCTTGCGTACGTAATATTGTTTAAACACGTTTATTTTCGGCAGTATTTTGCCTGCTTGCATCATCATATCCGGTTTTTGTATTTATGGTGCTGCGGTTGTCCTGGACTCCGGGGTAGGCAACACCTGGCAACGCCTCACACTCGTTCTCCATGAATTCCTGTCTAACGGGTTGACACCATCCAGGTTGCATATTGTCATATCATTTCTCACACATGCGGACCATGAATATTTAACTGCAGCAAACGTATTACTGTCAAGTTGAAGTTAACGTTCGCGATCAAATAGCGGCAGTTATCTCAGAGATTATAGGCTGCAGTGGACGCCATTTTTCCGCCCGTTTCCTTTGGTGACATAATCAGCAAGCAGTACAGGAGCTGTGGTATACGTATATCATCACACTAGTACATCAACAAACAGATTTACAACCCCTTCTCCCAGATAACCCTTGTTAGCCTGGCAAGCCATTACTTGACAAAGTAGTCCACACAACTAGGCTAATTGAAATAATACACAGCATAAAAAAACCTAAACAACTAAACCTAACAAAACCAAATTAGCCCTGCTGCAGGTCACCTTTTATGCCATCTGGCCAGGAAATGGATTGGACCTATTCTATAACAACAGAGCCCGGGACCCACATGGACCACACCCTCCATGGCCTTCCTGTTACAAACCTCCCAGTTAACCTGTGGTACTACACGTAAAGTTATGCATACACAATAGAAATAAGACCCAGTACTATCACTGGTACAGTAATTATCCGCTTTATAACTGACGACTCAGTACCTACAGGTCACTGAATGTGCATACCTGTGTGCTGTTGCGCTGGTGCCTATGCCGATATAATAAGATCAGCGGCTTGGACAAAAGCAGCCAGAATGCACAGAATATAACGACGAGAAACAGAAGAGTTTGCACTGTTTGCTACAACCAGACAAACTTCCACATATAATGTACATTTAACAGTAAATGCACAAGTCAAATCACAACAGTAAATAGATAGTAAAAGCTTATTATCCATTTGACAGCAGTAAAAATAATAGTATGAATTCCTCCATTTGAAGACTTTGGCATATCTTCTCAGTTGCTAGTTTCCTGAAGCACTGGAGCAATCATGGCTGGCTTTAACAATCTCAGCAAATCTGAACCTGGGTTGACTACATAAATGTCCATAGCAGTAACCACATAGCCATGACTACTACTCACTGTAAAAGAAACTCTCATCACTGTGAAGAATGACAAAAATGGTAGCATAAGGCACAGCTGCTGCCAGTCATCATTCATCAGTAACTCATATAAATACTATACATTAGAGCTAATTAATTTCTTTAATCGCGTTAATTGCATAATTTCTTTAATCGCATTAATTTAACGATTATTAGTTTAATCGTGTGTTAATTGCACTTTTAACGCACATTTTGTTTGTTACATTTTTCAATTTGTTTGTGTTGAATTTGCAGGTAGACACCCTCGGCCCATTGCTGTTGAACGCTAGCATACTCCTAGTAATGACAACTGATTATAGTGACTGACTGGTGCAGGTACCCCCATTACCTCCACTTGGCCACATCTGAGATGTGATGTTGGTACGGAGGAAGAAGAATGCTGAAAAACACTGTCTCTGTGTTACAGCATTGTGTACTGTTATAATGGTGCACAAAGGTATGAGCAGTTCTTACAGGCCAGTCAGCTGTATTGGGCTATGATCTTGCTTAGTTTTGCTCTCTATCTACGAAGTGCCTCTGTGTCTAATCTTCATGGTGCTATACATATAATAATTTTTTTGTTTACATCCTTCTCTTTACCTTTTAGTGAGCTGAGCCTGGTGGATTGGCCCTTGACGTGGTTGACTAACCACTGTCCTTCAGTGCTATGACACTGTTGGTTGGGTCATCTGACCCGTAAAATCGTGTCCGAAATGACCTATAATGTGTCGAGTGGGACGTTAAACCCTACTATACCTATACCGACTGGTGCAGGTCACTGCAACCTTGAAGTTTATCGACTATAATGTTGCTATGACATTCATTCTTATTATTATTATTATTACTGAACGTATTGACAATTGACAATAACGGAGTCTCTTGAGTTTTGGGTAATTATTCGTCGGTTTAATGTCGAGAAATGATCGAGTTTGGAATGTGTGTACTCACTGTTAGCACTGCCAGTTTGCGTAATTCTTTTCCTGTGTTAAAATTTTTAACGGCATTAATTTTTAATCGCAGTCAATTCTTTAATGCGTTCGTTAACGTGCCGTACTATACATATATCACACTGACAACAGCAGCGATATACAGTAATAGAAACACATCACAAACCTGTGCTGGATACCAAGTGCGGCTACTGCAAGGCGTAGTTGGGTATTTGAACATGAACATGTTGATAAAGCCTGTAGGACATATACACAAACAACATACATTGTGCACAGCTGGTCAAACAAGTGACGACACCGTTATCTGCAAAGTGGATACAACAAAACAAACCACAATTTAGCCTTGTCAGTGTTACTGGACATCATCTGGAGCTTGCCATGGGAAAACAGATCAGGGTCTGTTAGTTGCATTTTGTTTTACAGCCACCACATTGCAAAAATGGTTCAGCAGAGAATACAGTTGTTGTCGAAAGTCAAAGCCAAATAACTGGATTGTGGAGTCACCCACTAAATGAAATTTACTATTGAAGCCAATTTCCAATCTTCCCTCCACTGACTTCCAATGATGCTAGTTGCTGCTGTGGTGGGTAGATGGTATGGTATAATAGGGTTTAACATTACAGGCCATTTTAGAGACGGTGGTGGGTGGAGGATATCAAACAGAGTTGGCCAGTCTTCACATATAGTTACTTCTGCTACTAGCCTGTCTGTAGTGGCTTTTTTTATAAACCAGGTAATTTTTATCAGAACTGAGTACCATGCCAGAGATGAGCTGCAATGGCATGAAAGACTGTCGGGACTAAAATATAATATTTCATAGGCAGCACTTGTGGTAGGCCGCACATGCTGTTAACTTCAATCGTCAGCAGCAGCAGTAGCAGCAGCAGCATAGGGCAGCACACTGTGTTCAGTCAGTCTGTCGACTTCGGTAATTGTCAGTGGTGCCATGTTCATAACAGTGCTAATTCACTGCCATGCTAATATGGATGAGTGGAAACTACTGCAGTCTCATCGTCAGCATGATGACATGAAGGCAGTAAAAGTCACGGATAATAGTCGTTATCTGCTGCTGTCACTCGTCACAGAAAGGTTCACTAGCACAGCGATCATCATGAAACTTTTAGAATTGGTGGGCAATGTTTTTACGATCATGCCATAACTTGAAACCAAATTATCCAAAATCCAGATCAGAGGGCAAAAAAATATCAAAATCGTTTTTGGCTCTGACTGTGCACAGTCTGTAATGGCGAGGTTTGCTGTGATGGCACCATCTGTTGGTTTTGTTAGCAGGCAGTATCAACAGTCCGACAGTCTCAAAGCGGAGAAAACAAACATGTACAGCTTACCAATTAGTAGGCTTGGAGAGCAGGCGTAATACTCGGAGTTGTAAATATACGGATAATCAACTGGAAGAGACCACTTCGCAAAGATCAAAGCACAGAGATATCCGAAGATTGCCAGCAGGAAAAGCAGTTGAGGAATAAATTCACATATGACATTCAAATAGTGCTTGAAGTAGCTGTAACAGAGTTAGCACACATCACATTTGACGTCGATCTACTACGACAAAAATACACAGTCACACTTAAATGATATTTAAGAATGAATATAATTACTGACTTCATGCCTGTGACATTCCTCAACATCCAGCAGATTTCTGTATAAATGTCACATTCCATAAAATCTGTGAATTTTCCTTACATCTCTATGGCTTTTAATGATTTTTCTATGGTATGTTTATTAAACCTTTTATAGAATAAAAACACAACAAAAAAAAACTTCTGTTAAAGAATATTATCGATTCCCACAACAGGAAAATATATAAAATTGTGTCCATGCAAAACTTCAATTTACATTCTGCATAGATTTTGAGTTTTTTGACGTGCATTTGTATATTTCCACATTGTCAACGTATTGTGAAATTTTTCTGTGCCATAAACTGTTGATAATTACACTTGAATTTTTTTCATGTAATTTGCACTTGCCTTGAAAAGTGCCTATAAATTTCTGTAGTTTTCCCCTGTGAGTTGTCAGTCCTCTCTAAAGTCTAATATACATGCATCATAACGAAACATTCTTTTTCTCATATTTCTAAATATCTAATGACACTTCACAACAACTAAATAATGCTGAACTTTGCTTTATAAAATAAACAAAATTACATCTACAGGCAGCTTTGCGAGTTCAGAATATTGTATGGTAAGGTATAACAGGGTTTAACGTCCCACTCGACACATTATAGGTCATTTCAGAGACGATTTTACCAGTCACATAACGCAACCAACAGCGTCATAACACTGAAGGATGATGGTTAGTCAACTAGGTCAAGGGCCAATCCAACCAGGCTCAGCTCACTAAAAGGTAAAGAGCAGGATGTAATCAAAAACAATATTAATATCTACATAGCACCATGAAGACTGAAGACACAGAAGACAGAGAGCGAAACCAAGCAAGATCAAAGACCGATACAGTTGTCCAAGCAGTAATAACTGCTTGTATCTTTGTGCACCATTGTAATAGTACACAATGCTGTTACACACAGACAGTTTTTATTAATATTCCCCTTCCTCCAGACCAATATCACATCTCAGATGTGGCCAAGTGGAAGTAACGGGGGAAAAATATTGCACTGCATACAATGTGAACAATACATACACATGGTTCCACAGACTTAACATTATTCCGAGCAGCATCTGTGAAACACCAAATATCACAGATATTTTCTCTTTGAATGAGTTGGTATATGCTATCTTGTTTTCAGCCAACTGCCACACCTACAACAATCCAACACGCAGGCAACTGACGATGACATTCAGTGATAAAGGAACAAACAGTTCAGCCTACGATCATCAAAATCACATTTATACACACAACTTTATTCACCAATCTGAAAATAGAAAAACTTAGAAAAAGAGAACACAATGTCATGACATAGCGAACACAGTCATTGCGAATTACACATACAGGTATTTACAATCACTTGGCATAAGAAATTTCCAGATGGGCTGAATTTTTCTTTTCCTTATGTCAAGCAAATCACACATCGGTAAACAGTTAAATTCCATTATATCCTCCAATCAGTAATAAATGGTTCTATGGATTTTAATTTTTTGCATAATCAAATTTACATATATATACATATAAATAAATCACACACACACAAATGTTTTACTTATCATCAGCTATAGTATGTCATAATGAGTGATGCAGGAAACAACATTACCATAAGACCAGCAATCGATTGCCTATTGGTGTAACGTACACTTTGTTTCTAGACCATTCAGCAGCAGATGTTGGCATAAGAAAGGCAAATATCAATATTTTCCAGTTTAATACACATACGGTATAGTTATAGTTATGGTATGGTATAGTAGGGTTAACGTTCCATTCGACACATTATAGGTCATTTCAGTGACGATTTTACGGGTCACATGACCCAACCAACAGTGTCATAGCACTGAAGCACAATGATCAATCCAACCAGGCTCAGCTCACTAAAGTTAAAGAAAAAGATGTAACCAAAAAACGTACTATGTACACAGCACCATGAAGATTGAAGATACAGAGGCACTCAGATGATAGAGAGCTGAACCAAGCAAGATCAAAACCCGATACAGTCAACTGACCCATAAGAACTGATCATACCTTTGTGCACCATTGTAATACACTGTGTCTCAAAAAAACGGACCGCTACAATTAATATGATATAAGTTCATCAATTCACAACATTCACTAATTATTTTTGGCACAGACAGTCCTTATTCAATTGTAGATTCAATAAGTTAAGAAGTTTTTAAATTGGACTGGAACCAGCTGCGTGGTTTCCATCACAACAGTAGCGACTTGATGGTCTGTTTCTCAAAAAACCGGACCCTACGATATTTTGACATAACTTGATCAAACGTTCTTTAATTTAAATAAAATTTCAGAAATAACACTTGTTCAATATTCTGAATTAAACCACAATGTTAGAAAACAGTTGTGTTTGCAGCAAAGTACCAGCTGAAGCAATTTAGCATAGCAATTCTTAACTGGATGTCATTCCACAGTTCATGCTGCCTTATCAACAGAAATGGTAAACCTTTTAAACAAACAGTGTTTCTATCGGAATAATAAATTTTTTGCGGTATCAAACGTTACTACACATGTTCGAATTGCTGTCTTTCGGTAGTGATACAGGCCCACAAGCGTTTTGCCACTCGTTTATTGTCCTGCCGATCATATGTTGTTCTAAGTCGGCTCAGAAATCTGCTGTTCAGGTGTGTCAAGTCGCTGCTGTTGTTACGGAAACCACACAGCTGGTTCTAAGCCAATTTACAAACTTTTTATCGCAGTCGATGCAGAATTGAATAAGGTCTCTCTGTGCCAAAAATAGTTAACGAATGTTGTGAATTGGTGAAGTTATGTCTTATTAATTGTCACAGTCTGTTTTTTTAGATACACTGTAGTACAGAATACATTAGCACAGAAATAATTTTCTTAATATTCCACTTCCTCCATTCCAACATCGCAACTCAAATATGGCCAAGTGTAAGGGAGGTAATACACATACGACTTGTATTTAAAATACAAAATAAGAGCGGTCAGTAGTACAGAACATATTAAGAATGATTACTGTACTGAGTAAAGATTGAACAATGAAGCAACGACTGAACATACCGGGTCAAGACCAAACTCATAAGGCACACGACTGTAGACACTGCTGTCATTGGCGTTAAGCTGGATCAACTTATTATTATTTAAGTATGCGAGTCTATACAATTATGCACACATAATTCCACAATTTTATCACTATATGTATTATATGCATTAAAGTTTAATGTTTAGTATTTCTAGTAAAACAATTACTAACATAACATTAACACCTCTAAGTACACTGCGTTCCAAATAAAAATATGCGACTACGTGTTTGATGATAACTTTGTCCGTTTGCAACAATTTTTGGCACACTTATTACTGAGAGTACAGGCCATCGAAAGGTGTTTTTTATTTTTCCACCTTACCTATTTCATGCACCTACTTTACCTTGGGAAACTGTCAAGACCTAAATATCTGTAAAAAAAATTTAAAAATCATGAAAATTTTACAGGAAGATGAGATATCTGTCAAAACGGTATGGTGCACGAAGGACATAAAGTGAATTTCCTGACAATGGTTGGAAGTTGGAAGCATCGACAGTCTGCTTAAGAGAACCCACTTTTCTTTCTTTCTTATTTGGGGTGACATGCTCCCTTCGCATGCCAGCGCTGAGGCCTGCCTCACAGGGTGGCCCAATGCACAACCCCAGGGAAGGGACTATTGTAGTGTTGCGCGACAGGCTAACCTGATGGTGTGTGTAGTGTGTAGTTGTTGCACGACCACTACTTATAGAGAGGTGTGTGGGGCTAAGGGAGGGATCGGGAGCGGAGAGACCTTGTGCCATAATATTTACCCTGCTCGGTCTATAACCACTGTTTCTCTGGCAACTAATACCTACTGCATGATGGACGGCCATAGCTCATGCGCACCTCGCACCGTGGGTCCCAGGGTCCAATTTAGCGGTGCGTGTGAACAGAACCATTAATGACCGGCCAGTGCATACAGCAGGATGCCATCTGATATCAGTGATTCAAGCAGCGACTAATACTGAGCGTCTCTGAACCCAGTATTAGCCAACGGTCACAGATTAAAGAGGACACCGTCGAACCCTCTGTGCTTGCCCGAGAATTAAATCTCAAAGCATATGCCGCTATAACATGACATAAACCGAACTCGACGATCACCGTAGCCAGGCAGAACGTACTGCGACGCTACTGACAGTGCCAGTGAGGCAGGCTAAGAGAACCCACAAGACGGATACAACTGTTCTGCAACCAGGATGCGGTAGACCACATTCGTCATGTAGCAGTTGCGGACCTTGTGCCCAGTCAGGTGGACAAGCCAAAAAGGCACCGATCAGCTTGTGAGATTTATGCATGAAACTGCTATTCTCTATTCAAGTGTGTACATGATAACATGATCTCCAGCTCAAATGCTTCATACAATGTCGTGCTCTGCCATTGTCTGAAGCCAATCGCATTTCTCATCTCACTCGCTGATAAACAACCTTATCATCAACAAATCTTGTTATTGTTCTATTATAAACCGTAAGCTGAATAATAAGTCATTAACATAATATGGTGACAGTTTTGCAGTTAATATCCTATTATTGTAGCACTGAGAAAACCAGCATTTTAAGGCTAAATTTGTGATATTTAGGTCTCGACAGTTTCCCAAGGCAAAGTAGCTGCATTAAATAGGTGTGATGGGAAACTAAAAATACCTGTCGATGGCCTATAGTCTTAGTAATCAGTGTGCCAAAAATCTTTGTAAACGGGCAGTTCTAGTTCAACATATCATCGAAAATGTGGTCACGGTTTCATTGGAACACAGTGTTGTAAGCACAATGCATCCTTGTATGTGAAAAAATAATGAAGCACTGATCAATTCTTCATCGCAGACTGAATTCTAATACTGTTTTGGCAATTTTGCTTTGCCAGAAAAGATACCATCAACTGCTATTACTTCTGATTCAAGGGCTTGCACATTCCAACCTGAAAGGTGGGATTTTTTCTGCAACACTGAAGCACATCAGAAATGTGTCTTTCCTGATGCTGCCGTTGGTCTCAGCAAGAATTAAATCAAGGTGAAAGTAAAAAAGTCTCAACGACTAAGCTACCAATACTGTACCAGAAGAAATGTAACAAAGTAAGATACAGACTTGCAATCAAATTGTAACTTAACTCGCCAACAGTCACTGTCAACTTCCTACTTTTAATCCTTCAATGGGCACATTAAAACTGCAGAGCAATCGACCATTGTAAATGTAAAATGTAAATGTCAATTTATACAGCAAAAGCGCCTCTAATGCACTCAAAGTGCCTCTATAGCAATATGGTGATTGGTACACTGGCCACTGATGGGTGGGCTGTTGCATTTGGTACAGCAAGGAGGGACTGGGTAGGGGGCCCCAGCCTACCCAGGCCCCTCTGGTCTGTACCAAATGTAACATAAATCCATCTGCGGCCAGTGTACCAATCACCATATTGCTACATAAAGGTTGGCTGTTACATTTGGTACAACGAGGAGGGGCCTGGATGGGCTGCAGCACCGCCGGGTCTGTTCCTCGCATCAACGGCCAGTGTACCAGCTTTATATTGTTCGATGTGGGACTATGATGACCTTTGCACTCTAATGGGTTAAGAGACCGAAACAATCTGTAAACTTACGAGAAGTTTGAATGCCACGACGTCCGAAAAATATTCACAGACTTTGAGAAGACATCGTTGTAGATAAGCCCCGAGTAGACGGAGAACAGGCCCATCAGAAAAATTACATAGCGACCGCCAAAGATAATGCGAAACATCTGCAATCAACAACTACAAACAGTCAGTTTCTTTCACACCAACAAGCGCTGTTGGCTTTGTCACTGTACGATGGTAATATAAAGGTGACAAAAACTACACTCAACCGAATCTAGCAGCTGTCTACCTAGTATAGTATATTCAAACTCACAGCACACACAACGGACATCTACAGGTCAGTTGTTATACCTGACATCAGATGCAAAAATGTAATTGTAAATATGACCTCCCTAAGTCATAATTACAATAAAAAGTAAGCAAAGAAGTGACGGCGTGAGTAAATAGCATTCAACGTCCAGTTGACACATAATAGGTCATTTTGGAGGCATGTGTTTCCAGGCAACTGACTGCATCAGAAAGCCTACTAACACAAACTCACACAAACAACAGAAACAAGAAGCTCAGCTGTCGCAGACAGACTGCGCGACATTTCATGTCATTGAATATTTTGCTAAGTCCCTCAAGGTCACTGAAGGTCATTCGAAATGACACTGTTGAGTAGGGCGTGTGTTAGTCCCTATTAGTATTTCATTGATATTATGTCTGTATGTCGTACCGTTTCTGAGATATTCAGCGTCAAAAGAAGCGTAACCTTGAAACTGGGGGTAGTGGTCGTTCAAGGTAATTGAAAATAGTGCCGTTCGACAGATCATATATGACTTTTTCTTGGTCGGCCATTCTAATTATGTTGTACCATTTTCAAGTTATTTGACGTTGAGTAATCGTGACCTTGAAAAAGTCACTGGAGGTCATTCAAACTGGTCTCTTGTACCGTTTTTGAGTTATCTGACGTTGAATAATATCGTGACCGTGAAATCTGCATTAGAGGTCACTCAAGGTCATTCAAACTAGTACCGTTCGAAAACTTGGGTGCGGTTTCCTATTCGCCTTCCATAGTAACTATGGCCGTATCAGCGTCAAAGTATAGCATGAGCTTGTAAAAGGGGTTAGGGGTTGTTCAAGGTCATTGAAAATGACACAGTTCAATAGACCATATGCGACTTTCTATTGGTCTGCCATTAAAAATATAGCTCTATCTGGTTCCCGTTTTTGAGTTATTTGACGTTGAATGACATCATAACCTTGAAATTTGGGTTAGAGATCAAGGTCATTTAAACCGGTACCATTCAAAAGTTTGGATGAGGTTTCCTATTCGCCTTCCATAGTAACTATGGCTGTATCTTGCATCATTTGCGACATAAAGTGAGATATTGGTCAAAAATCGTGATTTTTTCATACCCCCTTGCATTCGATGCCCCCGTTCAGAGCATTGCCGTCGGAATATTGCCATCCTGTTTGGTACGAAAAAACTAGAGTGGTGGGACTACTCGATGGTAAAAAACTTTGAGGATATGTGTAAACGTTTCGACACAATACCAGCGTGTGACGGACGGACAGATGGACGGACGGACAGACATCTTGGCACAGCATAGTCTGCGCTATGCATAAATACACAAAAACTAACCCTAACATAAAGAAACTGGCCATAGTTGAGAAAAAGTATTGAAACCAAGATCAAAGGTGCACAGGACAAAACTCAGCTCGTTTATTATCGACAGCCCTCATAATTCCAGCTGTCTATTGCTTCACCATACCTTATCAGTTTCACCCTGTACCTGCTCTCAAAAATATAAATAAATAAACATTAAACACATAAAACAAGCACGTCTGTGGCTTCGGAACTAAAGGCGCTATACAAATCCGTCATCATCATCATCATTATTATAAAAACAATGAAAAGAATCGTTGCACCCACCTCACTGCCTTGAGTCGCGTTAATCAAATGTCGTTCACGTACGATCATGAAGAGAGCAAATAATGCAAGCAGAAGTCCATGCCCAGCATCGCCAAACATCACCGAGAACAGAAACGGAAAAGTTATAACCGAGAAAACCCCTATTAACACATACTGATATCAGTTAGTTTTTCATAAAAGTGGCTTTTTATACCATGATTTACCATCATGATATGATTTAACGTTTTATTTACACTGAAATTAAGTTGTGCAAGTGCTTAATCTAAGTTGAAATTCTGCACAGTTCATGTGTATACAGTAGTAAGTACATATCTCACCTTTACAAACAGGGTAAATTAGCCTATTAGGATAGTATCGTATACAAATTAGATGATATCACAAAAGTCCTTAATTTCTTTGAAAAAACCCAACTTATAATTCTGCTGCCACTCTTAACAACGGATAATAAAGTTCCAAAAAAGGACAATTTTGTTCGTGTTTATTGTTTTGGAACTAAGACTACCAAGACCTGAAACAAAATAAATAATGTGTTAGTTGGGTGTTCATTACAAGGATCACTCTGTGTGCAAGTAGTTCACAGGAATGTCTTACCTGGATTTACTTCCTTGTAGCAAGCCACGCCGTAAGCATCGTTAATGACCTGAAAGGCACGTGTGAACTTATTGAGTCGATGGTACGTTGGCAACTCATCAGCCAGGACAGGATGTAACAGAGATGACACGTGACTCCCAGCCAACTCCTGCACCAAAGTCTTGTGATGTACTCAACTGCAGTGTATCTCAAAAAAACCGGCCATATTCATCATATTCATAGCAGTCCAGCTGTCATAGACTGTTAAGTCGCTACTGTTGTTATGAAAACTGTGCAGCTGTTTCTAAGACAATTTAAAAACTTTTTACCATATCAAATGTGAACTAAAAAAGGACTGTCTCTACCAAAAATAATGAGTAAATATTGTGATCTGGTAAGTTGTCATATTAACTGTACCAGTCCAGTTTTTTGAGACACAGTGTATCTGTGTAGTATGCACCTTATTACCGGCAGGCCTGCGCGAAGCGCAGCCATGCCGGTATTGTTTTATCTCAGTGGTCCAAATTTCACGTTTATCGGGGCAGAAATGTGGGAATACAGCCTCAAAAACTGTCAAAGTTTGGAATTTTGCCCACAAATTCTTCAAATTTGCCCACGACTCTTTTGCACTATTTTCACGAAATTGTTAGCTTTCATTTTTTTCGTTTGGTCACTTTTGGTAGACAAACAACAAAGTTATACGCATTTTTGCTCAGTAGGGCCATTTTCCCACAAATTTTCAATGGACCCTAGCGGCAAAACTTCTGATCTGATCAAAAAATGGTACGGACCTCTTCTATCACCACGCCAAGTATGGTGGAGTTCGTGGGTTGTGCACCGGCTGTAGACGAAAAAGTGTTGTTATTTTTTGTCTGTATGTTTTTTTGTTTGTCACGCATTGGAATGACAAAGTCTGCTATAATGGAAATGCTGTGAAGCAGTGTAATTTTCAAAACAATTATGGTGTCATTGCATAGAGGAAGATTTGTAGTTGTGTACCTATATTTAACTTTTTCTGTGGACCCCCAGAATTTTCCCTCGGGGGCAAATTCATACCAAAAATTACAATTTTTCGCAATTTTGGGGGCTGTAAGCCCACATTTTTAAAACCACAATCGTGAAATTTGGCATGAGGGTGTGGACCTGGGACTCCCTCCCACAATCCAAATTTCACTTTTAAAAATCCCTTAAGGGGCTATACCCCCTTTCTGGCAAATTTGTACCCAAAAAAATACCAATTTTGGGAGCTGTATGCCCACATTTTTAAAGCCACAGTGGTGAAATTTTAGCTACTGAAGCCCACATTTCTATACCCATAATGTTAAAATTGTACCTAAGAGAACGAACATAGGAATCCATCAAGGACAAAAAAAATTTCGTTAAAATCGCTCAAGAGGCCTGCCGGTATTGCATTGCCTCGAAGGTGATGCATACTGATTTCTAGTTACAATAATGGAACTGTTTTATTTCCATTATATCAACCTCACAATGGCTATCACTACCCATGATAAAATGATTGATTTCTAAGGCTTTAACAAAGATGCACACCTTGCAGATATGATACCTCTGATTCAGTATCATTACTGAACTTGTGCGCTTTATAAATCCATGTATAATAATAATAATCAGTGTTATGTGTATTGCTAGGCTGTCTAACTGTTGTTATGATATGATAATATCGAGGAGCTTGAACATACACTTGCACGCTGGAGAACAGCCTGAACGTTGCCGTATTCACCGTACGGCAGCCAGCACTCGGCAACGTAATTCTGTCCCTCGTTGAGGAACTTGTTCATCACCATGTAAACGGCCTTCAGCTTCAGCACCTTCACCGCCCACACCCGTATGTGATGTGCAATCGTCTGCAATGTCCGATGTCGCTGATCCTTCGACTTGTTCAGTACCTATGAAGAACATGAGCTCCATGTATATTTCGCTAACACGCATATTGCCTACACACCACTGTCTATAATTGCCGAAACACAACAGCACAGTAAGTTAAGGCAGTAGTGCAAAGTCCACCGGAGTGACGGGAAAACTGCTCTTGTACTTACAGTGGTACTTCAGCAAACAGGCTAATACCGTGAATGTTCCTTGCAGAAAGTGTCAACACCTCACGTAGCAAACCCCCCATTCCATTCTAATAAGGGGCAGGGCTTATACAGCCCCGCAGGCCGAGATCGCCGAGTGGGTCCATAGGCCATCTCCAGAAGGACTTCTATTATATAGGGACTAGTGTGTTATGAGAATCTATGTGATTTATGGATGAATCTCACAAGATTCTGTACCGAGTCAGCTTCAGAAAGATGTAATTAAGATTTTCCCCGTATCTCCTGATGTAGTGTCACGAAGTGACTACATTCACATAGGAAGTGGGCTGCTGTTTCCAGTCCCTCTTCACAATAATTACATCTTGGGTCACTAATTATACCTGTTACACTGAGTAGCAACCCCCAGTGTGAGGGAGTGAGCAGGTTTTAATGTCCCACTCGATACATTATACATTATTTCAGAGACACATTGTTTCAAGCCAACTGACTGCACTGGTAATAACATACAAACTCAACCATGAAAAAATACTCAATAAACGCAAAATACACAAAAACATAAAAGACCAACCCAAACACAAGCTGGCCAAGTTAAGAAAAATATGGAAAACACAGAAATTAAACTTAATCCTAAACCAACAGTCATCTGTAGAAACTGCTCGTATGTACACAGACATCACTGTGCATAATGGTAGACAATACAGCACAGAACACTGTAACGGCTTTGTCTGCATAGCTTCGATGATATATTTGCCGTCTACTGAAAGACAACGTCAGCGCCTTTGGTATGAAGTATTTCATTAATAAAGTGTGTAGCAGCTGCATACACAACTGACGAACCTCACATTCTAATTAAACTCTTCTATATGTATATATCCATGCATACAGAACTCTGAAGATTGGATCATAACTAACAAAACATTCTAATTTCATTAATCTATAAAATATTTTTTGAAAATCTGGAGTGCATGTTTTACAGAAAATTTAATTGATTACAAGCATGGAATTTTCATAGCAATGTTGTAATCAGTACAATATCAACTGCATAAAGAACAGAGTCAACATGAGGAACATCTCCACCAACGACTGTATTTCTTGCACTGGCAAAACGTCAAAGCTGACATCTATCCACCGTCACAACAATCTCTTCATAATAAATAATCTAACTCCATAACTGGCTGCTGGCCTCCATGCATGCCATAAACAAATACATCTCAATGCATAAGACAAAAATTTCTGCTTTGTATGTTCTGTCGAGGAACAGATGACGATATCCATTGCAGCAATATCATTGATGCTTATCAGAGTGATTGAATTCTAAAGAAATAAATGACAAAATGTTTACCCCTTTAGAATTCAAAGGCAGGTATACTGCCACATCGAATAATACGAAGTTGGTACAGTGGCCGTTTACGGGTGAGCTGTTACATTTGGTACAGCGAGGAGGTGACTGGGTGGGACCCAAGGAGGGGACTGGGTGGGACCACAGCCTGCCCATCTTTACTGTACCAAATGTTGTTAACAACCCACCCATCAACGGCCAATGCATCAATCACCGTATTGCTGTACAATGGTCCATTACTCTGCGGTTTTAATGTGCCCATAAAGGGTTAAATATACCAGGCAGTTGTAGTAACTTTATGGACATGTTACGGCACCTTATAAGTTGTCGTATTATTATTATTATTATCACGCGATAATATTCAGTACTGCTGCTATCTGTTTTGTTCCTTTATCAGGAAATAAGTACTTACAATCTGAAGGTCAGCAATGCGAGCTCCCAAATTAGCCAACATATCTCGGCGTTCCTCCAGCTTTTCAGGGCAAGGGTACACAGTTGCCCGATACCTGTCAACAAGTCACACAACCTTTGTCATTATCAGACAGCATATTTGTGGACACAGCAATGCACGAACACTGAACTATTTGTATACAGAGATATTATCAAACAAACTGTCATTGTTTTTTTCTGGCATTCCCTGTGGACCTTGCAGTAACTGACATTATATAGGCCACGTTACATATGTCGATGATGATGATGATGATGATGAAGCAGACCATGCAGCTGGTAATATATACTGTGAAAGAAGCACAAGCAATTCTACATGTAAAAAGCTGGTTAAACATACCATATAAAGATAATTATACAACAACACATATATATTGACTTTACAGGAACATATACAGTACATACGATATTATAAGAAATCCATAACACTTTCTCAAAGACTTGCTCCTTGCATGAAACAGTACAGAAAACGAAAAAAAAACTAAAATAAGGAAACAAACATCATCATCATCATCATCATCATATCCAGTTTTGGTATTTATGGTGCTGCGGTTGTCCCGGACTCCGGGGTAGGCAACACCTGGCAACGCCTCACACTCGTTCTCCATGAATTCCTGTC
>Ga0209339_1000240_pt1 | contig 20536 bp, 9 predicted proteins | sample OlaalgELextract3_FD_187376 | JGI IMG/M metagenome (GOLD analysis project Ga0209339, IMG submission 187376) | Olavius algarvensis symbiont microbial communities from Tuscany, Italy - Type A ELBA extract 3 (SPAdes) (version 2) | ecosystem: Host-associated > Annelida > Digestive system >... | reverse complement strand
CACCGTTACACGCGTCACACAGTCACACCCGTCACACCCGTCACATAGTCACACCGTCACACAGTTAGACAGTCACACCGTCACACAGTTACACCCGTCACACAGTCACACCCGTCATACCCGTCACACCGTCACACCGTGCCCACTGCTGTCCGACAGTCGCTCTCACGTAGTCACCAGCAAGTCAATTTATCTCGTCATTCATCTAACCATTTTCCAGCCTCCTGTCTACCACCTCGCACGCTTTCACGTTTGTGAATTGCCTGAGAAGTAACGACGATGTGTTGGCCAAGCACGAGGAGCGTCATACAAGCCGCGGCTACAAGCACGATACGACCTGGTACGAGCGTCGTACCATTACGGAGATCTACGAGACGCTACGGAGTTCGCTAAGATTTCGCCGTGATATCTTCTTCCACCGTTTCCGAGATAACTTCAGAAATCGCGATTTTACTCTCAGCCCGGTTACACGGTTACGATAATCCCACGTAGGCTCCTTGGTCGTCGTATTGAGCTCATTTCCCACGTGTAACCAAGTCTTAAACGCTGCTGACGTTGCTGTCACTAGCACGTAGCTAGGCAATAGCATGCGTGCTGGCTGGCAGTTGATAGCACGTGCTGCAGAAATTGATGAAGCCTCGTAAATGATTAATTCATCACAACGCAATAACTCTAACTCTTACTTACCGTAATTGACTGGCGCAAATGAACGTAAAGAACGTAAAGGTCCGCAGGCAGACACAGACACGTCCTTACTAATTGCATTCCTCTCTATTTTGAACACCGAAGCGCGTTCTTGATCTCAAAATAAGAACGAAACTGTATAACAAATATGACACGACGGACAGCCGAATGGTTAGCGTCGCCCGGTCGCGTGCAGGAGGTCGTGAGTTGGAATCAGTGATGGGCAGTTTAAGTTAATCCTGCGTTAAATTATGCGTGCGTTTGTTGTTACCTCTGCCAACAAAGCGGTTGTGTGATCGTTCTGTCAGTCTGTAAACAGGATAACTGACGAACGCGGAAACGGACGTCGACCAAACTTGGCAGGCATCGCCAAGGCCCGGGAAACGTGAGGACATTTTCCCATTGGGAATTCCCAAGGACTATTCAATCCTTTTTTTTATTCCATCTCTCTGATTTAATCTATGGATGCAATATTCTATTGTCTATGGCTGAGACGAAGTAAAATAAGTAAAATTCGCCTCCGTGTTCATTCATTTACTTATTTATGTTTTTCAGTCGCCAAATATCATGTCAGCAATCAGACTTTTTGTTCCACCCTGTAACGAGACTGGTCGACTGAACGACGACGATGCACTGGTATATACGGTGCAGGATCGTCTGTCATGCTTAGCGAGTCGTAACCTCCTCGCACGCTCGCACGCAAGCCAGACATCTTTACCGCCACGATTTCATTGTTATGGCGCTGTTTCACGACGTCGAGACCACTATCAGCTCATCTACAGTGTGAGTCAAGAAATTTTATCCCCCTAAGGTTTTCTGCAATTTTCCCCCAACGGTTGAAAATTTTAAAGCAAAATTTTATTGTATGTTCACATCTAAGCCAAATCACACAACTTTATCTCTAAATGTGACAAAGTTATGCCATATCAAGCACCACCGCCCAGTGAATTTGCATTTGTTACAACGCGTCTAGCATGAACTTTTACTGTTTGACGATAAACAGTGGGTTGCCGGTTTAGCGCAGCGGTAACACGTTCCGGTTGATCAACGTAGTTACTCTACGCTAGGCCCGGTTAGTGCCTGGGTGGGTGACCGACTTTGAACGGGTAAACCACCTGAGCGCGGAACCAGGCACCCAGACCTACTCAGCCTGAGCCTGCCGTCTGTGGCAGGCTAGATTGAGTACCAGGCGAAAGCTTGGGAGTAAACAGGCATATCACCTAATACACCAGCCCGTAATCCCGTATCTGTGGTCACGCAGTGTTCACTGATTGCCTGGCTGAATGGGTTGGCTAGAGGAGATCAGGGCCGACTTATGGGTAGCGGTAGCGCATTAGAGGCGATTACGCGCAATGCGATATGCAAATCCACGTTTTCTTTACTTTACTTTAAAACACACATTTTATTAGTTTCTGGAACAGCAAAGTTTAGTCAAAATATTTTTGTACAAAGTTCATATCGTATGTTCTAAACGTCCATCACCGACCGAGGCGCATGCGTTCAGACTTTCGCAAAAGTCATTAATAGCTTTGTTGATCGCTGTCTGCAGCAAGTCATCCGAGATCTGCTGCAGTGCACTTTTTAGCTCCGGAATGATCTTGTGCTTTGAGTAAAGTTTGTGAAACACCAATAAATATGTCTGCTGTGACAATGACGACACAGTGACGTCATTTACTCAAAACGGGTGCAGTGTAAGTAAGCAAATTAAAAAGTTAAAATTCTAGTAAAAAGTGAAAATTCACTGCTGGGTGGTTGTGCTTAATATGCCATAACTTCGTCAAATTTAGAGATAATTGAATAAAAATTTCCTAGTTTGCCATAGACATAAGCGCAGAATAGGCGTGTAAAATTTTGCTTAAAAATTCTCAGCCGTTTGGAAAAATTTTCAGTGAATTTCAGGGGGATAATATTTTTTGACTCACACTGTATATGTGCACTGTGCACCGACTCGCCGGAGCGAATGCAAGCAACGGTCGATGAGCGAATGATCAAAGCATTATTGTGTTAGTCTGTTGGTGCAACAGTTTGTTGCTGCTGCTGCTGCTGCTGCTGGTGCTGGAGATTGTGATAATTAGCTAACACCAAACACGCTTCATTGATCAGTGGCCAGCACCTCGGGATCAATCAATATGATCTCGACCCGTCTGCAACCGACCGTGACGCACTTTAACGCTAAATGTACTCTTCCTGGCACAACCAACACCGGTGAAACAGTTTCACTCCCCCCTCCCCGTAGTCGACTAGAATTGAGATTCATTCTAGATTGTTGAATATTGTTTAATTTTTATCGCGCGTCAGCACACGGACGCGCGATATTGATATAGCAATTCCGTCTGTCCGTCCGTCCGTCCGTCCGTCCGTCTGTCCGTCTGTCCGTGACGTTCCGGTATCAGATAAAAACGGCTTAACATATTGTCATAGTTTTTTTTCACCGTACCGTAGCACAATCATTCTAGTTTTATCAGCATCAAACATCTTCACGAAATTCAGACGGCATCTCCCCTGCGATGGTGATAAATACAGGTGAGGTATAAAAATTTCGCGATTTTCTACCAATAAGTCGCTATATCTCGCAGACGATACAATATAGCGCCATAGTTACTATGGAAGGCGAATAAGAACTCGTATGCGATCTTTCAAATGGTGCCATTTCCAATGACTTTGGACGAATCCTAACTTTGTTTTCAAGGTCACACCACTCTTTGACGCTAAATAGCTCACAAACGGCTACATATACAGCCATAGTTACTATAGAAAGCGAATAGGAAACCGCACCCAAGCTTTCGAATGGCACCAGTTTCAATGACATTGAGTGATCTCTAAGCCAGATTTCAAGGTCACGATATTATTCAATGTCAAATAACTCGACTACTACTAAATCGTGTATGACCTATCCAATGGTTCCGTCTACAGTGACTTTGAGTGACCCTTAACCTAGATTTCAAGGTCACGGTGTAATATTTAGGCCTATAGATGCCCTAAACGTATTGTGTGCGCAGCTGACGCGCGATCTGTTTGCGATAGCTAAGTTTTTGCTTAGATTAGGTGACCATCTGTCCCGATTTTCTCGGGTTTACAAAGGACATCACAAACACACAGGATAATAATATGTGACGAACAAGAAGCTCAGCTGTCACAGAGAGACCGCGCGACGCTTCGTGTCATTAATATTTTGCTAAGTCACTCAAGATCACTCAAGGTCATTCGAAATGACACTGTTGAGTAGGATGCGTGTAAGTCCCTATTAGTATTCCATTGAAATCATGTAATCTGAGATATCCAGCGTCAAAAATGGCGTGATCTTGAAACCGGGGGCAGGCGTCTTTCAAGGTCATTGAAAATGGCGCCGTTCGATAGATCATATAGGGCCTACGACTTTCGATTGGTCCGCATTGCAAATATGGCTCTATCTTGTACCGTTTTTGAGTTATTTGACGTTGAATAATATCGTGACCTTGAAATCTGAGTTAGAGGTCACTCAAGGTCTTCAAACTGACACTATTCAAAAGTTTCCTATTCGCCTTCCATAGTAACTATGGCTCTCTCTTGCATCTGTTCCGAGATAAAGCAAAATATAGGTCGAAAATCGTGATTTATTTCATACCTCCCTAGCATTCGACGCCCCATTAGGGGGTCCCCGTCGGAATGTTGCCATCCTGTTTGGTGTGGAAAAACTAGAATGGTGGGGCTACCGAACGGTTAAAAAACTTTGAGGATATATATGCCGTTTAGATATAATACCGGCGTGTGACAAACAGACACGGACGGACAGACAGACAGACAGACGGATGGACGGACAGACGGACATCTTGCCACGGCATAGTCCGCGCTACGCATACGGGTCGCGCGGTAATAAGCCGAAAAGGAAAAGCTAGAACTGCACGGAAAGGCAGCATGGCGTCCTTATCTTTGCTATGGCGACAATTAACATCATTAGTGACAGTCAGCGACTGGGCGAAGACTGGTTCGCAGCGCAACATATCATTGCGAGGCGGTTGAAAACCCGCGCAAGACACTGCACGCGTGATGTTAGCCTAATTTATATACTTGCTAGTCAACGATAATACTGCAGCGACTCCAACACTAAAGAATTCGGGGTCACTTGGTGTGGTATGATACAGGATGGGTTAGCAGCGTAGCGGCCGTTGTTCAATCACAAATTTCATGCATAGAAGCTCTGAGAAACTGACACGCCTAGTCGCCTACATGGTGGGCCAAACTAAACGGGACCGATGCAGTTTCTTTCATCGTCGTAAAACACGTTTTAGAAAATATTGTTAGTTAAATTCATCAAACACAACCAAAATTATTACCTAGAACTTGACGTTTCGACCTCTATCAGAGGCCTTCATCAGAAGAAGCTGGTACTCAGTTCTGCCGGTTCTTGATACGACGGGAAGACGCCGTGTCAAGAAAGCGGTCGTATGTGTGGCTCAGTTGGTAGCTGCCCTCATCACGGTTCATGGCCTGTTGTCCTTCCTTTCGGATGTGTGGGCTTCTTTGATCCATCTGGTAAAACGCTCTGACTCTCTGTCGATCACCGTCGCTTGAGACCAGTTGATGACATGGTTCTCTTGGGTTGCGTGGTCGGTGAGAGAGGATTTGTTGTGTTCTGTTAAACTTGACGCACGAAGGCTTCTATAGTGAAGGCCTCTGATAGAGGTCGAAACGTCAAGTTCTATGTAATAATTTTTGTTGTGTTTGATGAATTTAACTAATAGTTAACTTCCAACCGGATGAATCTATTAAACGTTTTAAAGAAGTTTGATAATTTTTGGCAGGTGAAATAACAGTTCATTTATGGACTTTAGAAGCATAACAAGTAGCTCTGTTGTCGCAAAGAGGCCGCGCGTGCTTCGTGTCTGTCAGTAGTTGGCTTCAACAGTACAAAACGTCGAGTAGAGTCTTTTATTGTTAGTTACGTAGGCTACAGATTTGTCACTGCGTGCAGTTAAATGCATTGTTCTGTTGTCTTTGGGGTAACGCTGAGGCTTCTTGTCATAAATATTTCGTCGTCTTCTCCCGCAATCAACACCGCCGCTTACTACCAGCGATGTGTCAAAAACTGTCATAACTTGCGAGACGGTGGCCGTGGTCCACCGGCGACCGTGTTGACAACACCTGGCTTGTTGCAGCGCTAACAGCAGGCACTAAAGCCAAATATAGGCTCAGAATCGCGATTTCTGCCTACCCCACCTGCATTTGACGCTCCCGTTAGGGGGTCCCCGTTGGAGTATTGCTATGCCGTTTGGCATGGAAAAACTAGAATAATGGTCTACCCGACGATGAAAAAATTTTGATATGTTTATTAGTTTTGACACAATTCACGAACGTGACGGACACACAGACACCGCACGACGGCATAGGCCGCGTTATGCGTAGCATCGCGCGGCAAAAACCAACTGGCACTATAAAAGCTAATGTTTTTTTTCTGTAATGGCATTTTAGCTGTTTTACGTACTCGTAACTTTTACATTTAAAACGATTTTATTAACAAACAACTTCTATAGCAAAAAATCGTCTGCTTTTGCTAGTATTTATGTGTTAGCATCTATAATGTACTGTAATCTTTTTGGGAAATAGCTACCTGTTTTTGCTAAAATAACGCGTGTTGTATTTTCTGGACTCCGGAGTACAACACAACTTTCTTTCCAAATAGGCCTATCAGCCTGTATCATAAGTGATGGTAGACGTGGCGCCCTCTAGCGTGTTGCGCTTTCATTAAGATAAAATTGGCATCACCTCACTTGCTGCTCTATGTAGTTTATACCTGCTAAAATCATTTAATTTTATAAATGCGTTCGCTCGTTACGAGCAAAAATATAAGCTGAACCAGTCTAATTTGGCCCACCCTGTATAGCCAGATTGTCGTGCGCTGTGCGTCTGTGTCGTACGTAACTCATCAAACTTTCATACGAAAATTCAATCACCAGCGCATTAAATACCCCGACTTACGTACATCCAGTTAGACCGTTTAACCCTCTAATTCCCACATTAAAACTTATGCGTCATATAATGTATAATAATAATAATAACATAATAATAAATCTCCTAAAATCCCCTGTTCCGTAATGCTGATGGAAGTGGAAAGTGATCCGGAATCCGTATCCGGGAACCAATCACCACCAAAAGTTAATTATAACACCAAGTTTCAATCAAATCGGCTGATTACGGTAGTTTTCAGTAATCCTGTACACAGACGCATTCAAAATGACAGACAGAACAGACAGACACAAAAGTGTGCGACAGACAAACCGACATGATGGCATAACCTCCGCCTTGGCGAAGGTAACTATGATTAACATTGCCCTAATTTGGCAATGTTGTGAGTCGAGCGCCTCCGTGTTTACATTCACATCGCTTCTGGTCGTCCTGGATCCGCCACTGGCCAACACGCCCTGTGTACTTGTTAACGGCTTTTGTCGCACGTCGTAGTCGACGAAAACAAGCTTAACAGCTATTATCTAGAGAAAAGGCAGTGAAAGTGTGCTACATTTCAAAATGTCGTACATAGGCCCCCGGACCGAGCCCCCTGGGCAAATCCCCCTCCCTTAGTTTGAATCTACAAACTGTGTCATTAGTGCAAGGAATTGTCGGCAAACAAATAAGTAAATAAGTGCGCCGCGTTTACGGGTGCCACGAGTAAGCCCCCGCCGCTGGCGCAAATTTCACAGAACGGGGTGAAGTTTTTACGGGGGAAGGAAACATCTAGGACACGTGGTCCGGGTGGTCCATCGGCGCTCAGCACTATTGCGCTGATGGACCAGTTAAGCCACTGCCCGACAAGTACGCGTTAGCGACAGACGAACAAACGAACAAACGACCTAATTAGCACAATTAGCATAAGCAAACAGAAGGACAGCACCGTCGCGTAAAGTCTCCGCTTTGTGGCGGGGGCTTGATATCTGTGCCACAACGTTTAAGCGTCGGCTCGTAACGGTTTGCTGTTTAAAGCCACCTCGTAGCCTGGACAAACCTAAGTGGGCCTGTGTCGTTTCAGTGTTGATAGTTACAGACAACTGCGTGGTATGTGGGCGATCTGGCTTAGAACGACTGCAAGTAAACTTTTAGGTTTAAAAAAATAAAACTGCGTAATGTGGTCTTGTTTTGAAGCAAGTACCAATAACAGCACGTTGAGACAGATCAGTGGGCACAGAGACAAAGCGATATTGACTAACGGCGTGGCTATTGATCAGCCGGCGGCACACGACACGACGATACGGTCATTGTCGCGACCGTCTGTCGGTTGTAGTTGAGCCTAGTCAGACCGAGTCAGTCGCCTCGACACAGTTGACATTGCACGCTTCCTCTACGTAGCGCTAATAAATGTCATAAATTTATTAGTAAATACGAAAATTCGGTCAATACATTTTGTGAATATTGTAATGCTCTGTGAATGTACATAGTGTGTGGTTAGTGTGTGTTTTATTCTGCTTTTTGTTTGTATGTTTGTATTTTTTGTGTGCTACCATTATGGTGAATAAAGATATATGTAACAGACAACAGCTTTCTCATCAAACGCTCGCTTTGTTCTGCCAATTCGCGCCGAATCTCACATGACATGTAACCAGGCTCTGTTGGGCTTACATCGATACAATCCATCATCAGCACATCAACAGCTTTCTTTCCATGTTTCTTATTCGATGAATATGTGGCCTTTTTAATTTTGGGGAAGTTGTGTCCGAGAGGGGGATGCAAACCTGCAAAAAATTCATAGATCTCTGTATGACGGATGCTGGAAAATATCATAAAATGCCCTCTCTCGTATTGTTAAAGAACGTGGGAAATAATCACGGATCCACACTTGGAATCGGATCAGAATTTAATCACTTGCACATTCATACCACATTTGTTCAATATTAGTCAACGCGTTCGTGAGGTATCTTGCGGACAGACACACACACAGACAGACAAACAGACACACACGCGGGTGATCACTATACCTGCTCCGTCTCTGTACAAAGGCGCGCTGGTAATTATGCTGTCATTCGATCGTCGTTAAGGCATAAAAATTGCTGATGACGCTGTTTATGCCACTGTGCTTATAACAAGAAGCTCAGCTGTTGCAGAGAGACCGCGCGACGCTTCATGTTATTGAATAGTTTGCTAAGTCACTCAAGATCACTCAAGGTCATTCGAAATGACACTGTTGAGTAGGACGTGTGTAAGTCCCTATTAGTATTTCATTGAAACTATGTCTGTATATCGTACTGTTTATGAGATATTCAGCGTCAAAGAACGGCGTAACCTTGAAACTGGGGGTAAGAGTCGTTCAAGGTCATTGAAAATGGCGCCGTTCGATAGATCATATACGACTTTCTATTGGTCCGCCATTGTAAATATAGCTCTATCTGGTACCGTTTTTGAGTTATTTGACGTTGAATAATATCATGACCTTAACATCTGGGTTAGAGGTCACTCGGGGTCATTCAAAACTAGAATGGTAGGGCTATCCGATGGTGAAAAAATTGAGGATATGTGTAACCGTTTACACACAATACCGGCGTGTGACATACAGACGGACAGACAGACGGACGGACGGACATCTTGCCACGGCATAGTCCGCGCTATGCATACGCGTCGCGCGGCAATAATAATAATGAAGATAAGCATAATTTTACTACGATCACTAAGACTCGTGATGATAATAAACCACACAACTACAAAAGTCACCGACACGACATGACATCACAATAAAGCCGCGTCCAAACTAAGCATGCTTCCCGTTAGTTTTGTATCACACGTTAACTTCGCATATCGTATCGTATCGTATCCGCAGCACGCAGACAAGGGCAAAATCTAACCTAGAACAAGTAGCCCTGCTGTCGCAGAGAGGCCGCGCGATGCTTCGTGTCTGTCAGCAATAGTAGAATAGGTCGAGCGCAATCTTCTGTTATTAATTACTTCTGCTTCAAATTTACCGCTGCGTTTAAGTAAATTCCGTTCCGTTCTCTTCTCTTCGACGTATTCACTGATGTGTGACGGTCTCTGTGCCGTAAACAGACGTGCACTGTAACTGTGATACACTACTGCACCGACGGCTGTCCGTTGTTAATCGCACACTGCAGCAGCCAGCTATTCGTCCAGAATCCAGATTTGTGCCAACCCCACCTGCATACGACGCTCCATGGCGGGTTTTTGTCAGAATATTGCTATGACGTTTGGTACAGAAAAACTAGACTGGTTTGGCTGCCCGATGGTGAATAAATTTTGAAGATAGGATTACTTGTTTTGACAGAATTCACGAACATGACAGACGGACGGACGGACAGACAGACACCGCATGACGGCATATGCCGCGCTTGCATAGCATCGCGCTGCAATCAACGGACCACACGGGCTGCATGTTACAAGCGCCGTTGTTACTAGACCAGGAACTGTATCAACAGTAGTCGAGCACGCATGACAACGCAAAGCCTGTACATAACAGAAAGATTTAGCGTAAAGTGAATAAATACATACAGAGTTTTGCCAATATATTCGACTTAGAAATGCCAGACCATGATTTAAGCATCGAGACTTCGACACGATAGCCACCAATGTGCATAAAGGTTCTAATCAGTAGTCGATTTTCTATAACCAACCTACCTATATGATTCTAATGAGTGATGCTTAACCCTTCAGATTGCAAAGGTAATTACAATGCCACATCGAATACTATGAAGTTGGTACAATGGCCGTTGATGGGTGGGCTGTTACAGCAGGGGCCTGGGCGGGCTGCGGCCCCGCCCAGTCCCCTCCTCGCTGTACCAAATGTAACAGTCCACCCATCAACGGCTAGTGTAGCAATGCACTGTACTGCTATATGATGGTCCGTTGCTCTGCGGTTTTAATGTGGTAATTAAAGGGTCAAGGGATCCGTAACTCGTAGCACATGCGCAATTATTATCAAGCTGGCGAGTTGACGTGTTGGCCGGTCGACAGATGAGCTGAGAACGCAACGATGGGTGGTGGCGATGTGTTCCGTGCAGTGATCAATGGTTTAATTTGGCGCGACGCTCTCAACGACGACGACGACGACGAGCTGACGTTGCACGAAGTATTCGACGATCGAGTAGAACGGATGTTAGCCTACTATACTCTATGCAAACGGAATGCCTTCACGAGCCACTGAAATCACCCATCTCTCCGTCTATAGCTGGTGTACGCATACCACAGCACCTCCACGCAGCTCTGCGAAACATTGTGCCACACTATCGTGCGCTTAGCCTGCCGCATGAAGCACACGAAGATTAATGAAAAAAAAAATAAAAACAAGGCGTCAGCAAGACACAAACCCGCCATACGGGGTGCAGTTACAACTACGTGCGACACCCTCGCCCTTCGCCCCCTTACATTTTTAGAAAGCTCTCGTCGAGCTGATGTTAAGCTCTAATTGATATGTTACGCTTCGACTTACCGTTTTCGAGATATTCGCGGTCAAATGGTCAAAATTTAGGCCCACAATTTCGGATTTGGGGATACCTTGGGGAACCGCTCCCAAAAGGGGAAAAGACCTGTCCGGGACCGATACGTACCATCATGCCAAATTTTACGCCGATCGGAGCTACCGTCGCCGACATCTGTAACCGGACAAAGAAAAAAACAGCAAACTTACTTCCCTGCCATACCAACATATGGCGAGTAACAAGTGTGTTAGCGAAACACAGTACCCGCCATACGGGGGTGGACAAATTTCGGATTTGGGGGTTCCTAGGGCACGTTTCCCATAAGGGGAGAAGACACATCCGGGACACATGAATTCCACATCATGCAAAATGTCACGACGATCGGTTCACCGTCGTCGAGATACCTGTAAGCAAAAAAAACTGGACAGAAAGCAAACTTAGTACCCTGCCATACTAACGTATGGCGGGTAAAAAGGTAAGCATTAATAACAAATCTGCGAAAACTATGACAAAAAGCTGCCAGTCTATAACGTGACGTAAACGCAAGACTGATCTCGAGACGCGTGTGAAGCATGTCATAATAAATAAAAGTGGGGCAAAATGTACATAGTGCAGCCTGCACAGGCGTCACGCAGATAAACGTTTGGGTGTGCAATATAGAAATGATGATGACATTCATTGAGCAATGTGGAGCATGCAGGTGAGCACGTTGTCGCGTCTTGTCTCCTGGCAGGTCTAATAGTATAGTGTATGTCGTACCTGAGCCTTCCTTTTATGTAAAACAATAATGCCGATAAGTGATAAAAAATAAGCTGTCTGTGAAAAAAATATATGCATCATAAATAATTGCACAGCTTTAATAGGCAGTGACTACATGTGTGTGCTAGCATCCCGCGGAGTCCTCTTACCACCATTAATAGATTTTTAAAAAAATTAGGATTAACCACACTAGAAACAAGAAGGCCGAGAGGTGATTTAATACAGGTATTTAAGATATTAAAAGGTTACGATGACATTAGTGAGAATATATTTTGTTCGATCAGAATCCAGTTTAAGAGGTCATCAATTAAAGTTACAAAAAAGAGTGTTAGGCTCGACATTGCGAAATATTATTTTAGTAATAGAGTACTGTAAATGAATGGAATAATCTGAGTAAGGAGGTAATAGTTAGTAAATCATTGGCGGGTTTTTAAAAAAAACTTGATTTTCATCTTTGTAATAACAGGGGATTTATATAGGCTTTGAGCTTATTTTCCGTCTATCGTCTTGTAATATTTTTTTTATTATGGACGATTTCAAATTCAAGTTTATTATGTAAATATTGCAACTGAAGCGCGTTTTTTATTATGGACAGGCTAGGATCAATGCAAAATACCAACATTTAATAACATGTTGGGTTGTATCGTCTAAACTGGCGGAAATAGCGAAGCACAGCCTGTGTGGTAACTAATTCATGACCCTAACTATGTTTTATTGCACACAGAGGCGATGATGACACCATATGGACGCTGCTGCACACAGCCGCTGTAACTCATATTAGTCCCACTGACTGCAATGAAATCATTCTTTATTTCCTCGCAATTCCACTCTTACATTCTGTGCGATGAGCGCGTTTCGTTGATGTCGTTCGTCCAATATTGTCGCCGTGTATGCAAGCGACCAGCACCATCCACATCCCGGCGTACTGCCGGAGTATTGCGAGATCAGTCGTATATGTAGGCATCTGATATGATATCGATTTGACGACTAACGTGTTATGCGCACCGCAGAACCGGTACTGTACCGCCGCACACCGACAGCACAGCAGACATTCTGTAGATTCTATAGGCTGACTAGAACGACCGCTTGCAAGCGGTCGTATTCCGCTCTACCGATGTTTGCTTCTTTCAACCTAGACTCTAAGGCACATATTGACGCATTTTTAAGCGCCTCACTTTACGTTAGTAAAAGAGGCGCTTATTGAGATAGGCTGTGTCGTGACGTCGTAGGTCGTTGGTTGGTTGGTTGGTTGGCTGTCACGCGCGTGCACTGTGGCCAAACGGTGCATCCTAGGCCTATAGTTAATATGGAACACTAATAGGAAACCCTACCCAAGGAATTCAATGGTATACAACTTTCGACCCCCTGGGGTGACCCCTAACCGGGGAATGGGCCCCCGTGAGGCGCTTTTTGTCAAATTACTTTGACCTCTTGTCGTGCAACTTGTCCCCATGACAAGGGGACACGTTGCACGACTTCCAGCCAACTTGATGTACGACCGTCGCGTCTCGTAACTGTCGGAGACCGTTCATTTGCCTCTGTTGGGCCAAAGCTCTGGACCAGTCTCCCTGATGACATTACATCGGCTTCATCGCTGCCAGTTTTCAGAAAGAAACTGAAAACTCACTTATTTCAGCAATCTTATCCGGACATTATTTTGTAGTTTGCTATGGTTTTCTGTCGCCATCGTGGTCCTTGAAATTATTTGTTACTTAGGCCACGTTAAAAAATATAATGTAATGTAATGCAATGACGGGACTTTAATGCAGTAAGAAATTTGGCTGGTTTTCTTTTTCTTAAAATTAAATTACCGCGTCGAAACTGTTTGAAGTCGGGCAGTGATATCAAATTGACAATGCCATCGTTAATTGCCGATATTCTAGTTGCGGGTTGGAATGTTGGAGAATTAGACGCGACAAATACGACTGTATAGCTAGCACGTCGGTGTATCAGCAGCCGAGCAGAGTCAACCAGCGTCGCGTGACTACGTGACATCCAGCTCATCGCTCTCATCAATGTCATTAATGTCTGCTAATTGCTGTACGCACGACAACATAGAGCATTCTGGCTTAGCTGCAGCAGTTGGTGTAACTCAAGACCATGACGTCATCGACGATGAGCTGTATAAATTTACATTTTACTTACTTACTTACTTACTTACTTAACAGCGCCTCTGATTCAGTATCAGTACTGAATTTGCGCGCGTTACCGATGAATGTATAATAATAACAAGCTGTGCGGCTAGGTCGCCGCCGCAATATGCCCCCGCCCCACCTTGACTTTTGACCTTTTGACCTTGAAGTCGGTGTGGGAGTCGCATGTGACCTGGGGTACCCCTGTGCAAAGTATCGTCTTCCTAGGCCTTTTGGTTTTCGAGTTAGAGCCGATGTACGCGACATCAGACAGACAGACAGACGGACGGACGGACGACGGACGCCGATCACCGCTTAATGCCCCCCCTACGGGGCGGGGGCATAATAATGGAACCAACTGAGTTTGTAGGGTAATAGACTGGCGTACCGTACAACTGTACACAACAACAACACGTATTTGACAAGAATGGTCAAGCGTAGATATGGTCAGCATAGATACTAAAGACTGATAAATCGTTCAATGTTAATCACGAAAATTCAGTCAGTCAACCAAAAGTTGCTTACATTGGACCAAATTTTGTTTTAAGTTATTTTAAAACAGAATAAGGACCAACAAATGTTATCGGTATAAGAATTTTATAAGAAAATGTACTCTGGCCGGTGACAGCTAAGTTGATGCATTTGGTACATCAATACGTCAATAAACACATCGCTATCTCAATAACCGAGCGTTCAGTAGCCTAGGTAACGCTCGCTGAAAGCTGGGCGGGTGGTTTCTGTTTGGTGTACCAAACGTAGCCTAACAACCATCAATCAAGGCCGATGTAGTGACTGTCACTACAATGTAACAGTACCAATGTTTGAGACCAATTATTTATTTTTATGTATCTAAAAATTTAACAGTCCAATAATTGCTAGTGAAATATTGAACAATATTTTTTTAAAAAGAAGAAAATTGCACTTGCTGCCGTTAAGCTAGCGAGTGATTCTTCTGTCACTCGAATGCAGCTTGTGTCACTGTTAATTGCTGTCGAAGTGAACTACTAAGTGGCGTAGTTACAGTACGTACAGTCCACTTCACAACAGTTCCGGTCGCACTCGCACGGTCTGCTAAATGGCTCTCTACCAACACGAAATGCCATCGCCAGCCAGAAATTTTGTTCAACGAAAAACGTATACATGCTGCACCAAAACGCAGGCTAATTCGTCGCACCAGTCACGGATAACGATTGAATAAAGCAAGTAAGCATTATAATGTACCTTGCAGAATGAAAATAGACACTAGCCTACAGGAAGATCCACGAAAGGTACACAGAGACATATTATCATCTCAGAACTTGACTATGGAGTCGGATTTATTAGCATTAGCAGTAGCATAAGTTTTTTTTTCTATTGCGCAGACCCCTACTGTAAGACAGAGCTAGAGCGCATTACATAGTCATTATATCATGTGTTATTCGGAGCAGTATGTACGGCTGAAAAGAAACGTTTACAGTCCTCGGCGAAAGGCAGATGTCGATTGTGTTCTTTTCAGTTCAGTCGGCAGCTGGTTCCACGCTCTCGGTGCAGCAGTGGAAAATGCTCGATCCGCCGTTTTCCGTGACATTTAGGCCTATAGATGCCCTCAACGTATTGTGTGCGCAGCTGACGCGCGATCTGTTTGCGATAGCTAAGTTCTTGTTTCCTAACTGCTATAAGTGGGTTAAATTGGTTTCTGCTACGCTATGAAAAAATTCTACGCTAGAAGTGTGCGTATTTAACGCGTCCCTTGTGTCTGATGCTGTTCACCGTCTTGATTCGTGCAGCTGTTGTACTCTAACTACCTGGAACACAGACCGTGAAACGTAAAACGCACACTGTAATCGTGTATTCAATTGTGGGATCTTTTCTGTTTCACCCGAATTATCGCGACGTTTTGACCGTTGTGCCTTATAAATACTCAAGAACTGCTGGCTTGCAGAACGTTAAAGTGACCTTCTCATAGAAACATACGTTAAACGTTCGCACAGCAGATGACGACTGGCACATAATTCTACTGTGCAGACGAAACATCAAATTGACCAATAAACAAAAACTACTGTGATAAACAAAAAATAAACAACCAAAGAACTAAAAGAATCCGCAAAAGCGCGAAAAGTCCGTGAAGAGAGGCCAGTTGGTGCCACAAATCTGCGATAGCTGTTTTTTGCATTTCAATGTGCTAAGTGAGCCTCGGTATTTATGTAAGAAAGTAAGTAAATCGATCGAATACGAATACGAGTGTTCAGCTGTACAGATGGTTGGTTATTGCTAATCTGCTGTCGACACTACTACAGCTTAGACGTCAACGGCGAGCGACATGTCATTTATCACATCAGTCGCAGACGCGTGACGTGATAATCATCACGTTCACTATCTCCGCATCTGTCGCACATAAACACAGCAGATCAAGGTGTGATAATGTTGTTGCACGTGCACCGGTCAATACATTGTCCCGTAGTCGCTACAATTCACCGACAACTACTGCAACTGTCTGCGTGTATCCAGTACGTGCAAACGCCGCAGATCTTAACTGGTAACAACTGTAGCACCGTGTATCAAAAATAACTGTGCATTTTCGTTTCTGCCAGAACTTCGTCAAATTTCCACAAACTTTAATAAGTTTTGGTAGGTAGATGGCAAGGTGCGTAAAATTATATGCCGTATAAATATTTTCCACCTAACCTGACCCACGTCACCGCCTTACCGTGTGAAACCCAGATGTTCTCAATTGTTACATAAGGTTGAAATGCATTATTTGCAACAAAGTATCTGATGACTGAATTAGCAACAGTAAACTGAATATGGTTTCTTTAGCAGAGTTATTAGTTGTCATGAAAGATCGGCTCAAAATTGTAAGAAATCGTGATCGAAATGTGCCCCGCGTACACGGACACAAGTGCTTAGACGACGACGTGTGTCTCGCGTCTCTCTCTCTCGCTCCAGGAAAGCGAATGCGCGTGCTCGATGCGCCGAGGTGCCGTCTTGCTGAAACATAAAAAAAACGTCTGCGGACAACCTGTCAATGTCTGGCAGTGGCCTCTGAGCAAGAAAGTTGTCACGACAGTATGCCTTCTTCACTATGACACCAAATCTGATTGTAACAAATCCAATGTGAAGTAAAACATTTAGAGAATCTGAATTTAACAAGGTAGTGTAGTGACGTGAGTCAGGTTAGGTGGAAAATGTATGCATAGCATAAAATTTTAGCCATTTTTGCCATCTACCTACCGAAAATTATTAAAATTCATGGAAATTTGACGAAGTCCCGATAAAAACAAAAATGCACAGTTTTTTGAGACACGGTGTAGTAATATTAATGTTTCTATTATTTGTGATTAAAACAAACGGCATTATATCAGCTAATCAGTGCAACGATTGCGTGTGTCTGTGTGTGTGTGTGTGCACCGGTCGGTGCCCTACACCGGCTGATAATATTACCATGGAGATCTAGCATATCATACCGTTACCAGAATATTTTTAAACAAAATTCAGTTACAGTTTGATGTTGATCTCGGGCAATGTCACAGGGAGACGTCGGGTTAATAGGCTACCCTTTATCTCTCTGTGACTATTATGCGATGCCGAATATCTTTAGTTTAGTCGTCGACGATCCATTCTAGACTCAGCCTAAACTGCGATACATTTTTCACCGGGAATGTATGTCACGATTCGCTGGCTTCACTGTCTACAGCGCACTCTTCTGTCTGGAGTGCACTCTTGTTGCTCAGAGTGCACTGTAGATAATAGCCAGCGAAGTGTCACCAACAGCACCGCAGAATAATGCCACTTAATCCAACTAAAACTGATGTCATCGTCGTCTCGTAAATGGCCGTTCACGGTCATTTAAAGTAATCGGAATCGGTACCAATCGAAAGCCCGTATGTAATATTATATTAGCCTTCCATTGTAACTATAGGCCTGTCTTCTGTCGTTTCTAAGATAACGATTTACTGGTCGAAAATATGCGTTTTTCGGCGTTTTTGTCCACCTCAGTCTCGTAAATGGAACTAGACATGTAGTGGTCGAAGGCAACAATAAACCACAAAAAACAACAATAACTTCTAACTCAACAAAAAGAACGTCACCCGAACCGCACAGTGAGTGACTTTGATAACGCCACTGAAAACAGAATCGTGTACAACGCATTCAAAAATCCACTAGAAGCGCATACAGTGTACACTATCGTCGTTGCTGGCGACTTTGACTCCAATTCATCACCTTACGCGATAACGTCAGTTACTGCAGTTGCACAACTGTGGCTTGTCTATGCGTTATAAACGAACAAATAGTGTCAGCAGTCAGTACTATGTGCAATGCGTCGCGCTGTAAAAATTCGTAAGCTAACGAAATTGAAGCATTTTCCAATCACGAGACTGATAAGGCTTATTCGGTTGGCGGTTTGGCTTAGTGGTAACGCGTTGGCCTCGATCAACGTAGTTGCGCTATGTCACAGCCGGTTAGTAGTAGTAGTAGTAGTAGTAGTAGTAGTAGTAGAAATATTTATACACGGCGCAGTAAAAGCAACAGTCACTAATGCGCCGCAGTCTCAGCTAAACAAATGAGTCTTCAGCAGTTTCTTAGTACCAGGATGGGTGACCGTCTGTGGACGGGTAAACCATCTCGGTATGTAACCAGCCAGCTAGATCGACTCAGCCTTCTACCCTTTGTGGGACGGTAAAATGAGTATCAGCTTTAGAGCTGAGTAATAATAATAGATGGCGATGGTGGGTGTAGTTTCTGGCAGCCTGTACAGGCGAACTCACAGCTTAAGTCGTCTGGCTTGGTCTTGGGTCGGGGGCTGCTTGGCGCCATTCTACATTCATGGGCGTATCCAGAAATACGGATTAGGGGGGCGTGAAGGTGTGGGGTCTCGTCCCCTCCCCTACCATAGGCTCCCCCCTTGCCGTCCCCACCCTTCCCTTCCCCTCCCCTTCCTGTCCCCTCCCCTTAGAAGTAGGCTCTTAATCCAGCTAGAAGTCTGGGAGAGCGCTGTAAGATCCCCAACGGGGTCTGGGGCGGAGCCCCAGCCGAAATTGAATTTGGTACATTTTAGCCTTAAAATCTGACATCTGGTGGCAACAATTCTAATTATTTTCCCCGAGAGTCAACTGACCAAATTTCAAACTTTCATGCCAGGCAATCTGCATTAGGCCTAATGTTTGCTGAGTTTAGGGGGGGGGGGCGCCGGTTCGATTCCCCTCTAAATACGCCCCTGACATTCATGAAATGAACCGGGTGAACTTTCGCAATGGCTCTGCCATGATGACAGCACCATAAACATTGTCTTTGTTATTATTATTATTATTATTATTATACAGCTCCCGTAGCCGGCACGCAGCGCCTAAACGCGTAATAAGGAGCGATTAAAATAGCATAATACCAACTACGTAAATAGAACGCCAGAGATGTTACATCACCACCATCAGATCGCAGCCATGTTCGAGCTTTTTACCATATCTTTTTCCTATAAAAAAATTCATGATGGTATCAAGAGTATCGGCCTTCACTGCGACCAACGTGATGTGCCTCCGCCTGTTTCGACATTTTGTCGTGTGGTGCTATGCATAAGCGCGGCATATGCCGTCGTACAGTGGCTTGCTGTCCGTCCATCTGTCTGTCTGCCTGTCACGTTCGTGTATTGTATGGAAACGGCTAAACATATCCTCACTTTTTTCACCTTATGGTACCCCCACCGCGATAATTTTTCAGTATGAAATATTATGGCGATATTCCGACGGGGTCGCCTTAACGGAGGCGTCGAATGCGTGTGGGGTATGAGAAAATCGCAATTTTCCTGAATCACTTTATCTCGGAAATGATACAAGATAAGCCCATAATAACTGTGGAACGCCAACAGAAATCGTGTGCGATCTATCGAATGGTACCGTTTTCCCAACCCACAGTTCAAAAGCACGTCATTTTCTGCCCCACGGATGGACCCGCTGTTATGTATTGACTATCCTTTCGTGGACTATCATTAGCACCATATTACACATACTAGAGTAACTGAGCAACATTTTCAAGGACACTCAGCATCGCGCGGCGTCTCTGCAATATCTGAGCTTCTTGTTTTGAATTATTATTATAATTTCCTTGCTTACTAGCCTGGCACAGTTTGTTTGCTATCTGATTTTATATACATCTTTATTTGCCAAACGGCAGCAACAACAAATTAAAGTGAAAGCAAAACAAATGCAAATGACAGATTTTGTCGGGTCAAGCCGTGTTTTGGACACTGTTATAGTCTGCTTGTCGGGTTTTGCCGGTTTTACGCACTACTGTATACTGTGCAACTGCAAGTCTTGAATGCTGCATCATTCATTGAGAAATTTTTGGAATTTTCTGTTTCGAATTTTCTGTCATTTTTAAGCGCCTCACTTTACGTTAGTAAAAGAGGCGCTTATTGAGCTAGGCTGTGTCGTGACGTCGTTGGTCGTTGGTCGGTTGGTTGGTTGGTTGTCACGCGCGTGCACTGTGGCCAAACGGTGCATAGTAGGCCTATAGTTACTATGGAACACTAATAGGAAACCCTACCCCAGGAATTCAATGGTACAACTTTCGACCCCCTGGGGTGACCCCTAACCGGGAAAT
>Ga0209339_1000233_pt1 | contig 21002 bp, 8 predicted proteins | sample OlaalgELextract3_FD_187376 | JGI IMG/M metagenome (GOLD analysis project Ga0209339, IMG submission 187376) | Olavius algarvensis symbiont microbial communities from Tuscany, Italy - Type A ELBA extract 3 (SPAdes) (version 2) | ecosystem: Host-associated > Annelida > Digestive system >... | reverse complement strand
AAGCGAAAGATATATATTGCACATTGGAACTTAAGTACAGAAGCTAAGACGGACAAGGCAAAAATCGTAATGCCGCGGAGGCGTAACAACTAATAACCTCAAAACCTCTATCTATCCCATCATCTATACCTTCACAATACACTGTATTTGCATCTCTCACTTTGATATCTAGTTTTGTTGGTGAGATCTTATAGCATACTGTATAGAATACAGTGTGTCTCAAAAAACAGGACCGCTACAATTAATATGACATAACTTCACCAATTCACAACGCTCACTAACTATTTTTTGGCACAGACAGACCTTATTCAATTCTCAATTAGTAAGCTAAAATGTTTTTAAATTGGCTTAGAACCAGCTGCGTGGTTTCCATAGCAACAGTAGCGACTTGACGGTCTGTGTCTCAAAAACCGGACTCTAAGATATTTTGACGTAATTCGCGATCAAAAGATGTCAGAGATAACATGTGTTCAATATTCTTAATTAAACCGCAACGTTAGAAAACAGTTGTGTTCGCAGCAAAGTCCACAGTTTATGCTGCCTTATCAACAGAAAAGGTAAATATTTTAATCAAACAGTGTTTTATCGGAATAATAAAATGTTTTGCGGTATCAACCGTTACAACACGTGTTTGAATGCTGTCTTTTGGCACTGACACAGTCCCACAATCATTTTGCCACTCGTTTATTGCCCTGCCCTGTTGTTCGAACTCAGCCCAAAAAATGCGCTGTTCAGGTGAGTCAAGTCGCTACTGTTGTTATGGAAACCACGCAGCTGGTTCTAAGCCAATTTAAAAACTCTTTATTGTAGTCAATGGAGAATTGAATAAAGTCTTTCTGTGCCAAAAATAATTAGTGAATGTTGTGAATTGGTGAAGTTATGTCATATTAATTGTAGCGGTCCGGTTTTTTGGAGACACACCGTAGATAATTTTTCAGTTAAGTCTCAGCGTTTGTTGTCACAGGTATGGTAGTGAACAACAAATCGCACGACGTTCTCACGTGCGTCATGATTCGACGAAAATCAACAACGTCACAACATCGCCCAACAAACGACTAAACCGTCGACGGCAACCAATTTCCATTGTCCAGCACACCACTTCGCTTCGCCGAATAGACAACACTTGACGAATACTAATGGTCTCTGTACAAATGCACGCGTTGCGGTCAAAGTATTGGACAAAAAGTGGATTTAGTGGACTTTGTCTTTCACACGCTAGTCCAAAGAACAGTTTTATGTGGGTAGGCTTGTCCATTGCTAAACCAATACATCATACATGCATAAACGCTATAGGGTTGTGACCTATCGTGAACAAGCCAATTACTGGTGCGCCTGTGTGAACGGTCGCATAACGGTTCGGCGAACTGTATAGTCCGTGGAGTGTACTTAAGGCACTGTCAACAATGCTATAGGCACCGCATACATGGCCGACTGTTTCTATCACAAGTAATCTGGTGGAGCTGAACTGAGTGAAGATAGGACAAATGCCCCCCCCCCTCCTCGGACATTCGCCCATCCGTGCATGCTTTGCCACACTTTACAAATGGCACGTGAAAGTCAGAAGATAAGATAGAAGGTGAAAGGTAGAAAAATCGTAAGTCGCTTCGTTTTGAAACTGTGTAAAATTACAACACTGAAACCTGGAAACAGTGCCGAGATTATTTCAATTTTGAAATTCCTAGTGTGTTGTTGGCGAATTTGTCTACCAACTGTCGACAGTCACGTAGCCTGATTAAAGTTAACCGCGATGACACCGCAGGCCGGTGAAACTAGGGCAAGCAACGAAGCAACGCGCCAAATTATAGACGTGACCAGGACCAGAAAGACGCCTACAGGAGGAGTACGTTAAACATTAGCGCTTACATTCGCTGTCGCAGCACTCTGGGATATGACCTAGATTCGCAATTCGTCATGACCGACTTTACTGAACTAAAAGTTTAAAAACTGGACAGTTTCTTAAGTTTACGATTTGTTAGTATCCATAACATCCAGTCGTGGATACCAAACATGTCACATATATAATACAAACAGTCTTTATCACCATCGGGGAAGAGGGCGATTGTCCGGGGAGCGGTTTTTCGGGGGACGAGTGTCCGGGCACCGAACTGAGTCAGCTGACCCATTAAAAGTTCAACAAATGTGGCGCGTTTACGGACGCCACGAGTAAGCTCCCGCAGGCCGCCGCTAGCATAAATTTCACGGGGGGGGGTAAATTTTTTCACGAAGGAAGAAACATCGTGTCCCTGCATCGCTGTAAACGCGCGTTGCCGACAGCAGCAGCATGCGCGTGCCAGTCAGCCAATGGCCGACAACTACCCGTTGGCGACAAACAAACGACGTAATTTGCATAATTAGCATAAGCGCCGTTATTCATTCAGAAATGTTGCCATCGCGTAATTAAGCCATCACTTAGCTGCGGGGCTTAATAGCATTAACATGTGGCAGTTATAAGCCTACTCTGTACATTGGAACCACCATCAACCGGCAAATAAATTGCTCATAATCTCTGTACGCCCATACGGTATAGTTCTTGTGAGCCGGACAGCCTTTAGTGAAAGAAGAGACATCGACAGAACTGAATATAGTACGAACACTTCGCTCTATAAATAGATGTGGTGATGATATTGCTAAACTGTACAGCAAAGTCCGAAGAAACGCAATTTGCTCATTAGCTGGATTATTCTTACTGTTAACCCTTTAACAGGCACATTAAAACCACAGAACAACAAACCATTATACAGCAATGCCGTGATTGGTATACTGGCCGTTGATGGGTGGGCTGTTACATTTGGTACAGCGAGGAGGGGCCTGGGCAGGCTGCGGCCCCGCCCAGTCCCCTCCTCGCTGTAGCAAATGTAACAGCCCACCCATCAACGGCCAGTGTACCAACTTTATATTATTCGATGCGGCACTCTGCACTCTAAAGGGTTAACAGGACATTCACCACCTCCATGATTGTTAGATTTTTACGCAGTAATTCAGACCAAACAGGATTCAGCAGCTGATACCAACCAGGGTGGTATAAAGTTTGTCAGAGGACAGCCAGCTTCATCTTCCTGTCTGCTCCAACAGAGGCCGCTGCGACAGCGGTATCTCGCTCGCTAACGACGTACGGTGCCGGTTCATGGCGCATCTCGCAGATAACGTTCGTCAGCGATTTGATGTAGTTCTTAGCCAGCGTCAGCGTCTCGATCTTGGACGGTCGTCGGCCGGCGCCGGTCGTGTCGATAAGCGGGATGACGTCGCGCAGTCCGTCGAACGCGTCGTTGAGCGAGTGCATTCTCTGGCGCTCGCGCTCGTTGCTCGCCAGCCGCCGCAGCGCTCTCTCCCGGCCGCTCGCACCTGTTGCCACCGCCGCCGCGCTGGCCGACTGCCGCGGGCGTCTCCGCGTCGGTGCCCTCTTCGCCGCGCCGGACACCGGCGTTCGTCGCCGTCCGTCAACTTCGTCGTCATCGTCGTCGATCGCTGACGACGTCGACGACGACGCGTAGTCGGACCAGAGTTGGCGGCATGTGCTGGAGCTGGTCGTCGTCGAAGGCGGTGAATGTCCACACCGGTCCGCAAGGCTGCCACTGCTGCATGGTTCCACCGGTGAGTCGAGTACCAGCGCCAATGGCGGCGATGCCACATCCGGCGACGCGGCCGCAGATGAACCGGAAGGCGAGTCAAGAACCATCTGATACTGCTGCTGCTGACGATGATGATGCTGTTGTGTGTCGAACATGCCGGGAATACTGTGACGCAGTAATCTGACCTTGTCTGATTTGATTGTTTCCCGGTAGTTGTTGTTTCTGTCTCCGTCGTTCTCACAATTCAGCGCCGTCAAGATGGCTGCTGAGTCACGTGACGAAGCGAAACTCGTCGGTCGATGCTTCATCATTCACTCGAATCTTCTGAAGCGTATACAAGCGAAAAATAGAAAATAAATTTAGGCTAATGTTAATTATCATAGATTCCACAACGACGATGACGATTATAATGACAAAGCTAGCCTAACAATAGTACTAATGTTTGGACACACTATTCTGGATCTACCCTTTTCGGTACCTGCCCACTTCGGTCTATACACACTTCGGTCTATCGTACTGAACTGGGTACCTGTGTCGTCCCTTAAGGCTTACCATGGACACTTCATTTTTCCAAACGATTACGCATTAAATTCTTATGTTGTAACAACATTAATATTTCCTCCGTGTTTTTGCAAAACACCTCTTAATCAGACCAGCTGTGCACAAAGCTGTGGATAAGCGAATCTTGACGATTACAATAAGCTATGCCTAACATAGGAGAACGACCTTTTAACGACCTCTCTTCAACCAGAAGTCGCGAACTATCAACCTGTAACAAAGAGAAAACTAGCACTGGCGTCAATTACGAGTTGCTTATAATGATACCTTTAGATGAACCGAGATGGTGTAGTGCATCACGACTATTTGTGTTTCATAATGTGTCGTCATTCACTGTGCATTATTCGTAAACTAGTGTATTCGCTTTAATGTCTTTTATGTTCTCTTCGTGATTGTAACAATCTGCTGGTTTGTGCTATGCCCCATAGTGACATATATTTGCAATCATCTCTGTTTGAGAGATGGCGTAAGTTACTACATGTATTTTAGTCTCTTTCTCTCAACTGTTTTTTATTACTGTATATTGCATATTCTCTTCATGGGCTACGAGCCTGCCATTGAAATAAATTGAATTGAAATGAACTGAACTGAATTGAATAGTAGCAATCATAATCATGCTATAGGAAATAGGAGTGGCTTTTCGTACCTGCTCAGGTAACAGAGCTGCGCAGACCGGGACAGTGACTTCACGACTGTATCTAAAAGTATCACAAGACGAAATTCACTCAACAACAAACGCTATGAACTTGCGAAACGCCACTGTTGACCAGCAGACCGAAGACGCGGCAATCTTAGCACGGCCACCAGTATGACAATTAATGCAGTCGGCATTCAGGCAGTCGCCGTTTGTCGCCCCGCTTTCAGAGGTAGTGACAATTGTTAACAGCGAATAAGCTACTTGTGTACGGTTCGATTGTCTCTGGCGAACACAATGCAACAGCTATGTTTATCCGAGCACAGCAGCCACCAACCAGGCAACCAGCGGGCGTGTCGTGGCAATCGCAGCCGGACGTTGGCCCCGTATAGTATGTGGTCTATTTGTCGAAGCGCTGGCGCTGAAGGTAGTCTGATCTACGTACCAGCAACAAATCAGGCCGCCATGACGTTCGACAGAAACCACTTCATACTGCGGGGCAGAGTTTGCGCACGGACAGTTTACTGGGCGTCTTGCTATTGTACGTGCGAGTCACACTTGCACAAAAACAACAGAACCTTGATGCGGGTGGTAGCTTTTCGTCACTGTCGCCGACGCGGACAATGCTCTAACAAAGGTTCCAGGTTACGACGATACGGTACGACAAGATGCCGAATGACTGGCGTGCCCTCACCGGGGAATGGGACCAGCCTGTAGTGTATCGCGCGAGAACGAACAGAAAAATAACAAAAAAAAGAACTAAAAAGAAAAACGTCAATGTCGATTTCAGCTTCAATGTCATTGTCATCGCTTCTTACAACTCAACACTGATATTTTCACTCGAGGTTGACGCGTCTCCGATATTCTCTGCGGTGGCGGAAAGCATTCGTTTTTGCTATATCTGATCAGCCTGTCACATGACTTTATAGTTTATATTCCAAGTTTTCCAGAAATCGTTTGCCGCCGCTTCTGTCAGGCTTTATTCGAAATTCACGTCTTATACGGGACACTGTTTTGCCCTCGACTTACTCCACTGACTCTGGCTAATGGCTTATCTTTTTTTAATTTGCGCGCTATAAACGGATGTAACATTTTAGCCTAATAACAGTCTGATTATCAGCGGATGTCGATAAACTTGGTCTGCTGCACAATTTTCCACTGTTTCCGTTGTTTGTGCCTTGTCGTTTAGTTAATTTCGTCGTTAAGCATATGGAGGTAATACATTTTATATATACAACTTAATTCGCCAAATGGCAGTAGTATAAAAACAAAAAACAACTTAACTAAACATAATAAGATAGAAGTAATAGAATAACTGGAGTAAACAGTCCAATCATGTTCCAAATGCAGCACGTCTAATGCATGTATAAATGTTATTCACATTTGCCGAATACTTCTTGTAGATTAATTTAATTTTTTTTTATTTCACTAGATGCGTTGTCGAGAAATAGCGAACAAATGAAGTTATCAGAATTTCTAAAACGTAACAAAAATGTAACTTTTCTCAGAAGCACATGATGTTCAACAGGCAACATACCAAACATAATTTGACACTGTTCAGTAACGTCTCGAGATCTAGTGCGAAAAATTTTCATTAAGACACGAGTCACAGCAAAAGACACTGAGCTTTGATCACGAGCCAGAAATGGGCAGGCTTCAGTGGATGGCATATAAGAGCATTTGCAAATGATCAAATTACTGCTTAGTTTCTAAATGTGATACAAGTTGATTGAACATTGTATGTTTGTTTTACGCAAATGCATCACAATACACATAGCCAACTTTCGTCTTCACATTATATTATGGAGCATTAAAAGACAAATCATCTTGTAAATGTAATCAACTGTTGTAGGCCTATATTAGCCACAGCCACAGTTTGCTTACCTGTAATAATTAGCAAACAGGTGATAATAGTATCAACACTGCTTCGTTGTAATCAGTTACTCTGAGTTTGCATTGCATCTGATGCAGCGCTGTATATAATATAGGCCTGCGCTCGTATGCATCTGCATGCAGATTTGATACAGGACATGCGCTGGTCTGAGCGTGGTTTGTAATTTTAACGCTCTAGACGTTTCGTTGGAAAATTCGGAATGACGCATTCAGTGCACAATAAGAAGGTAATGATGAAGGAAAACAATGCAATGTCCCATCTAAAATTATTATTGGTTGTGGAGATTCCGGTTTGCGGAATCTATAATGATGAGAAATTTATTAACGGAAGTGGAAATAAGACAGACTCTGCACATGAGCATTGAAAATGTTCAAAATAACACGGTAATTATCTCATACAGATAGTGAACTTAAAACTAGTTGATGCCAAGCCAATGATCATTGTCGGCCTGGCAGTACAAAAGTCAATTCAATGGTGAAAAGAGTCAAGTAAAATTGAATTACACTAAATTTTAAAGAGTGTGACGATGTTTCAAAGTCGCTGCATAGTCCGTCGCTCTCAGTTTTTAGAAGGGAGTTCCGGACAGCGGGTTCAGCAACACAAAATTCTGTCTCCTAAACTGTGTCCTGTGTCCTCGTGCTTGGTACAGCGGTACAAGACGTCAGTGGTGTCGGCGGAGTGTGGTCCATGACAAATGAATCCCAACTGACTCACGTCACGGCGTCTCTGACGTATGAAGGAGACTGGACGGTGACGCCATGTACATCAGAAAGGTAATTAAGTTTAAACTTCATGTAGTAGCATACTAGCAACCAATGCACCTCAAGTGCAGGACAAACGTGGTCACGCGGTGACAGGCCCAAGACAAACGAGCTGCAGCATTCTGGACTGGATGTAGGCCTAATAGCTAGCGACAGCTGTCCAGACCACTGTTGACCGGATGTAACACAGCAATGCTCTTTCCTCATTATTACCCGCGGAGCGATAGCGTAGCGAGTTGGGTTGTTTTCAGTAGTGTGTGTGTGTGTCTTTGTTTGGTTGTGAACACGATAATTCTTGAACCGTTTAAGATATCATCATGAGATTTTTACAGAAACAAAATATGGTTAAAAGCTCGGACAAGTTTGAAAATGACTGCATTCTGATGCACTGCGGCGCGCGGGTGGTAATTCAACGTCTCTGACGTTCTAGTTTACCGTTTCAAATACTTTCTAATTCGTTTTGTGCTCTGTCCACTGTATCTTTATTATTCCGTTTCAATCTGCATTTCAAATGCCTACAGTTCTTTATCCCTTCTGCTCGCAAGGCCCATCTTCATTTCCAAACAAAACAAACTCTTACAGGCTCCAGCGAAACACTGTCAAAACGGAAATCGCCGTTCGCATCTGTTGTCAGAACAACCTCTTCGAGTCGGCTCTGACCTAATCACGCTAGTCCTTGTGGTCTGTGACCTTGGGATTCACATTGACGCTGACGTTTCTATGAGATCTCACGTCATGAACACCATGTCTGCCTGTTTTACAGTATTACGTCGGCTACGGGGCATCCGCCGCTCGGTATCTAGGACTGTCTTCCAGTCACTGGTTTCGTGTCTGGTGCTACTGCGGCTGGACTATTACAATGCAGTGTTGGCTGGAATTCCATTAGACCTTGCACGGCGCCTGCAATCGGTGATCAACGCAGCCGCACGGCTCGTCTTCGCGTCGTCAAAGTGCGATCATATCACGCCGCTCCTACGCCAATTACACTGGCTGAAAAGTTCATGGGGGACAGACTAAAAGCTGGCCGTTCTTGTTTACAAATGTCTTCATGGCCTGGCACCGTCATACCTCGCTGACGAACTTCATCCAGCAGAGTCGGAATTTCGAAGGCGTCTGCGTTCCGCTTCGTCTCATGAACTGTCTGTTCCCCGTACCCGACTTTCAACCTACGGCGACCGAGCTTTTCCAGTCGCCGCTGTACGGATCTGGAACAGTGTTCCGCAGCATATCACATCTGCTCCGTCACTTCCTGTCTTCTGCTCTCGCTTGAAGACATACTTCTTCGAACTGTGTTACCAGTAATTACTGTTGTCGTGCCCGCGAAGTGACACTATCATTTATGGACACGTTAATCGCTCTCACTTACTTACTTATTTACTCTTACTTTTTATGAACACTTTCATCAGTCGCTGTTTCAATGTCAGGCTCAACCTTTCTCAATGAATTCTATTTTTCAATCAAACGCCTGTTTTCTCATAGATATTCCTTAAGCCAATCAAGTCGTCCTCGTCATAATTAATAATAATTCCAAAAAACCTATATTAAACTCTGTGAAAGTAAGGATGTAACCGGTTTTTACTGAAAATGCGGAAACATCATTTCGGCCATCGTTAAGATCGCTGCCGCAGCTGCATCTCGAAATTTATCTCAAATTATGTGGCCATTATGACAGCAAGCACACGTGCGTCGTGGCGAGAATTACAGATAAAATTCCTTTGGGTGTCAGCGGAAATTAACAAACAATAAATATTTTATTTCAACTGTCGCAAGCAATTGATTGCAGATTGCACAAAAACAATCGTTCGTGTACGTGTATGTACACTATGTATAGAAAAAAACAGCCACTTTTGTTTTCTCGCATAACTCTAAGAAAAAGTAACCAATTTGAATGATAATTTCAGAGATAATAGGTAATAAAATGCTGATTCTAACAGCATAAAGAATTTATATTTTTCTTAAACATTCTTGCTAGCAGCGATGTAATCCGGACGACAGCACAAGTGTCGTTACACCAAATGAGATTTACCATGGACGATAAACATCTCATTAAATAAATTTGAGTGAAAAAATACGTAGAAAAACGCTTGCTCAAGATGTTTGTGACAGAAGATGAAGCCTTGATGGGGTAAAGACACTGATCAAAATATCAGTGCGAGAATTTTTAACTTTGTTGTGTGGTGGGGTGGGCATAGTGTTGTCGACCTAACCCGAACACGAGTCAGTGGTGGCACTGCTGTCACTTTCTCCACTAAACGTTTAAATCCATTAAAACTCTATCTTCAGTCAGGAAACATCTTCAGGAAGTGGTTTGCTTCGTACATTTTTATTTATTCACGAGCATTTAATAAATATTAATACAAAAAACCTTAGAAGTTTTATCACTGTTAAAGCCATTGTTTAATGACACATCTAAAACAGCAAAAATCACTTGGTTTCTTCTAGTACTCCATTGGGCAGTGGATGTAATAGAAGTCATATATTACATATCCATGGCCCAGTGGAGTACTAGAAGAAACCAAGTGATTTTTGCTGTTTTAGATGTGTCATTGAACAATGAGCCTTAACAGTGATAAAACTTCTTAGGTTTTTTTGTATTAATATTTGCTGTTTTTTTTTCTACCAGATTTTATTTTTTTTGTACACAGTGGCACAGTCATCCAAGTTTCATCAAAATTGTGGATGTTTTTGATCTCTATACCCCATAAAACCAGAACGTTCACTGTGCGGTTAGTAGTAACGACCAATACCAAGGAAACGGTTTTGCAGCAGAAGTGTTGGTTGGACGCGACCACCCACGAGTCGTCCCAATCGGTCCCATCGTAAGAAGAATTATAGCATTTCCAATATTAGGAACATGATGGGATGCGACCATACAAGTTGCATCCCAGTCGGTCCATTGGCAGGCGAGTTATGGCATTTCGAATATTTTTCCAACAACGACCGTCCGCCATTTTGAATTTTAAAAATTTTGATATTGATCACGTGACTGTCATTGTTGTCCGAATTTGCTGTTGCATCAAAATTGTTTCTAATCGTATTTGCGACGTAAATACACAACCAACATTGTTTGCATATGAGTTGTAAATTGCAGTTTATAATAGTTTTCTCGTAACTCATGTATCACGTTATTATTGGTATTGCATGTTACGGTACAGAGCACGACGTACTTGGTATCAGAACTCGGGTATTCGAGTTAGTTGACTCGTGTGTCTGTTAGCCTATTCGAGTAGTAGGCTGTAAGTATCATGCTGCGCGACGTTTGCCTACAATGACACGATCGCTTGCCAACATTCGCTATCTTTCGTTGTCTCCAGTAGCTTCTGCATTCTGCAGTGTATCTCCTGGGATTTACGCTGCATACAGGAAGTACCTTTTGGGCATTTGTATGAGAAAATAGGCAATACGAAAATTTGGGAAGTTTGACGCCCTAGCACAGAAACCGTATGTCACACAAAAATTCACCACTAGGTACCTCCCTGGTCCTTGAACTAGGCCTACAACTTGTAATGACCAGTATCGCTCTGCGTCCCCTGAACTCTAAGCTGGTCAAAGGAAGGTACCTATTTGACCCCTTTAATATGCAGGGTTTTCTTTTTTTTTGGGGGGGGGGGGCAGTGACTGCAGTGTTTGATGGACAAAGTACTGATAGGCTAATGCGAGACGTCCAAAGCAGTCACTGTGCCGGAGATTAGCTGGCTGGGACGACTGCGTTGCACCGCATACAAATTAATCATGTTAACAGCCTGTTACTGTATCTCCCAGAAGCTTGCACAGCGAACTGATGCGTCCGATATGTCTTTGACGTACTGAATAGGCTTCAATCTTGCCTCTGTAGCCGGTCTCATTACTTAATGCAGTGCAACTGACATCAAGCGCGTCACACGACATCAGAGTTCGACCGTCCGCTATCGATGTTAAACAAATGGTGCTAGGGACATCAAACCTCGCCCCGCGCCCCACTGCAGGGCGCTGATAATGGCTAATAGCATGTTGGTACGCTTGGTTGGTATCTCGTACAATGAAAGTTCCCGTTTATCACCTCTGAGTATTAAAAAAAGTTAAGAGATTATTTCGTTAAAACGTTAAAACTGTATGTCAAGAGTTAGACGTTTTTGATTTCACTTATGGGGTATTGACAATTTCGATCGAGCCCATCATTAATTCGTATTCGGAATCGGCATCGGAGTCGGTTACTTGATTTTTATCCGGTAAACGCAAGGCTCGTATATGTGTTTTGTCGGATATTAAATCTGTCTGTCTGTCCGGGGACAGGTATCTCGGCGATGGTGCCACCGATCGGCGTGAATTTTTACACGATGGTACAGCTGCGACCCGGACGTGTCTTCATCCTTTTTGGTAGCGATATCGTTAGAGATCTCTAAATGCGGGGTCAAAATATGGCTCCGATTGGACCATTTTTAGCCTCTCAGACACCGATTTCACCGATTTTAGTAAGTAACTTAGTTAGTTAGTAAGTAAGTAAATAAGTAGATTTTAAGTAGATTTATATAAGGCGCACTTTTAGGCAAATGTCACAAAGCGCCAATTTTGCCGTTTGACCGCGAATATCTCGAAAACGGTAAGTCGCAGCTCGACGACAGCTTTCTCACAAGAAACTTAGCTATCTCCAACAGATCGCGCGTAAGCTGCGCACACAATACGTCTACGGCATCTAGGCCTATAGTTTCCGTTACCTTGAAATCGACGTTAGGGGTCACTGAAGGTCATTGGAAACGGCACCACTCGATAGATCACATACGACTTATTATTAGCCGAGTTATTGACGTTGAATATCACGGTTACCTGTGGGGTTAGCAGTCACTCAGGGTCATTGATAATGGTACCATTTGACAGCTTGGGTGCAGTTTCCTATTCGTCTTCTATAGTAAATATGGCGCTATTTTGTATCGTTTGCGAGATATAGCGAGTTATTAGACGAAAATCACGAAATTTTTATACCCCACCTGTATTCAGCGTCCCCCCCAAGGGTGACCCCGTTGGAATTTCGCCAAGGTTTTTTATTGATACTCGTAAAACTAGAATGATTAGGCTACCGTGCGGTGAAGAAACTATGACGATAATGTCGAGCCGTTTCCATAGAATACCGGAACGTGAGTACGTGACGGACGGTCGGACAGACAGAATTGCCATATCAATATCACGCATCAGTGTGCTGAGGCGCGATAAAACAAGAACTTAGCTATCGCGAACAGATTGCGCGTCAGCTGCGCACACAATACGTCGAGGGCATCTATAGGTCTAATTACCCATGACCTTGAAATCTAGGTCAAGGGTCACTCAAGGTCACTGGAAATGGAACCATTGGATCGATCATACACGACTTACTATTATTCGAGTTATTTGACGTTAAATATTATCGCAACCTTGAAATGTGGGTTAGAGGTCACGCAAGGTCACTGAAAATGGTACCATTTAAAGCTTGGGTACGGTTTCCTATTCGCCTTCCATAGTAACTATGGCCGTATCTTTAGCCATTTCGCAGATATTCAGCATTAAAGAATATGGCCTGACGTTGAAACGTGGGTTTGGGGTAGTTCAATGTCATTGAAAATGGCGCCGTTCGATAGACCATATGCAACTTTCTATTGGTCAGCCATATTAAATGTAGCTCTATCTTGTACCATTTTCGAGTTATTTGACGTTGAATAATATAGTGACCTTGAAATCGGGGTTAGAGATCACTCAAGGTCATTGAAATTGGTGCCATTCGAAAGCTTGGGTGCGGTTTCCTATTCGCTTTCTATAGTAACTATGGCTGTATCTGCAGCCGTTTGTGAGACATTTTGCGTCAAAGACTGGTGTGACCTTGAAAACAGGGTTAGGGTTCGTTCAAGGTCATTGGAGATGGCACCATTTGATAGATCGCATACGAGTTCCTATTCGCTTTCCATAGTAACTATGGCGATATCTTGTATCGTTTGCGAGATATAGCGACTTATTGGTAGAAAATCGCGAAATTTTTATACCCCACCTGTATTGATGCTGGTAAAACTAGAATGATTGGTCTACCGTGTGGTGAAAAACTGTGACGATGTGTTAACCCGTTTTCATCTGATACCGGAACGTAACGGACAGACAGACGGACGGACGGACAAATTTGCTATAGGCCTATCAATATCGCGCGTCAGATAAGGCAGCATTCCATTATTTTAGCAAGCTGCAAACCTGGCTTTCGACTTGCGTGAGCGTGTCGAAAGCAAGTCGAAAGCCAGCTGCAAACTTGCTTAAAACCTAGTGATGACCGCACGTGTGTGACCTATATATCCGACCTATTTTTCGCAAAATGGATGACGAAGACGAAATAGTCGTTGCATGTACTGCAGTCGTCGTGTGCAGTTTAGGTGCCGCAATAATAGCGGCCAAGTCCAAGAAGCAGAAACATTCCACATGGGTTAAACAGTATATCAGAGACAGATATAATGCGTATAGCACTGTGCTTCCAGAAATGAAAGCCAATGATATGAGTCGATACGTGCAGTAATTTCATGACGGACGTCGGTGAATTCTGTGTCCCATAACGCGGGTTCATTATCGACGCAATTTATAACGTTTTCAGGTGTAAAATCAAGCTTATCATAGCGTTTTTTCACTTAATTACGTCATGATAAGCACGAATAATAAAATACATAACAAAAATTCAGCTTCAACAGGTTCGTTGGCTGGCTCGAAACGGGTTTTTTTCTACATTCCATTTGTCTAGCACGCGCATGAACCAACAAACCTGCTGCGAACCTGCTGCATCAATCTCGACATGTCGAGATTGATGCAGCAGGTTCGCGACCAGGTTTTCGACAAAATAAGCCGAAAGCGTGTCGAAAGCATGTCGCAAATCCGCACGAACTTGTCGGAAACCTGGCTGCAAGCAAACCTGGCTGCAAACCTGGTTTTCGACCAGGTTTGCACTGCAAACCTGCTCGAAAACCAGGTTTGCAGCCAGGTTTGCAGCTTGCTAGAATAATGGAATGTGGCCTTACGCTGACGCGGGATAAAAATTATTGCGAATACTGTAACTATGTTGCTTTTGGTATAGCTTATAGGCGTGTCAACACCACTGGACTGTACTTAAAGAAATCTTCACATTTAAGATTTATACATTTAAAAACAATTTTATAACGCTTATTATTATGCTTTATCCAGGACATTTCTTCCAGATCCTATGTTCGCAATACAATACCGTTAAGTTTACGTTAGTATAGCGTACACTTGGAAAAAGTTCTGGTTTATTACCAACCTTCTCCAATACCCATTTATTTGACTTTTTTGAATTTCAAGAAATTCTTGAAATTTTCAGATATGCCTGAATCGTGTTCCGCTGAAAAGTTAAGTTTCGTATCCATAATGCGATTTGGTTGTGAGAATTTTTCGGTTGAAACTGATTATTTGGTTGGATCTTCATAATCTGTGAAAGCCGAAACGACGTCAGCTATTTGTAGCTATACACGGGAGTAAACCGATTGACCAACTGTTGCGAGCAGTGCCCGCCGGGACTCGACAGTCGAACCCGCCACCATTCCACCCACGTCAGTCCGTTACGCGAGTGATGCGGGTCGACGACCAGCCTGGCATGGATGTTCAGTTGCACTGTCTGACGATCAGCAGTGCACTATAATTACGCCTAGATTAGTTGGACTATAGTCATGTTGTTTGCGTCGGAGCAAAATGACAGCCATGTGGCAGACAAGCCAATATGCTGTATATCATAATGACGTGACCTGGTGACATTAGCGCCGCCTGCCTTGGTTGGCGGTACAAAAAGGTTACGTCCAACCACGCACTGAAAATAATGGCTGTGTTGTCGAGCAGACAGAATCCCACTCGTTGATACTGTCAACTACCATGTAGGCCTATCGCTTGTCGCCTAATTAGCCCGATATTGCCGACCCACATGGTCTGTATTGCTCTAATTTATGACCGTTTCATTATCACTGATTACAAGATGAGCTGCAACAATATTCAGTGAAGTTAAACTGAAACAACCTTAGCAATAAACAAAATAGTAGTGACACTGTGTTGCTGAGGGCATCTACTGTACACTGTCTCTCAAAAAACGCGCCTGTAGTTTCAACAAGCATGGACTAATTTTGATAATTTTTGGCAAACAGCATCAGCTCACTTTCACAAGTGATATACGTGTTCAACTTTCCTTGTACCTTCACTTTTACTTACTTTATTTGATTTTAAATAGCTGCGACGGAAATGACGCGTTCTGACGTCACTCTATGCTCGTGAAACAGTCCAGTTCCTTTAGCATGAAACACCGGAATTTATCTCTCCATATCTGTGTCCGCCAAACAGTCCGGTTAACTACAGAATTTGTCGACTAATGCAGAAACGTGTGTACAAACACCTGCCGGCGACACCAGCTGCTATGACCAGCGACTTGAAGCAGCGCCTCATTGACACATGGGCAAGCATATACAAAACATCATCGATGAAGCAGTTGGTCAATGGAGAAAGCGGTTACATGCAAACATGAGGCAAAAGAACATCACTTTGAATATCTGCTAAACTAAAACCTGCTCTTTTCAGAGCGAACAAACTACATAAGTTCACACAACTGGCTCTTTTCGGAGCCACTAACAGTCTACCGAGGAAAACACGTTGTATCGTGTCATTTCCATCGCAGCTATTCAAAAGCAAATAAAGTAAGTAAAAGTGAAGGCACAAGGAAAGTTAAACATAGGCCTAAATATCATTTTAAAAGTGTGCTGATGCTGTTGACCGAAAATTATCACAATGCGTCCATGCTTGTCGAAGCTACAGCTTGCCATAGTTTTTGAGAAACAGCGTATATTCCATGTGATTGGAAATTATTAAACCGTGTTTAATATCTGACTTACAAATAAAGCAGGCTTATAAGCACACACACAACTTTATTCACCAATCTGGTAGTAGAAAATAAAACAAGATCTAATCATTAGATTAGATAGCCGAAAGTTACGCCCCGTCAACGTACTGGGCCACGGTATAAGCGATATTAGAGATATTAAACGTCAAATAACGGCGTGCTCTTGAAATCTGGGTTAAGGATCATGGTCATTGAAAATTACGCAAATCAATAGACGATATACGACTTTCTATTAGTCTGCCAGTGCCATTGTAACCTTAGTTATATCGTGTACCATTTGCGAGTTATTTGACGTTCAAATATCGTGACCTTGAAGTCTCGGTTAGGGGTCATTGAAGGTCATTGGAAATGGCACCATTCGATAGACCGCATACGAGTTCCTATTCGTCTTCCATTGTAACTATGGCCGTATCTTGTACCATTTTCGAAATAAAGCGAGATATTGGTCGAAAAACGTCAATTTTTTATACCCCGTTGTACTTAACTTGCACGATCCTCTAGAACTCCTTCGAATTTTTCCCAAAATTTTAATACAAACTGTTCGAGTTTCTGAGCTATTAGGCGGTGCAAAAATATTGCCGAAAAGTTCAAGTCTCTACGTAGGGTGCAACAACGTTACAGACGACAGACAAAGACAGACGACAGACGACAGACGGACGGCTCATGCCAGAAGCCGAACATAACGTAGTGCCGAACGTAACGTAGTAACGTTCGGCTAACAAGTAGTTCTGCTGTTGCAGAGAGGCCGTGCGATGCTTTGTATCCGTCAGTAGTTAGCCTCAACAAAATAATAACTCGTGTGGAGTGTCTTATTATTGTTACTTACGCTTCAGATTTAGACTACCACTGCGTAACGTTGTCTTCTTGTCATACGCCTCGTCTTTGGAATCAACTTCCAGTTTCATTTCGTCAGCCTCACCATTCTTGTCTCGATTCACCTCCTCATCCACTTCTCAACTTATCTCTGTTATCATCCCCACTCTCGTCATCCATTACTCCTTCACTCTTTCACTCCAGGCTCAAAACCTACCTTTTCAACAAATCCTCCCCACCGTAGATTTCCTTTACCTACTGGACTGCCTCACGATAACGGGACTGGACCGGACCTATCACGATCATCATTTTATTTTTAGTTTCACATTTTGATTTTTTTGTTTATTCCATGTGGTAGACCAAGCTGGCTACCCGTCAGCTTTTTACTACTCGTTAAATACATACTATCGTATCGTATCGTATTCGTCGTTGTTTCCGGCCATCAACAAACTCGGCTGCTTACCAGCGACTAGTGTTATAAACTCGCCATGATCCGTCGCAGCTAAGTGTATTGCACTTACCGCTGGAGCGATTCACAGCACGCAGTGAAGGCATATATTGGCTCAGAATAACGATTCCTGCCTACCCCACCTGCATTCGACGTCCCCGTTACGGGGATTCCCGTCGGAATATTGCCATGCTGTTTGGTATAGAAAAATAGAATGGTGTGTCTACCCGACGGTGAAAAATTTTGAGGATATGTTTATTCGTTTTGACAGAATGTACCAACGTGACAGACAAACAGACAGACAGACAGACAGACGGACGGACAGACGGACACCGTATGACGGCTAAGACTGCGCTTGCATAGAATCGCGCGGCAGAAACACTAAAATAAAAAAGAATATTGTAATGCCATGACGCATTCGCATTCCACAGTAACTACAGCCGTATCTTGTATCATCTCGAAGATATAGCGAGATATTGGCGGAAAATCGCGATTTTTTTTCATACCCCCTTGCATTCGACGCCCTCTTTAGGCCCTTTTTCGGGGGTCCCGCCGGAATATTGCCATACCGTTTGGTGCGGAAAAAGCTTTAATGGTAGGGCTACCCGACGGTGAAAAAAAAGTTTTAGGATATGTATAACCGTTTCGACAGAATACCGGCGTGTGACGGAAGGACGGACAGACAGACATCTTGCCACGGCATAGTCCGCGCTATGCGTAAGCGTCGCGCGGTAAAAAAAAACACGGTTTATCAAGTCATTTTATTCGCGCCGTTCCTGCAGCTGCAGGCTGGCGACACCTGGCGTATGTAGATGAAACATTGAATAGCTACAGTGCCGCGCGTGCATGTCCTGCAACCACGTTGGTGAAAACGTGAATGTTCTTTAGTTTGCCGCGACCTCTCACACTCATGATCATCATCTTTATTTGTTCAGAAATTAGTACATGCAAATGTAGATAAATGATAATGCAGTAATAAATTTCTGAACGGAACAACAAGGGTCTTTTGGGTGGCCAGCTCTGATGGGTTATCTCTCTGGCAGCCCGCCACTAGTTAATTAATAGTCATTGTTTTACAATGTTTCATTGATTGTATGTGGTTAATAAATTTCTCTCTCTCTCTCTCTCTCTCTCAAGGTGGAGAACCACGCTTAGGGGCCTATTGCTGCTCTTAAGTATATAAGAACAGATAAACACAAATATAAAACATGTGATATGCTAGTTAGTTACACACCAGAAACGTGCCAACGCCATATAAAAGGTAAATTATGAGCAGGACACTAAGGCTAAATAAGCTCTAACGATTACCCTAAAAAACTACTAACTATAGAAAGAGCAATGAAACAATAAAACTATGCAAATACACGATAACGATACCTAGTCGTTCAACAACGAGATAATCAACAAAGTTGACACATAATATTGAATGCCGAAATTTATGCATTGACCTAAAATCGTCAATACCAAAGGGTAGTCTGATCCATACCTTTACAACTCTGTCAGCGAAAATTGTTTTCTCACATTTCAGCGTATGTATGGATTGCCTCTTGTACGCAGAGCTGGGCTAAATGAAAAAAATCGCCGTAGTACAGTTTAACAATGTTGAATACTATTTTATAGCACATGATAAGATCAAAGTGAAGCGGCCGAAGCTTTAGCTTGGTTAAACGTTGCTTGTAAGTGAGATTCCTACGACGAGGGAGGCGCTTAGTAAACCGTCTCTGCGCTTTTTTAATGTGCAGAGACGGTTTACTAACAATAAAACTATGCAAATAGTTTTATTATTATAGTAATTTTATCAAAATCAATTTATCAAAATAGTTACTTGGATTGGATTGCCAATGTGCAGTACGGAACATTTAATGACAGATATGGCTAACTGCCAAGCACGGGCCCAATCATCCAACTGAGTCAAAGCCGACTGAAAATTTGCAGCATCAATATTACTTAATATTTCAGCATATAATTTCAAGTCATCTGCAAAAAAATTCACAGTGACATTGTAATCGGAGAGTACCTCAACAAGCTCATTAATATAACAGATAAAACAAGTAGCTCTGCTGCCGCAAAGAGGCCGCGATGCTTCATGTCTGTCAGTAGTTAGTTTCAATAGTACAATATACCTCAAGCGCAGTTTTTTTATTATTAGTTACTTCGGCTTCGTATTTACCAGTGTGTACAATTCGATTTTGTTCGTTGTCTTCGGCGTAACGTCCAGCCTTGCTGTCATACACACGATTCACGTCCACTGTGACTGTGTATAGCGTGAGACCGCGCTTGGTCGGAATATTGCCATGCCGTTTGGTATGGAAAAACTAGAATGGTGTGGCTACCCGACGCTGAAAAAAATTGAAGATATGTTTATTCGTTTTGACACAATGCACGAACCACGAACGTGACAGCTGACACACAGACACACAAGCACCGCATGATGGCTAAGGCCGCGCTTGCACAGCATCGCGCGGCGAAAACAGTGGACCCATTCCACTACCTTGGACAACGCCACTACCAAGGTTAGAATGATAGAAATGAAGTTATACCCACACGCGTTTCATGAGTACGCCCCATCAGAAATTGTCATTAAAGTACAAACTAGACTCGTACTGTACATTTTTTGTCGCGCGACGCTATGCATGTGGTAGTGCGGTGTCTGTCCGCCCGTCACGTTCGTGACGAAATGAGTAAACATATTCTCAAACTTTTTTCACCGTCTAGTAGACCCACCGTTCTATTTTTTCATACCAAACGTTATAGCACTATTTCGCCGAGGCTTAAGATCGTTCGAGGTTATTTGAAATTACGCCGATGCATGTGTGTAAGATCTTATCAGTTATACATTTTAGTGTATCTTGTATCGTTAATGTATATTCAATGTCAAATATTGGCGTGACCTTGAAATGTGGGTTAGGGGTCGTTCAAGGTCATTGAAAACGTCGCCGATCGATAGATCATGTACGACTTCATATTGGTCTGCCATTGTAAGTACAGCGCAATCCTGTACCATTTTAGAGTTATCTAACGTTGAATAATAACGTGACCTTGAAAACTGAGTAGAGCAGGGAGTCACTCAAGGTCACTAGAAATGGCATCATACGATAGATCGCATACGAGTTCTATTCGTCTTCCATTATAACTACGGCCGTGTCTTGTCTCATTTTGACATAAAGCGAGATATCGGTATAAAAACCCCATTTTTTCATATCCCCTTCCATTTACCTTGCACGATCACCTAGAACCCCTTCGATTTTTTTTCAAAATTGTAGCACAATGTGTCCGAGTTCATGAGCTCTTATGGTAGTGTCACACTAGGGCGGTATGCTCGCGTGTATTGTAACGAACTTTCTTTGCGTCTTCGTTACTCTCATTGACTATGGGCAATCCGGTATCGAAAGTTGGGTTCGGGTCCGGCAAGCTTGACTGTTCAATGGCCGAATTGATGTTTCCCATAGCGGTCCG
>Ga0209339_1000229_pt1 | contig 21245 bp, 17 predicted proteins | sample OlaalgELextract3_FD_187376 | JGI IMG/M metagenome (GOLD analysis project Ga0209339, IMG submission 187376) | Olavius algarvensis symbiont microbial communities from Tuscany, Italy - Type A ELBA extract 3 (SPAdes) (version 2) | ecosystem: Host-associated > Annelida > Digestive system >... | reverse complement strand
GGTCGCGCTCAGCATCATATAGCAATCGTTCCAATCGAATATACACTGTGAGTCAAAAAACTGGACCTTTTTCATTTGAGCATAACTTTGGCAAATACTGTCCGATTGTAATAATTATTTCACTGTTGCAGACAGAAATCAACTACGACCAAGAGCACCCTAAAATCTACCACCATACCTCACATCTGCTAGTGCACTACCTTGTAAAATGAACAAGAATGTATGGGCCAACGTTGCTGGCATGATTTCATAATTAAAGATGTAACAGTTAAACAAGTCACATTGAATGTAACAGATATGGACAAAATCAACATTGTCAATACAAGCTGTACTCGAAATGTCCTCCTTTAGCATGGATACACGGTCGATGTCTTCCTCGCCACTGGTCAATAGCCTCGTCAAAAACTGACTGTTCAAGACCGCACTAGACATTGATAAGCCGCCATTTCAATTCATTCACACTGTGTATTTGTCTGTGGTACACAGAACTGAGATCTTGGTTGTTTGGAGGTCACAGGTTGGGTGCAAAAAGATTGGCGTTTCTTGACGCAGTAGTTCAACTGTTGCACGTGTGCTTTGCACATGTGCGCGACGCGGTGTGCGGTGCACTGTCCTGCTGGAACACAAAGTCGTTACCAGACATTGCGTATTGCTGGCAGCAGTATGACGTCATTATGACGTCGCGAAGCAGCATTGAAGAAGTCAGTAAGAGATATCACCAGAATGTCCTGCTTTGTAACAATAATGAAATTACCGCATGCATTGCAGATTTATTCAACACTTTTTGTGAAGAAGTGTATGCGGTTGCATTTTTCAAGGTAGCGCAGCAACAAACTATAGGTATAGTGGGAAATTCAACTATGTATTTGTGGGTAGATAATTTATGTTTGCAACAGTGAAAGAATTATTAAAATCAGACAGAATTTGCATAAGTTATGCTCAAATACAAAAGGGTCCAGTTTTTTTGTCTCACAGTGTAATTATATGACATGGCAGATCAGATTTTATTTGCCAACAGTAAATAAAAAAGTAATAAATTGAAATAAATGAAAAAGGCAGGCTACCAGATAGAGTGATGTCCATCAAAGCTGGTATAGCCTATGGTAAGTGACTTCATACATTATATATATACTGTATTTTTGAGATATAGACGACGAAACCGTTCACAATATCTAAGTGACCTTCAAAGTTTACTCAAAGTCACTGGCAGTGGGACAATTAGTAGTATGTAGTAACCATATGTCTAGCAGTCTGGCTTGCATCGTTTTTGAGATGTTACATGTCGAATTATAGCGTGCCGTTGAAATCTGGGTTAGGGGTCACTCACCCTGCGAATTTATGCACGATCTGTACATCACTGAAAGCTACAGACCTGTGGCTATTTTTGCCGCTGATCGTATGGGCCTGTCTTCATTCACTTCTACACAGCGAGCCCAAGAAAGAGCTATGTACGGTAAGGTGGTGCGTTACGGTCGTTCAAGGTCATCGAAATTGGTAACTAAAAAGCCCATATACGACTTCCTATTAGTCTTATTTTGTAACTATATGCCTATCTTCTAACATGTTCAAGATACAACTACTTATTGGTCGAAAATCTCTGTTTTTTCGCCGTTTTACTCACCCCATTCTCCTTTGAAGCCCTCGCAAGGGGGTTCCCCTGAGACTCAGGATATGAAAGTTGGTCTCGAAAAACTATAGTTCCTGATCTACCCGTTGATGTAAACGGCGCGGTCCTTGGAGCATTATTTTGCCGGCGTGGTCTTGCAGTGTGATGCTGATGCCTGGCTGAAAGCTAGCTAGCGGAGATCAACGCCGACGGACGGGAAGCGGTAGCGCACTATATGCGTGTTCGCGATGATGCGCTACGCAAATTCACGTTTAATTTATATTTTGTCCTCATATGGTTCCGGCTTGTGACGGACAGACGGACAGACAGACAGACGACGCTGCTTATGCTCAAGCCGCGCTCTATCATGGCTGAGCGCGGCAAACATTAGGCCTAATGGTTTGACCAACATTTGGGAGACAGCGTCCCCGGTCCATAGAATGCCCCTCCAGTTCCGGTTTCACGAGACCAACATAAACATTTGTATTTTATTGTTTTGATATGTCAATAAGTTGCTTCTGCTCTGAACATATTAACATGTTTACTTAAAACAACTTTGGCAATCATAAGTTGAAGATGTCGACCCGGCTGGCGAAACGATATGCTATGTGTCTGTAGGCGAGATGGTGCTTGATCCGCCTCGGCCGTGCGGCAAAGGCTACAAATGCCTGTCGGAGCGCGGCTGGGTCTGCGACACCTACTGGGTCGGACCGAACCGCGGCATCACGAGCTTCGACAACTTCGGCCTAGCGATGTTGACCGTCTTCCAGTGTATCACGATGGAAGGATGGACAAATGTCATGTACGACGTACGTGAACGTGACGTATTCACACTGCGTACGTACTCGTACCTGTTCCCACTCCCAGACGGCTGGCTGGCGACGTGTTGTTAACCCTTTAGACAGACTCCAAACGCAATTATAGTGCCACATCGAATAATACGAAGTTGGTACACTGGCCGTTGATAGGTGGGCTGTTACATTTGGTACAGCGAGGATGGGCCTGAGCGGGCTGCGGCCCCGCCCAGTCCCCTCTTCGCTGTACCAAATGTAAACAGCCCACCCATCAACGGCCAGTGTATTAATCACTGTATTGCTATATGATGGTTCGTTGATATGCGGTTTTAATGTGGCGATTAAAGGGTTAAGCACCCGTACGCGGCTTTACGCGATGCTGTTGTTTTTCTGTTTGTCTGTTCGTCTGTCGCCCGTGAAATTTCTGAAGTAATTCGCTACGTGGCAGCACCTGGCGGCGAGTGGAGCTTATCGTATCGACTCCGGGACACTAGGTTTTGGTGGCGTGTATAGTTTTATTTCATTGTTACCTTCCACGGCGACAACCAGCGAGTTTTTTGCCGCGCGATGCTATGCCTATGCCGTCGTGCGGTGTGTGTCTGTATGTTCGTCACGTTCGTGTATTCTGTCGAAACGAGTAAACATATCTTCAAAAATTTTTTTCATTATCGGGTAGTCACACCATTGTAGTTTTTCAATACCAAGCGTTATGGCATGATTCCGATAGGGACCCCCTATATATCAGTCACAGATTGCGTATCGGTCGAAAATAGCGATTTTGCTCCAATTAGGCATGATTCCGATAGGGACCCCCTAATTGGAGCAAAATCGCTATTTTCGACCGATACGCAATCTGTGACTGATACGGCGTCTAGTAAGGTTATCAGACTCAGCGGCGGCGTTTGTGTATCACGCAGACGGACGACGAAATGCCAGAATGATTTTTAAACTATCCAACAAATGTCAAACGTTTGACAACTTTTTGATCAGTTCGAGCTTTTCGCCTAAGTTAGACGTTTGCGTGGTTGTGATGCGACAGATTAACGATGCAATGGGAATAGCCTGGCCGTGGATCTATTTCGTCAGCCTCATCATCATCGGCTCGTTTTTCGTCATGAACCTAGTACTCGGTGTTCTCAGCGGGTACGTCGTCAGCCGAACGCCAACATTATTAAACTGTGTTTTATGTTTTTTAAATACGATTTTCAGCGAGTTCTCACAGGAAAGGGAGAAGGCAAAAGCTCGCGGAGAGAGGTTTCACGACGATGCGCAATATGAATCGACTTTTTACTTACTTACTTACTTACTTACTTACTTACTTACTATTAGCATCGTTTGTCTCTGATATGGACAAGTTTTGTTATATGACTTTCCATACTCTAGTCTATGCTGAATGCTGAACTTTTGAGATTAATGTCGATTATTTTGACATACAACAATTAAACGTTAACGGGTAAAGAAGTTAAAAATTGCTAGTTGTTACTATTTCCGTCTGCATTTTAAGATAGCTTTGCGAGATGTGCTATTTTCATGTTTGCTCATTGTACTGCTTGTGTTACTTAAGTGCTTTTTTGCTTTGTTATGTAGTGGGGTACTGTAAACGCAGTTTCTGCCTTGTTGGCCCCTGCCATCATTTACTATTTTCATGTTTTTATTTCTGTATTTTATGGCTAAATAAATGACGACGACAAGGAGGATGATGATGACAAAGTGACGATGCTGAGATTCTGTAAACATTGTGAAAATCAGTTATAAAATGATGTTATACTCACTGTCAAGTTCTATGTAACCATTAAGATCAGAAATCTCTTCCTACTTGTCAGAGAATGAATGGGGTGCGCAAAGTTCACCGAAATAACTGTAAACAACCAACGCAAATTCGTTTTTAGGTTGACTTTTTAGCGTATGCTATATTCTAGCTAGGATTATTTTAAAAAAAAATCATAAATGGCTGCGGAGAATTATGTGTTTTTTATACGATGTACAGCGAGTTCTCGAAGGAAAGGGAGAAGGCAAAAGCTCGCGGAGATTTTAAGAAATTGCGCGAAAAGCAACAAATGGAGGAGGACCTCAAAGGTTATCTTGACTGGATTACAAAAGCAGGTCGGATTTAATCAAATAACGAATTTAAAACATTGAATTACTCGCACGTGTGCAACTGGTCGTTCTCTCGACCCATTCATACATACACTGCGTGATGTTGTTTTTGAGATAGTAAAAACAGTAGTTGTTACTTTACAAACGCAACACAGGGCAGCGCATGGTATGTGCAAACGGATCCTAAAAGTTTAAATGCTAGTCTTAAGGTATGATGATATATTTTATGAGCTACACCGTGCTCAGAGAGCGCAAACCTTCGCCAAGGCGTCTAACCTCAACCAAAAATAATCCGGGATTTAAATCCGAATTTCCGGATTAATCCGGATTCGGATCCGGATGTCTGTCGGATCGCTACCAAACTGTTGTGGATTTATTATCTCGTCGGCGTCAGTCATTTTGCCGAGTTCGTGAAAATCGGCCGATGACTGTGAGAAATGCGAAGAAATCTCCTAAAACCCGCTATTCCGCAATGGTGAGGGAAGTAGAAATGTGATCCGGAATCCGCAACCGGGACCGGATCACTACCAAAAGTTGAACAGTTCTTCCGATTGGTAGTTCCAGTCATAACACTAGGTATCAATGAAATTGGCTGATTGCTTTTGTAGTAATCGTTCACACAGACAGATTGACAGACAAACCGACCTGATCGGGTAACATGCGTCTTGGCAGAGGTAACTATAGATAAGCAGCTGTCAGTATTGCCGTTATATAAGCAGACAGCGATCGTTGCGTATGTCTGCTAGATCTCGACGCTGAGACTGAAGAACGCACAAATGACGTCGGCGTCATTGACGACAAAACAAGTAAGCAACTTTCTCTGACGTGCATTGGTTATATTTCTTGAATTTCGTAATTATCATCGTCGCGGAGCGGTGGTCTGGTAGAGTATTGGACGCGTAACTGACAGGTTGTTGGTTCAATTCTCATCAGTTCCACTGCAAGCATTATTCAGGCCAACTTAGCCTCCTACCCTTAGCGGGACGGGAAATGAGTAGTAGCTTCCCCGCTGTGGACTATGGCGTGAAGGCCTAGTGTGGCTGATTGTGGCGATGGTGTGTCTGCTAGCTGCACCGCGAGTCTACTTGTCCGTTGTGGCGAGCAGTGGAAGGTCGTATAATGTTCTGCGGTAGTGCGGTACCTCTAGTTAATGCCAATCAGCTGCCACTGCCGAGATTGTAAAGCGCTCGTGAGGTGACTCGTGTAGGCAGCGCTACAGCAAATGTCGACGTCTTTACATTTATCATCGTCGTCGTCTTGAAGGCGTACCGAATGTGACTTTCGATTAGAGCTGGGCAGATTCACAATCGTCGAAAGATGATTGTCTTTTTTCGCTCTTTTGCCGACTGTCTTTGTTCCTAGTTTACGTTGCACGTCATTGTACGGCCTGTAGTTCATACGATGGCTGTTCATAGAGATCAAATAAACTTCATGTGTCAATCATTGAATTTCGTTTGATGCCACATTATTACCCGCCATACGTTAGTATGGAAGGGTATTATATTGGTTGCTGTGTTTTTTCTCTGTCCGATTACACATATCTCGGCGACGGTGGCACCGATCGGCGTGAAATTTAGCATGATGGTACGTATCGGTCCCGGACAGATCTTCTGCCTTTTTGGTATCCCCCGAGATTTTCAAATCCGAAATTTTGGGCCTAAATTTTGGCCATCTGACCGCGAATATCTCGAAAACGATAAGTCGCAGCGTTACATGTCAATAAGCTTAACATCAGCTCGATGAGGGCTTTCTGAAAATGTAAGTCTCAGGGCGGTAGCCCCCTCCTCCAGGGAGTGCACCCCCGTATGGCGAGTTTGTGTCTTGCTGGCGCACTTGTTTATACTACTACTACTACTACTACTACTACTACAAATGTTATGTATTACAGTGCTGCCATCACACGGTTGCGGGGGCACTTTACAAAATCTAGATATAAAATTGTTGCACAGCTCAATGCAGACGTCTGCTGACTATCGGAGTAGACGGCGCCACGTCAGCCATATGAGTGACGAAAAAGGTGAGACTTGGTCTCCCTCCGGAATGTCAAAAGTGAGAAGCAGGCCCGAGTCTCTAGTGGCAGACTGTTCCATGCAGACTGATCGTTTGCTTCGGTAGCGATGTAGTAGATATTTTTCGTCGACTGGTTTACTTGATGAGTTTTTGTATTGTCCAATTTACTGGGTGTACAGCAAACAACCGGAACTTATTAACGTTTTAGACTGTGTCGTGAACTAGTGTAAAATTACGCCTTAGAAGTATGTGAAATCAAATAAAGTGTAACATTCCAAAACGTTTTTACCGAAATTAAGGATTAAGTAATCGATGGAATTAACTACTACAATTTTCTATTCGTCACTACTGGTAGGCAGTTGAAGCTTTCTTTTGCCCGAGGACTTTCAACACTACGGATGTTCGCTCCGAGTTTGCAAGCAAACATCACATTATTGTTATGAGTTCCATCATTTAACATATTTCTAGCAAAAAGCAGGCAGAGACAGGGAAGTAACGTTGAATCTACTAAATACAGATGCTTTGTGAACAGCTTTCGCGGCACTCTGATAAGTGATAACAGTAGCTGAAAAAACAATCTTCCAACGATTCTTGCTGATTCACAATCGCTTTTTTCTTTAACCCTTTAATAGGTACGTTAAAACTGCAGAGCAACGGATCATTATACAGCAGTACGGTGACCGTTGATGGGTGGGCTGTCACATTTGGTACAGCGAGGAGGGGTCCGTGCGGGCTGCGGCCCCACCCAGCCACCCAGTCCCTCATCGCTGTACCAAATGTAACAGCCCACCCATCAACAGCCGGTGTACCAACTTTATATTATTCGATGTGGCACTATAACTGTCTCTGCACTATAAAGGGTTAATTAGGTAACATGCTGCGTCTTCTAAGTTTACGACATGCTGATATTCGGTGAAAATAATTGGCGTCATTAGAAGCGAGATGCGGCGTGCGAGTGTTGCGCACAAATGGCGACATCACCAGCAGCTGCTGCATCATCACTCCGCTTAGTTAGTAGCATTGAAAGATGCTAAGCAACACCTCGCTCCATGCAACGGCCAGCATTGCGTAGGATGTAGATACTATCATCATCGGTCGCAGAGTGTGATAGAGTAGGGACTTAGTTCGATAGCTGGCGTAAACTGTAGCGACAGTGCATTAGAGGTTTCACGACGATGCGCTATATAAATCGACTTTTTACTTACTTACTTACTTACACGGCCGCATTTCACAACTAGATGTGCGCTCAGTGCAAACTCCACCAAGGTCGCTGCATTGTCGCAGAGAGACGTGGTGGCGGCCTCTAACGAGTGACAATATATCGCATCAAGACGTATCTCGTAATGTTAAGGAAAGTGGAATTGATTGTAAATCCACATCAAGATTCTGATCAACACCAAAATTTAGTCACTTCTAGAGGGTCGCCAGTTGGCCATGCTACCATGCTTGGTCGACATCCGTAAACTCGTTCTTGACTCTTGAGTTATCCTGCTCACAGAGTGATAGACAGACAAAATGATAGGCAGACAGACAGACAGGCAAACAGACAGACAAATAGCACCGATCGCATAACTCCATCTTGGCGGAGGGCTACACAACAACGGAACCCCGTTCCAAACTGTATGTAAGAGCTTCATGCTTGTAGTTATCTTGTAGGTTGGAACGGCCAAAAACTAGACACCGACGAACTTCAACTTCACAATTAAGTTAAGTAACTTGGTCATCGGTTGTTACATTAAAAATTATCCACGGTATCAAATAACGCAGAAGCTCCTGAAAACTGCCTCTTAACGACATGGGTAGTTACTAAAACAGCAGAAGTTAAATAAATTTGCGACAATTTTTGTTGGGCTTTTAATATGTGGGGCTTCTGTTTCGTGGAACATTGTTATGCCCAAATGTGCTTCTGTCAAGCGAATAAATTAATTGCATGACGCGTAGGTCCACGCCGTGCCTTGGCTTCCAACTTCCAAGCCTTTATATTAACCCTTTATAGTGCGAAGGTAATCAAAGTGCCGCATCGAATAATATGAAGTTGGTACACGGGCCTTTGATGGATGGGCTGTTTGGTAGAGCGAGGAGGGAACTGAGCGGGGCCGAAGCCCGCCCTGGCCCCTCCTCGCTCTACCAAATGTAACAGCCTACCCATCAACGGCCAGTGTACCGATCACTGTATTGTTGTATAATGGTCCGATGCTTTGCAGTTTTAATGTGCCCATTAAATGGTTAACAGTCCAGTGGTGCACTGTGTCACTGCTATCCCTGCAGTTCATCGCCACCCAATCATCGAAGCTTGTCCCCACACTGCCGCACTACTGCGGATGTGTACTAGAAGCAGTGGTGGTCTGCATCATTTTCTCGCCGTAGTCGTTTGAAGCTCTGGCATGCGCAGTTCCCAGCGTCCAGCTGAAGATTGCTCGAGGCACGCTGACCACGCTGACCACTGATTGCAGCTGAGGGTGTTACACGTCACAGCACATAGGCCTAGTACACGCACATAACTAACTGAACATCGGAGTATGATTAAGCAAATGAGCATCATCATCATCGCCGTCATCATTATCATCATAATTATCATCATTTCATTAATTTGTGCCGGTAAAGGTTAACGTCTGGGCACTCGTTACGAAGCCAAATAATGAAGCTATCACAAGTGTTGGGGCGTAGGATCTGTTATCGCTGTGTCTAATTAGTTTACTACTACTACTACTACTACTACTACTACTACTACTACTACTACTACAAATGTCATGGATTACAGTGCTGCCATCACACGGTTGCGGGGGGACTTTACAAAATCTAGATATAAAACTGTTGCACAGCTCAATGCAGACGTCTGCTGACCATCGGAGTAGACAGCGCCACGTCAGCCATATGACTGACGAAAAAGGTGAGACTTAGTCTCCCTCCGGAATGTCAAAAATGAGGAGCAGGCCCGACCCGAGTCTCTAGTGGCAGACTGTTCCATGCACGCGCTGCAGCCACCGGAAAGGCGCGGTCGTTAAGGGTAGCCCGACGAGTCGACGGCACTTGTAGTGTCGTGGTGTCAGCAGAGCGGAGACATCGACGAGCGAAGTACTATGATGTCGGCCGCAGGCTGTCAGACAGGTACGCCGGTGCGGCAATCGTCAGACGCGACAGCGTTCTCTCGGGAACTTCGAGTTAACCACTATGCTGATACAGTGGCGTGCTAAGGAGAATGTACGTGGTATATCGTTCACCCTCAGATGAAACGCCTGTAGCCGTGCGCCTGTACGTGCTATGGCTACCTGTAAAAATTAGTCCGCTAGGGTACGTCGGAAGAGATCAGCAGCTCCCATTTTTGGACCCCTCCATATCTCAGTAACGATCTCCTCAGACGCCCCCTAGCGGACAAATTTTTACAGGTAGCCATAGTACCTGCAAATGCCTACCAGCGTACCAAATTTCAACTTTCTAGCTCAGTTGTTTTTGGAGATATGAGGTGGGTCCCAAAATAAAAAGTAGGAGCTTCTAATTTCCCCAGACGCCCCCTAGCGGACAAATTTTTTATACCGGGGGCTAGTACGCGTAAATGCCTACAAGTGTGCCAAATTTCAACTTCCTAGCTCCATTAGTTACTGACATATGGAGGGGGTCCAAGAATAAAAACTGGGAGCTGCTGATCTCCTCAGACGCCCCCTAGAGGACAAATTTTTACGGGTAGCCATAGTACCTGCAAATGCCTACCAGCGTACCAAATTTCAACTTTCTAGCTCGATTAGTTTCGGAGATATGAGGGGGGTCCCAAAATAAAAAAAGTGGGGGCTCCTGATTCCCCCAGACGCCCCCTAGCGGACAATTTTTTAAAACCATATGGTCTCTATTGACGACCTATGGGAAATCCTACATGGATTTTTCAAATAACCCATTATTGGACCCCCAAAATTCAAGATGGCGGAGATCCACCATCTTGAAAATTTTGAAATCGCCATATCACAACAAACAATCATCTGATTTTGATTAAATTTGGTACACAAAATGCAGATTTTGAACTCGGAGACAGTCAGCTGACCAAATATGAAAATTTTACAAATCGAAGATAGCGGACGGCCCCCATTTTGAAATCTTTTTGGCCATAACTCAGCATCCGATTGTCAGATTTCAGTCAAATTGTGCGACAGAAAGCAGTTTTTTACAGAATTTCGGTAATGGAACAGATACCCGCGTTCCACAGAACGTATTTTTGTTTTCCAATGCAGTTTGGGCTTCGGCGAGCGGCGCCTTTCATATCGTCTCCGATACACTTGTTACGGCAGGAGTACGTAACGCTTCGCAACGCACTGCACCGCAATGTCGCCGGCATGCCGGTAGCACTTGCGGACGTGCAAAAATACAACATGGTTCTAATTGTTTGCGGAATGCGGAACGCCGGCGGCAAGCCGATCTTGCGTTAGCGACTTTGTTTCGCGACGTTTTTGTCGATCGGGAAAAGCTTGCGGTGCTGATCATCGTGGTATTTCAGTTTTTGTTCTGTTGCCTAAGTACATTTCACATAGATTTTGTATTACAGTTGTATTATACTGTATTGCATTACGTAATTAACCCGTTAATCGCCACATTAAAACCGCAGAGCAACGGATTATCATATAGCAATACAGTGATTGGTACACTGGCCGTTGATGGGTGGACTGTTACATTTGATACAGCGAGGAGAGGACTGGGCGGGGCCGCAGCCCGCCTCGCTGTACCAAATGTAACAGCCCACCCATTAACGGCCAGTGTACCAACTTCCTATTATTCGATGTAGCACTATAATTGCCTATGGAGTCTAAAGGGTTACCGGTTAAGGACACCTCGCGTAACGTTTCGCGCGGCATATCGCATAATCTCGAAGTTGAAATCAATTGCAGATGTGCTAGATTCGCACTTAATTTTGTAGGCAGCTCTTCTGTAAACGACGCTAGCCTTGAAGACTCCGACGTTGATGCAAACCATCTTCGCCAATCGCCTTCTAGCAGAAAACGGTACATCCATCATATCTTGCTCGTGATTTTTCAAAGCAAACGAAATATTGACGAAACGCTGTGCATTATTTTTTATGTTTTGAATCAATCGGCCAAAAATTGACCGATTTCGATATTTTTAGAAAGCAATATCCTCACAAAATTTAGCGGGAGGGCGCTATAAATTGTATCACTTTCCATATTACTTTATAAAAGTGGAAAATTTCTACACTGGGAAATGTGTAAAACTTTGAGTTTCTACACTGTTGACTAAGTCCATTCTGCACAGATTTTGTATAACATTCGTCCATTCAACAAGATGATTTGCAATGTTTATTTTGCAGCGTTCACAAACTAGCTAATCAAAACTACATTTAAGAAAATCAGTAAAATAAACACTTTTAATTGTCCATCAAAAAACTAACTAGAGACGAAAAGTCAACTGTACAAGGTAAAAAATTCCATATGTTTACAACTCTTTCTGCGAAAAAATTTCTACGAGTGGTATTGCAATAACGAACTTTATACAGTTTGTGAGCATGTCCTCTTGTCTGTGGTGAAGGGCTAGCTACAAAGAAATCTTCAAATTTAACATGAACTAATCGAAACACTATTTTTATAACAAAATATTAAATCAAAGAATGGTAGAAAGAAGTAACTGACACCATTCGCCCTTTGTTCTTGTCGTTGATCAGGTCTTAGACTTCGTTGGTACGAGAATGATGTGGGATCAAAGCTGGTTTTAGCTTAGTCTAAGAATTTGCCCAGTCGCTGTACCAAGTCTAACAGTCCACCCATCAACGGTCACTGTACCAACTTCACTTTATTCGATGTGGCACTATCTTTGCGCTGTAAAGGGTTAAGGTGCGCGCGTGTTGTAGTCGCTGGTTTCACCGTGTCAACTGCCGATGTCGTAAGTTCTGTCGACGAATCATCAAGTCGCAGACGTTCTACTGGCTCGTCATCGTCCTGGTCTTTCTCAACACCTGCACTCTGACGTCGGAACACAGCCATCAACCACAGTGGTTGGACCGATTCCAAGGTATCAGCGTCGTTGCTTCATCTCACTGGCATAACAGTTCGACCGACGTACACATCCAGTCATCATCATCCCCTACTTTTAGCGTCCAGGTTGCTGGAAAATGTACAGATTTCGGTATAAATTTTCCAAAAAATTGGGGTTGATACCCGCGAATCCCGCCCGTCTCTATGAAGAGTAGGTATATACCAGTATATGATGATGATGACGACGATGATGATGATGATGATCTGCCGACATTTAGAACAATTTGTGCAGGCTGACGCCACGGAACTGTGAAACACAGAGTCACTCAGGATGCACCGAGAACGCATTGGACCTTGTCGTCTACATGAAGTATCCTCCTTTACCTCACCTGGCGAGATGTTGAGTTTGGTGGCGTCATGAAACTTTCAGAATAGGTTAGTAATAGGTCAAGGATTATGCCTAATGGCTCAAGGATCATGCCTGTTGGCAAAAGTGGGCGACAAATTCACATCACTGGGATAAAAATGCCGCGAAGTACTGTTGTTGAGTAGCGTCAACTAGTGAATATCGACAAGGCAGTGTTAGTCATGAAGTGAAGTACTGGTGAGTGGCGCCATCTAGCGCGAAGAAGGGGCGAGGTTTGTTGTGCGTCGCACTACACCGTGGACAGTGATGTCGTTTGCGTTGGCAGAGATCGCGAATCTGTTCTTCGTCGGTCTGTTCACGGTCGAGATGCTGCTGAAGCTATACAGTCTCGGTCTCCATGGATACGTCGTGTCGCTGTTCAATCGTTTCGACTGTTTCGTCGTCGTCTGCAGCATCATCGAGGCGGTACTGACGTACACACGCGTGATGCCGCCGCTTGGCGTCAGCGTCCTACGCTGCGCCAGGCTCCTCCGTGTCTTCAAAGCCACGCGGTTAGTATCACTTAATTACACCTGTCTATGGTCTGCATGGGCAGATCTAGGATTTACGAAATGGGGTTTGAAATCAGGTGTGAAGCGAGGCGTAGGCGCGGAGATCGAGACTCTAAAGGCGTCGAAGCGAGGGGAATGGAAATGGGTGTTCCGTTCCCCAGCCGACTAAGAGATCCGGAGGAACATCGCAAACTGCCCCAGCGGGGTCCGGGGCGGAGCCAGGACAAAAACGGATTTTGGTGCATCTTAAACTTGAAAGAACCAATGTGGTGACAAAAATAGTATTTTTGACACTTTTGCGACATATTTTGCCTTAATTTGAAAAGTCATGCATTAAAAGCCATCCAGCCCATGCGATTTGCCCAAGTGAAGTTGCTTTGCTGCTATATACCGAAATGAAAACGCTGCCACAGATATACGAATCGGACATGAAAAATTACACCAGTTAAAGGGGGGGGGGGGCTCGGACCCCTTGGATCTCTAGATCTGCCCTTGTCTGCCATGCAAACAGCGGCTGACTGAAAACAGTACAGGGGCACGTGCCCCTCAAAATCTTTTAAAACTAGTTGTCAAAAGTCGAAAGTCAGATTTTGCCGTGAACTCTGCTTGGGACTAACTTTGCAAGGTCCTGTAACTGCGTCGTGCCTCAATAACAGAAATCCCTCACAGACAGGTCGATTAAACAGACGGATAGACGGACGGATGGACGAGTTGCAAAACTTGCAACGCTTTATGGACGGGCTTCAACGCTTTGTGGCCCCTACATGATGGGGAATATTACCAAATTCAGCAAGTTTAGTATGAATTTTCTGCAAAACTTAGGTAGATCTCAGACTGATGTCGGACCTGCTGTTTAACGTAATTTACAAGAGAAAATAGGATTGAAACAGGCTTATCTGCGACGGACGAGGATAATTAGGTCTGATTGAAGATTAAACGAGAAAGTTCAACGTCGATCGCAGATGGCTGCGTGCGGATTATTACTGTGACGTCTAATACATGTGTCGCTAGCATTTCGTTGTTATTATGTAGGCCTGCTATCGGCGGCGTTTACAGAACTTTTTATCGTCATCATCATCATCATCGTCACCATCACCATCACCATACACACAAACATTAGGCCTAGTTAAAATAAAATACACAAAATAGCAAAAAAATGGAAAGCATTACGACAAAACGAGCCTAAAGTATAGTAAGAATCAAGGTAGTCAGATCAGATCAGATATTTTATTTGCCAAAAGTAAATACAGAATAGTAATAACTTAAAATAATATAATAAAGGCAGGCTACCAGATAGAAATGTTCATCAGAGCTGGTAGCCTATGATGATGTACATACAACTCATAATTACGTAAAGCAGAGACAGACAAATACAGAAAAACAGACGCAGAGTCTACTCAAAACACTGAGTAACTAGAACTTGTAGTCGTCGCTAACGTTCTCGACTACATGTAGGCTGAAAGCCATTTTGCAGTCGTTGCCTGTGATCGAACTATGTCACTTTTAAAAAATAATGGTAAAACGTAAATAAACCTTTTCGTTAAGAAAGAAATAGTTCACAAGCAAACTTCGCCGTTGTTTACACACAAACTGATGACGTTACAACATAAACACAGCCGCAGGTGCAAATAATAAAGGTAATAAGCGCGCTTTCTGTAGTACATCACACTCAAGGCGCTCAGGCATGGATCACACAGTGTTACCTGCAATTATACACCAATGCCTGCCTCTACCTCGTAAGCTTTCACCAGATGGTGCCTCCCCATACTGAGGTTGCGCATATCTAATTGCAGCCGACTACTCACTTATTCACCCTGAAAGGATGAAAGGCTGAGTCGGCCTGGTTGGCTGACCTACAGCAAACGGTTTTCCCACATAAGTGGTCACCCATCAGCTGCAGGTCGAGCGCAGGACAGGGAAAGTTCGCCGGTCAAAGACCGACGTTCTACCAACTGTGCCACAGAGAAAATGAGCGTCATTCCTTATGCCAGCTGGTTCCTTATGTCCGAGTCTCCCCTAATTGTGTTTTTACTTTCAGCTTTCTAGCTCTAGTAGTTTCCGAGATAATAGTGGAATCCCTAATTCTCATCAGGGGGCCCTGTGCCCCCATGGAACCCCTAGCGGAAAAAATGTATATCCGAAATGAGTATCTATCCATAGCTAATTGTGTTTTTAAGTTCAACTTTCTATCTCTAGTTGTTTCCAAGATAACCGGGGGTCCCAAACTTACATTAGGGAGGGCCCTGCGCCCCCTAGACGCCCCAAGCGCAAAATTTTTGATAAAGCGGGTACTTTACCATATCTAATGGTATTTTTAAATTCAACTTCCTAGCTCTAGTAGTTTCCGAGATATTGTGGGGGTTCCATGTACACTAGGGAGCGCTGCGCCCCCAGACGCTTCTTAGCGGAAAAATTTTGACACACGCTCAAGTACTCGCCTATGCCTATGTAAAGTTTCAGCTTTGTAGCTCCATTAACGTGCGACTTACGGAGAACTCTCTCTCTCTCTCTCTCTCTCTCTCTCTCTCTCTCTCTCTCCCTCTCTCTCACTCTATCTCTCTCTCTCTCTCTCTCTCTCTTATAATAGGTTTTGCATTGAAAGGTTCCCCAAAATGGGGTTTTGGGGCGGATTTTGGGGGTAGGGGCAAAGATATTCAGTGGGAATTCTCTAGGAATGCAACGACCGCCGATCTACGCGTTTTCAGGCATATTTGGTTCAGATCTGACGCGCCGTGCAGTTGTATTCTGTATTATAGCCATTTCCCATAGATTAAAATTTGGGCAAGTTTGGGGGTCCCCAGCTCCCCTAGCAGAAGTCGCGAGAAATCTCTGGTGCGGGAAGGCACCCCCTTGGACCTTCGACTATCACATGGAAAACTCGGAATCATTCTGCGATGTAACCCGTGGGCTGTAGGCTGATCACCGGAAGGTACGTTTTAAGGGTTTTATATGGGGAAAATAGGCCAAAATCTGAAAATTGGGCAACTTTGACGCCCCGTAGCTCCGCAACCGTACGTCGTAGAGAAAAGTTGACCGATCTCAGAAACTCCCTGTCCCTTGTACTACAACGTAGAGTAAACAGTATCTCTCTGTAGTGCATCCCATGACCTGTAGCCTGCTCTGAGTGAGGTGCCTGTTTGACCGATTTTCGATTTCAAATTTTGGGGGCAAATGACCCCTAAAGTGAAAAGTTTCGAAAATATCTTTCTGATTCGGCGACGGGACACTGGAATACGTTTCGTGACCAAATTTGGTGGAAATCGGCCGTTGCGAAGTTCCCGAAAGGTCGTCTGGTTTACCACACAGAAAAAAAATCGCGCTCCGCGGAACTTGTCCCAACCCCCATTTTGCGCAAAATGGGCCGATCGCGCCCAAAATTACCTGAACATTGTCACCCATTGACATGTCCACGTATACCGAATTTGGTCAGGATCGGCTGCGTTTTGCCGTACTTATTCCGGAAAGATTGATTTTTCGGCCCTAAAAGTAATTACAATATAGGCTTTTAGCCTGCAAAAAGTAAAGTTTTTACGTGGCGTCTGAAAGTATGCTTTGATTCAACGTTTCGAACACTCTGTGGCAACTGAATTCCAGGCTTTTGGTCCAGCTACTGCAAACGATTTGTCGGCACAGCGAAGGCAACTAAACTCAAGAACAAGAACACAATTGTTCATCGTCTGTTCGGCCAGCGCCGCTACCCGAACGGACTTGTAGCTGGAAATCACCTGCAAACCGATAAAATCCAACGCCATGCTTCTCAGCAACCTCCTGTAGTTCAGAAGTGTAGTTGACGTAAAGGAGAGGTCCAAGGGTGGCGCCCTGAGGGAAACTGCACGATATTTCAACTTCAAGATGGCGTTTCAGAGCAATTGAAAGCTCAGCGCAAGTACTAGAACTGACCAGTGGGGTTCTGAACCTGTCACCCCCTCCTTATACTTGTTGAATTTAATGACTTCATCACAGGGCCACTGCACGTCTATTCTGATTGCTGAAGGTTTATGCTGTTTATTCCTGTTTATCTATTCACTGTTTTAACCGGTATCTTTCTTCCGCATTGTTATGAATGAATGTCACAGTTGTTCAGTTGCCTGTCTTAAACTTTTTCTATTTTCCATTATCGCATATAAATTTATCCTTGCTGTACAGTTGTTCTTTCTAAAGTGCGATTTTTTTCTTCGAAAATTTGCGAATATATTCAAATGAGGTGTCATTTGTGCAGTTACTGGTCGTCGCTACGCAACCTAGTGACGTCACTGCTCAACAGTGTCCGGTCGATAGCCAGCCTGCTGCTGCTTCTGTTCCTCTTTATCGTCATTTTCGCGCTGCTCGGCATGCAGCTGTTCGGCGGAAGGTTCAACTTCGCGGCGCCGCGCGACAAGCCGCGCAGCAACTTCGACTCTTTCTGGCAGTCACTACTCACAGTCTTTCAGGTTCTTAACCAAAAACAAATCAGATGTCAATACTTAGTTTGTCTCATAAGGTCTTCGAGAGCGATGTAGAATTAGGGTTGATTTTCTTCCAGCTTTGGTCTCGACTCGCGAGACGCCTGTAGGATACCATTGCAAATCTTTATTCACCAATAACATGGTAGATGATAAAAAGCAATGAGAAATAACAAAAAAACTTAACTAATGAGCATTTACACGCAAACGCAAAACTTATCTAAAAATAGTTTTCGACGACGAGCAAGTTGAACACTTGGCAGTTCAAAATGGAACAGTTCTTGGCATAATTGGACGATACGAATGTTGCTGGTTTTAAGTAACTTCGCCATCACCTCCCACAGTGTAGCAGCAATCAATAGCAGCCAATAGTAGCAGCCGCGTCAGTGCCTATATAAACCGCTTATATTGCTAATCGAGGTTCTTTCCTCCGGTTTATTAGCTGTGTCGTCGTCATGCATGGTGTTCCATCATCGTTCATAATAAACGTCTTCACGTCTTCGAGTTCTACAGCTTCTAACGCCCAGGCACCAGCACACGCACTACACGCCTAAAGACATCTTTTGGGTTATCTACATCCTGGTTATTATTATTCTCACTGGCCGTTGATGGGTGGGCTGTTACATTTGGCCTGGGTGCGCTGGGTGTCAAAGCCCAGTCCCCTCATCGCTGTGCTGTACCAAATGTAACAGCCCACCCATTAACGGCCAGTGTACCAACTTCATATTATTTGACGTGGCACTATAATTGCCTCTGAACTCTAAAGGGTTACATATATATTTTAGTCGTGTCATGCACTGTGCTGAGAGCTGATAATGACGACAATGGTGTTCTACTTCGTTCAGATATTGACGAGTGAGGACTGGAACTACGTCATGTACGACGGCATCGAGGCGTACGGAGGAATGATGTCGTTCGGTTCTGTTGTCTGTTTCTACTTCGTCGTTCTTTTTATCTGCGGAAACTGTATCCACCTATGATCACCGGCGTAGCCTACGTTGTTAATAACCTGGCTGACCGTCGTAGGGCCTCTCAGTATGCAGTGAAGTTCCGTTCGTAAACATGGCCACCAATTTCCCGAACGGTTATCGAGCTGCCGTGTTGATTAAGTTGAAGTAGCCTAAAAGATGCAGCGAGGCCAAATTTCTGTGGTGGTTTTATATGATTTTATTTGGTTTTATATGGTAATTTTATTTTTAGCACACATTTTTAATGATATGTTCATTTTTGCCGCGCGATGCGGCGATGCTATGCAAGCGCGGCCTATGTCGTCGTTCGGTGTCCGTCTGTCTGTATGTTCGTGTGTCTGTCACGTTCGTACATTTTGTCAAAATGAATAAACATATCTTCAAATTTTTTTAGCACCGGGTAGCCACATTATTCTAATTTTTCGTACTAAACGTCTTATCAGTATTCCGACGGGAACCCCCCTAACGAAGACGTCGATTGCAGGTGGGATAGGCAGAAATCGCGATTATGAGCCAATAAATGGCTTCAATGCGTGCTGTTAACGCTGCTACCGGCCAGGTGTTGTCAATACGACGCGGTCGGACCACCGTCCCGTAAATTGTGACACTTCGCTGGTATAGCGACGGTGTTTGTTGATGACGGGAAAGGACGGCGAAATGTTTATGACAAGAAGTCTCAACGTTATGCCAAAGACAACAGAACAGCATTTAATTGCACGCAGTGATAAATCTGTAGCCTACGTAACTAACAATAAAAGACTCTGTTCGACGTTTTGTACTATTGAAGCTAACTTCTGACAGACACGAAGCATCGCGCGGCCTCTTTGCGACAGCAGAGCTACTTGTTACTATTTCTGTTTGTTGAGAAAGGCAGTAGAAAGGTTTTTTTCTGGTTATATTAGTTCCAGTTATTTTCATTGCGTTTTTATACGTGAAGATGTTGGAAGTTATGTAGAATAGACCAGATCCGTTTCCTGGTAGGCCTCGCACACCTGAAATGAATGTAATATCAATACATGGAACGATACAGCGAGGCCAAATTCTATGGTGGTTTTATATGATTTTATTTGGTTTCATATGGTAATTTTATTTTTTATTTTTTCGCAATGCGGGATTTACTGTAGTTTATTGAAAGGTAAAAATGGTAAAGGTAAGTGTATTTATATAGCGCGCTTTTTGTAGTACCTCACACTCAAGGCGCTCAGGCATGGATCACACAGTGTTACCTGCAATTACACCAACGCCTCTACCTCGTAAGCGTTCACCAGATGGCGCCTCCCCAGACTAAGGTTGCGCATATCTAATTGCAGCTTACTACTCATTGTTGACAGCGATTTTCTCTTTCAGAAGTGCTATTACACCACAGCGCATTTTTAGCTTTTCCGCGATCTTGCGCTATATAAATGTACTTAATAATAATAATAATAATCCTCGGTTCAACGTCAGAAACGCATCCAGTCTGTAAATATTTGCCGCTACAGCAATCTTCAAAAGCTTGTGTTGGAAAACGTCAGTCTAATCTTAAGTAGCCTACATCCGGAAAATAGGCCTGCAGTTAAAAAAACTGAGATTAGTAGTAGTAGTAGCCTATAGCGGCAGCAGCACTAGCATTAGCATTAGCAGTATCAGTCGTTGTTGTTGTCCAGTAGTGGTGGTGATGGTGCTTATGATGATGATAACGACGATATGATGATAGTGTACAGTTCATACAAATCCTTCCCACCTTAACAGACTTCTTCTACCTATTGGACTGCCTTGATGATAATGGGACTGAACCGGACTTTCTCATTTTAATTGTTTTGTTCATTTCGTGTGGTAGACTAAGCTGGCTACCCGTCAGCGTTTTACTGCAGTTGCACGAAGAAGCAGTTGGCTGGTGTACAGTAAACTTTGTCGCTCCGTTCATTGATTTCTTTGACTCTGGCGACTCAGATATTTTACTCAATGTCTTTCTAGCTATCGCCGTCGATAACCTTGCAGATGCCCAGAGTCTTTCAGAGACGGAGAACGAGATCGACGAGAACAACGACGGAAAACTGTTATTACAGCGGGTACCTATTGAACAGGTACGACTTACCGGGGCCAAAGGTCACCCAGGTATGCAGGTTATTCTCCGGCCTGTCCTGGTGCTTTTCAGTATACCCACAATGTGCACTGTACCTGAACAGTTAGCAGCATGCGGCCGGAGTCAACTTACATGCCTAGTTGAACAATGTGTCAGGCTTACTGGGTGCGTTGAGTTCGAGATTATTTCAGACAAGAAGAGGGTTCGACGGTGTTCCGTCACGAACGATGACTTTAAACGCAATGGCGGTTAACTACAGTAGTATAGCCGGGACTAAAATGATACCGTTTGCCTCCAGCTAGGCCCCCCAGACCCCATCTCGCCTACCACGCCCTACAAAAGTGAGACATAGACATTTTTAGACCCCTCCTAAACA
>Ga0209339_1000223_pt1 | contig 21510 bp, 14 predicted proteins | sample OlaalgELextract3_FD_187376 | JGI IMG/M metagenome (GOLD analysis project Ga0209339, IMG submission 187376) | Olavius algarvensis symbiont microbial communities from Tuscany, Italy - Type A ELBA extract 3 (SPAdes) (version 2) | ecosystem: Host-associated > Annelida > Digestive system >... | reverse complement strand
TATTGACCCACATATGTCCACAAATGCACGACAGACATGCATGTTTTCAATAAAATTTGAGCTGCACAATGGAGTCAGAATGACTGTATTGCTGTTGGCCATCTTTTTCAGGAAATTAAGTTTCCACTGATCATCAAGTACGCAACCATAATGTTACAATAAAATAAAAGTAGATTAACACTTTCATGTCAACAGCTATTAATAATTTTCACGAAATAATTATTCTAAACAACTGGTTTGTTGTAAATAATTGTTTCCGAAGCAGTTGTTACTAGTTATTTCCTAATTGAAGCAGTTATAGTTCTATTTAATGTTAAACTATTGAACTATTGAATAGGAATATAAAGTAACTAGAAGGGCACTCGGTTAGAGCACATTTACCTCCGACAAAGGTTTCCGACAGCTCAGTGAATAAAACCATTCTAAAACCACATCTGACTCTAGCGGTGCGCCGCCAATATGTATACATTGGATTTTCCCGACGTAAAATTACGCGTAGCAATGCAGCTGGCTGGCTGCCATAGGCAAGGCTGCAAAGTTCCGTAGCCTATACAATATCGGAGAAAGCAATCCGGTTCTGGCATCCGGACTATGATCCGGATCGAGCTCAAAAGTTTATCAGTTCGTCCATGACACGACATCTGTCGACATGCAACATTTCATCCAATTCCATGCATGCGTTTTTAAGTAATCTTGCTAACGGACAGACAGACAGACGAACAAACACGGGCAAAAACATCTACCTCCTCCTTTGTCTGAGGTAAATTATCATATGCTATTATCCATAGCTGCATGTATTCGTGCGTTAAGTTTTAAGAAGGTGTGTTGATAGTAGTTCATAGTGGTAAAGCTGTCTGCAGCGTGACATGGTTGTTAGAATTTTCTGTTGACTGTAAGATGTCTGCTGTAGTCTTTGAAGGGAGTTGACTCGGTGTAAGTCAGTGTTTAGTCGTAACAGAATTGTGTTGATGAACTTGCTGTTGCCACACAGAGTCAAGTTACTAATAGCTCGCTTACTTACTGAAGGCCGTACCTGATAGACTTCAGAGAATACTATTTAATGACAACAATGCAGATGTGACACTGCCAGATCTTGCCAGACACCTTGCTTCCAAACTGTTGAGATTCATCTTTGTCAGTGTAGCAGTGTAGTTCAAATATGTACTGTCTGCTGGGAGACATTTTGTATATCTGTGCAGAACACCATTGAATTTTTAAGTGTCTGTCTGGAATGTTTGTCATTTGTATAGTGTTCTCGGCCAAAATGTAATTGAGATATGTGTTATTATTATGTGATGCTAGTCTTTAAAATGTATGCCTCGACTATTTCAAGTATCTTGACAACCTTGTTACTGATTGGCATTTTTGAGTAACAGTAAATGTACGTGTATGCAGATGTTCATTAGCTTAATACATTAATATGATTTGCATTTCTTCCATTCTGTGAGACAGTCTTCACAATGTGTTGGCTCCAGAGTCCAACATGCATGCACAGTAAATTCTTACCTAAGACAATCCGTTCTTTAAGTTACATACCTAGACAGACAAGTGCTTTTGATGTAATATAATGGCATAGTCTAAATCTATCGATGTTTTAGGTTATAGTATAATAATAATAATAATAACTAGAAAGGCACTTGGTGGAGCATATGTACCTCTGACAAAGGTGTTTTGACCACTGAGTGAATAAAACCATTTTAAAACCATGCATCGCTGCAGCAGCGGGCTGTGCCAATACACATACTTGGGATTTTCCCGACGTAATAAAATTCCGCATACCAGCGCTTATACGATATCGGAGAAAGCAATCCGGTTGCGGCATCTGGACTATAATCCACATCGGATTCAAAAGTTAATCAGTTCGTCCATGTCCCGACATCTGTCGACATGCAACATTTCATCCAAATTCATGCACGCGTTTTTGAGTAATCTTGCTAACAGACAGACAAACTAACACCGGCAAAAACATTTACCTGCTTCGTTGGAGGTAATAATATGACAATTTATAAGGCACAGTAACATGACGAAGTCACTACAAGGCCACCGTGTGTTGGTTCTTTGCATGTTCTTTCTTAACAAGGGCCATTTTGTTTGTTTTAGGATTGTTTTTATATATGGGTTTTGTGTATTTTCTCCTGATTGTTGTGAGTTTAGTTGCCAGTACCAGTGATTATCTGACAAGACTCGTCTTCAAAATGACCGATTATGTGTTGGGTAGGATGTTAAAGTCCTCACTCACACGCTGAGATTGTGTTTCTTGTTGTTGTCCATTATCAGTTTTTAGTGCACTTGCTGTGTGTATATTACAAGATATCACGACTGACACTATTTGACATTCATAGCTTACGTTATGCCACATGATCAATAATTCAGTGAACTTTGAAGATTTGTTTGGCTATCCGTTTCTTTACATATTGCCTTCAAGGCCGTGTACATGCTGGCAAGAAAGTCGAATCGACATTGTCGACTTGAAATTTGTCGACTTTGACAGTGTCACTGTTTTGTAGCTGTTTCGTCGAAAGTTGACTGTCGCCGGCTCATTTGACATTGTCAAACAACTGTCGAATGGCAACTTAATATTTATGAGTTGAATATTGAACGGCAAGTCAACTTATATGAATATTTATAAGACATGTTATGATCTAGTCCAAAGTGACGTCATTTTCACTTACGTTGTTTGTCTGTACAACCTGGTAACAAAGTTGAGTTTGACAGCTTGTCATGGTCGACATTGTCGCCAAAGTTAAACATGTTGAACTCGGTCGAATTTGTCGAAAGTGGTGATTTTTGTCGCCCGAATGTCGAATGTCCTTACGACATTCGGTCCTTACGACATTCGGTCGACTTTGTTGAATTCAACAAACGCGACCGTGTCGAATTCGACTTTGTCACCATAGTGTACCAGGCCTTAGGCTGAAGTGTGCATGATCTTTGTCTTCAAAACTGTTCTGTCCAGTGATCGAAACATTCTCTTTACCAGATTTGAACTGGAGTTGCAAGCTTTAAAAGAAGGGACAGGTGAATGGAGCGCAATTTATTACAGGGAGACAACATAATGGCACATAACTTGACTACTATAATTGTAAAGTCCAAAACACAAGTTTGGCACGGGTTGATCAGCGTATTTGTTCTAACAAAGTGTGTCCTGCATGAAAACATGGCTTTAGATTTGTAAAGGTGCTTGTTTTTGACAGAGTGTATTTTTGTATCAGATGTTTTGTACTAGTCTGTGTTGTTGATGGTTCTGTCAAGACACTGTTGGTTTTTGCTCGGGTGTCACGCAGAGCACCCTTATATTTAAAAAAATCCCGATACAGAAATCCCCAAAGGTTTACCATGCGACGTGTATGTATAGTTATGCATAGTGCGGTCTGTCACGTGGCAAGATGTCTGTCTGTCCGTCTGTCACACGCCGGTATTCTGTTTAAATGGTTACACATATCCTCAAACTTTTTTTCACCATCGGGTAGCCCCACCATTCTAGTTTTTCCATACCAAACGAGATGGCAATATTTCGATGGGGACCCCCTAACAGGGCATCGAATGCAAGAGGGTATGAAAAAGTCACAATTTTTGACCAATATCTCGCTTTATCTCGGAAATGATGCAACATAGAGCCATAGTTACTATGGGAAGCGAATAGGAAACCGCACTCAAGCTTTCGAATGATCTTGAGTGACCTCAAACCCAGATTTTAAGGTCACGATATTATTCAACGTCAAATAACTCAAAAATGGTACAACATAGCAGTATACTTACGATGGCCGACCAATAGAAAGTCATATATGATATATCGAACAGCGCCTTTTTTTAATGACCTTGAATAACCCCTACCCACCCGTTTCAAGGTCACGCCATTCTTTGACGCTGAATATCTCAGAAACGGTACGAGATACATTGTGTCAATGGAATACTAATGCCGTATTACACATACTTACACATGCCGTACTCTAAGTGTCATTTCGAAAGACCTTAAGTAACTTAGCAAAATATTCGATGGCACAAAGCGTCGTGCGTTCTCTGCAACAGCTGAGCTTCTTGCCCCTTGAAATCTGGCCTAATATTTGTTGACCGTTGAAAATAGGCCAGTCAGACATATACCAAGTGTAGTAGTTGTAGTGATAGTACTAGTAGTCTAGTAGTAGTAGTAGAAGATTTGTGTAGTTAGTGTGCTGCTTTGTTATTACGGTGTATGGCAAAAGAGACAAGTAGGCAGCTGGTGCAGTTTGCATTATATGTGTATGTTGCGTCAGAACTGGAGTGGCAGAAATTGAAATCGGAGAATGATGATTCCATCAATACCACACTGGACAATGAGATATCAGCTACCACGCCCGGAGGAAGTGCTGTGATGTCGGATCGTAAACACATGTGCTACATCTGCGGTCGCCGGTTTCGTACGGCTGCCATGTTGGTAGTTCACATGCGCATTCATACAGGGGAACGACCATACGCATGCCAAGTGCCGGGATGTGACAAGCGTTTTGCACAGGCCAGTGGGCTGCAGTACCACACGCGCACACATTCCGATGCAACGCCGTACATCTGCTCCGACTGTGGTCGCCAGTTCCGTCACCCAGGACTTCTGTCAGCGCACCTTGCAGTGCACACCGGCATTCGGAGGTTCGGTTGTAACGAGTGCGGCGCTGCGTTCATAATGCTCGGCCATCTACGGCGACATCAGCGCGTGCACAGTGCTGAACAGCCGTTTGCATGCTCAAAGTGCCCGATAAGATTCAAGTTCAGCTGGGGCCTGCGCCGGCACGAGCGTGCGATGCACCTCGGAGAGAAGCCGTTTGTGTGTTCTGTCTGTGACAAAGCATTTGCCGAGATTGGGAACCTACGCACTCACGTGCGCACACACACGGGGGAGCGTCCGTTTGCCTGCTGCGTCTGTGACCAGCGCTTTACACAGTCCAGCTCTCTCAAGACACACATGCGTCTGCACCGCCTCGGAAGTAGTGCATCTACGGAGTCGTCGTCAGAGCCGGTGTCTTACCTGCACACGGCACCAGTAGCATCACCATCGCCTGTACTGATACAACCGGTCGTGTCTAACTTGCTGCGCTCAGAGTCCTCAGTTTCTCTGAACGAGAGTCATTCAGCTAAGGCGACAGTACTAGCTGACTAACTGGCATTATTTCAAGTAGATTATTGGGTTCATTCCTTTGATGTTTTGCCACTGTTTGTTCTGCACATGCACCACTAGACGTACATCTTTTGTGTAAAGCAAATTTTAAGGAAGTTGGCAGTTTTGAACGTTCATTTTAGTTATAAGTTCCATTGAAGTTGTGTTTTTCTGTTGAATTAAGACAGTGTTGTTTACGTTTTCTGTATATATACACATGCGAGTTCGATCTTTGGGGACTTTCGAACAACTTAGTGGTCTGTGGTTACACATTTGGAGATATGTCAGTTCGTTTTAGCAAATTGTATATGTCAGTTTGAGAATTATTTTGACTGTATTTGTCAGTGTTGTGCTGCATTCCTACACGTGTGTGTGTGCTGTGGACGATCGTTTGCAACTTCTTTATGCCACGTGTATTGTTCGACGATTATTGCGTGTTTGGTCATCTTCTTCTTGATGAGATGCCTGCATAAGAGACTCGTAAATTGAAGACTGTTAATATTACAAAAATTGACAGAAATGATAAACTGTGTCGAGTGTTCTATATTATTTTTCCACCGACGAATTGTTGCATTCCACATTTTGTAGGTTGGTTCTCATTTATTATGTTAGGAAACATGGGTGTGAGAAAAACATCTTGCAAGTAGGATGATGCAAATATGATAACAGCATTGTATGAGCTGCAAGTTGTCAGACTGCGGCAGGAAATTAACAGCAAAATAGTAGAACATTTTTAACTTTTGCGAGCGGATAATTGTACTTGTGACGACAGCTGTTAATTAGTGTGGACTGACTGTACTGGAGTGACAACGGCATCACGTTGAGCTTATGTTTATAGGTTTTTGGCTGTATTGGTGATGCTCACGTGTTTCATAATGCAGCAGGCTTATATGCACAGTTTGTGGCTGCCACTGTTGTGAACCTGCATGCATGGTATTTCTCATTCATGCCAGTGTGCTGAGTGGACATAGTTTTACTCTGGTTCCCAACCTCTTTTCTGTTGTTGCACACTGTTTAGCTTCAGATAATCGTGTCTCTTCAGAGTAAAGAGATTGTTTGATTGGTGATTACGAATGATTATAACCTGCTATGGAATTCCTAGGTTATTTGATGGCTATAATCTTTCAGACATTACTTGTTTGTTGGGACTGAAGCAGAAGAAAGTTATCCGTATTTCATTCGACAAGTTTTTTCCCGGAGCAGATATTATATTATATCGTTTCAACAATATAATATGGACACTGTGTGTCTATATTATATCCTTTCTGAGATACTCAGCAGGACAGGGGTGGAAATACTAGTGTCAGGAATTAAGCAGAGACTACGTGCCTAATAAGAGTAGATAAGTGCATTTTTAAGCGTATTTAAGTCGTAAGTGCAAAGCGGATGTGCATTATTGAATATCTTGTGTCTCTTGTATGTTCTCAAACTATCTCTGTTTTGCATAGCTGCTCCGGCATGAGGAGTCATGCCTAAAGTTTGGTGTTGGTGGATTGATTTCTGCGGTAAAACAGCAGGAATGCACTCGATTTTTATGTGTAGTAAGGGTGTTCTGCAGGTTTTTTGTGACTGTGAACTGGTTTGGCGTGCTGCAGTTATAACCATGCTGTGTACATGAATTTTTTTGTGATTAGTTACTTTCTAAGCCTAGATTGCCAAACATGTTGCCGTGCTAGTTTGTCTGTGAGACTGACTGTGTTGTGTTTGTGGTGGTTAACTTTTTCTACAGCTATTTGTAAATTGTTTGCGTTGAACAGTATGTGTATATACGATGCAGTTAAATAGTAGAACATTGTATAAACTGAAGAAATTATGTGTGATTTAAAATTAAATACATTTTAGCATTAATTTAAGTGCTTGAAATGAAATAATTAGCGATAAAAGGCATTTCATTATTTTATTTGTAATTATTTAATCAACTAGAAATTTGTATATTCATAACAACCCCAATAATTCTGCTTTGCCCAACGGGAGCAGTCGGGTAACAATTTTTAGTTGGGGGTGATGGGTCGGGTACACTGTTGTGCAAGATAGATTCAATGAGGAACTTAGCTGTCGTGCTCAGCGTCACACAGCAGTCCTTCGTTTCAAATGTGAGTCAGTAGAAATAATAGCTGTGTATGACGTCTGACCGTTGTAATTGACTTCGTTCATTATAGATGCTATATTTTTGAGATGCTGACAATGTAGCAGTTTACAGTACTTGAAATTACCTTCAAAGGTCACTCGAGGTCATCGGCAATGGCACAGTTCACTAGGCCACGTATCACTTTCTACACTATGTTCCAAAAAAGCATGGCCATGTTTTCGACGATAAGCTGAACCAAAACTGTCCATTTACAAAGATTTTTGACACATTTATTACCAAGACTATAGGCCATTGACATTTGACAGGTATTTTTAGTTCCCCACCTCACCTATTTAGTACAGCTACTTTACCTTGGGAAACTGTCGAGACCTAAATATCATGAATTTAGCCTTAAATTTCTGATTTTTCCAGTGCTACAATACTAGGATATTAACTGCAAAACTGTCACTGTATAATTTTCCTTACTTATTATTCAACTTACAGTTTATAATAGAACAATAACAAGATTTATTGCAGACAACAAGGTCGTTTATCAGCGAGTAAGATGAGAAATGCGATTGGCTTCAGATAACAGTGGAACATGATGTTGTTTGAAGCATTTTAGCTGGAGATCGCGGTGAATTAACCTGTGCACATTTGAACAACAGAGAATGACAGTTTCGTGCAAAATCTCACAAGCTGATCAGTGCCTTTTGGCTTGTCCTCCTGTCTGAACACGAGGTCCTAGACTGCTATATAGCGAAAGCGGTCTGCCGCTGCCTAGTTGCCGGACAGTTATACCCGTCTTGGGGATTGTCTTCAGCAGACTGTCGATGCTTCCCAGTTTCCAACCCTAGTCAGGAAATTCAGCCAATAGCCTTCGTGCACCATACCGCTTTGACAGATAGAGATTTTTAATCAGAATCGCATCTGCCTGTGAAATTTTCATTTGTTTAATTTTTACTGATATTTAGGTCTCGACAGTTTTCCCAGGTAAACTAGGTGCACGAAATAGGTGAGGTGGGAAAATAAGAACGCTTGTCGATGGCCTACAGTGTCGGTAATAATTATATATGCAAAAAATTGTCGTAAATGGACAATTCTTACTCAACTTATCGTCGAGGATGTAGTGACATTTTTTTGGAACACAGTGTAGAGTGGTCAATGGTAACTGTGTGTCCATATTATATCATTTCTGAGATACTCAACGGGACAAGGATGGAAATACTAGTGTCAGGAATTAAGCAGAGAGTTAGGGTCATACAGAATGTATGTGGCAATGGATGGAGGTGGGCATACTGAGATGTTCTCATGTTCTTCTTTTACATTCTGTTGATAAGAAATAGACTTTCAAGTTATTTATTTATTATTTATAATGAAGTTGTGCACGTGGCACAATAAAAGCAACTAGTAAAAGCAAATAATGTAAGTAGTTGAGTAGTAGCTAAATAGTTTACAATACAGCTTACTTCACTTCTAGACAACGCATTCAAACTTTGATGATGGCCAACAGTATCTCTGAAAAATAATGATACCCGCATAAATGGAGCGACACAAAAACGTTTCTCATCTCTAACCAAAAAAATAGTATGTACAACCATCAAAGAATGCTGTTTTGCAAAACTTAAAACACTATATTCACTACAGAAAATTTCTACGTAGCATCGAATTATGCCGTGTGAACATAACTCCACGTCTGCTAACAGACTATAGGAGACTAGAACTGTGGAACAAACACTTAAGAGATAAACATCAAAGAACGATACAGTAACTCATCACGGAGCAAGTGGAGCAAATCATTATGAGTGGCATTCGGTAGGTTCCGTACATGTCTGAGACCTGTTTGTCAAAGCGATGCAGAAACTGTTGATGTGTCTTATTTAAATGCCAGACACTTACAGACACTGATCTGTGTCCTTGTGGCGAGACCCAGACGATGTCTCACATTGTTGAATCCTGCCCCCTGACAAAACTGAATGACGGCTTATCTCGGCTACACTCTGCGGATGAGGACGCTGTTTCGTGGCTGACCAATTATGGTTAATGACACGCATACGAGAAGATTTAAATGCCATAATTCAAACAAAAAATACCACTACAATATGATTTAAACAGGTTGTGCCTTACATCAGCAGCAGTGGAAAGTAGCAGAACACATTGTTCACCTGACCAATGAAAGGACAACTTAAGTAAATATTTTTGTAGTTGACTGTCATGATTTACATTTGCTGTTAAGTCCCCTCAGTGTTTCAGAAAGAAATCCATATGTGCTTAAACACCTATGTATTAAGCTGAATGGTAGTATTTATTTCATACTGTGTCAGAACTTTGATTTTGTGCTTGTGGTAATGGTATTCGAGTCGTGTCGTATGCGAGTACGCCGAGTAGTAATTACGTTCACTTATTACTTGGCGAGTTAAGTAACTGTTCAGTGGCAGAACTTTGTGTGGTTAGATTTTGAATAACGATACGTGAAGCATGTGATGCCCTTTGTGCTAGTTTGTTCTGTCATCATTGTGTAGTCATGTGAGTGTGATACAAAACATTATTCAGTCTCATTTACTGACTGCACCTGTTTTTTATCATTTGGTTGTAGTGAATTAAAGCGTAAATGCATTTCATGTGTTCTGCTTTATTGCTGAAAGTTGCAAAGCGCAACGTGTGGTGTACAGGTTGTTGTTTTGTGGCACCGTTTTTTTGTGTTTATTGTTTGAAAGACTAGCGTCAATCAGTGGTTGACGGTGTTCATTGGTCGTTGTGTGTTTTGCTAGAAGTCGGCGAGAATCGGATGAGCAGTCATGAGTGCCCTCATTGCTCAAAGAGTTTCGCTAACCACGCCCATCTTCACCAGCATGTGGAATCCTCTTGTGTTTGGCCAGATGAACAGGGATTGGATACAATAAATAAGTACATTTGCCCACAGTGCACAAAGTCGTTAGACAGTGCTACTCAGTTATTCAGACATCTGCAGTGTCACAAGCATGTGAAAAGCTCGACCACGAATGCCGCTGTTCACAGATCCAAAAACGTGAAAAACTCTCATACTGTTAATGCTGATAGAAACCAGCCGTTGCGAATCCATGAACTGAATAAGCTGTCTTTGTGCGAGGAAGGTCAGCGTGTGAAACGTTTTCAGTGTGATAAATGTCCACGTTCATATGATGAAAAGATCCAACTTCAAAACCACATCTCTTATCATAAACGTCACCGCGAGATGTTTTATTGTAGTCGTTGTTCGCAGTTCTTTTATAGCTCGAAGAGTTGGAAAAGACATAACCATATTCATCAGTGCTTTGACACTGATAAGAGACAGGGTGCAGACAAGGTAGGAAGTATTTATAGCTGTTCACGATGTGACCGCACATTTGACTGCCGGTTTATGTTTGCACGCCATGAGCAAAACCATGTACAAGCTGACAAACGAAAGAGCAGAGTTTTCCACTGCTCACGTTGTGCACGTACTTTTGCTAGCAGTGCACTGCTTCGTGGGCATGAAATGTCCCACAGTGAAAATGGTGGTACTAAAAATGATCATATTTGTCAACTGTGCAACAAGCATTTTCTGCATAAGTCTGTTCTGTGTAGGCACATGGAGAGAGTACATTGCCGCGAGGAACTAAACAAAATTGGACCTGTCCACGATTGTTCTAAATGTAGCGAGATATTTGTGGAAGCGGAGCGACTCAGAGTTCATGAAAAACTGGTGCATCCTGAAATGCACGGTCATTCAGACAGGAAGGATTCATCCACAGTGCTGTCATGTAAAACTGCTAATGCATACGAGTGCAGCCAGTGCGGTAAGAGCTTTAAGTCACACTTCGCACTAGGTCTGCACTGGAACACACATTCGGGCGATCGACCGTATCAGTGTCGAGCGGGTTGCAGTCGTCGGTTTGCCCAGCACAGCACACGTGCATACCACGAACGGACCCATTCTGACGCGACGCCACACATCTGCTCACAATGTGGCCTTGCCTTTAAGCACTCGACGATGTTGCGACTTCACAGCCGGCTGCACACAGGGATTCGTCCTCACAAGTGCCCGTCGTGCCCGAGGGAGTTCCACCGGTCTAGTCAGCTGATTGAACATGTCCGCTACCACACCGGTGAACGCCCGTACGCTTGCGCAACGTGCTCAAAACAGTTCACGTCGCGATCGCAACTCGTACGACACGAGAATTCCGTGCACCGCCAGCTGAAGCCATGGCACTGCAGCGTCTGTGACAAGGCTTTCACACAGCCTGGAAATCTTCGCATACACATGCGAGTTCATACTCGCGAGAAGCCGTTTGTCTGCTCTTTCTGCCATTTACAGTTTTCCTACTCGGGTACACTGAAGAGTCACATGCGTATACATGAGCAAAGGGAGATGAAGTGAACGTACGGAAATAGTTGAATAGAAGAATATAGTTGTTACCTTATTGGGTTGGCGTGGTTTTGTTGTGTTTACTGATTGACTACAGTTAACTTTGTGTTCAAATACGTTGTATGTTGTTTCCAAGCAAACTTCTGTACAAAGCATTTTCTTGTTCTCTGCGAGGAAGACTAAGATAGATAAGCGGCACATCTTGCAATCACGAGATATAGTTTTTATACTAGTTACACTCAAACCAAACTGTTTATAATGCACTGAGGTTGTTGTACAAGTCGCTGTTTCATTAGTCAGTGCCAGTGGAAGTGTGTGGTTGAGTTAGTGTCTTGCCGATGCTGTCAGTCCGTATTGTTAGGGTTATTAAGGTGTATTCATTTATGCTGATCTATTTGTGTATCAAATGTACGTGTCTGTAGTAGTGCTGACTAGTTGTAATTGTGAAAGGCGCTTGATGGGCATTTCCTGTGTTTTGGTGACTGTTGTGATGGTTGCATTTGTTATTACAGTCTTCATATTAATACTTTGGAACTTCTTTACTGAGCTGTTTTAGAACATCGGCTCGTTTTGTAATTTCTATCACTGCGTGTTCTGCAGTTTCCATCATTGTCTGTCTTTCTTTCCAAGTTCTCTTAACAGTAATTAAAGTGACAAATCAGTAAATTGTTGATTAAGATTAAAATTAATTGATGAAGTGGTGTAGGCAGCATTGGTACTGTGTGTCACTGTAATACGTTTTGATGTCAGTGACTTTATAAAACTATCTTTTTTGTTGATGACGGAACTGAATGTCGTGCATTTTTGTGCTGCTTTTCGTATTTTATGTTGTAAGTGTTGCCATTTTAGTGGGATTTAGTTTGAAAATGTTTGTGGTGTGCTGAGTCGCACTGAGACATGATGTGATTGACGTGTGTCTGTTTGGTCGACGATGAGCACACGTGTATGTTGTTGTTTGATCAGAAGCACAGACTGATGATCGCTGCAATGGTATCGTCCCAGACCTCCAGCGAGGAGAATCACAGGAACTTGACAATAATGCCGATCTGGCATCAGATGACTCAAACGCGACATCGACAGTCATGATGTTAATGCAGCTGACCAACAGCGAGCTGGCTTCCGGTGAAAACTCTGACAGTCGTCTAGTGTGTATAGTCTGTGGAGAAGAATTCAATGAGCCCGGTGAGCTCTTGAAGCATCAGAATACACGGCGTCATGGTCGGAAGAGTGCGATGTGTTCGGTTTGTGGAAAACGGTTTAAGAAGAGTGCAAATTTGAAACGGCATGAAGCTGTCCATGCAGAGGGCAGACTGAAGCCTCACCGGCTTGCCAGCAGGAAAAATCATGCAGTTAACAACAACTCGGGTGTGAAGCAAACACACATCTGTAAAGTCTGCCATGAGTCTTTCAACAGTTTATACAGTTGGCAGAAGCATAAACAGTTGCATGCCATAGAGCTGCGTATGCTGAATTCTACTTTAAGAATTGAGCACGTTTACGTCCTCTCGGATGACGGTAAGAGCAAGGAATGCCGGCGTATCTACAAATGTTTGCGCTGCGATCGTCGGTTTGTGAAGTTTGCCAGCTTTCACCGACACAGGACCGCTGGATGCATGTTTGAATGCCGCGTTTGTTCAAGGTTATTTAAGATGAAGAGCAGCCTGCGACGGCATGAGTTGACGCACTTGCCTCATCGCCAACACTCTCCAAAGCCGCGTAGTCACGTCTGTAGTCAGTGTGGACATGCATTCGCGACAAAGACGAACCTTAATTCTCATATGCTGACGCACACGGGAGAACGCCCGTTTGCTTGTAGAGTGCCAGGCTGCAGCCAGCGCTTTGCTCAACATAGCACTCGTGCATTTCATGAACGCACGCACTCGGATGACAGACCTCACATCTGCACCGTGTGTGGTCGTGGCTTCAAGCACCTGATCACGCTGCAGCTGCATGTGCACGTCCACAGCGCTGATAACAAACTTTTTCAGTGTCGTAGCTGTGAGAAGTCGTTCAGCAGGCTGTCTGGTCTCCAGAGCCATATCCGTGTCCACACCGGAGAGAAACCGTTTGTGTGCTCTCACTGCTCAGTGCGTTTTCGCAGCAGGTCGGCTGTCACGAGACACATAAGAGCTGTACACGCGAAAGAGAAGCCGTGGCACTGTAGCATTTGTGACAAACAGTTCACACAACCGTGTAATCTGCAGACACACATGAGAGTTCACACGGGTGAAAAGCCATTCAGCTGTTCCATCTGTGGATCTCGTTTTGCACACTCCAGTTCTCTGAAGAGCCACATGAACTCGCATGCTGTTAAATGTTGAGTTTTTGCCGTACCTGCCCGTTCTGTGCATGCTACATACCGTCGCGTTATTTATGCCGTTGTGTTTCTTGTTCTTTATAACGTTCACAGCAGTGGAAGTTAAACATTTTTACAAGTAGTGGGCAGAAAAAGAGATTTTACTTTTGACTGGTTTTGGTGATACCAAGTATATGAAATAAATAGAAATATCATTTAACAGATAAACGTTTTCTCATTTAGTTTTTTTGTCTTTTGCCCTGTATAAGTATCACCATCTTTTAGAAACTAAGAAGCAACAAAAATGTGAGTCAATATGTTGTGTGCCACGTTCACAAAATACACTTGTGAAGTGCAGTTAAAGAAAATGCTTATTCAAAAGAAGCATTTTTTAACTAAAAGCATTAGTTTCAGTTTTTGTCATATTGGTCTGGTTTTATTGATTGATTCCAAAGTGGCTCAAGTCGTATTGACTCTTACAGTAAATACAAACACTGACGTAAATGTACTTATTTGTCTCTTAACAATTGAACACATCTTAACTTGAATGCACTGTATACAAACAAGTTAGAGAAAAATATTAACGTTCTCAGCTCTCCCACATTTTAATCAATGCTCCTAAACAATATATCTTTAACTTCTTAAATGAAATACTAAGATCTTTAACGAACTTTAATTTCTGCAGGGCACAATATGGCCTTTTTGTGCTGAAAGTGCCGTTAAACTCCAACCAACCAACGAAATGGAGTTATTGTAATTTGACTGGGTTATGTGTGAATGTCATTTCGAAAGTTGCTGTGATGAGTTAGTTTGTTTTTATCTCTGTGTATTGTATTCTTTGTCCATTGTATTGATTGCATGTTACGTTATGTTGCCTTTTGGTAATATTATGTTTATTTTCACGACAGTGCACAAGGAATTGTTTTGTAAGTTGCGGTGTGACAGTTCAGTCTTACACAAATTACTGCAGTAAGTGCATGTTTGTGTGTGTGTGTGTGTGTGGTCCCATTGTTTCTCGGAAGTCAGCGCGTGAATTGTTTTGTGTGACCAGAATGGCTGTGTTCCTCAATGGAAAAGAAGATTGTCCGCAGCAGTTCGATGAAACTGTTTGACAGAGACGTCTCGTTGAACACTGGTGGATGGCATAAATTGATGAGTGATGTTGATGAGTTCGGATGCACGGAGTGCTATGGCATGTCTACAGATGCTGATCTGTCATCGGAGACTGTAAGAAATCGTCAACAAGGTACTCGTTGGCGTTTCTCAGCCGACAGAAAAGCTGTTAAATTTGTTGCAGAGGAGGAGCAGGAAGTTCTGATACCTGACTGGTACCGACATCAAACTGATCAAAGTATTACTGGAAAGGATTCATCTTCATTCTGTGAGATGAACTCTATAGAGTTGATTGGCAACGTGAAGCATGAATATGATGATATCACCTGTGAAAATGCAGATTTTTGCCCGCCACCACGTGTGTTGTCAGTACCTGAAAACAGTAGTGGCTGGCAATGCTCGAAATGTGCTCGGCGATTTACAAGACTAGACAGTTTCATCAGACATCGGGAGCTGAACTGCTCAGTTCATTGTTCGACGTGTAGAAAGCCATTCGAGGATTTGTCAGCCCTGAAGAAGCATCGAGTAATGCACCACGTCTCATCGACTGAGAAAAATAACTGTGTGAAGTTGACGCCGGCAAAACTGAAGAAACCAGCGGCGCAGTGCATATGCAGTCACTGTGGACGTCTGTTCAGCAAGACGTCGGCGCTGAACTTGCATGTGATGACGCACACCGGAGAACGTCCTCTCGTCTGTCGCGTCGCAGGTTGCAGCAAGCGTTTCACGCAACACAGCACGCGATCGTTTCACGAGCGCACGCACTCGGACGAAATGCCGCACATCTGCGCTGTGTGTGGTCGTCGTTTCAAGCACGCTGTCGGCGTTCGGCTACACATGAGTGTCCACACCGGCTGCAAACCGCACCTCTGTGCCAGCTGCCCCATGACGTTCCGTCGCGCCTGCGATCTACAAAGGCATTCGCGTACTCACACGGGAGAAAGGCCGTTTGCGTGCTCAAACTGCCAGAAATGTTTCAAGACGAAGAAGACGCTGGACCGCCACATCCTGTCACTACACACCGACAAGCTTCCGTGGCGATGTAGTGTCTGCAACAAGGGATTCAAAACGTCAGGTAACCTCCGCGTGCACATGAGGGTTCACACGGGCGATAAGCCGTACGTCTGTACATCGTGTGGCGTTCGATTCTCGTACAAGAGCTCTTTGAAGTCGCACATACGAATACATTGCGCGAGTTGATCAGGCCATTGAAGACGTGTTGTGAAGTGCTTAGGCCTAATGATGCAGTTTGTCGGTTCGCCTGCATGTCATCGTCTCTGATATGACTGTGTGTCGTGTGGGACGTTAAACCCTACAATACCAATACCAGCATGTCATACCACCGCCCTTATACACAGCCAGTTATTGCATGTATTCAGTATTCCATTATAGGAATATAGTAGGCCTGTTGTTCGCTATGTGATTGGAGTCAGTGAAGGTGTGTTTTTGATTTTATGCCTCCGCATGCTATGCATAGCAGTGGTATTTCGTTTTCACCTTGTCTACCCCATGCCAACATCGCTTGCACGATGGCTGTAGCCAAGACGCTCTTCGTGCGGGCGAGTACTAGTTGGCACAGGAATGGACTCGCCCGCAGGCAAAATGGAATATTCTGCAGGGCGGGCAAGTCCATTGTACATATGCTGCTGTTGCGGGGGCATCAGATAACCGCGGGAGGTCTTCAGCTATCTAGGTTATATTGTCGTGTTGACCATGTTGCGTCAAGTAGCTCGCTGCTTGTAGACGTATTAGTTAAATTCATCAAACACGACAGAAAGTATTACCTAAAACTTGGTAGAGGTCGAAACGTCCAGTTTTAATAGTTTTGGTTGTGCTTGATGAATGTAACTAATAGTTAACTTCCAACCGGATGAATATATTCAACGATACCTGTAGATGTGTTTACAAACGAGGAGGTCGGTAAGTTGAATCTTTGCAGCCCAAATGCGTGATAATACTGAATGTTGCTCGCTGTGCACAGCAACTGAAGTCCATTGAACTGCACTGACTGCAAATCAGCTGTTTGAACTAACAGCAAAGTAGCCTTTCAAACACACACAGGTGTTAGTTAAGTTAAGTTGTTGTATATGTGTTGCGTTTGCCTGTCTGCGTTTTGGTTTGCTGGAAGAACATGGAAGCATTAATTCACTAGTTGAAAGTGACTGTCAGCAAATTTTATAGATAATTTGCATGTTGTGGTTTATATACTACCGTAACAGTTTACACAGTATACACTGTGGTCTATGAAAAGGTGTTGGTAAACTTCTGTCAATAACTTTGCAGTTATGAAGAAAGTTTCAATGCTGTTGTAAAAAGCCGTTGTGAAGCGAGACATTTTGGTACTGTGAGGTGCAGAATTTATTTCTGGTTAATGTGGTGAAAAGATTGTCGATGAAGAACGTGTAGATAATAATGTACAAAAGTTATTGCAGAACATTATTAAAGCCACCTTTTATGGACTAACTATATATACACACTGTGTCTCGGAAAAAACGCGCCAACTTTGGCAAGCTGTAGTTTCGACAAGCACAGATTAATTTTGATAATTTTGGGTAAACGGAATCAGCACACTTTCAGAAATTATATGCATATTCAACTTTCCTTGTTCCTTCACTTTTACTTACTTCATTTGCTTATAAATTCTATTGCTGCGATGGAAATGACGCGAAACAACGTGTTTTCCTCGGTAGACTGTTGGTGGTTCTGAAAATAGCCGTTTTTATTTTAGCAGATGTTCAAACTGATGTCCTTTCGCCTTCACGCATGCACGTATACCCGTAACCGCTTTTTCCATTGACCCACAGCTTCGTCAATGACATTTTATGATCTGCTTGCCCGTGTTCAATGAGACACTGCTTCAACTCGCTGGTGTCGCGTCATTTCCGTCGCAGCTATTTAAAAGCAAATGAAATAAGTAAAAGTGTTCAGTATTGTTTTCACATTATTTTCACGCCAAATAAAATATGATGATGATAAGGAAAGTCAACTTTCATATCATTTTTGAAAGTATACTGACGCTGTTTGCCAAAAATTATCAAAATTAGTCCACGCTTGTTGAAATTACAGCTTGCCAAAGTTGGCGCGTTTTTTTGAGACACACTGTATATATTACGTTTGGAATGGATTGTTACTTTTTAACTTGTGTAAGTGATTGAGCACTGGTGTGTGTGGTTTATCCTGTGGTATAGTATAGATATGCGATTACAAGTAAATTTGCCACGAGTCATTGCATCTACGATTCTTGTAATGTTTTTATTTGTATATAGCAGTGCGCTAATGTCTCTGGCTGCTGTACGCTGTGTGACAGTTTTGTATTCGTTTTTGTTTATTGTTGGCAAATGTAGCCGTAATTAATTGACGATCTGAAGCGTTTGCTGCGGTTATTTGTTTTTGATTATAACCGTGTTATAGTTAATGTGTTGTTTAAATACAATGAATAATTTTGTGACCTTGGTTGGGTTTTACATTAATTAGGCCTAATGCTCTTCCAGACAGCTGTCATTAGCTTATAGTTCATTAAGTGTTTAATCTGTTTAGCAAATTAGCTTGCTTCCTTTTACTCAGTGAATGCGTGACACGACCGTGGAAACTGCTGCCACCATCTCATCACGTGTATTCACATCGTTAGAATTTTTATAGTAAAACACAGTCACAGTACACAAATGTTCCGTTAGTTCATGGCAAGGACTATTTGCCAATAGAGCAATATTTGTAGTTGTAGTTGAAGCACGTAGGCCTATTTCATGTAAGCTTAAGCCTAAGAGATCAAGACTTCCTGGTATAAAAAAAACTGAAATAGAATTCTTAGCTGAATATGTGGTTTACGCAATAGAAGAGCATAAACTAAATGAAAGTTAGCTGCTGTTGTGAGTAAAAAATATACGCTATTGAGACGGTTATGTGCATTCTGGCTTAACTGAATAGGCCTAATTCGAATAATGAATGCATGGAGATAACATCAAAACAATCAGAATATAGACAAGAGAAACGTTGGGAGAAATACACTGTCTCAAAAGAACCGGACCTCTACGATTAACATAACAATTCAACCAATTCACATTTACTATTTCTTTTTGGTAGACGGGCCTTATTCTTATGTCTGTCCATGGATCTGTCCGTCCGTCCGTCCATTCTTTCGTCTGTTACTAACTTGTGAACGCTATACTTTGAAAACTAATTAACTGGTTTCAATGCGATTGGCATAATATGGTACCCGGGGCTAGGACATGAACGGTCGACATCGGGGGTCAGGAGGTCAAAGGTCAAGGTCACAGGAGGTCGAAGTTAGATGTGGAGGCCTGGCAGAGACATCATTGTCGACCCTTTGAGTTTAGCAGATTTATGAGCGATGGGGCGGGTGTTACCGTGTTACACAGCGTTAACTGCCTCACCCCCATCACTCCCCCGGATGGTGGGTATGTGTCTTGCTAACGCACTTGTTTCAATGTTTGCTGCTTTGTGAACAGAAAATGTAAATCTTTTAAACAAAAACAGTGTTTGTGTCGGAACAGTGTGATGCGGTGTCAGAAGTTGCAACAAGAGTTCGAAGTGCTGTCTTTCGGCCTTTACACAGGCCCACAAAAATGCCACAATCGTTTTGCCACTCGTTTATTGTCCTATCGATAATAGGCATTCGTTGTTCGAGGTACGCTCAGACCTCGTGGTTTCAGGTGTGTCACGTCCCTACTGTTGTTATGGTTGGTTCCAAGCCGATTTAAAAACTTTTACCGTCGTCAGTTGAGAATTGAATAATTATGAGGTCACTGTCGACCAAAAAAACAATTAGGTGTTGTGAATTAGTGAAATTATGTCATATTAAATTATTAGTTGCAGGGGTCCGGTTTTTTGAGACATAGTAGAGACGAAAAAGGCAGTCGTTATTGTAAACTCAGAAGCAAGACGACAATAATACTAACGAATCTCGCAAAGAAGCGACTCGGCGGCCATCATGAGCTACGAGTAACAGTACTACGAGTAACATGAGCTACGAGCTAAACAGTAAGTTAACACACGACAAAATTGTCGTGACCATACGTGACAATATAGGCGATACGGTCCTGCAGTTTACAGAAGCAATATCGGCGATCGCCCGTCAGTTGGTAGTTTTCTGTGCACCATTTGATAAATCAGTAACACAAAAAGTACCAGCATGGCATTTGTTAGGACAGAGTAACAGGCCGAGTTGTGCAGTGTCTGTGTCTAGGCGTATTAGACGATGTCTGGTGTATTTGTGTGTCAGCTTTCAACGATTACAGCTCGGTTAACCTATCGTCGAGTGGACGTGTTGACGCGTGGCGTCGCTGCCGCAGTTACTCCAACAAGTTCGCCGACAGATCACAGCGAAGTCATCGGGAGTTGGTAGAGCGGAACGGGACAGACGCTGCGCCGAGGGCGTGCAGTGTTTGCGGCAAGCGGTTTAAGTACGCCAGTCTGCTGATGCGACACGAGCGATCGCACTGGCGCGAACGTCGCGAGTCTAGCTACGCTCGTCGTACGACGTCGCGGAATCACGTCTGTGCCGTATGCGGCGCTCAGTTCGCTTTGCCGTCTCTCCTGGCAATGCACGAGCGTCGGTTGCACGCTCCGGCTGACCGCGCTGCCGCTGCCGCCGCGGCTGCGAGCGCCGCAGCACCGCTGGGCGACCAGCGGTCGTGCATGTGCAGCGACTGTGGACGGCAGTTCCGGTCGTCGTCGACGCTGGCAGCGCACGTGCGGACCCACACGGGAGAACGGCCGTACGTCTGCCGCATCGACGGCTGCAAGCAGCGCTTCGCTCAGCACAGCACGCGTGCCTACCACGAACGTACGCACTCGGACGCGGCGCCGCACGTCTGCACCGACTGCGGACGACGCTTCAAGCACGCGCCGCTGTTGGCGATCCACGCGCGCGTTCACACCGGAGCCCGTCCGTACAGCTGCCCCGACTGTCCGCGGGCGTTCAGCACGCTCGGTCGACTGAAGGTGCACGCGCGGTCGCACAGCGGCGAGCGACCGTTCGTGTGTGGCAAGTGCACGATGAGTTTCAACAGCACGTCCGGCTTGAGACGGCACGAGCGCGCCGTTCACCTCGGCCACAAGCCCTGGCGATGTACGCTCTGCGACCGCGCCTTCACCGTCCCCGGAAACCTGCGCACGCACATGCGCACTCACACCGGCGAGAAGCCGTTTGTTTGCTCGGTGTGTGGTCTTCGCTTTTCGCACTCGGGCACGCTCAAGGGCCACCTGCAGACTCACCGTCGAGCCGTCAGTCAAGCGCCTGCTCGTCCTTTGCCGTCAGCGAGGACTGATATTGTCACTAGCACATCTTACAGCGTTGCCGAGATATGCGTAAACCCGCAGTAATTGTGCTGTGTTTTGCCGCGCGACCTGTGCCGTCGTGCGCTGTCTGCATGTCTGTCTGTTACGTTCGTGTATTGTGTCGAGACGAATAAACATATTCTCGAACTTTTTTCACCTTGTGTTAGACTGATCTTTCTAAGTTTCTACTTTTTTCCGTATTAAACGTTATGGCAATATTCCGACGGGACCCCCCCCCCCCC
>Ga0209339_1000221_pt1 | contig 21552 bp, 24 predicted proteins | sample OlaalgELextract3_FD_187376 | JGI IMG/M metagenome (GOLD analysis project Ga0209339, IMG submission 187376) | Olavius algarvensis symbiont microbial communities from Tuscany, Italy - Type A ELBA extract 3 (SPAdes) (version 2) | ecosystem: Host-associated > Annelida > Digestive system >... | reverse complement strand
CTGAAGCACAGCAGATTGCTGCTTTAACCAATTTTTCAAAGAACATTGACCAAATTTAAAATGTTGGACCTACAATTTTGTAATTTATTCTGATCAATTTTAAGTTTATGCGCAGGCTCTATATTTGAAGCTACGAGTCCCGTGACGTGTCCGGTTTCGTCTTTGAGAGGCACTTTTTGCGTATGCAACCATTGTACTCCTTCTGGGGTCGGTAGGGTTTCGATAATATCGAATCTAGGTTGTCCCCCACCCGCCATAATCATTTCGTCGTCTCGATAATATTTTTGGGCTAACGCTCTATCGGAAAACAGTTCAAAAACCGTTTTTCCGATCCACTCATATTTCGGCCTTCCGGTTGCCTTTGCCAGGGTTTCATTAATGTGGGTCACGCGGTGCTCCCGATCTTTCAAGAAAACATATGCGGGGATGCTATTAAGGATGGTTTCAAGAAAGTCTTTCTGGATCTCAATTTCATCTTTGGTTTTGCGGATTTCATCCTCAATCCGTTTCCGTTCGGTAATATCCGTGAGCACCGCCTGAACCTGCTCCCGGCCGGGCTCGCCTTCGAGTGATCGAACCTCCATCAGACAGATATGAACGGCGCCGTCCGGCTTTATGATCCGGATATCCTGCCGCTCGGTGATCCCCGTCTCCGCCGTCCTTTCCAACATCAGATGAACGGGCACCTGGTTTTCCGGGGGGCACCAGGGTTGCGAAACGCTCGTTCAAAAGTGCATTCTCAGGCCTGCCAAAAAGTTGTCGCGCGGCACGGTTGACGGCCGTAACACGGCCGGCAGCATCGACGATCAGATACCCGACAGGTGATAGTTCCCACAGATCCTGAAGGGCCCTGCGCGAACTTTCAGTCGCGGCCCGGCTTTTGCGAAGCTCCTCGTTTTGCATCTCCAGCTCAACCTGGTGGATGTGCAGCTCATGGATCAGCGTCGACATCTCGGCGGCCGACATATCGTCAAGATGCTTGCCGCCCGCGGCCAATGTTTCCTCGGCCCGCTGGCGCAGCGTTTGAGCGGCGGTGGTTTTGCCGCAGCCGGCATCGTTTTGGTCTGCCATAATCTACTCCTCCTGGGCCACCTGCTCCATAGCAAGCAGGATACGGTCTTTCGCAACCCCATGCTCATGGATTCGGCGCGCGTTTAGCCGTAGTTTTTTTTGTCCGACCCCGGGTAAGTCAAACTCGATCTCATGGTCTTGAAAACTCTGGCTGCTTGGCAATACCTCCTCCAGGACCTTCCGCAGTTCGGGAATGTCCAGCTGCCCGTCCCCCAGATCATACAAGGAAGAGCCTTCGACATCCTGTTCCGAACTTCGGAACAGCCTGTAGAAAAACGCATTGGCTGAAATAGTTTTCATGTTTTGGTCCAGGACGATGAGCGGTTCCCGCACCGTCTCGACAATCCCCTCTGCAAATCGCCAGGCATCCTCTGCGAACTGAAGCTGTTTCGTCATCGCCTTAAGCTCCTTGATGTCTACAAAGGTGAGCACAACGCCCAGGCGCTGATTTTCCAGGTACGGGTAAGGTAAAATCCGCATCAGATAAAAATTGCCCTCCGCCGTCTTAACCTGCATTTCTAAACGATGTTGGATTTCGCGGACCTTTTGGATGGCATGTTCAAGATCCACATCCAGTATTTTTGATGAGAGCTGCTGGAAGGGTCGTCCCACATCCGCCTCAAGCAATTCCGCAATCTTGGCGGCATTGGTGCTGAAGCGCCGCACACACAGATTGTCGTCCAGAAAAATTGTTGGGATATCCATGCTGTTCAGCATGTTGCGCATTTCATCATAGGCCTTTTCAACCTGCTGTACCTTCCCCTGAAGTTCCGAGTTGACCGTCTCAAGCTCTTCGTTCAAAGACTGAAGTTCCTCTTTGGAGGAATTCAGCTCCTCGTTGGCGCTCTGTAGCTCCTCGTTGGCCGACTGGTATTCCTCGTTGGCCGATCGCAGCTCTTCGTTTGAGCTTTCAAGCTCCTCCACCGTTGTGCGAAGTTTATTCCGGGTGGCTTTGAGCTCCTGCTCAAGCGCCTGATTCCGGGCCGTCAAATTATCTTTGCCGGTCGCTGTGACCGGTTGTTTGGGTTCCGGCCTCTTTTCTTCGGATAAATCTTCAAACACGACCATATAAAGCCCGCGGGTCTCTTCTTGCGGCATGGGGCTGATGGTCACGCGCACATCAAGGGTGTGGCCGTCCTGTTCGATCTGGATGTCCTTTTTCAGGCTATCCGACTGCGGCTGCATTTTCCGCATCGCGGCGATCAGGTGAATCTTGAGCCCCTCGCGGGCCATCTCAAAGGCGTTGTAAGAACGGACAGGGCCCTGGGCGTGCTCCAGGTATCTGTGCATGCGACCGTGGATGTAGCGGATATCCCCATTGGCGTCGATGATCATCCCAGGCGGCGTATGAACGTCCAGGAGCGTCTTTTCCGCAAGGGTGGTGATATCCATCTGCTTTTTTATGGGCACACCTTGCGGCCCATGCTTGGGCAACGGAAAGGAAAAGTCTATTGGCTGCAACTGAGAATGGGTGCCGGCTTTGCGCTGATAGATCCTCCATTTGTCGTTCAACGAAGAGAAGAGGGTCGTAAACTCACCAATGGTCTCCGAGGTCCCCAGAAACAAAATTCCCTTCGGGTTCAGGCTGTGATGGAAGAGCGGCAGCAGCCGCTTCTGAAGTTTGGTGTCAAGGTAGATGAGCAGATTCCGGCAGCAGATCAGATCCAGTTTGGTAAACGGCGGATCCTTGATAACGCTCTGTTTGGCAAAGACGATGGTTTCCCTGATCCCGGCCCTGACCCTGTATGCATGGTTGTCCTTTTTGAAAAACATTTTGAGCCGCCTGGGATCGACGTCTGCCGCAATGTCACCGGCATACAGGCCAGTCCGGGCACGCTGGACGGCATCCTCATCCAGGTCGGTCGCAAAAATCTGGATATCCATATCAGGTCGGTGTTCACCGAGGTATTCCCGGCATATGACGGCGAGAGAATAGGCCTCTTCACCGGTGGCACAACCGGCAACCCAGGCGCGCAGGGTGTCGCCTTCAGGCACGTTTTCAACGAGTTGGGGAAGCCCGGTTTTTTTGAGTGCTTCAAAGGCTGCGGGATCCCTGAAAAAGCTGGTGACGCCGATCAGAAGCTCTTTGATCAGCGCTGTGGCCTCCCGGGGATCATTTTGAAGATAGCGGTCATATTCCGATGGGTTCTCAATGCCGTGAATGTTCATCCGCCGGCCGATTCTGCGCTGGACGGTGCTGTTTTTGTAATATGAAAAATCATGGCCGGTGCCGGTCCGCAGAATGCCGTGGATCTTCTTCAAGACGTTGGAAGGCATTTTTTCAGCGGGAACCGGCTCCCCTTTCAGCATCCGATCGACATAGCGGATCAACTGCTCGGGCATCTCCTCGGGCGGCAGCACAAAATCTGCCAGACCCGTATAGATGGCGCTTTGCGGCATACCGTCGTATTTGGCACTGGCCGGATCCTGAACCATCACCATGCCAAGCTCCCCTTTGATGGACTGAATACCGATGGTGCCGTCGGAGCCCATCCCCGATAGAATGATACCGACGGCCCGCTCTGCCAGCTGCTCTGCCAGGGACCGGAAAAAATGATTGATGGGGGCCCGGGGACTGGACGAGGCATGGAATTGGGTCAGCCTGAGCTTGCCGTTTTCAATTCTAAGGTCCCTGTCCGGGGGAATGACGTAGACCCGGTGGGGTTGAATTTGCATACTATCTTTGACGGGGTGTACCGCCATTTGGGTGTGTTTCTGAAGCAACTCGGGCAAGATACTGCTGTGGGTGGGATCCAGGTGCGAAACCACCACAAATGCCATGTCGGGAAATTCAGCGGGCATGGCGTCGAAAAAGGACCCGATGGCGTCAAGCCCCCCGGCCGAGGCGCCGATGCCGATGGTGGGGAAGGCCTTGACTTTTTTCTTTTTTTTCGTGGATTTGATCTCTTTCTTTGCGGCGGGCATGCCTCGCAAACTCCTTTCAAAGTAGGGATCCGGGTCCAGAGAGCCTGGCTTTGGTCCTCCCCAGAGGGGTGATGTGGATGATTACCTTTGTCAGCTGTGCTAAGGTGTCAGGTTTCGGGTGTCAAGTGTCAGCACGGATGCTTACCCGCTGGATCGGAGTCATTCAATAAGTAGACTTTCTTTCATTAGTGTTGGCCGTTAGTTGCAACCCAATCAGCGTTTAGAATTCATGATTCGGTTCTTACTGACACCTTATATGAATCTATATAAATTTCAAGGTTATTTATAGGCCCGAAAGATAGAGATATTATTGGATTTTTTTAATTAGATAGGTAACACCTTAACATTTGATAAATATAACGGAGTTTGTCAAAAATTCTTTTTACAACCCCGCTTGCGCAATGCTTCGTTGCTAGCTATGAGATTGGGAGGAACAAAGCAATAAAATATCTTAGATGTTATGCGGTTCAGCAAGGCTCTGTATTAATTCGGTTTCAAGCTCCCCCCGCAGCATTGCGTATTCCTCTCTGCGGGCACAAGCCTCCTTGGAGCCGGACTCATTCCAGTATCGGTATGCCTCCAAACATTTCCCATAATCCTCACAAATGGTTTTAAAATTGTTGTCTTCCTTATAAAGGCGTTTGATCACATCCTTACGGTAGGGAAACCTTTTGATGACAGTAAATATGTTTGTTTGGAGAACCGCCATACAACTTCCAATGAACTGCCCCGCGGCAAGCCGCGGAGTATCATTCAACTGATTTTATCGATTTTACCGCAGCAAGCTGCGGGGAATTAGACCCGAAAAAAGATTAAAATACAAAAACGTCAGGCTTAAACCACGGTGACATTTTTTGCAGCCGGACCTTTTGGACCCTGCTCGATGTCAAATCTAACCTGCTCACCCTCATTTAGAATCTTGAAACCGACGGCATTGATTCCTGAATGATGGACCAATACATCCGGGCCATCTTCGCGCTCAATGAAGCCATAGCCTTTCTTTTCATTAAACCATTTAACAGTTCCATCAGCCATTGCGATACCCTCCTTGAAAAAATTTTGTGGTTCCGGAATTCAGTCTGTCACTGTTAAAAATGAATTGTCTATAGAGCGATCGACTCATTTAAATGGGAGAATTTCCTATTGACGGGAAATTGTCCGGGATGTTCGGGAGAATGAGCTGAAAGCGGAAAAGAAAGAAGATGAGAAGGTGAGAAGATAAGAAGGTGAGAAGGTAAGAAGATGAGAAGGTGAGAAGGTGATAGTTTGGGCCTTCGGCCGTTTGAGGGATTGGATGAAAGCTGGTTGAAGGGGCGCCCCACATCCGTTTCGCGCAATTCAGCAATCTTGGCGGCATTGGCGCTTAAGCGCCGCACACACAGATTGTCGTCCAGTAAAAAGGTTAGATCGATTTTATTCGCGAATACAAGTCAAGCGACCTCTATTGGTTTCACCGCGATTTTGAAAACCAGGAAGATATTCCCCGGGGACTTGCCCTGGAGTATGCCCGAAAAGAGAAACACATTCCCGATTGGACACGGCAGATCCTTCACTTTCCGAATCAAAAAGAAGGGGAGTATTAAGAATAGGAATAGTAGTGCTCCAAGTAATGCCAGCAGAGTCTCAGCTATTTTAGACCTCATTTTGCACCAATAAGTGCTTAAATTTCATTTTTGCATTTTCACGATTTCAAACGGCTTCTATACGGGTTCGATCCACCCCCTTGGGTCTTGGGCCTTACCATACTGGATGCCGGTGATGGCCCGGAAGAGGCGATCGGTTAAAGGGCCGACTTGCATGTCATTTATCGTAATTTCCTGATCGCCGTATTTGATTTTGCCAACCGGAGAAATGACGGCCGCGGTCCCGGATCCGAAGACTTCCTGCAGCCCGCCCGATTCATTGGCTTCCAGCACTTTTTCGATACTGATTTTCCGTTCGGACGTCTTGATATTCCACATCTCGGCCAGTTGAAGCACGGAATCGCGCGTAATGCCTGAAAGAACACTACCGTCCAACGCCGGAGTCACCAACTCATTATCGATAACAAAGAAGATGTTCATGGCGCCGACTTCCTCGATATATTTGTGCTCAATTCCATCGAGCCACAATACCTGGCTGTAGCCCTTATCTTTCGCCTGTTGACCTGCGAGCAGGCTGGCAGCATAGTTACCCGGAGTTTTGGCCTCTCCGGTGCCCCCCGGAACCGCGCGCACATGATCCCGGCAGGCCATTATTTTAATTGGATTGAATCCTTCTGCATAATAGGCGCCTACCGGAGAAAGTATGATATAAAAACGATAGGTATGTGACGACCGAAGCCCTAAAAACGGATCAACTGCAATAATCGCAGGTCTGATGTAAAGTGACGTTTGCGGTGTGTGGGGGACCCAATCCTTTTCGATGTTGATTAATTCTTTCAGAGCTTCAAGCACAAATTCTTCATCAAATTCCGGGATACATAGAATCCGGCAAGAGTGATTCATTCGTCTAAAATTGTCCCTGGGTCTGAAAAGCTGGATGTTTCCGGAATCGGTTCGGTACGCCTTCAACCCCTCAAAAACAGCCTGACCGTAATGAAGCACCATACTCGCCGGATCCATTTTAATGGCACCATGGGGCTCAATGCGGGGGGCATGCCATCCCTTCTCAGGGGTGTAATCCATGTTGAACATATGATCCGCGAAATAAAAACCGAATCCGAGACGACTCTCATCCGGCTTTGGCTTTAACTTATTGGCTCGAATCGTGGTCAGTTGCATAATCTGGTACTCCTCTAAAATATAAATAGTTAAATTTAATTATCCCGCAACCTCTTTCACCGCTTCTTCAAATATCGACAGACAAACATCAACTTCACCTGCCGTGACGGTCAGAGACGGGGAAAATCTGATGCTGTTTTCACCGCAGCCGAGCACCAGCAATCCTTTCTCAAATGAATTTTTGATGATCCGGCTGCGCCAATCAGTCGCCGGTTCTTTGGTTTCACGATCCTTTACCAGTTCAACGGCCGCCATCAATCCTTTGCCGCGCACATCTCCCATGCATTCATAGGTTTTTTGCAGCTTGAGCAAGCCCTTGAAAAGTCGCTGTCCCTGTTTGGCCGCATTTTTCATCAAATTATTCTCAAGCAACTCAATTGTCGCCATAGCCGCCTGGCAGGCTAGTGGATTGCCGCCGAAGGTTGAGGCGTGAGAACCGGCTTCCCAGTCCATGATTTTAGCCGGAGCAATCATGGCACCGAGGGGCAACCCGGAAGCAATGCCCTTGGCCAGGGCTATAATGTCGGCTGCCACTCCAAAATCCTCCATCGCAAACATTTTGCCGGTACGCCCCATCCCGGACTGAACTTCATCGGCCACATAAAGAATACCGTACTTTTTGGCGATCTTTTTTAATTCCTTGTGAAATCCCGGTGGGGGAACGATATAGCCACCCTCTCCCTGAATGGGTTCCACAAAAATTGCCGCAACTTCCTCAGCCGGCACGGTCGTGCGAAACAGTGTATCTTCGACCCAGTGCACGCAGTACATACTGCACTTGGGGTGAGTCAGGTTGTAGGCACAGCGGTAGCAATAGGCATAGGGGATGTGGGTGATTCCCGGCACGAATGGATTATAGTGTTTTTTCTGCACGGTTTTACTGGCGGTCAACGAAAGGGCCCCCATGGTACGCCCATGGAAAGCACCGAAAAAGGCAATGTTCAGCTCGCGTTTGGTGTGCCAGCGGGCCAGCTTGAAAGCAGCTTCCACGGCTTCGGCACCGGAGTTGCCGAAATAGACTCTTTTGGCACTTCTACCCGGCACCAGGGCCGCCAGTTTTGCGGCCAGTAGAATCTGGGGCGTATAATAAAAATCGGTTCCCGACATATGCAACAGTCGTTTGGCCTGGGTCTGAACGGCTTTGACGATCTGTGGATGGCAATGGCCCGTGGCATTTACGGCAATACCCGAAGTAAAGTCAAGAAAAATGTTGCCGTCGACATCATGGATCCAAAGGCCTTTGCCTTTATCAGCAACCAGAGGATAAACTCGGGTGTAGGAGGGTGAAACAAATGACTTGTCCAATTTGATCAGTTTCTGAGCCTGGGGCCCGGGCAACGCGGTGTTGATTTGCGGTCTTTTCATTGCAATGCCTTTCTCAATTAGAATTGCGGTCGGTTTCAAACCAAATCATAGGCTCAGTTTCTCCTGAGTCTTATATTCATATACAATCCAATAGATCGTGCCGACAAAGAAACTTCCGCCGACAATATTCCCAAGGGTTACCGGAATGAGATTTATCATGAAAAATTGATACCAGGAAACATGGGCCCCGTATAAAATACCGAGGGGAATAAAAAACATATTCGCAACGGAATGCTCAAACCCGAGGGCCACAAATGTCATGATGGCTAAAAATCCGCCAAAGGCGATAAAGGCGCCCGCCAAAAAACCCATCAACAGCGTTTTAGCTAAACCCATCCGAGCCTTAACCAATCCAGCCTGATTTGCGGCTTTAACAATTTCATAGGGCGGTTTATAGCTCATTTATCAGGCCCTCACTATCCATTTTTAATTGTAACTGTTCACGGTTTTACCGTTCATCATTCAGGATCACCTTTCTTTCGGTGATCTTGCTCATAGGCATCAAGTTAAATTGAGATACATATTTTCACAGGCATGGTGATTTTGGACAGCCTGGTTTACTCTCGTAGAAGAATGTCGACAAGGAATCCGGCCGCCACCGAGCCCATCGTGGTAAAAAGGGTCAAAATCAGCACATAAACCCAACCGAAATAAGAAATCATGATCGGCAGCAGGAACGGCTTGACCGCCCGGTGGCCCAGGAAAATTGCAATCAACAAATTCGCAGCTCCCTTTTCCTTCAGATCCTTTAGCAGGGGGTACCAGGCGTAAATCGGCCCCATCGAGAGGATTCCGGCTGCGGCTGAAAGCAATATACCTCTAATGCCGGCTCTTTTTCCAAGATATTTAGCGATGTGAGCCGGTTTCAGATAGAGATTAAGGGCCACCATCAGGCAGAAAACCAGGGCGATGGGAACTGTGATGTTGAGAATAATTTTGCCACTCCTGCCAAGCGCCTCAATGGCCTTATCCGGCGCAACCACAAAGAGAACCCCATAAATTGCCAGCATGAAAGCCGGAAAAAAGAGCATCCGCCGCCCCTGTTTTTTCCTTGTCGGGTCGTGCTTCCCGTCTTCAGCGTTTGAGTCCATATTCATCTGAATCACACCGTAAAATAGTTTAAAAATGTTACCGTTAAAACAGCTATGAGCAGAGACATGACAAAAGAGACCGCATTTCTTACCAGGGCAAATTTTTTGCCTAACGCGGCGATCTCAGCCGGCAACTGTACCAGACCGACCGCCACCCAGGCCGTCATGAAGGCCGTTACTGCAAAAAGGCTAACCCCATATTCGAGCAGCGCCCCCCCGATAACATAGCTGTTAATTGGGTTGCCGGCAAAAATACTGCCCAGGCATGCTCCCAAAAAGGTATCAATTCCCGGATTCCCTGCAAGAATGACAGACAAAATCTCCTCTGAGATGAAGGTGGTGAACAACCCGATGCTGAGAATGACCGCCATGAGTATTGGCAACAGACCGGCAAACTGGCGGGTGGAACTTTTTAACGCCTGAGCCAGGGCGCTTCTGTCGACCTGAGTTTTTCCTGGGTTAATTTTTCCGGCGGCACCCCCGGCATCATACAGTTCCCGCTTTTTGTATTGCTCCACTGTGTCAGCTACGGTAGCGCTGATTCCGGTCACAACCTCAATTCCATTTTCAGTCAGGTATCGTGTGGCCATCGGACTGCAATATCCGGTTAATACGGCATCCACGTCTCTGCCTATGGCCAGCACCACCGCCGTGACACCGGCGCCGCCTTTTTGATTATCTGCAGCCGGATTCGATACGGCCTCAAATGCCATGGTTTGGGTGTCGACAATTATCAAATATGGAGATGTGCCGAATCGGTGCCCTACCCGGACTGTTAGCTCCGGCCCCTCGGCCGAAATCATAATTTTCATAAATCATCACTCTTTTACAAAATGCTGACGGCGCCTATCATTTTGAGTTCTCCGCACGGATTTAGACTAAGTTAGAGCAGCCGCATAAGTCGACTCAGCTCATGCGGCTGCCGGGAGGATGTCTGTTATGGCATAGAACAGAGCATCTCATTTGTAATTCTCCCGATTCAATTCGGATTGGACCCGACCACCCCGCTTCGTGAAATCAACAAGGCTTGTCTCCCCCTGCTAGATTGAGATCAATCACCCAGCGTATCCGCCGTTGCCTCTGCTTCAAGGTGTTCCTTCCACTTCTCATCACCCCAAAGATCCGGTTTCGTTTCTTCAACTTCATACATTGATTCCAAGGATACCTCCATATCAGAAAAAGTTTTTTTCAATTCTTCCATACCCGGGGCAAGCCACACGCAAAATCGCACGCCTTCCTGTTTGTTATAATACGTTTTGACCCATTTAGCAGTTTCTACCTGGGCCAATTTCCGCCAGTTTTTTTCCACGATCTCCCAGCTAAGCTCCGGTTCTTTATGTACTGCCATGAATTTCATCATTTTGGGACCTCCTTTGTTTTTAAGAAGAACTTCTCAGAATTGTTGATTGGGTTAGGACCGTCTTCCTCGACCTTGTCCGGCTCTTCTTCGAGCGCCTCGACCGGCACCCTGGCCCAATCCTCGGCCCTGGCCCCTGTCAGTATTCCGGCCCGCTCCCATGCCGCCCTGTCCTTGTGGCACAGATGCCCTATCCTTCGGGTTGCATTTTCCACGGCCTCTTCCCGTCATCGGGCCTTGGCCTTGAGGCCCTGTTCTATCTCCTCTTGGCATTTTTCTCACCTCCCTTTTTAAGATGTCGCTTTTTTACCACCACCCGGTGGTTTACCTTGGGCCTAATCTTTCAGGTCAAACAAAATCCTGAAGCATTGGCTGATTTCAAAGTACCTTTGCTTATCCAATGCAAAATTTTTCCCAACAAACTCCGATTTTTATATTTCTCTCTTTCCATTTTCTCTGCATATACGCAAAATCGAAATAATTTTTCTTTTCCCTTATTAAATGCATCAGGTGTGCCAACATGCTATCACCAAAATAATGGATATAAATTCAAATGGTTATTATGATATGAGCTTGATTCTCTATTTTTGTGGACCACCTGTTTTAGAAAAATCTCGAAATCCTTTTCGGAATATTTCAAAATGACCAACAACGCTTACCAGAGGGCTATCAAGGGAATCAGAGCGATCTGTCCCAGGATCCTGGCCCTTGGCGGAGGAGGTTACGACCTCTACCGAACAGCTCGATGCTGGACTCTGGCCTGGTCCATATTGAACCGGGTCGAACCAATGGATGAGTTTGCCGGTCTGGTTGGCGGTATGATGTTCGGGCCGGAAAAGGAGGTGGGCAGCCTCTATGACCACCCTTACCGCAGCAAAGGAGAAGTCAAAAAAAAGCCCTCAGGGAGGCCCAAAGGGTAGCGGCCTATATCCGGAAGGAGTTGTTTCCTATCCACGGGATATAAGATAGTTGTGTGGCCCTTTGCATGGGATCATTGGCCCCCACAGTGATAACCGGTTCGCTCATCCAGGTTTCGACTAACATGAATAGCCCTCCTTTTCTGAATGGATAGTTTAGATGAGGTGTTGCGGCGTACAGCTAAATCTCGACCCATCAACAAGATCGATCCCTTGCTGGATATCTTGTCCGATTACGACGAGAAATCGGTCTACCATTTTCGGATTATTAAACTCGGAAAATTCAAAGCGCCCCCCGACGTATTGAAAAAGCATTGGTTTTTGGCCTTCGATAAAATCAATGACTCCTTTGATACGAAAAATATTGGGGGGGATAGATCTAATGGCCTCAATGAAGTGTTCCTTGTCCAAAGGCTCCGAAAATGTTATTTTAAGACTTGAAAGCCCGTCGTGTTCATGCGAATGGTGCGGATGAAGCGCTTCTTCTTGAAGTTCTTTCTTGTGAGTTCTTTCCAAATCATCTTGAAGGTCAACGCTATAGATGAGCGAAGGATTAATATCACCATGTGTGGTGCCGAGTATGGGGGCCGCCGGATTAATCTCTTTTAAAATTTGATTAATTTCTTTCAGTTGAATATCAGTCAAGAGATCCTTTTTATTTAATAAGATAATATCTGCGGCTTTTATCTGATCTCCAGCCACCTCATATTTATTAAGCGAACGTTTAACATTCAGGCCGTCAACTATTGTGGTGATCGAATCAAATCTAACCAGCTCATCCAGTTCGGATATTTCATCCAAAAGATTATAGGGATTGGCTAATCCGGTGGTCTCAAGGACGATATAGTCGGGATGGAAGCTCGATAAAATCTGATGGATGGCGTTTTTTAGATTCCCAACCAGGGTGCAACAGACACACCCCTCGTCGATTTCAGTGACGGCATAATCATGGTCCAGCAATTTTCCATCCAGACCGATTTCGCCAATCTCATTTTGAATAATGGCCACAAACCGATTGAGTTGAACCTGGTATTCAATGAAATGCTGTAAAAAACTGGTCTTGCCGGAACCGAGAAAACCGGTCAGTACAATTAATTGCGGCCGGTCATCGATACCCAAAATATTCTTATCAACGGTTTTATAATCGCTTATCTGGTGGGACTTCCACCATAGTGCCTCTTTATATTCAGGTACAACATCCTTGCCTTTTTCCCAGCTAACATCCTGACTGGCTGTAACCGTTTTTCCCCCGACAGCTTCGATTATGTTTTTAAAACCGCCTTTGCCGTAACCCAGGTATAATGATTCTTCATGGGAACTGTCTGACGGATTTTCCCAATGACGGCCGGCGGCGTCATAGACGATTTCGTTTGCGGGCCGGCGTAAATATCTCATATAAGCGGGGGGTTCTTCAAGATTGAACGTAAAGGATTCCTTCAATCCGCGCCACCCGATGACATGGCGCACCCCCGGCACAAAATTCGTTCGGACCAAAATTCCGCGCGTCAATTCCTGTATCCCCGGTTCCGGAGAGGATAAAATATTATCTGGATACAGTTGCCTGAGTTTCATGGGATATCCACAAAAAATTTTATAATATTTTATTGCGCTTTCAGCTTATTATGTGGCCGCACAACACCGAATTGACAATGCTATACGGCCCGGATATAGAAGTTCAGAAGTTGTTGTTTTTTTGCAGCACGCTAGTCTACTTTTTTGGCCCCTTAAATTCGATTGAAATAACATTCTTCCATTTCAGGGATAACTCCGCCGGCGGCCCATCCAGCCGGTCCCAAAATTATGATAAGAACGAGAAAATAGTTTAATGCTCTCATTTTAATGCTCCTTTTTGATACCAGGAGATGCGATTTGCTTTCTGATCCCCTGGTACCGAAAATTCTGACGGATCTGGTTTTTGAAATAGTTTTCAGCTGAACCCTGAACGCATCACCGGATGCAACGGTGGTGTCAAAACCGGGGCTAAACCTCGATTCCGAATCCGATTTTATCGCCGTTGCCAAGATAGGCCTTATCCTTGGATCGGTTTTGCGCGCTACCCTTCACCACTGGATAACCGGCTGAAATAAATTTTTTAGCGCACAGGATACCGGTGCAATGATTGCAGCCGATCTTCTCAAATCCGTATTTTCCCAGCGAGAGCACCAGGTCGTCGTACTTGGGGTCCCAGTCCTCAAAAGGTGAAATATGCAACCCCCCGTATACGCCGTACAGGTTGTCGTTTTCATACTTGATCTCGCGATAGGCGGTTTCAGCAAATTGAATGATGCTTTGATGGCAGCAGCCGGTGACGCTCACCAACCCTTTGTCCTTAACATTAAATTACAGCGATTGTTCCCCATAGACCCGGCAGATAATGGGTATAGCAAATACAAAAGAGGCCATACCCGGGATGACCGGATTTAAACCGGCTTTAACCTTTATCACCTTGCCCTTATGACCGGAGTCCTTGATGTACTGAAGCCCTTCCGGATAAAATCCTTCCGGAATATACATGGTGATCGTCGGGTCATATTTCAGGGTGACCGGCAACCCCCAGAAGTGGTCAAAGTGTTCATGGGAAATAAAAAGAGCCTCAATCTCTCTATTTTCCAGCATCTTATCAATGCCTTCGCGTTTGAAGCATTCATCGGTCCATTTATACGACCAGCCGGAATCGAGCAGGTATTTATGTTTTTTACGATTGACTTCTTCCAGCTCGATCAGGCAGGCATAGCCGCCGGCATTTTCCGGATGCACCGAAAGTTTTTCCGTAATTGCCCAGGCTTCATCCAGCTTGTCCGGCAGCAGATGCTTTATTTTGGCGATTCCCTTTTCATACGAACCTTTTCCCAGGCCGGTTCCGTCCCCGAAGGGCGGCCAGTTGTAGTCAGATATTAGTAAGCCAGATGGTCGGTATCATCGGAAACTGCTGGGGGTGTGAAAACCCCATCTGGGTGCCCAAAAAATTATGAGAAGTCATATAATAGAAAACATACAGCAGGATGGCGGCAACAATGGTTATCGCCGTCCGGATGAGAACATTGACCGGCATACTGAATTTTTTAGGCCAGTTGTTGCAGTAAAAGGTAATAAACAGGGCCGGTACCAGGAAAAACACCGCCATTTCACCGACGTGCAGCCAGCGCCAATCCGGCGCAAACGCCCGGCGGGTGCCGCGAATGGCTGGTCCCCAGGTCAGTTCCTGAACGAAATAGAGAAAAAAAATGCAAGGCAAAGGCAATCGCAATGATCCCGAAAAAAGCCACCAGGCGCCGCAACCAGTTGCGCCTGATCAGATTGAACGGATAGCGCCCCCAGATGGTTTCGACTATCCAGACCGTGACCGTACAGCACATAATCCAGGAAACGTGGAAGTTGCCGGAGACGGTATTGGCGAATTTTTCCCAATACGGCGGTGCAATCGACGTAAAATACTGCCAGGGATAGTATAAAATCCCCATGTGCGAGTGCATGGTCATAAAGTAAATTACGGTGCTCAGGAAAAAGGTCATCACCAGAATGCTGACCCCTTTGCCCGGCTGCTTTAAATCCTGCCAGGGGGCTTCCTCACAGGCGACGATCCAGGCCGGACTCAACCAGGAAGCGATTGCCGCAAACATCAGGCAGGCCAAGGCCGCATATTCAATCGCAAAAAATTCAGTGACCCCCGGTAGTTTTGTCAGTTGCCCGGGATTAAAATAGGCCAGACCGAAGTTTCCCAGCAGCCCTTCGAAAAAGCCTTTAATTAAAATTTAGAGGAAATTCGAATTGCGTTTCTAAAAATTTCTAACCAATGAAAAAAATTACGGCCGATCCAACCAGAAGAACAGCAATAAACATGAATCTGATGTCTTCAAGCATTTCGCCAAGCGTATGGTGGTTGCGATGCAGGGTTTGGACATTGCTGACGATAGCGCCTTCCCGCAAGCAGACATTCTTCTCGGCCAATTGCTTATGGCCATATTTTCCTTCTTGGTTGGAATGGCTCGGGATATACGGGTTGTGGACGGGATGGTCTGCTTCCCCCGGATCAAGGACTGGTGAATGTTCCGGGAGCAATACGGCAGCCTGGATTAATCGTTTTACACCAACCCCCGTAGGGCCCACCGTAGATACCACGGGAACGCCGAGTTTATCAGTTAGATGGTCGACAGGATTTAACTTTGACCAGTATACGAGAGGCCATGCCGGCGCCAATGGCGACCTGGACGCGATTCACAAGCACAATCACCGGGCCTCTTGGTCCGATGCACGAAACCTTTCTAAAACAATTCATCTACTAGCGGGTCAGCCTTGGGTCTAATCGTAAAGACGTGACATGGGGCTTGTCGAACGACCTTTTCAGCCACACTACCCATCAGGGCACGGAGAAGACCGGTTCTTCCATGGGTCGTCATGACGATCAGGTCGGCAGCTTTTTCTTGGGCGGTCTCAACTATTTTTTCATCCGCCGGTCCGACTTTTACAAGGGGTTGCACCTCAACCGATTGGTCTATTTCGGATTTGAGACAGCGCTGAAAACTTTCAATCATGGCATGATCTTCGTACTCGAGCACACTTTCCCAGGGGTTGCCGGGTTGGGCGGTCAGATCCACGGCGTCCTTCTCTGATATCACATGCACAATCACGATTTTGGCCTTGAATTCTTTGGCCAAAAGGGCGGCCCATGAAAATGCTTCGCAGGACAGACCGGAAAAATCCGTCGGAACCAATATTAAATCCAATTTTTTCGACATGGTAATTCTCCCTGATATCAATTTTTTTTCACCGCGGAGACGCGAAGGACACAGAGACGTTTTTTCTCATTATTTTCCTTTGCGTTCTCTGCACCTTTGCGGAGAATAAAAAGATACCGGTAAAATGCGATTATTCCGATTGGCGGGACCTGATAATCAACAGGGGGCGGTCCACCCGATGCAATAGTCCGGCGGCAACACTGCCGTAAAAAACTCTGGCAAGCCCCCCGCGGCCGTGACTGGCCAAAGCAATCAGATCCACGCTCTCCAGGGCAGCGATGTTTATGATCCCCTCCACCGCGGAGCCATAGATGACGCGAGATTGACTTTCGATTTTTTTTCCCCGGAACTCTCCCCGGATCCCAGCCAGATTCGCTTCAGCCTGCTTTTTTACTTGATCGAACTCCTGGGCCGTTAAATTAATATATACGCCTTCACTGGTTGGGACCGCCTTGTATTCGATCACATGCAAAAAGATAACTTTTGCTTTGAAGCGCAGGGCCAGCTCTTCCACATGCGGCAATATCTTTTCAGCTCGTTTCGATCCATCCAGCGGGACTAAAATTTTGTGGTACATAGCATCTGCCTCCTTCCGGTTAGAATGGTTCTGCAAAATTGCTTTCTTTTTTACTAGTCTAGTGCACAAGGTATGCCAATTCGATCCCTTTTCAAATTTATATATAACTTCTATATGTTACCGTGCATTGGAATTGGCCCGTATTTTCAGGGCATCAAATTTTAGAATTTTTTCTACTTTTATTTCGAAAATCTTCGAAATTGGTTATCTGGAAAGCGCAAGTGTCTTGTATTTTGCGGGAGCGGCTTCGATTCGACTACGCTCGTCCCAGGCCGGCCGTAAATTAAACCTATCGCGGCTGCCGCCAGCCCGCGGGGCCTGCGCCCCGGAGGAAAAGCTGCTCCCACCGGTGTTTTTTCTAATAACTTGGACTGATCGGATAAGCGCAAAAAAACAAAAGTGCTCGGAGTTTCTATTGGTTGTGCTCTGTTGGCACGCAATGTGCTGCAGCAATTAGAAGGAAACAGGCGGCCACCCATCCCATGGGTATCATCAGTGAAGACATTCCACGGTCGTTTTAACAAATACAGTTAACCATAAACGTTACGGGTGTATCGAAAAGGCTTCGCGGGTGTACATGCATCTTTTGTATTGAGAAAGGAAGTTGACTGATACTATTCACCCACCAAGACAGGAGGCAAACAACATGGATTACAGTGACAAGATTCTGGAAAGAAGCATTGACCCTACAGTCCACCAGATGCTCGCCCGGGCAGAGCAGCTCGGCCTCGAGACCGTCTGGGACCGCTATGAAATAATGCTTCCCGCATGCGGGTTCGGGGAACTGGGGGTCTGCTGCCGCAACTGCAACATGGGCCCCTGCCGGATCAGCCCCTTCGAGGACGAAGGGCCCCAGAAGGGCATCTGCGGCGCCAGCGCCGACATCATCGTGGCCCGCAACCTGATCCGCATGATCGCGGGCGGAGCGGCCGCCCATTCCGACCATGGCCGGGACCTGGCCCACACACTGCTGTTGACGGCCGAGGGCAAGAGTGGCGGGTACGAGATCAAGGATGAAGCTAAACTGGCGGCCCTGGCCGGGGAATACGGCATCCCCACGGACGGCCGCGGCAAGGAGGAAATTGCCCTGGACCTGGCCCAAGCGGTCTACGCCGAATTCGGCAAACAGGAGGGATCTCTCCAGTTCACGCGCCGGGCTCCGGAAAAACGTGTGGCCCAATGGCAGAAGATGGGCATCGACCCGCGGGGCATTGACCGCGAGATCGTTGAAATCATGCACCGCACTCACATCGGTGTGGACAATGACCCGGTCAACTTGGTCCTGCAAGGCCTCAAGGCCTCTATTGCCGACGGATGGGGCGGCTCCATGGTGGCCACGGAAATTTCGGACGTGCTCTTCGGCACACCTACGCCGGTGCGCGCCGAGGCCAACCTCGGTGTGCTCAAGGAAGGCCACGTCAATATCGTGGCCCACGGGCATGAGCCGGTGCTCTCGGAGATGATATTGGCCGCGGCCGGTGACCCGGACCTGGTGGCCAGGGCCGAGGCTCTCGGGGCCAAGGGCATCAACGTCGTGGGGATGTGCTGCACGGGAAACGAAATTATCATGCGCCACGGCATCCCGCTGGCCGGCAATTTCATGCAACAGGAACTGGCCGTGATCACGGGCGCCGTAGAGGCCATGATCGTCGATGTACAGTGCATCATGCCGGCCCTGGGCGACCTTTGCGAATGCTTTCACACCCAGTTCATTTCCACCTCCTATAAAGCCAAGTTTCCGGGGGCGGTGCACATGCAGTTCAACGAGGAAAACGCCCTTGTCATCGCCAAGGAGATCGTGGGTAAGGCCGTGGAAAACTACAACAACCGAGTTCCGGAAAAGGTCTGCATCCCCAATGAAAAATCAGAATGCATGGTGGGGTTCAGCGCCGAGGCCATCATCAAGGCCCTGGGAGGCACCCTCGATCCCCTGCTGGACGCCATCAAATCCGGCGCCGTTAAAGGTATCGCCGGGGTGGTGGGCTGCAACAATCCCAAGATCAAACACGACGAGGGGCACGTGAAGCTCGTGCGGGAACTGATCAAGAACGATGTGCTGGTGGTGAACACGGGCTGCAACGCCATCGCCACTGCCAAAGTGGGCCTGATGCTGCCCGAGGCTGCCGCCGAAGCCGGAGACGGGCTCAAGGGTGTCTGCCGGGCGCTGGGGATACCGCCGGTGCTCCACATGGGGTCCTGCGTCGACATCAGCCGCATTCTGGTGGTCTGCGCCGCGGTGGCCAATGCACTGGGTGTGGATATCAGCGACCTGCCGGTGGCCGGTGCCGCACCCGAGTGGATGAGCGAAAAGGCAGTCAGCATCGGCGCTTACGTGGTCTCTTCCGGGATCTTCACGGTGCTGGGCACGGTCCCGCCGGTGTTGGGCAGCCCGGTGGTAACAGAGATCCTGACCCAGGCGGCTAATGACGTCGTGGGGGCCGCCTTTGCCGTGGAAACCGACCCGGTGAAGGGCGCCGGCCTGATGATTGCCCACATGGACAAAAAGCGCCAGGCGCTGGGCATTTAAGACAACCATAATACATAAGGAGGAGGCTATGTCACAGCCTAAAGAAATATTCGTCAAAACCGATCGGTGTATGGGGTGCCGCGCTTGCATCACGGCCTGTGCCGTGGAGCACTCGGTCGCCAGGACCCTGTTTGGCGCCGTCGCCGAGACCCCGCGTCCGAAAAGCCGTCTTTTCGTGGAGTGGGTGGCGCCGGACCACAAGGTGCCCATTGTCTGCCGGCACTGCGATGATGCGCCCTGCATGCACGCCTGCATCAGCGGCGCCATTCAGCGGGACGAAGACGGGGTCGTGCGGACCGACGCGGACAAGTGTATCGGCTGCTGGACCTGCGTGATGGTCTGCCCCTACGGGGTTATCGGACGCCACCTGGAAGAACACAAGGCCTATCGCTGCGACCGCTGCCCGGACCGGGACATTCCCGCCTGTGTCAGCGCCTGTCCCACCGGTGCACTGGTCTATCAAACCGTGCCCGAATATTCCGGGGCGATCCGTCAGCATGCCTCCCGGGAAATTCTCCAGGCGGAAGGGGGTTGATGTGAGCGAACACCACAGCAAATATGTTATCGTGGGCGGCAGTGCAGCCGGCATGGCGGCCGCCCACGCCATCCGGCAAAAGGATGCCCGGGGCACCATCACGGTGCTCTCCGAGGAGTCGGACGCCCCTTACTTCCGGCCGCTGATCCCTTTCCTGGTCTCGGGCCGGAAGCAGCCGGATGAGGTGGCCATGGCCGGCTGCGGCCCCTACACCGGAGCGGATATCACGGTGCGGACCGGGGCGCGGGTGGCATCACTCGATCCCGCCGCCCGCAATGTTGTCCTGGAAGACGGGTCAGCGCACGGCTACGAGAAAATCCTGGTTGCGACCGGCAGTCGACCCTATATTCCCCCGGAAATCGAGGGCACCGAAGCGGGGGGGGGTCTTTGCCCTGCGGACCCTGGCCGACGCTCGTCGCATGGCGGCCAGAGTTGAGCGCACCGAACACGCCGTGATGCTGGGCGGCGGTCTGCTGAACCTCAAGGCTGCCTTTGCCCTGCTGGAACGGGGGCTGAAGGTGACCCTGGCGGTCTATTCCCCCGAGGTGCTCAGCCAACTCATGGAGCCGGATGACGCCCTCCTGATCCGCCGGGCCCTGGACGACGCCGGCCTGACCGTCACGACCGGTGTGGCCGCGAGCGGGATCAAGGCCGACGCTGCGGGGGTCACCGGGGTGACCCTGGACAACGGTCGTGAACTTCCCTGCCAGATGGTCTGCATCGGCAAAGGGGTACGCCCCAACGTGGAGTTCCTGGAAGGCAGCGGGGTGCAGGTGGACGGGGGCATCGTCGCCGACCGCAACACGGGCACCGGTCTGCCGGATATCTATGCGGCCGGGGATGTGGCCGTGACCCACGAGCCGGTCAGCCGGAAGCCGATCATGACCGCCCTGTGGACCAATGCCGTGGAAATGGGACGCTGCGCCGGAATGAACATGGCGGGGGTCAAAACCGCCTACAGCGGCACCTTCGGTATTCTGAACGCCACCCAGGTGGCGGACAAGCCCTTCGTGGCCATGGGGGTGGTGCATACCGCAAAAGGCGACTGGGAAATCCACCGGAAAGCCACCGCGACCACCTTCAGTAAACTGGTCTTCGATCCGGAGGGCACCCGGCTGGTGGGCGCAGTCTTCGTGGGCGACATCACCAACGCCGGGCTCTACCGGCATGTGATCCGCGAAAAGATGGACGTGGCCGGGTTCAAGCGGGAGATCATCGAACACCGGCTGCATTACGGGCATTTCACCCGCTGAGACAGCAATGACAAACGCCCCGTCCGTGAAGGGCGGGGCGCCCGCCCATATGCGCCAAGTTATTATGTACCTGTAATACCTTGAATTAAAAAAATTTGTGCTTGGTATAAAAAAAGAAACCTCGATACCTCCGCCGGACAAGTATTGAACGCCGAACGCCCTGAACATCGAACATTGAACATTGAACGTCCAACATCGAATAAGGTTTAAGATCGGTTTTTAAAAAACAAAAAAATATACATCCGGCAAAAAAGATGCACGTACACTCGAGAAGCCATTCCGATGCCGCCTCGACCTTCCCGAATTATGTATAGAGTGGACGCATAAACGTAAAAATTCTCATTATATCAGCATGATAAGATAAAATACTACTTGACTTTTTTTGATATAAGTACTACTAAAATCACTCCTTTTATAGGCCTAGTTCCCTAAAACT
>Ga0209339_1000220_pt1 | contig 21633 bp, 17 predicted proteins | sample OlaalgELextract3_FD_187376 | JGI IMG/M metagenome (GOLD analysis project Ga0209339, IMG submission 187376) | Olavius algarvensis symbiont microbial communities from Tuscany, Italy - Type A ELBA extract 3 (SPAdes) (version 2) | ecosystem: Host-associated > Annelida > Digestive system >... | reverse complement strand
TAATATGGCCAACTTTTGTTTCTGGCTGAAATGTCTCGATCCCATAACACTTTCTCCTTTCTATTGCGCAGAAGAAAGTGTTACCCTGAAAAATCAAAATTTTTACGAATTCTTACTATCAGGAACAATTAGTTATTGGCTGGAAAGGATTGAGATCGAATTTCTTGAAGGACTGATGGTAGAAATCCAGAATCAGATCCCAAGCCGTTTCCAATAACGATTAACAAATAACCAATAACCCCTGATTGAGCGTTCATCGCTCAATCAGGCGCAAGAGGAACATTCTATGTCAAATTCCAAGAAAGCGTCCCAAAGCAGTTCCGGCGCCGCGGGTTTCGGCAAACTCTCAGAGGATCAGATAAAAGCCAACTTTTCAGAGATGCATCCGCCGTTGACCGCCTCCCAGGCATACATCGAGGCCGGCCGCTGCTATTTTTGCTATGACGCGCCCTGCACCACGGCCTGTCCGACCGGCATTGATATCCCCGAATTCATTAAACGGATTCAGACCGGCAATACCAAAGGCTCTGCCCGTACAATCCTGGAGCAAAACATTATGGGCGGAATGTGTGCCCGCGTCTGTCCTACGGAAGTGTTGTGTGAAGAGGCCTGCGTTCGCAATACCCATGAAAGCAAACCGGTCGCAATCGGCCTGCTGCAGCGCTATGCAACCGATGAGGTGATCGAAAAAAAAGTACCGCTTTTTGAGCGCATTACGCCGACGGATAAAAAGGTGGCCGTGGTGGGGGCCGGACCCGCCGGGATGTCCTGCGCCCATCGGCTGGCGGTTTGCGGCCACAGCGTGACAGTGTTTGACAAAAATGAGAAAGCCGGCGGGCTGAACGAATACGGCATTGCGGCGTATAAAGTGCTCCATGACATTGCCCAAAAAGAAGTCGAATATATACTCGAAATCGGGGGGATCGCGGTTCGACACGACGTTGAACTGGGGGTGGATTTTACCCTTGATAAACTGCGTGAAGACTATGACGCTGTTTTTATGGCAGTCGGTCTGGCCGGTGTCAACCCGTTTAAAATAGCGGGTGAAGACGTCGAAGGGGTGATCGACGCCGTCGACTATATCCATGACTTGCGCCAGGCGGAGCTGATGTCGCAACTGCCGGTGGGCGATAAGGTCGTGGTCATTGGCGGCGGGATGACGGCCATCGATATTGCGGTACAATCGAAAAAGCTGGGGGCCTCCGAAGTCACCATCGTCTATCGGCGCGACCAGGCTAGTATGAAAGCCAGTGAGCATGAACAGCATTATGCCCAGATCAATGACGTCAAGCTACGCTTTTGCGCCAGCCCCAAGAAAGTGCTAAGCCGGGACGGCCGTGTGACAGGTATTGAATTCGGCGTTACCCAAGTCGGTGCGGACGGCAACATTTCGGAAACCGGGCAATCCTACCAACTGGAAGCTGATGTGTTGTTCAAGGCCATTGGCCAGACCCTGTCTGCCGATGAACTGGCGGATTCGGCGGGCAGCTTCGCCTTTGAAAACGGGCGGATTGCCGTCAATGATGATCGCAAGACTTCCCTGGACAATGTCTGGGCCGGTGGCGACTGCATCGCCGGGGGCGAGGATCTAACCGTCAGCGCCGTGCAGGACGGGAAACTGGCGGCCGAGTCGATCCACGCATATCTGCAAAGTTCTTAATTTTATTTGGTCGTATTTATCTTTGATTCAGCTCCTTTTTGTAACCGCAGTGCTCAGGTGTCAGGTTTCGGGTGTCAGGTGTCAGCAACCGAAGTCGACCCGCTGGGTCAGCATCGCTCATGAAATAGTCTTTCTTTCACCGGTGTTGGACCTCGGATGCAACCCTATCAGTGTTAGATTTCGGTTTTTCCTGACACCTGACACCAGGAACAGATTTGATCTATGGTAGAGCCGAGCCTCTCTGACTTAACCCACAGGATCAGGTTTTCTGTTTTGAATAAACACATGACGACGGTGAGGAAAAACAATGGCTAGTTTAGAAACCAATTTTATCGGGATCACATCTCCCAACCCATTTTGGATCGCATCCGGGCCGCCTTCGGATAAAGACTACAACGTCAACCGTGCTTTTGAAGCCGGTTGGGGCGGCGTTGTCTGGAAAACCCTGGGCGAAGATCCGCATATCGTCAATGTAAACGGACCCAGGTATGCCGTGCTGCACGGCAATGACCGCCAGGTGATCGGCTTTAATAATATCGAGCTGATTACCGACCGGCCGCTGCAGACCAACCTGAAGGAGATGCGGCAGGTCAAACGGGATTGGCCTGATCGGCCGATTATCGCCTCAGTCATGCTCCCAATGAACGAGGCTTCCTGGTCCGAATATGTTCCGATGATCGAAGACACCGGGGCGGATGCTTTTGAACTTAACTTCGGATGTCCTCACGGCATGTCCGAAAGGGGCATGGGTTCGGCTGTGGGACAAGTGCCGGAGTATGTTCAGATGGCGGCCGAATGGTGCAAGAAATTCGCATCGATTCCGGTGATTGTAAAATTAACCCCCAATATCACTGACATCCTCTATCCGGCCCGGGCCGCCAAAGCAGGCGGAGCCGATGCCGTTTCGCTGATCAATACCATCAATTCGATTATGCGCGTAGACTACGATTCGCTGACGATGTATCCCACCACGGACGGTATGGGGACCCACGGCGGCTATTGCGGTGAGGCTGTCAAGCCTATCGCGCTGAATATGGTGGCCGAGATTGCCCGCACAGCGGACACCCACGACATCCCGATATCCGGCATCGGCGGCATAACCACCTGGCGTGATGCCGTCGATTTTATGGCCCTGGGGGCTACGACCGTGCAGGTTTGTACGGCTGCCATGGTTTATGGGTTCAAGATCGTGGCTGGTTTGATCGACGGGTTGAGCGATTTTCTCGATGAAAAAGGGATGGCATCGGTTCATGATCTGGTGGGCCGGGCAGTGCCGTCGGTGACAGACTGGAAGTACCTGAACCTAAACTATATCGAAAAAGCCTTTATCGACCAGGATTTATGCATCAAGTGCGGCAAGTGCCATATCGTCTGTGAAGATACGTCCCACCAGGCGATCACCTGCACGGTCGATGGCGAACGCAAGTTTGTCGTCAAGGACGAAGAATGCGTCGGCTGCAACCTGTGTGTCGGTGTCTGTCCCATTGAAGACTGCATCACCATGAAGCAGTTAACCGAAGGCGAAGACCCCCGCACCGGCGAGGCGGTGAATCCCGAGCACGCCGACTGGACCACGCATCCCAACAACCCCTTGAAAGAGTAGCGCCTGGGGGTTATCCGAGAAGCGGGGAAGGACGAAGGATTGAATCGCTTTGCTCAGTCTTCTATTAAGAATTAGGTCCTGTAGGTCACAACGTCAACGGTGCCAAAGTCGCTGAGAATTCCTTCTGTAGCTTTGTCCACGGAATTCTCATCAGTTACATCCAAAGTATACAGTTTGATTTTATTTTGTTGGGTTAGTTCAGTCTCTTTGTTAGGTGTCCGCATTGTAGCGGCAACGTTCCATCCTTATTCAGCAAAATATTTCGCGGTTGCTTTACCAATTCCGCTGCTTGAACCAGTAATAACGATTGTTCCCATTTTCTTATCTCCTATGGATTTTTCTATTATTATAACGTGTGGACCACTCGGGTCAAAGCTTGAATAGTAATAGTAAATAATATGAAAACTGTAGCGTTTAATTCACTATTCAGGCTTTAACCCCGTTTTCTGATTCTGGTTGTCGTTTATATTGTACCCAAGCCCCTTCTTTTTTTTCGTAAATAAAGGTGTAGTTTCGCGTCTCCCATCGCGTGAAACTCTCTTTAACGATGTTTGCGGCACTAATCCCGGCGGCCGAAAATCCTCTTTCTTCGACAATATTTTGATACCATGGCCATATCTGGTCAACTTCTCGCTGGACACTAGCCAGATCATCAATTGAGATTTCAGTTACGTAAGTTAATATTAGTATTTTTGTGCCATCACCGACCACCAAGGGCCTAATATGCCGCAATTTTATTTGGGTCCCGTTTGGTAATGCCACTAGTTTGGTTTCAACCTTCTGAGAGCAGCTAAGGAAAATGAACAATATGATTATTACAAAAAGGAAATTGTTTGTTCTCATATTTCTGCCCAACGGTTGAGCTAACCGACCGGCGCTGGATTTTTGAACTTGCACAGAAATTCACGCAAATCGGCATAAATCGCCCGGCTAGGTTAAGTGACTGGTTGGGCGCGCTCACTGATGTTGTAGTATGTTAATTAGCTTTCCGAACGGATCTCGAACATAAAACCGGCGAACACCCCAAGGCTCGTTTGCAGGGCCGTATTCGATTGGTATCTTGGCTTTCGCTACTCGCTTTAGTGCCTCATCAATGTCACTGACCTCAATTGAAATATCGGGCACAACCGTGCCGGAGCCTCCCTCCGAAGCGACACTCAATTGGATGGTCATCTTCATTTCCGAACCATAGGTTTGAACCCAGCCAAGGTCCATTAGTTTTTCAAGGCCAAAAACGCCACCATAGAAGTCCTTGGCTTTCTCTACATCCGGGGTTGCGATGTTTGCCACGATGCGCTTAATTTTCATATGATCTTCCTGTGTGCCCAACGGCCAAACTAGCGGGCCGGGCGCGTTTTGGCTTAGGCCTGGCTCGAACGCCCGGATATTTGATTACAGAAAAACCTACGAAAGCGGCACTGCCCGCCCGGTCCCTTTTAAGCGCCTAGTTGGGATGTTTTGTCTTAATGCCATTTATGTCCACATGAAAGGCATGTGGGCTTATGAACACAAATCATTTCACCACATTCGGGACAAATCCATTTCGATTTTTCATGCTGGATGAAATGCCTGATCCCAAATTCATTTATCATTTTAAGATTGTCGATCATGCTCATTCCATACTTAGTCCTGTATCGTTTATCTAATTGTTTTAACCTAGCACAGGGAAAATAATCACAATTATCAGAGCAATACTTGGTTTTCCCTTGGGTGATTTGTTCGCAATTTCGGATTTTACATGTAGTACGGTATTTTGCTTTTTGACTTTCTTGATTATCGATTTTTAGGCAACCTGGGCATGAATTCTTCTCTCGAATGTATCCCAAACATAAGCGGCAATTCATTCCACAAGGTGCAATCAAATTTGTGGGTATTGTTGTCATCTTTTTTACTCTGTTACTGTCATGACCTTGGTATTCAATTCCGCTTTAATACCAACATTCCGGGATGAGCTGCAGGCCACGGTACTCCGAGGTTTTCCTGCCATTACGCGAACCGACCGGCTTTTCCGGTCAGCTCCATCCCGCTCATTATGCCTCGCTATTTTATCTTAGACAAATCCTATTATCGACTTGCATTATACATTACTAGTGTGTATAGTTCCATAAAAACATACACAAAGGAAATTAATTATGCGCACAAATATCGTTATTGATGACAAACTTATGGCCGAAGCTATAAAGCTAAGCCAATTGAAAACTAAGAAAGCAGTTGTTGAAACTGGGTTGCGGCTATTAATCCAAATTAAGAAACAAGAGCGCATTAAAGGCTTGCGCGGAAAATTAAATTGGGATGGCGACCTTGAAAAAATGAGATTGGACAAATGATACTGGTCGACACTTCTGTTTGGATCGATTATTTCAACGGTCAAAAAACATGGCAGACGGATCTGCTGGAAAATCGTTTATCAGATGATCCCATCATCATGGGAGATTTAATTCTGACCGAAATATTACAAGGATTTCGGTCAGATACTGATTTTAGAACTGCCAAATCCTTTTTGAGCGACCTGCCGTTCCACCGGATGGGAGGGTATCCGGTTGCTGTTCAAAGTGCTCAAAATTACAGGAAATTAAGAAAAAATGGCGTAACGGTTCGTAAAACAATCGACGTCATCATCGGCACATATTGCATATTGGAGGATCTCACTTTGTTGCATGACGACCGCGACTTTGATCCAATGGTTTCACATCTTTCATTGAATATTCTATCCTCAAATGAATGATACATACTTTCATTCCAATTCCAGCCAGAGGAACGCCCCTAATCAGCCGCGCGGCTTTTTGGGTCGGCTGAATTAAGGTTGTTGGGCAAGAGAGTACTCAACTATTCTCTCCCCATAGCCATGCCCGTGCCCTACTAACAATCTTTCGATACTGGTTCCATCAGCTGATACTGCGGCAAGCGATGGTTGCATGCTGCCCTCAATTATTTGAGCAGATTGAAATACGAGTGACCCATTTGCATCATATACAAATAGAACGGCAAGATCCGGGTGCAGAACCTTTCTGACCGCAAGAAAGGCAGGCTCATCTTTCTGGAATCTAACGGTTACCGCTATTACCTTTCCAAATGTTCTGCAACCTGGAGCTTCGAGTTGAACGACCGTGGTCCCCTTCATGTCCACGACCCGGATCTCATTCTCCTCGGTGAGAAGTATGTTGGGCCGGACCTCCATAACCGGCCAACCGATAACCACAAACTCATATGAAGCCGTAGATATTTCAAGCTCATCAACTAGCACTCCTTCCGAGTTTAGTGTCCTGAATACAGTCAACCGATTTGCGTTATTGGAATTGCTGTATAAAATTTCTTCTTTATCGTTGCCGCGAACATCTTTCATTTCCAGATGTCCCAGTGCATTTACAGGATGTTTCCACAAAGTCCTGCCACTTTCATCTATTAGCAATATTCCCTCTCGATACCTGTGGTAGACTGCGAATTCGTCCTTCCCGTCTCCATCAATATCCCCGCTTTGCACGCCATCGACGTACCGGCCTTCATCTGCCGCCCCGGCTGCTCTCCACACCTCTTTCCCATTATAATCTAGCAGGGCAGCGTGCTCAAAGAGCTTGTAAGTTATGAAATGCGGTGTATCGTCAGCAGTATGTACCGGAGACACAGTCTGAAAATAACCGTCGGAAAACTCAATCCGGCTCTGCACCTCGTAACTGTCATTAAGGTACACTACTCCCCGATGAAAAGCCAATACCGTCTCTGGACCGATATTTGGCCGGTAGCTCCCTCGGATGATACGGCTTACTTTCCCAAGAGACATATCATCAAAAACCACTCTCCGAGTAAGATAATCCGAGCTTGTTGAGCCCAACAATTTCTTAAGTTCATCGGGTCTTTCCTTTTGAATAGAAAGTGCCGTTGTCAAAGATCCCATAAAGGTGAACCCAACGATGAAAAGCGGTATGACCCCAATGACACTCGCCCATCTCATCGTCCCGGTCGCATTGGGAAAGACGCGAATAACGAGCCGGTCCATTAACCACGGGATTAGAAACCATAGCGAGGATCCAAAGACACCGTATATTATCAAGGGCATGATCACGCTGAGATCGAAAACAGAGAATGGCAGTAGTGTTATCAATAGATGAATCGGGGCATCCAGGAATAGGAAATAAATGAATACCAGTCCGGCTGTGCTCGACTTCGAATTTATAAACGTCATAAATGCAAACACCGCCAAGCAGAGATGAAGGCAAAACGTCACAATGCCAACCCTGAATCCTATGGTTTTCCGAATCATGATTTTCTTTGCCCAATATCGTTACCGACATAGACGTGACTGCCCAACGGTGAGCTAACCTGCCGGCCACAGTACTTTCGAGTCGCCAATGGCCTTTTTACGTAAAACCACATAATTCTCCCGGTCAGGTTCAGCGACTTGTTCGGTGATGATCTTTTCATTGGTTACTAAATTCTCTTTGGTGATCTTGGTCAATCATTTCTTGAATTTCAGCATTATTTTCAAATATTCTTATTGTAGGAACTTCCAGATTGGTTTTTCTCCATCGCTTTTTATTACGATATAAAACATGGAAAATATATTCTGATTTTTCCATCTTTGGTCTATATATTCACAGAACATGGAATCTCCAAAAAATAATAAACCCCGTTCCTTCGTACTAGAGCAACGGGGTTAATTGTAACCATCTAAACCTCCAAGGATGGCAGTTGGTATAATTTTCAAACTATTTCATAATGTTACATATAAAATTTGCGTTAATTAATCAATGCTGAATCTGTATTACCGCAAAATATCCGACACGTGGACGCGGTCATTCCAGTAGCGGATGATATGATTCTGATCGCTGTCTAATTCCAGCAGGGAAATCGCGGTGTTGTCCATCGGTGCTTTGACACTGACTTTTGTGAGGTCGACACCGGCAAACTCTGCGAAAATGTGGTTGAAAATTCCCCAATGACCGAAGAACAGGATATTATCATTGGGTGTCTTCAGCAGATCGGCCACGAGTTCTGCGGTACGTTTTTCGACCGGTTCTAACCAGGCGTTGTGCCTGTCCGGGTCAGCAAGGTCGGGGGTAGAGACCGGAAGAATGTCTTGGTACCAGCCGGCAATACCCCAATCGGATTCGATCAGACGACTGTCGAATTCACATCGATGGCTTTGAACCCCGGATAGCTGGTAGGTCTGCCAGGCCCGTCTGAGAGGGCTAATTAAAATCAGATCCAATTCCAGGTGTTGCAGAGGTTTGACAAGCCGCGCGGCCTGCCGGCGACCTAACTCGCTCAACTCCGGGTCCACGACATCATCGTCTTCAAAACTTTGGGATTGACTTTGACCGTGGCGAACCAGCCAGATTTTTTTCATCGATTTCCTCCCAACCCGGATAAGCCGGAAATATTAGCCACAAAGGCACTAAGACACAAAGAAAAAAGAATGTTATAAAAAACTTCGTGTCTTCGTGTCTTAATGGCGAAAATCTTTTAGTTGATAAATCCTTCGCAAATATGATGTGACTTCAATAAATAGGGCATAAAACTATCCACAAATCAGTCGAGCAAGTAATTCTTCTACCAAATTATCCCTGTTTCCTTTGTTCACTGAAACCAGAAGCGTATCCGGCCGCTTTTTGACATTAGCTATGAAAGCATCGCCCTTAAGGGATATGGAGCCGACTATTGTGTTGGTCGAGTCCAAAACATTGATGAGGGTCTGTTTGAACAGGCCGGAAAAGCATTCCATTTTGCCGATTTCGTCGATGATTACGACCGAATTGTCGTTTGTGGGAATCATGGAAGGCACGGCGATCATATCAATATCCGGAAGATTGACACCGTAACGTCCCACGCGGATGCGGCCCGGAATATCGATGTGCGCCAATGTTCCGTGCTTTCTATCCAGTGTCGTGATGCCGAATCCCTCCCGTCGGCCGCCGGCCCGTATTTCTTCTGTATAGAATCCGTTTTTCGGTCGGTCCAATCGCTGAACGATTTTTTCGATGATCGTGGATTTTCCGATCCCGGGCACTCCGGTATAGAGTATATTTTTGTGTCGGGCCTGACGGTTCATTCTTCCGTCCTCTCCATCAATAATTATTTGATTTCACCGCGGAGTCGCAACGGACGCATAGTTAAAAATACCTTTCATTTGCCTTTGAAAGGAAGGCAAATGAAAAACGATCAGCCTCCGGCACCTTTTGCCCAGGCAGCCATCAATTTTAAACTGTTTACACAGCAGTTTTAAGGCATTGGGGTATGCCTCCAAGGCCGAACGCCCAATGCCGAAAGCCTTTTCTAAACCGACATGATCGTGGTGTTTGGCTTGATCACTTTTATGTCTACTTATTTATGTCCTTATCTGTAACATCTCTCCATTCTCACAATAGTGCTTCAGAGCATCGGCAAGAAATGTCAATACCAATTCCAACTTAAGCCGGATTGTTTCATCTTGAATGGCATTGGCATCTTCATCCAAAGCGGTGAAAATCATATACCAGGTGCAGCTTGACAATTTTACCCCCACTTCTTGAATTTTTATGTTTAACCTGATGACCGCCTTACCGGTAAGATTCAACAGAAATGATATTCGGTGATTGTCAGGATCATGATTAGTCGTCACCCTGGTTGTTGTCAACGGCTTTTCAAAAAAATGAGCCCCGGATAGGTCTTCACTAAAAATGCAATTGGTTTCATTGACACCACTTTTGGAATAGATCAATTTATAATCTCACTCCGGTATCCACCTCAATTCCTCCACCGGGCAGGCCAACGGGAAAATACTGCCCCGATCGATAATTTGATGCTATCGTAGAGATGATGGACAATATTGCGTATTGGCGAAAAAGTCGCACAACGACTTTTTAAAGCATTGCTGCGGGAAACAACGAGCGATATCGAAACCATTGCCGGAGGTCTCGCCCTGACAACCCGCAACCTGCAGCTTAAACTAAAGGAAGAAGATACATCTTTTCGCAAACTGCGCGATGAAATCAGAAAGGAAATCGCTGTAAGTTATCTAAAAGATGGAAATGATTCGATTTGTGAGATCGCCCTGCTGCTGGGTTTTGCCGACCAGAGCGCTTTTCAGCACGCCTTTAAGCGTTGGACCGGCAAAACTCCCGGGGAGTATCGGCGGCTTCTGATGAGCGGAGAATGTTCGGAATGACAGGCAGATCAGAATTTATTAATTCTACTTTGTCATACTCTTATTACTTTGGTCCCTTATCATAACTTGATATATTTGGATAGAAGAATGCCTAAATTGACTAAAATTGAGGAGACGCTGCGTTCTGTCCTTTTTAGAAAACAAATAACAAATAACACCTAAATGAGCGCTTTTCGCTCATTTAGGGTAGGAGGTTAATTATGGTAGCGAGCAGAAATGTTATCGGACTGGTTGGAAGTCCCAACCCTGATGGGCGCACTAATCAATTGGTGTCAGCGGCCCTGAAGGGTGCGGCACGAGCGGGGGTGGCCACCGAATTGATACAGATGTCGGATCATGTGGCGACTGCCTGTCGAGACTGCCTGCCCTGGGTTTGCAAGGACAACCTGAAATGCACTTTTGACGATGATGCCTTTGAATTTTATAGTCGGAAAATAGCGGATTGCGGCGGGCTGATTTTAGGCACGCCCGTCTATTGGTGGGATACCAGCGGTTTGGTAAAATACCTGATCCTGAAAATGTTGCGGGTTTATGCCATGTCGGCACCGTTTCATGGATTGCCGGCCCTCGGCATCGCCATTGCCGGGGGTACCGGAAACGGGCTTGTTTCCGGATTGCGCCCGGTTTACCACTATTTTCAGATGATGGGTATGCGGGCCATCGAGCCGGTCCCTGCAACGCGCTTTAATTTCAACGCTGCCCTGCAGCGGGCGTCTGAATTGGGAGAAGAAATTGCAACGATGGCTGACCAACGAGTACGATTTCAGGGGTTGGAAGATAAATTGCTATGGTACGACGGTCTTCCATATCTGGGGATGAGCCGGGTCGACGAGCGCCGTTTGCTCGCCGGTCTTGCGGTTCAGGGGCTGCCATCTGAAACGGCGGAACCCATTGCCCTGGGCCTTTCCCGGGCCCATGAACTGGATGCAGCCGGCCGGAAATTAGACGCCGCAGTTGAAATCACAAAGGCATACAATGCCGGCATTAAGGCATTTGAAGCGGGGAATTCGGGGAAGTAAATTTCGAATATTTCGGGACACAGATTTGCATGGATTGGCACAGATTCTCCGTTGCCGGATAAAATATGATTGGGATTTTTAAGATATTGGGATACTCTTATGAATTTAGATCAAAGTACATGGATTTAGACTTTTGTATATGGATGAACCACGAACCACACGAAATACACGAAAAGGGAAAATGAACTTTTTTTTGGCTTTTCGTGTATTTAGTGTATTTCGTGGTTTGCCTGGTGTGAAACTACATCTAATCTATCTCTCGCAAAGGCGCAAAGCTCGCAAAGTAACTAACTTAAAAGACAGAGCGAAGCGATACAACAAATCTTCAAACTTCAATCTTCAATGCCGGCTGTCAATTAGCCGGAGGCCGCGCTCTTACAATTATAGTTTTCCTGCAGGATTTGGCATAGATTGTCGATATCCCGCACGACCTCCGGAAAATCCTCCCAGCGCTTGAACAATTCTTGGGTTATCTTCAGCTTCCGGCGGCCTTCGGCACCGTAGACGGTCTGGGAACCGCCGATCTCGCAGGTTTTGCCGAAGCCGCACTTGAAACAGGGCAAAATGGTGGACTTGAACGCGACACTGCCGGCAAACTCGGCCCGGTAGGCGAGCATCCGCTTTTTCACGGCTTCGATTGCCTGCTGCGGCGATGTTAATCCGCCGGAGGCCACAACTACAAACGGCTTGCCTTCCAACGGAAATCTTTGATGCCTCAGGGCCCACAGCCGTTCGAGAAAGACCATCATGAAGCCATTGGTGTTGTTAAAGTAGGAGGGCGTGCCGAGAACAATTGCGTCGGCTTCCATCAGCTTTGGGTAAAAGGGCTTTAAATCGTCGTCAAGCTTGCACATATTGTCCCTGGCACACAGATGGGCACAGGCCCGGCAGGGTGAATAGGATAACTGCGTGAGATTGATAAACTCGGACTGTTTCCCACTGTGCTTCAGGATGTATTGAACCATCCGGTCGACATTTCCATCGATAATCGGACTGCTGCTGAAACCGTAGATTGACAATTTGTACTCCTTTCACAACATAAAAAACCGGCAATCAAAAAATCAACTGATAGCGGGTCCCGGCCTTCTGACCTAATTTCTGGATGAACGCTTTTTGGGTCAGTGTCTGAAGTGCATACTGGATCGTTCGGCGGGGCAAGCTTAGATCCTTTTCGATATCAGAGACCGCCAGTCGTTTTTCAGGTCTGGATTTAAAGCAATTCAAAACGGACATGGCTGATTCGGAAAACTTTAGCAATTGGGCATAGCGATTGCGATATATCTCGATGTCCGACAGCGACGAACGCATTACCTTAATGAAAAACCAGGCGAGCGGCTCGATTTTGTATTGTCTGGGATCATCATGAAATTGGCCTTCCGAACATCGGTGCAACGTCGTGTAGTATAAAGCCCGGTTCTGCTCAATATGTCTGTCGATGGCAATATAGGGCGTCACTCCCCGAAGGTACTTATCGTCTGACTGGAGCAGCGCCAGAATAAACAAAGCCCGTCCCAGCCTTCCGTTGCCGTCCTGGAAAGGATGAATTGCTAGAAACCGGAACACATACTCTGTGGCCACCAATAATGGCCAGGGGTGGTCGCGAATGCTTGAATTATACCAATCAACGAGATCTGCCATTGCAATGCTTGTAATTATCCCCGGCGGAGAAGGCTCCAGTACCACCCGTTGTTCACCGGTATCGTGATTGATATATACAACCCGGTTGGGTGATTTTTTATATCCACCTGCATAATCGGCAGCCTGGGGATAATGCCGCAGCAATTCATGATGCAAGCCGCGAATTACCGCCTCAGTGAGAGGAAAAAGCGCTTTCGCCTGAAGATAAGTGGTTGAAAGTACCTGGCGGCAGCCAATCACCTCCTCGACACTGCGTTCGTTATCTTTTTTAAGTTTGTCCAAAATTACAATTTTGTTTTCTTCGAAGGCCGTTGTCTTTCCGTCTTTCTGCAGTATCGTATCGACCCAATCGATCTCCCGGTCCGTTAGCACGGCGTTTTCGATCCGGGTGGAAGCACCGATATTGCTGATAAACGCAAAACGGTGGAGGTATCCGGCTTCATCAACAGATAAGCCGTCAATATCTTTAAATGTTTCTACGATTTCGCCCTGCAGATTTCGGAATTCGTTTTCCAATTTATGATTCGGTGTAAACGACAACATGACGGCTCCTGAACTGAACATCCCTCTTTTATACTTGACGTTATGGTATAAATTCGAATCTGAGCATTGATTTTTAAAAGGATTGTACAGTATTGCGCAATAATGCGCAATAAAATTTTGATAAAGTTTCGCATTATTGCGCAATTCCATCCATAAATCGCGACCGTTTGAGGTGCCTGAGTTAAATCAGCATAGCATCGATATTGAATATTGGAGATCCCCATCTCCGCGTTGGATGCAAAGGCAAAGGGCGGCGCCAGTCCGAGGTGAAAGAAAAAAAGGATAACGGTTGCCAACCAGGATTAATGCTGATGGTTCCCAGGCGATATTGCCGTACGGCCATAGTTGATAAAGGCGTAAAAAGTCATTTTAACCGCTGGTTACCCGCCTTCACGGGTATGACGTATGCTATATCTATCTGATATTCAAACATTTACTGTCATTCCCGCATAGGTAGGAATCCAGTTTGATGGCCAAATCCGACATTTTAAGATACCGGGTAACTGATTATACCAGGTCGTGTCTTATCAATATCCCCTCAGCGACATTATCCTCGGCCAATCTCACAAGATGCCGGTGATGGGTGAAAAAGATGACCTGGGTTTTGGCGGACAGCTCGGCCAGGGCCTGCAAGGTCGCCGTTGCCCGGGCATCGTCAAATTTAATCAAGATGTCGTCGACAATAAACGGCATCGGTTCGTTCGCGGCAAGGTATTCCTCTAAACCCGCCAGCCGCAGCGCCAGGTACAGCTGATCGGCCGTACCGTCGCTCATGCCTTCCACCGCGACGATCTCACCGCTGCCGGCCCGCACCCCGACCAGCATGGGGTTGCCGTCGCCGTCAAATTCAGCCCGGACCCCATCGAAAGACCGGCCCGTGATCTGGCGGAACAGGGACGATGCCCGGCTTAAAATAGGACCCTGGCTTTTGTCCCGAAATCTTTCGATTGCCAGGTTCATAACCCGGGAGGCGATTTTCAGGCGGGCGTATTGCTCAATATCATTTTCAAGCCGGCCGACCTGGATCTGGATATCTTCGGCCGCTTCCGCCGCCCCTGCGCTGCCGTCCATGCGGCGCAGTTCGGTGCGCTCTTCCCCGATAGTCTGATTCAGTTCGGATTTTTCCTGATTCAGCTTTTCGATGTTTTCGCGCAGCAATTCGATATCGCCGACGATGCTGTCCGGATCGACTTTCAAAGCGTCCCTGATAAAATTATCAGTTGTTGCCCCGCCGCTCAGTTCAAGCAGCCTTTCATCCAATCTCGACAGATCGGCTTCCAGCCGAAGGCGTTTGGCAGAGCGCTTCTCGGCCCCGGGCAGTTCGTCATAGGTTGAACAGCCGGCTTCCCGGCACATGCCGTCAAGCCGGGTTTCAGTCCCGGCAATGGCCTGAATTGACTTGTCCAGCCGTTTTTTTTCCCGCTGCCGCTGATCCTGCAGCGTTTGTCGTTGGGACTCGGCCCGGCGCGCCCGGGTCAAACGGGTGTTAAGTTCGGCGGCGGCCGCTTGAGGAGGGAGTTCTTTCAGGTCCCCGGCGGCGGTGTCTGCCAGATCCAACACCTTTGCGGCAAACTGAACCTGATCGCGATCGATGCCTTCGATGCGTTTTTGCAGGATGTCGGCTTCCTTCAGCTTGTCGAACAAGTCCTTGAGCTCTGTCATGACGGCACTGGCCTGGGGGGGGATGGCATCGGCCTCCAATCCGAGCGGCCGGACGGCCTTTTCCCAATCCTTTTGCCAGCGGGCAAGTTCTTTTTCGCTGGTTTCGACTTTGAGCCTGGCATCGGCGAGTTCCCCGCCCCGTTGACTTGTTTCGCTTGCCAACTGCTCCTGGTTTCGGCGGTGTTTGTCTTCATCGGCAATAATTTTCCGTGCTTTTTTAACGAGGTGGTCCAGCGACTTTTCGCCCTGGGACGGTGAGTCACCCATATTAGCCAAATGCCGATCCAGTTTCTCGACATGGGCGGCAATTTCCGCCTGCATTGCATTGACTTTGGTTTGTTTCTCCCGTAATTCAGTCGCCTTGTCCGCCATGGTGTTGAAGTTCTGCAGCCAGAGCTGCATTTCCTTGGGGGTCTGCGGCGTGATGCCCAAGGGCTGCCACAGTTCGATCCATTCGGTATCCAGGTCTTTCAGGGCTATCAGCGCGCGATCCTGTTCTGCGTTTAATTGATCCAATTGCTTTTCCAGGGCGCTTTGGTCAGCCAGCAACTTGGCTTTGACTGCCACCTGCTCGGCTTCGCGGCGCAGCCGGTCGGCGATTTCATCAGACTGCCCAAGACTGGACTGATAGGCTTCCGTCAAGGTAGCGGACGGCGGCAGTTCAGCGATATATTCAGCGATCTGTGCCTCGCTCGGCGCTTCGCCCGCCAGGGTGTCTGCCACCAATTGCCAGCCCCGATCCCTGATCGCTCGCATTTGGTGGAGATCTTCCTCGGTGGGGACTTGTTGCTGCAATTGAAGCGCTTCGATTCGGCGCGCCAGGTCAGCCAAGGTGCGGGTTAGCTTGTCGTGCGCTTCCTGGATGCGCTGACACTCGATGCCGGCTTCACTGTGGCGTTTTTCAAATAAATTGATGGTTTCCGATGGCGGCACTGCCAGGTGCTCTAGTTTTTCAAGGGAGCCGGTCCAGAGGGATTGCTTGTTGAGCTTTATTTCCAGGGTTTGCCTGGCCGCGCGGATGTCGGACAGGGCGGCGCGGCAGTGCTTTTCATCGGCCACGTAAGCTTCGGCCTGTTCAACGGCGGAAACCAGGTCTTCGATTGGCCTGGGCGCACCGAGTTTTTGCAGCTTTTCATCCAAGCCCCGGATTCGCCGTTTTAGTCCGGGAATCGCTTCCCGGGAAGTTTCCAGGCGGGTGGTGATCCGTTCATAGGCGGATCCGAGTTCCTGAATGTGCACGGCATCCGTCTTTTTAATCCGCAGCTGCCCGGCATCGTCGACGGTCAGATCTTCGCGCAAGCCGCGCAGGATATCTTTGGCTTCACTTCGCAAGCCGGCCTTGCGGGTATCCAGCTTGATGCGGTCTTTGGCGGCTTTGCGCTGGGTGCCCAGCTCCTGATATACTTCTTCGATCCGTTCGGAGGATTCCAGGATTCTGTTTGAAACCTCGAGCTCGGCAACGGCTTTTTCAACGGCTGCAATATTTTGGAGCGACTGATCACGCTCGCTCTTTGAAACACCGATTCGGGTCAGCAGGTCGCGCCGCTGCTCGGCAAAATCATCCGGCAATATGACGGCAGCGGCATATTCTTTGAGTTCCCCGAGCAGTGCCTGGCGCTTGCCAATTAGCGGCAGAGCATCCTGAATTCGCTCCAGGCGGTGCCATTCCCGCTGGCGCTGCCTGAGTTCGCTTTCGACAACTTCAATGCGATCCTCGGCCCGACGCAGGGCTTGATAATGATTTTCCCACTCCCGCCCGGGAAGCTGTGCCTCGCGCATTTGTTTGCGATATTTATTGATGAGACCCAGCGTGGCATTGATGCGGGGCCGTTGGCCGGCCGGGCGAAAAAGCGCAGCGGCCTCGGACTGCAGCTCGTTTTGGATTTCGCGCAAGTTGGCAACGCCCGATCCGGCGGCAAAGATTAATTGGCCCAGGTTGCCGCCGCCCTGCACGATTTCGCGGCCGCCGCGAACCAGATCCGGATAGCCGATGCCAAACATGGTTGCGAAATGCTCGGCATCCACCCCGCTTAAAAACTGATATAGCCGGGAATCTTCGATCAGGGTTTGATCGTCGCTTGCCCGCAAGGTGTTGCTGCGTCCTTTGCGGCGTAAGAATTCCAGCCGCTCGCCGCTGCCGGCTTCGATGGTGGCCCCGATGCGCATTTTAGCATATGGGTGAATAAAATCGTCGGCGGATTGAACGGGGATACCGTAAAAAAGGTGGCGCAGCGCCCGCAAGGCCGAGCTTTTGCCGGCCTCATTGGGCCCGTAAATTACGTGCAGGCCCTCGTTTCCGGCGCTTAAATCCACAGCCAAATCGGTAAACGGCCCGTAGGCCGCCAGCCGCATTTCAAGTAGCTTCATTCCGAAACTCCTTTGCCCATCAGCCGCTGAAGCAGCAGTGGGCGCACCTGATTCAATATCTCACTGAGCCACTCAAGATCATCAAATTTGAGGCCGTCCGCTTCCGACTTCAATTCCCTGGGGATTTTTTTTGCAATATCGCCGAATTCGTCGGACAGGGCCCGCACCATTGCCGGGTCGGAAGACATTTCATCGAACAGGGCCACCAGTTCGCCAATGGCGCCATCGGTTTTTTGAAGATCCTGCTTTGCCGGCAGCGCGGTGTGAAATTTTATCTTTTCCACCCACACCTGGCCGCCGCCAATGTCGATGGCCGCCGATCGGATTTCGTTGCTCCAGCGTTCGACATCCGTCAGAAGTTCGGCGTGCCCGGGTGTCTTGCCTTTGACGATCACCCGGGTTATCAGCGGGAGGCCCTCATGTTCTGCCAGTAGTTTGTCAAGTTGCCGGCCGATCCGCTCGACAACATCGTAGGCACTTTCGGCGCCGCCGGCATCGACTTCAGCCACGAGCCAGCGGATGACATCCAATGGCCTGAACTCCGGCTCCGGGCGGCCCCTGTCATCCACCGTAACCAGCACGCAGCCTTTGGGACCGGTCTCCCGGATGTGGCGGCCCTGAATGCAACCCGGGAAAACCACCAGCGGATCCTCCAGCAGGGTTTCGTATTGATGGACGTGACCCAGGGCCCAGTAATTGTAATCTTTGGAGCGCAGCCCTTCCAGGGAGCACGGGGCATAGGGTTCATGACCTTCACGGCCCGAGGCGCAGGTGTGCAAAACGCCGATGTTGAAGTGACCCGGCAGCGGGGCAGGATAATTTTGAGACAGGTCGGTTTTAACGGCCGGCCTGGCAAAGCTTTGGCCATGAATGGCGACCTTCAGCGCATCAATGGTAAAGGTTTCAGGCTTGCCCGGCGCAAACAGGTGTACATTGGCCGGTAGTTTAAGCTTTTTGGTAATCTTGCTGGCGGCATCGTGATTGCCCGCGACAATGTAAACCGGAATTCCGGCCTCGCGCAACCGGACCGCGCGGGAGACCAGATGCAATCCGGTGCTGTAGTCCTTCCAATCGCCGTCATACAGATCACCGGCAATGAGGACGAAGTCGACCCGCTCGTTGGCGGCGGTGGTCACCAGGTTGTCAAGGGCGCGTCTGGTGGCCTGTCGAATTTTATCTTTCGGGGCGCCTTCGTAGGCGTCCAGCCGGTGAAGCGGGCTGTCCAGGTGAATATCGGCCGCATGAATGAATTTGAACATGGTTGAGGTCTCCGAGCTCAAGGTTCAGCGTTCAGGGTTCAGGGTTCAAGGCTCAGGGTTCAAGGTTCCGGGTTCTGGACTCTCGTGTGAACATACCATGAAATGACTATTGAATAATGAATAATGATGGATTCGCTTCGCTCAGTCGATTAAAAATAGATAGAATACATTATTCGACGTTCGATGTTGGACGTTCGATGTTCGACGTTCATTAGTTTCTTTTCATTGATCAGACTGGCCGTTTTTTTGGCCAGAGGTAGCGCTCTTATGAAACTACGTTTAAAGCGAATCACGCTAAAGACGTGACCTAAAGCCCGCAGAATATCGAATATCGAACCGCAGAATGTCGAAGGGTGGAATCGCTTCGCTCAGTCTTTTTTAAAATCGACCGTTCGACAAAAAGCTCACGACAGGCAGAATACATTACTTCGACATTCGATATTCATTATTCGATGCTTACAGTCCGCCTCTGGAGGATTCGATATTCGCTTTTTCAGAGATTCATTATGGGATAATAAAAAATAAGTAAACACCAAAGTGTTAACTGTTTTTGGTTTTTCTCCATCCTCGGCCCGGGTTCGGTGTCGTCAGACGATTGCAGATGGGTCCTTGCCGGCACCGTCCTGATCGTCATCATTCCGAATTATTTGACATTTTTGATATTGTTTATATTTTTACTGATACCACTTACAAATCTTGATTTACTGCGACTGCTCCTTTGATTCTGCTTATCTGATTGCTGACTTTAAAGAATTTAATTTTCTGCGCAAGGATTGGCTGAAAAACACCGCAAAACCTGTTATTCGCCTATAGCGGCCAAACCTAAAAGCTTCATAAAACATCGACCGGTCAAAACCATGGCATCCCCTTATTTAGAATGGACAGATGAAAATCAGCAGACCCATCGTATCGATATCACCGACCGGCTTTGCATCGGGCGAACCTGCACCGGGCTCGATACCCGGCGACGATTTTTGCTGAATAATCCCAGAGTATCCAGAGATCATGCCGAGATTAAATGGACGGCCGGCCGCCTCCATATTACCGATAACAGCAGCAACGGAACCTGGGTCAACAATAGCCGCATGACGGCCGGAGCGACTAAAGATCTAGCTGACGGAGACCACATTCGCATCGGTCGTTCGCTGATGCGGATCGGCTATCCGGAAGCCGGCAACGGTAGTGGACCGCCCCCCGGATTGACGGAAATGACCAGTGTTGCCTCGCTGGAGGAGGAAGTCACCAGTCTGGTTACGGATATGCGCGGGTTTTCGGCGTACTCCCAGAACCATGCTTCTTCCGAGGTATACGGGTTGATGCGGGAAGTATTCGATCAATTCAGCGAAATTATCGAGGCGTTCAAGGGCACCGTCAAAGATTATGCCGGTGATGCCGTCTTCGCCTTCTGGGAGCATCAGTTCGAGGACCCTGCCACCCAATCCATGCGGGCCTGCCGGGCAGCACGTCGCCAGCTGCGATCGTTTGATCGCATCCTGCGGGAATTAGGGCAACAGTATGCCGGCACTGGCAAACTCAAGATGGGTTGGGGTATCACGACCGGGCCCATCTTTTTGTCGCATTACGGGTCACGCCGGGCCGATCTGGCGATGGTCGGCGACTGCGTCAACCTGGCCTCGCGGCTGTCCGGCATGGCCAATAAAGAAATTGGCGATGATATCCTGGTATGCGCCAGCACGGCCGCCCTGGTTGAAAATCAAGTCTCTTTGAAGGATCTGGGCCGGGTTTCCATCCGGGGGCGCCAGGGCAGAGAGCACCTGTTCGCATTGTCGGCTGATTGACATTAATGAAAACTGGCCCTTGCAGAATTTAATACCAGTTAACAATAAAAAGGCAATTATAAGATTACGAGAAGTTATTGAAAAGTCCCGATCTTGGAGCACTGGAGTACTGGGGTATTGAAAGAAGACATCCAACCTTCAGCCAATACTCCAACACTCCAGTACTCCAGTACTAACAAATTAATTAAAAGTTATGGTTTCACGATGGATTACTTTATTTTGGCTTTATAGTTCCGAAAATGTCTGCCCGGAGATAGCGCCCACCCGCGCAAGCTACATATCGCGGATAATTTACAGAGCAGAAGCCGGGCAGGAAAAAGAGGAGAAAAATCAAATGAGCACTTTCCTGAATGCAACTGATAAGGTCCCCGTTAAAAATGGACTCCGGGTGTGGACAGCAATCCTGATTCTGGCATTGACCCTTGCCTGGGTCACCACTGCCACGGCCGCCTCCATGCCCAACGCCTGTTCGGTGGATGGATGCGATGTCAAAATCGTCGGGGTGACAAAGGCCGGGGGTGAATTGGAGATTACCTTTGAGTCCAATTTTATGCCCGATGTCTCCAAAAATCATTTTCACGTCTGGTGGGGAGAAAACTTCACCGTCGAGCAGGTCAGCCGAAATGCGCAAACCGTTCACGGTGTGGAGCAGGGGCGATGGCACCGGCATGCCGATTATCCCAGCTATGTCACCCAGGGCGCCGCTTCGACGAGCGTCCGCGGCCAGGCCACCACCATCTGCGTCAGCGCGGCGGACCGCAACCACAACATTCTCGACGTCAAGGTCTATGACTGCGTCGATGTCAGCGACAAACTATAGAGCCTGCGCATAAACTTAAAATTGATCAGAATAAATTACAAAATTGTAGGTCCAACATTTTAAATTTGGTCAATGTTCTTTGAAAAATTGGTTAAAGCAGCAATCTGCTGTGCTTCAGGTTA
>Ga0209339_1000214_pt1 | contig 21769 bp, 11 predicted proteins | sample OlaalgELextract3_FD_187376 | JGI IMG/M metagenome (GOLD analysis project Ga0209339, IMG submission 187376) | Olavius algarvensis symbiont microbial communities from Tuscany, Italy - Type A ELBA extract 3 (SPAdes) (version 2) | ecosystem: Host-associated > Annelida > Digestive system >... | reverse complement strand
CCGCTTGGCGCCATTCTACATTCATCAAATGAACCGGGTGAACTCTCGCAATGGCTCTGCCATGATGACAGCACCATAAACATTGTCGTGCTTATTATTATCATTATTATTATACACTTTCATTACGGACTGTATCCTTCCACAATGTGTTTAGGATTTTTCTCAGCCATTGGTGGTTGGTTGGTTGGTGTTTAAGGGCACTTTCAGCGCAAAAAGGTTATATCGTGCCATGCAAAAATAAAAAAGTTTGTTAAAGATATTAATATCAGATAGGAACTTAAAATACGTGTTCAGGGTATTAGTTAAAATGTGAGAGCTCGAAAGTTGAGACAAGACAATCATGATGAAGATGAACAACTGATGACATGTGCCAAAAATTATTTTAAAAAATGGTGGACGTATGTTAAAGCTGTAGCCAGTCATACTTGGGACATTTTCTGAGACACAGTGTGGAGTTCATTGGCTACTCTATTGTGAAAACTGATGCTCCTACGTTCACGTTTTGCCGCGCAATGCTAGCATCAAGCTTGGCCTTAGCCGTCATGCGGTGTCTGTGTGTCTCTCTGTCTGCCACCTTCGTACATTCTGTCAAAACAAATAAAAATAACTTCAAAATTTTTTCACCGTCGGGTAGCCACACCATTCTAGTTTTTTCCATACCAAACGGCATGGCGATATTCCGACGGGAACCCCCCTTAACGGGGGCGTCGAATGCAGGTGGGGTAGGCAGAAATCGCGATTTTGAGCCTATATCTGGCTTAACTGCCTGCTGTTAACGCTGCCGCAGGCCAGGTGTTGTCAACACAGTCGCCGATGAACCACGGCCACCGTCCCTCAAGTTAAGTGTGACACATCGCTGATAGTAAGCGGCGGTGTTGATTGTGGGACAAGACGACAAAATGTTTATGACAAAAAGCCTCAACGTTATGCCAAAGACAATAGAACAGCGCATTTAACTGCACGCAGTGATAAATCTGTAGCCTACGTAACTAACAATAAAAGACTCTACTCGACGTTTTGTACTGTTGAAACTAACTAATGACAGACACAAAGCATCACAAGGCTACTTCGCAACAGCAGAGCTACTTGTCTTGTTAGTGCAGAGGCCAACAAATTGCTGACTTCACACATTTAATCCCCTTATGTGCAGTATGTACAGTGCTGCAATCCACGAAACGGGCCTATCTTTTATGTCACTGACAGTATGGGTGTGTTGTCATTCACTTTTGCACAGCAAGCTCCAGAAAAAAGGAATATACAGTAACAACACGCCGCCGCCATTTTGCTGACGCTGCCACCGCCTGTCACAACGGATCGACGTGCCGCTGCCGCCACTGCCGCCAGTATGGCAGCGTCACGCCGGCGCCATTTTCGTGACGTGTACATTTTAGTGTACAGCTTTCTGGATTTTTTTAAAGCATTTGATAATTTCAATATTCAATGCAAACACTGTATGATTATGAAGATGTCAAGCAATAAACCGACATGCTCTTACATTAATTAATGTTACTTACTTAGATAAAAAATATAGGCCATAACGCCTACAAAAATCAAGCAGCTAAGGACTGGTGCAATACACCAGTTCATAAATTCATGAAGTACCAGTATATTAAATACACACTGCACTCCATCAATTGCCCCAAACTGTGTAACTTTAGGTGGCAAACAAACTTTTTCAAACTCCAAACTTGGTGGACATCTATAGAGTGCTAAGCACACATCAGCGGGTGTGGCCTGTTGATGTCATCAAGCTACGCCAGAACCCCACAGAACAGTCATCATATGTGCGTGCATTGTTTCCATAGACCATGGTGGCCGGTTTACTGCAGTGGTAACTAGGAATGTGCGCAACACCGAAATTCAGTTCGGATTCAGTTTTTAAAAACCGAACCGTCTAAAAATTTGACATCTGTTCAGATGGTTTTCCAACAAAAACTGCATGCAATCCGCCATTCAAATAAGAAGTGAATAAAAGTAACTTCACTTGCATTAAACGTGCACATAAACAGGGTTTATTTTAGGCCTCTGAAAAAATTAAGTAAGTAAGTAAGTAAATGATTTATAAAGCGCTGACGTCTATAAAGAATCAGGGAGCGTTGGGAGTAGGTGGTCATTAGGGGTTAGCATAGGCTGACTGAAAATAATGTGATTTTAGATGCCGGCGAAATGTAGGGATTGATGGAGAATTACGGATACTAGCAGGCAATCACTAATAAAACCAAGTGTTTTTTTACAGCATACGGCACAATTATTGACATGACTAATTACTGGTACAGAAAGACTACTGACTTCGTATCCAGTTTGCGTTATTAACGCTAATGCACTGAACCAACAATGATGATCGGCGAATTTAGCGTGGCATAATGCGTCCATTGTTAGCCATATCTTGCAAAAAGAAACCATTATTCACCCAAAACTACTAATTTACAATGCATCAGCGCCCTTGTAGTGACTTTATGGACATGTTACGGCCCTCACAAGTTGTCATATTATTATTATTATTATTATTATTATTATTATTATTAATGTAAAATGCGGGTGGCGAAAGTACTCTGGGCTTGTGTTATGTAAGTTCTGAGAAAATTCCGGAGTTACAGCGTCCACGTCGCGCCACTGGAAACCGCAGGAATCTTGAATGTGGAGATGATTCCATATTGCAGGCAAATGTAACACGGGACAAGAGGTCGCCTTGCCTGGGTGCGGTGGGGGGCCTCGATCTCGGGGGTCGGCCTTGCTGGTTGTTGGTTCCTCTGTGCTGGTAAGTATATTGCTGTGCTCATTCTGCATGAGTGGAGTGGCCCGCAGCACCCGGCTCATGGGGGCGTTACATTTCCGGGGATCCTGTTCATGACTTGGCGAGCGCAAGGGGTCACGAATGGTTGGCTACTTGTGTTCCTGTCCAGGATGTGCTGTCACAAGGCATCTTGAGCAGTAGTATGACTTGTGGCATTTCAGGGTATTCGGAGGAAGCCTTGCGTGTTACCGCCATTTGGTGGTAATTTTTGACCCTGCTTAAGCAGGGTAAATTTTTCTCATTTTTCACCCTTCGATTCTGTCGTCGGGATCTTAGAATACCGGTCTGTCTTCTGACTGGTTATAATATTCTTAATTGATAAATAACTCCAATGTAAAGGAGTTGTTATTTATTATTCCTTTATGGAAGAAGGATAAAGCTTTTTGCTCTTTGTCTTTGGCTCTTTTTAAGGAGGATATAGCCCTTCGCCTTTGTCGTTGGGTTTTTGGTTAATCAGAGGCAGCGCATTGGGCCCGATCGGCGGCCTCAGCGCCAGACAGTTTAACAGCTGTATGCCCCGTAGAGAAGAGAAGAGAGAATGTAGAATGCACAACGGTACAGCTCTGTTGCCATTTAAAACGCATAGGCCTATCTGTCGCCATTAGTTTTTATGCGTAAATTTCCAACCGTTTTCATTTTTTACGCGTACCACACATGCTAAAATAAACCCTGCACATAAAGAACGTTCTAACACAACAACCGAAATAGAGTTTAGCATATAGATTTTAGAATGCAATTACATTATTTACTTGCTGTCGTTGTTGTGAATGACGTCAGTGATGTCATAGTCATGTCATCCACTGTCGTTGTAATAATTGCTATTACATGAGCTATTACAAGAGTAGTAAATAACTATAATATCCGAACCAAACCGAGTTTTTTGAACTGAATCGAATCAAACACATTCCAAAACGAATCTGTTTTTTTCAAAAAACGAACCGAAATTAAAAAATCTATTCCGCACATCCCTAGTGGTAACACGTTGGACTTGATCAACGTATACTCTACGCTAGGCCCGGTTAATGCCTAGGTGGGTGACCGTCTTTGGATGGGTAAACCACCTCGGCGCAGAACCAGGCATACAGGCCTACTAGCCTGATCCCGCCATCGGTGGGCAGGCTGGAATAAGTACCTGGCGAAAGCTGGGAGAGTAAACAGGCATATTGCGTGATATTGCCCGTACCCATGGTCTTGCAGTGTGGTGCTAATGCCTGGTTGAAGGGACTGGTTAGTGGAGATCAGCACCAACCGACGTGAAGCGGCAGCACATTAGAGGTGTGTTACATGTAATGTGCAATACAAAGCTACGTTTACATTACTTTACTTTACCCCTTAAATTCAACTCCACCTTAAAAATCGGTAAGACGTCATCGTCATGGCCCAATTTAATGAATTTGACAGGCTGATGTAGAGTAACAGGCCAATTACGGTGATATGATTGTTTTTGTCATTCTTGAGTTCCGTGCAGTTGCTGCAGCTACACACAGTATAGTAGTATAGTAGAGTTTAACGTTCCACTCGACACATTATAGGTAATTTCGGAGACGGTTTTACGGGTCAGATGACCCAACCAACAGTGTCAAAGCACTGAAAGATGATGGTTAGTCAACCACGTCAAGGGCCAATCCTACCAGGCTCAGCTCACTAAAAGGTAAAGAGAAGGATGTAAGCAATAAAAAATTTTCGTATCTACATAGCACCATTAAGACCGAAGACACAGAGGCACTTGGAAGACAGAGAGCTAAACCAAGCAAGATCAAAGCCCGATACAGTCAACCGACCTGTAAGAACATTATTATAATAGTACACAATACTGTAACACAGAGACAGTAGTTTTTATTTATATTTCCATTCCTCCAGACCAACATCACATCTCAGATGTGGCCAACTGGAGGAAAGGGGGGAGAGCTGTGGCGACACAATACTACTTCCGGTTTCGGAGTGGACGAGGTCACTGTCTTCAAAAGGTCAAAAACTATCTGCAAACCAAATTTCGACGACATATCTCAATCAGCAGCTGAGATATAGCTAGTTCCGGTTTGGAAAAACTAACATTTCGACCATATCACTGTAACCGGCATGTTATTCTGCATCAGCCTGTCAAATTCCATCGAAATCAGGCCACCTGCATTATTATCGATTTTCAAGATGGCAGCCGCGACGGCACAATACTACTTCCGGTTTCGGAATGGGTGATGTCGCTCTCTTGAGAATGTCAAAATCTATCATCAAACCAAATTTTGTGGGGATACGTCTATCCACGGCTGAGATATAACTATTTTCGGTTTGGAAAAACTAACCTCCATCATATTGCAATTTCACTTCCAGTTTTGACTCTGACCAATATCTTCATAATTGGAATGTTATTCGGCATCAGCCTGCCAAATTTCATCGAAACGGGCTATGTCTGGCAGAGTAATGACGTCGTATCAATTTTTCGTAATAATCCAATGGACCAAAGTTCGCAGACCGAGCATGAGCACCTACAGTCCAGTGAATTTAAGGGGTCTATGACTGTTTTAGTGCTCAGACAGCGCCGACGCCGCAGCCGCTGACGTCGATGAAAATGGGGCGGCACACCGCTGCCAATTATAAGACAGCTAAATGCCACTGCCGACCCTCAAGCCGTCGGCGCGCAGCCCTACAAGAGTTGTATCTTCCATGAATATGTCACAAACACGAGATACTGCAACACAAAGGTTGGAAATTGTTTTTGTCACGTTTTTATCCCACCCAGTCTTGTTTGAATCCCTCGCAATGGCCGTTCCCCTGTGAACTAGCACATGAAATTTGGTCTAAAAACACTAGTCCCTGGGCAACTGGATGGTTAAAACTGCAGATCCTACATGTATCAGCATGTGATGGACAGATGGCATGATAGAGAGACAGACAATCCACTTAGAGCTAGTATGCACTTTGCATTACTATGCTGCTACTCACAAATGAATCAATCTACAACGTTTCTCAACATCCCTGTGATCTGTGCCAGACTGCAGAAGAACATTCCTGGCGTTGCATGCAACTCGTGTCACAAACTACAACACTACTGTCTGCAAGCTGCATGTAATATTAGTTGTATGTTAAAAGATAAGATCTAGCATCTAATACTAAAGTCATAGCCATAGTCAAAAGACTTAGCCAGTAGTCCTACATTAAGTGAAGTAAGACTAAAGACCACATCAAGCATCAGTTTGGTTTTTAGCAAATTCTGCTAAGATTAAACTCAGCTAAACGAACCATCACGATGTAGGTTGCATCTCATGCAGCGTTCTCGGCGTCTGAAGTTGTTGTAGCCACACTGTAGTAACACACGCATTGCAAAATAAGTAATAAATAATAATAATTATTATTATACTTTATACCTGTCCTAAAAATGAAACCAAGCACACGTCCACAGTTGAAGAATAAAAGCAATAAATGACAACATAGACCAGTACAGAAATAAACAGTCGATGTCAATGAAACCACAAGTCTTAATACTGGATCAGTGGACACCGACACATTTCTGGTACAACAAACATTAGTGCTTGATGAGTCCAGTCCACAGACTGCATGATGCACATCAGTCATAGAAACTACATCTGCAGTGTTGTCACAAGCTTACAATTAATGCAATTAAATCAGAAAATATTCTATAGCAGACAGGAACAAACTCAAGTGAGACCAAAGTTCAAATCCATTTACAACAACAACTCTGAAGTGAATCAATCAGGCTAATTACTATGCACATAACATAAATATTACAAGTTTCAAACAAATACACTGCGTAGCCTAGGAGATGTGAGAGTTCAAAAACTTCTACTCGAAAACGTAAGTTCCCAATATCAGAAGTCAATGTAAGTTACAGCTTGTGCTGAAAATAGCTGCCTTGTCAGTGGCAGAAAGTACTCTGTGTAGTTGCATTCTGAAAGTCCTGAGGAAATTCCAGAGTGGCAGCGTCCTCGTCGCACCACTGATACTGCAGAGACAGCGGCAGCATCCTCGTCGCACCAATGATACTGCAGAGACAGAGGCAGCGTCCTCGTCGCACCAATGATACTGCAGAGAGAGAGAGAGAGAAAGAGGCAGCATCCTCGTCGCACCACTGATACTGCAGAGACAGTGGCAGCATCCTTGTCGCACCAATGATACTGCAGAGAGAGAGAGAGAGAGACAGAGAGAGAGAGAGAGAGAGGCAGCATCCTTGTCGCACCACTGACACTGCAGAGACAGAGGCAGCGTCCTCGTCACACCACTGATACTGCAGAGACAGCGGCAGCGTCCTCGTCGCACCACTGATACTGCAGAGAGAGTGGCAGCATCCTCGTCGCACCACTGATCTTCACTGTGCAGATGATCTCACGATGCAGGCTAACGTCACACGGGACCCGGGGTTGCCCTTCCTGGTTGCTTTGTTGGGTCTTGGACTTGGTCTAGGGGGTTGGCCTTACTGTGCTGGGTGAGCATAACAGCATGCCCGCTGGGCTTCAGAGGGTGGGCCTTAACCTGAGGGCTTGGCCTTGTCGTTTCTGGCTTCTCTGTGTCAGGCGAGTATTGGCTTTGTTCACAGCAGAGGAGCAAAGTGGCCTTCAGCACCTGGCTTATCAGGGTGGTATAATTTCCCAGGAACCTGTTCATGACTTGGCGAGTGCAAGGGGGTAATGGTTGGCTACTTGTGTTCCTGTCCATTGTGTGCTGTCACAAGGCAACTTGAGCAGCAGTGCCACTTGTGGCATTTCACGGCATTCGGAAAGAAGCTCTGCATATTGCCGCCAATAGGTGATGATTTCTAACCCGCTTCACTCAGGGTAAAGTAAAAGTCAGACTAAAGAACTGGTAATCCACGTTGCTTCAAACCTTTTACAGTTCAGCCTTCGACTCTGTCGTCAGGATCTCAGAACACTGGTTTATCCTTTGCCTTGTTATCATACCCTTACTCGGCATTTAACTCTAATGCTTGGAGTTGATTCATTATTCCCTTTATGTAAGGAGGATCATGGAACTAGTCTACATTTTTTCGTAGATGCTGTGCAACAGTTAATAGATGTAATCAGTATTTTGGAGCTCAATAACCAATTGGTTAGCTAAGGGCAGCACACTGGACCCAAAAGGCAGCCACAGTGCCAGGTAGCTCTGCTAGCAGCCACGTATGGTATGGTTTAGCTGCCTCATAAACAGATAGGTGCATGCAGTTAATGGCGTCCAGGTCATATTAGCTCTATTCTTCAAAACAACCCATTTCATATTGTCACTATCTTGAATTCTGTTATGGCAAATACGTTGTTGCAGCATTGCCGACACCTCACAGCCAACCAAACTGAGACGAGGTGAACTGGACCGCCATATCAGTCGGGAGATAAAATCATGTCTACTTTCAGCCACGAACTGAACCCAGTCTCATGAGCTCTGTGAGTGGTCGCAGTGTCCTAATTAAACATGAAAAAACGTTTTGCCAGTTACACAGATGCTTGGCAGGTGTTTACTGAGCAAGACGTTACGGTAATGTCCACCGTCAATTTTTATGCTGAGCTCAGTAATTATTAGACCAGCATCTCCAAGTGCTCAAATGGCAACCAATACCATTACTAATTTCCAGGAGTGAGTACACACTAAACTGTTGTCTGTAACATTTTCAGTAATGTATAACCTAATGGGACATTCCCATAGTGGGAACTTGCAATTTGAGTGGAAATTTCTGAACTTTTACATCTCGTAAACTGTGCAATATATTTGGCTGAGACTTACAATATTTACACCACATGAGCAGAAATTAGTGGAGTTAAATGAACATTAATGCTGTTGAGATTTGTTGCTGAAGAATGGATGTAAACACCTCAACTAGGACACAGTGTACTAGGAAAATCAAGCGTACCACATTGTGGTATTTTCGGATCTATGTTAACCAGATCTATGTTATTATTATTAACATTACAGATAACTAACATATTATAAACATTTTGAAGTCCAATCAGGACAAAATAACAGCACAATGTGCAAGTATTGGATGTATCTCATATTACAAATATTTCACATAATCTTAACTGCATTAAACGAAATGCAAAGTGTGTACACAGAGACACAACTAAGAAGAGCACTAGCATACAGCACTCTAATTGGCAGATTAAGCTAGCTACCAATCAGTTTTTGACTCATCACATCATATCACATTATCCCTCAACTCATACTAACATAAACAAGATAAACAAGTTAAGGACCTTAACACAATGCCAGTCGCCATATCGGTCATTATCTCTAGGTCGAGGTGGTGCAGGCAGAGGCTGTCTTGGTGGAGGTGGTGCAAATTCAACGGCAGACTGAGCTGTGTGACTGTAGTCCAATGCAATAGTTCGTGTGCCTCGGTTGCCGTCACGTAACCGCAAATAACCCTACAACAAATCAGCAAAAACCTAATCAATGGTCAATAAAAGACTGCTGAAAAATTAACCCATGTTACCCACGGACCGACCACGACCACGACCTCGCACGTGTGCCAAATAAACGAACTGTACTTCAGAAAACTGTCATCATTCTGAGCGCAAACCACGGACAGTTTCACTCGGTTCGTGTGTAAAATGTATCGCTGTTCCACTGATTCACGTAACACGTCTGATCAGTTACTGAATGCATTTAATTGTAGCTCCAACTCCATGTTATACGCAATCTGAAAGTTCACTGGACTTAAATATGGCTTATCCACAGTTCTTTCACAGTTCCAATTCCACTATTCCTCAACTGGTCCACACATGACCTCTGAGCTTCTACAAATGCATGCACTGTTGCAGGAAGACAGGTATGCTGTGGATCGTCTGCTTCTTGTCCACCAACCGTACCATTTCACTTCCTAGCAGTTATGCTGGCTTTCGAATCTTCAGTAGTTTTATTACAAAGGGTAAACTGGTTTTAGACTGGCAATACTGCAGACAATCAGCAGTGGTGACTATAACATCCCAAGCACTTAACTTTTCATACCATCCTTCAGACATGATGATCAGGCTGCTGACAAAATTCATCATGTGTTCCATAAAATTTCATACACTCTTGAAGATGTTTTAACAAGGACACATGTAAACAGAAGATGTACGATCCGCAATTCATCATGTGTTGACAGCTTCTACACTCCATTGGACGGAGTAATACGAAATGGTGATGGTGAGTGTAGACGATAGCAGCCTACAGGTAGACTCAGAACCAAGTTGGTTGGCTTGGTCTCACTGTCGGTAGCCACTTAGTGCTCTTCTACATTCATCAAATGAACCATGCGAAGTCTCACAGTTATTGTAATAACAGCACCAAAAACAATGGGTCACTTTGTTTCGCTTAAACCAAGGTTTTAAACTCAAGTTTCAAACCAAAACACAGTTTGAAATGTACTTAATGCAAAAAGTGAAGTTTCAGATTTTAACTCAGTTAAAAATCAGTTTTAAACTGAGTTTAAAACCGGCTGCTTCCTCTAAAACACAATTTTAAATCGAACTCAAGACCAAATTTCAGTTTTAAACCTAGTTAATCTAAATATTCCAGCTTAAAACCCAACTGGTGCAAGTCATTTAGACAGGCTCCTGTGCTAAAACTCCAGTCTTTAACTTCGGTTTAAAAGTAGCTCTGTTCTTGCAGAGAGGCCGCACGATGCTTCATGTCTGTCAGTAGTTAGCTTCAACAGTACAATACCTTGACCACAATCTTTATTATTGGTTACTTCAGCTTCAGATTTACCACTGCATACAATTAACTTCTGTTCTGTTCTCTTTGGCATAGTCGTCAATGCTGGCTGTGATAAACAAGATACCGGTACGCTGATGTGTGGCGGTCTGCGTGGTAAACAGATGTCCACACTAACTGCTGTAAATTATTGCAAAGTCGACGGTCAAGATTGTTGATCGGACTTCATCAGTCATTGATCTGAAATCCAGATACTGGTCGAGAATCGCAATTTTTGCCTATTCCACCGGCATTGGACACCCTCTTTAGGGGGGTCCCTATTGGAACATTGCCATAACGTTTGGTATGGAAAAACTTGAATGGTGTGGCTACACAATTGTGAAAATTTTGACGATATGTTTATTAGTTTTGACAGAATACACAAATGTGACAAACACCCAGACAGATAGGACATCATGCGATGGCATAGGCCGTATTTATGCAGAACACCGAGCAGCAAAAACAAAAACGACTTTATCATTTGCCTCAGACCGACAACATGGCAATGTTTATGTTTACGAGATCTACGTCGCTATGGCAGTTGGCATTTTTGCTAATCACTCAGCACATTCACATAATTTTTTCACTCATAAATTTTACACTAATAAATGTATCGTATAATTGTAAAACAAGTAAAACACAGTGTCATTTGCAATTTCATTACAACTGACACCATCTGTTAGCTGGTCCATCTAAAACTCAGCTTAAAACTAAGGTCTAAACTGAATTTAAAAAAAGTTAATCTCTGCATAGGTTTAAAACTGGATTTTAGGGTCTAAATTAAGCTTCAGTTTAAAACTGCAGTTTAAGCAAAAAATAAAGTGCACCACTGTTCTGGGCTGCTGTTTCACTGACTCATTTTCACTACTCACAAAAGATACAGAGACTGACAGCGATGTGATGAACTGCAGTACCAGTATATTAATCAAGTGACAGTGGCCTTCAGGCACACAGTGTAATGCTTCATAAGGCTGATAGTTTTGTCAGTCAGCTTACTTTACTGTACTTTGCTATGATGTTCTTTGACATATCAAACAAACAAGTGCGTCAGCAAGACACACACATGGTAAACGTGGGTGGGGGCAGCTACAACTATGTGCAACAAGCTGCACCCTTTTCAAGGTCAAGATCTCCACCTCGGATTGCATGCCTCTATCTAGCCTACTCAAAACTACAGTGTCAAAAAACCGGACTGCTAACATTAAAATGACATAACTTCACCAATTCATAACATTTACTAATTATTTTTGGTAGGGATAGACCTTATTCAATTCTCAATTGACTATGTTAAAAAGTTTTTAAGGTGGCTTAGAACCAGCTGCAGTTTCCATAACAACAGTAGCCACTTGACAGGAGTTTATTACAAAAACACAGGACCGCTAGGAATACGACATTTTGACATAACTTGATAAAATGTTCTTTAATTTAAACAAAATTTCACAGAAAATCTGTGTTCAGTATTCTTAATTAAACTTCAATATTGAAAGACAGTTGTTTTTACGGCAGTGTACCAGCTGAAGCGGTTACCGTAGCAATCCTCAAAGACGCGTCATTTCACAGTTGATGCTGTCTTATGAACAGAAAAGTTAAATCTTTTAAAGAAACAGTGTTTCTATCAGAACAGTGTGCGATGTCAAAAGTTACAACAAGTGTTCAAAGAGCAGTCTTTCAGCCTTGACACAGGCCCACAATTGTTTTCCCACTCGTTTATTGCCCTGTCTATAACACGCTGTTTGAAGTCAGCCCAGAAATTCGTCGTTCGGGTGCGTCATCACTATTGTTGCTATGGCAAACACGCAGCTGGTTCTAAACTATTTAAAAACTTTTTATCACATCAATTGAGAATCGAATAAGGTCTATCTCTATCAAAAATAATTAGTAAACGTTGTGAATTGGTGAAGTTATGTCATATTATTCGTAGCAGTCTGGTTTTTTTGAGATACAGTGTATTAAAATTAACAGCACTTTATGCACCATTTGATAAATTTTCCTCAATTCTGCGCAGGACCACAAATTCTGAACAGGGTGGCCAATTCTGCGCGTGCAGAATCGTAGAATCCTGACATCTCTAGTTAAAACTATATGCAACATCCTACCCCATTGTAAAGGGCAACAATTCCGTCGTTTATTGTATGCCTCTATCTACTCAACTCAAGGGGTCGAAAATGATATCTTCGCCAGGCCTCCAAATCTAACTTCAGCCTCCCGTGACTTTGACCTTTGACCTCCTGACCCCAGGGGTGACCATTGCATGTCCTTGCCCCAGGGGAGACTTGTGCTAATTTGCACTGAAATCGTTCACTCGTTTTCAAAATCTAGCATTCCCAGTTGGTAATGGATGGATGGATGGATGGACGGACGAAGGCACAGGTCCAGAGTAGTATGCCGCCGGCCAGTCTAGACTGGCGTATGTGTAAAAATAGCATATGTTCACCGACGATATTGTGTCTGTGTGTTTTTACAATGCTGAGCCCATTTTGTCTGTGATAGCTAAGTTTCTTGTTTACCTCCTTGGGGAAGGGAGGAACTGGATGGAATGGGGGAGGGTCAGAGAAAGTGTGGAGGGAAGTGGGAGGGTATAGATGGGCAGGAAATATGAATGCACGAAAAACACCCTTAAAATGCGACACATTTGGCATTTTGGGGACGCCCCTTGGGGCACCACTCCCTGCCATACATTTTTATAAAGCTCTTTTCATGAGCAACATTTGCCTCACAGACAGTATGCCTCCATGTTGAACCATTCAAAAATAACAAAGCTGTAAAATTCATTATAGTTAAAAAATAAACACAAAAATGCAACAGAGTGGATGGGTAAATTTTTGTCTCTGAGGGGCTACTACCCCGTGCCATACATTTTAGACAGCTCTTTTCACAAGCAACATTTCTCTCATTGTATCATTTAAGAGTTATAAAACAACAGGTGTCTGAGAGACCACAAAATTCAATATTTGCATATCTGGCAAACGCAGGAGAGCAGCTACAACTATGTGCAACACCCATGCTCCCCTTTTCACGATCACGATGTCTTCGCCAGACTTCCAAACATAACTTTGGCCTCCTGTAACCTTGATCTTTCACTTCCTGACCCTCGATGTTTGCTGACGGTATTGCGTTGGTGTGTTTTATAATGCTGAGCACGTTCTGTCCGTGATAGCTAAGTTTCTTGTCCACCTCCTTGGGGAAGGGAATGGATGAATGGATTGGGTTAAATTGGAGAGAGGAGAGGTAGGGGTAGAGTGGAAGAGAGTGGTGGGAGGTGGAGGGTATGGAGGGGTGGGAAATCGGAATGCACAAAAAAAGCCCTGAAATGCAACACATTTGGCATTTGGAGACACCCCTTGGGGGCTACAGTCTTGTGTCATACATTTTTGAAAGCTCTTTTTATAAGCAACATTTGCTTTGCAGATAGCATACATTTATCTTGAAGCCATTCGAAGTTGTTCAGCTTCAAAGTTAACAATACTTTAAAATATTCAAATATTCAACATATTTGGCGTTTGGGGGGAAACGACAGGGGGTTACTGCCACGTACTACACATTTTTAGACAGGGCTTTTCATGGTCACGGGCAGCAGATAATATGCTTCTATCTTTAACCCTTACAAAATTATAAAGCTTCAACGCCTCTGAAGTTACGACCTATGGCAGGATAGAAATATGTATATTTTTATTAATAAAGATGATGATGCTGAAAAAATATGCAAAAATGCAACATATTTTTCCTTATCATGGACTCCTCTGGGGGGCAACCCCTCATGCTATATTAGAAAGCTCCTCTGAAGCTGATGTTTAGCTCTACTTGACATGTTATGCTGTAGCTTCCCATTTTCGAGATTTTTGCAGTGAAATGTCTTTTTAGAGGCCGAAAAACCGATTCCCTCTCCCTTTCTTGACCCCACATTTGAAGACCCCTAAAGATATCGCCACCAAAAGGGGAATAGCTCTACCGGGACACAGCTCTACCGTCATGCAAAATTTCATGCGGAGTGGTTTCACCATCGCCGAGATACTTGTCCCCGGACAGAAAGATACATACACCGTGAGTCAAAAAAACTGGACCCTTTTCATTTGAGCACAACTTTGGCAAATACTGTCCGATTTTAATAATTCTTTCACTGTTGCAGACAGAAATTAACTATGACAAAGTGTACCACAAAATCTACCACCATACCTCAAATCTGCTACTGCACTACCATGTAAAATGAACAAGAATGTATTGGCCATCGTTGCTGGCATGATTTCGTAATTAACGATGTAACAGTCAAACAAATCACACTGAATGTAACAGATATGAACAACAGCGTCAGTTCACACTTCACAGGCTGTACTCGAAACGTCCTCCTTTATCATGAACACATGCTCGATGTCTTCCTCCCCACTGGTCAACAGTCCGGTCAAAAATCGACTGTTCAAGACCGCACCAGACATCGATGAGCCGCCATTTCAATTCATCCACAGTATGGATTTGTCTGTGGTAGACACGATGCTGCATGACAGCCCAGATCACGTAATCCACAGGACTGAGATCTGGGCTGTTTGGAGACCACAGGTTGGACGCATGAAAGTTTGGCGTTTCTTGACACAGCAGTTCAACTGTTGCACGTGTGGGGCGCACTGTCCTGCTGGAGCACACTCTGCATATGTTGCATGCATATGCATATGGCAGCAGTATGACGTCATTATGATATCGTGAAGCAGCACTGAAGAAGTCAGTAAGAGATATCACCAGAATTTCCTGCTTTGTTAAAACAATGAAATTACTGTATGCCTTGCAGACTTATTCAACAGTTTTTTGTGAATAAGTGTAGCCTATGCAGTTGGATTTTTCAAACAAACTATAGGTAAAGTGGGAAATTCAATTATCTGTTTGTGGGCAGATAATTTCTGTCTGCAACAGTGAAAGAATTATTACAAGAAACTCAGCTGTCGCAGAGAGGCCGTGCAATGCTTCGTGTTTGTCTGTAATCAGCTTCAACATACCTACAGGGCATTTTTTTTATTACCAGTTATTGCGGCTTCAGATTTACTAGTGCATAAAATTCTATTATGGCTTGGCTACCCGATGGTGAAAAAGTTTTGACGATATCTTTATTCGTTTTGACGCAACTCACGAACGTGGCAGACACAGAGACAGACAGACAGACGGACAGACACTGCATGACAGCATAGGCCGCACTTATGCATCGCATCGTGCGGCAAAAACGTCCAGCGCATATGTGGTTAAACAGGCTCTGAACTAAAATTGCAGCACTTGCTATGATAACTTAACGTAGGCAGACGTATTCAAGTCATGTGAATTTCGATTCATTCGTGGTTTTAATGTGTCTATTTCAATCCAAAATATTCTAAAGGGAAATCTTCAGCCTAAATTAAAAGGCACCAGTGTTTGGACAAAGTTGACTGCAGTGATAACTGGGATAATATTTACGTGCCCCGGCCGGACCGGGCCGGTTTTTAGGCTTGACCACAGCCTCGTGTATTTCGCACAGCGCTCCGAGCTTCACAGCACGCAATGGAGCCATATATTCGCTCAGAATCACGATTTACGGATGGCCGTACTCTAGACACTTCGTTAAAACTAACCAAGTCCACAGTGTAGGCGACAACTTCGTTTAATTACCAACTTCACGCAACTACTTAACAACAAATATCACTCTTTGTTTATATCTGCGTATCACGTGACCGATTGCTCAAATTTCCGTGACGTCATTTAGTATTGATCAGTTTCACACAGTTGCAAGCTGCTGCTACGGTGAAGAAAACTCGCAAACGACTGTTTTTCGGCAACAAAATTCTAGATTTAGAAAGTGATTTTTGGAAATTTGGCTGCATTCCAGTGTTGCGGTCCCTCATTACAATACTGCATGCGAGTTTGGTGCAAATTGATACGGAAATGGCCGAGAAATACTGCAATCAGCGTTACGCGGTAAATATGCTGTAAGCACCAATACACAGATGTCCAATACAGCCAGCAATTCGTCCAGAATCGCGTTTTTTGCCTACCCCACCTGCATTTGACGTATCTGTTAGGGGAGTTCCATTCGGAATATCGCCACCCCGTTTGGTATGGAAAAACTAGAATGGTGTGGCTACCCGATGGTGAAAAAATTTCGAAGATATGTTTATTCATTTTGACATGATCCACGAACGTGACAGACGGACAGACAGACGGATGAACGGACACACAGATACCGCATGCCGACATAGGCCGCGCTTATGCATCGCATCACGCGGCAAAAATCGGACGGTATTGGCAAGTTATGCTCAAATGAGAAGATTCCAGTTTTTTTGACTCACAGTGTACATACAAAGGAAGAAAGAGAGAATTACAGCAGATTTAGTATCTGATAAAACGCATACTAGCATTGCGTTCGCCGGACAAAACAGAAGACGATATGCCAAGCAATACTAGCATATGGCAGATAATAAAGTATTTAATCATTATAAATGTGTATTGTGTAATATACTGTCATGGTAAGTATATTGCTGTAGTAAATTACCGTACAACCTTGTGGCAAATGTAACGAGTTACTTCTGTTAAATATGCAACTTGTTGGCAACCGAGGAACAGACAAGTCTCTACTGGTCAGGTCTTAGAGATCGACTGAGTGAAGATGAATATGTTTACAACATTGTTTCATTAATGTAACTTGTTAAGCATTATTCAATGAAACCAACAGCAAAGTAGATATTATTGTGTGGTTTGTAGGAAACTTCAAAGTATAGTTTTTTAAATCAGTTTTAATCATCTCACATCATTTGATTTGAAAGTAGGCTTGTGACAAAGTTCGAATTCAAATTCGAATGTTGTCGAAGTTCGACGATTGTACCACATTTGAATCCGTCGGATGTTCAGAGACATTTTTTGGTCGAATTCGAATTTGTTTTTTGCGTTATTTGCGTAATTTGTTAATAAATAAATACAGAAATACAGCATGAAACAGTTAACAGTAAACACAGCCACACCCACAGGTCGAAAACGAGGCTATGCACGTCGAATAACCGGCATTGACCGAACATGGTGGGTGGAATGCTTTTACAGCGGTCCGATTTGGTGTTTAGTCGTTTCGTATGCAAAAATGAATAGCTGTTCATTGTTTTTGTTGACAAGTTTGGGTTGGCACGGTAAATCTGCATCCGCATTCGAATCCGTATGGATGTTAAACGTGACATCCGTATCCGACGGATGCGGATTTCTGCTGGCTCTGTCACATCCCTATTTGAAAGTATTAAACCTACTGGCACAGTGAAGCTTCAGTGGCGCAATTGCATATTTCACAGGCTGCACATGACAGGTTAGTTGTTACACCATTCTGTGCTGGACACACAGCATTCCTTTTGTTCAAATGCTTACGTGGGACAGTATGCAGACCATCCACATTTCAGCCGTACATGCTGACAGCGAATCAAAACGCTGTCTCTTACCGGTGGACAGTAGACTAGAAGTACGACGGACGAACGACACAAATCTACTGGACAGAGATTAAACCTGATTGTGTTCCATCCAACGTCGAGCGTCATCAACGCTATGAAACTCCACAAAAGCAAAGCCACGATTTGCACCTGCGTCAAGAATACAAGTGTACACGATGCTGTATAACTATGAAATTGACAACTAATGTGCCGCGCAACGAAACCTACCAACCGATACTGCCGTCGTAAAAGTGTAATCGTAAGGCTATGCCAAATATTTGATTTGGACAAGCAAAATTCTTATTCTGATTTTGGTATAATTTCAGTTAGGTCAAACTATATGTGCTTATGATCACTGGCCAAACAATCACTTCTCAGCTGAGAAGTGACAAACAGAACCAAGCAATGCCAAGTAACTGCTAGACTGAAGTCCTTTGTCAACAATGTCCCTGCCCACAACTATCCCTGACCAATAATATGTCCACCACTGCTGGACAGAGACACAGATCGGTAGTCCAGCTGTCAGCACCACACATTCTCAGCTCATCCACACTGCTGCATCAAGCCTGGCAGTTCAGTTGTGCCACCTGCATGAACCATCGCTGTAGCTGCCCAGATGTGGCAAACACATAGCTATGGATGTTTTCTTGTTGCACGTGCAGAGAACATGGCAGAAAAAGTGGACGAGGTGCCGCCAAAACGACCTGCACCAAAACTGTTCTTCACATTTCTGGTGCTTGTACATTCTCAGTATTCATCACTCTTCTGTACTTGAAAACCATGAAGTCTCCGATTAGCAAAACCAGCTGTAGAATACGCAAGAAACTAATATCGGACGACACTCAGCACAGCTCACACCCACATTCAGACACGCTCATTAGGAATGATGACTGCACTAGAAATGTTGAAACGGCAGTAATTTTCCAACAGACTACATACCCGGTAGTATAACTTAACAGTTTATTCACCCAGACATCAAGTGAAAATTAGTTTGATTCAGACAGCTGTAAAAATATCATGTACACATTCTACAATGCATTCGTTTATGCAGCTAACATTATTGACACATCTGTGTGCACTGCAGCACTAGATGTGACAAAACAGCATTTGGACACAGTACATGTCAGTGTGAAGCCAACTCACTAATGATGACATTAAATACATACCCATCAAGCTTCTCAATCACAGGATCACGGGAAATAAGCAAGTTTAGTGGTTAAATATCTTCGAGAAAGGTTTGACATCATTGTAATGTGTCACAATTAAAGTAAATTACATGAAACAGAAAAGAACAGTTGAGCTCACCAGTGTCTTTGTGACGAGCCATGCGCACATCTCGGTATGAAAACCCAGCTTCTTCTAACTCTTGACAAATCTACAGTTTACATCTTTTTATCATGAACACTGTACTCACACAGAGCATCAACAAATATGCAACTGTATATATATATATATATATATTATTAGAAACAGTTCTAGCAGGAGGAAACTGTAGTATATAATGCTTACATGGTTAGCATTTCAACAACAAATCACTAAAAAATAAAAACAAGAAGCTTAGATACAGCCAGTCCCCCAGAAAATTGCAGCAAAAAAATTGCAAAAATTATTTTCCCCCAAAAAATTGCACTGAACTTTTATGAAAATTGCGCCAAAACGGCAATTTTCATTTTTTACATAAATAATGCCAAGTGCATGCTGGCAGCTTTACTGGTTTAAAACAAGTGGCCGAAGTGGGTTCCTATTAGTGTTCTATAGTAACTATAGGCCTAGGTTACAGTCCACCTTTGTGACAACCAACGACCAACCAACCACCGACGTCACGTCCTATCTTATGTACAGGTGCAGTAACGACAATGATTCAATAAGTATGTAACGAATACAAAGCGGTAACGAGTAGTAATGATCTACAAGACCCCGGTGAATTCGTTACATAAATCGTTACATGTAACGATTTGCCAGAATGAAGCCTATGCCTTGCTGTTGTGAGTCATTCCCATAACGAGCTACCGGGCTGACAAGAGCAGTGCATGGATGCAGAAATGACCTGCGACGGGTCGGCCAATCAGTTTCAGTGACAGCACTGCACCACATCTTTCTGCAGTAGCCTATACTCCTGGCGACTGAACAGACGCAAACTGGCGTGACGGGGTGGTGTTTATGCCCTTCTCCATCAGGATAACAGTTGTTGCGTTGGCCGTTATACTGGTGGATCCCTGCAGTCCAGCGAGAAACTGAGCAAAAGTTGCTCTGTACGGCAAAAATTGTGCGCTCCGTCAACAAGGTCCAAACTGCGGAAAAACTGTACGGCACAAGATCACGATTTTCTGGAGGGGGGCTATATAGCTAACAGCCAACCATACAAGCATTATTTCATAATAATAATAATAGTAATAATAGTAATAACAATAACGGATTTGTATAGCGCCTTTAGGTCCGAAGATACAGAGGCGCTTGCTGAATATCTCCAAAATGGCTAAAGATACGGCTGTAGTTACTGTGGAAACCGTACCCAAACTTTCAAATGGTACCATTTTAAGGTTGGTGCTAAGCAGCAGCTCAGTGACTTAACCTGTATCAGCATGAACAACCTATCACAAACACATCGCACATCAGCTGCACACAATACGTCGAGGGCATTTATAGTAACACCATAACCTTGAAATCTAGGTTAAGGGTCACCCAACGTCATTGGAAATGCAACCATTGGATAGATCATGCATGACTTACTGTTAGTCAAGTTATCCGATGCTGAATATTATCGTGACCTTGACATGTGGGTTAGAGGTCACTCAAAATCACTGAAAATGGTACCATTCAAAAGTTTGGGTACGGTTTCCTATTCGCCTTCCACAGTAACTACAGCCATATCTTTAGCCATTTCAGAGATATTCAGCATCAAAGAATGGTAAAGGTTTCTCCCCGAGCCAAAGCTCATAGGGCAGCGCTGATCTCCATTTCTGAAGCCCTCAGTCATACACCAGATAAATCTGCAAGATGACAGACACGGGGCTAGTGCGTCGCGTGGTGTGCCTGTTTACCTCTCAGCTTTTGCTGGTACCAAATTATACTGTTTGGTGACAGAGGCAGTGGTATGTGAACAACTTGCCTAAGGTTGTTGCGCAGCAGCGTTGTGGCCGGGCCTCGAACCCGCGACTCCTCGATCGCAAGTCCGACGCCAAAGAATCAAAGAATGGCCTGACATTGAAATCTGGGTTTGGGGTCATCAGAGGTCATTGAAAATGGTGCAGCTATAAACCATATACCATACGACTTTCTATTGGTCGGTCATTGTAACTACAGTTCTATCTTGTACCATTTTTGAGTTATTTGAAGTTGAATAGTCGTGACCTTCAAATGTGGATTACAGGTCACTCAAACTGGTACCATTCGAAAGCTTGGGTGCATAGTAACTGTGGCACTATCTTGTCTCGTTTGCAAGATATATCTACTTATTGGTTGAAAATCGCAAAATCTGTATACCCACTTGTATTTAGCACCCCCACAGGTGACTGTCAGAATTTCGCAAAAATGTTGATAATCATAAAACTAAACTGTTGGGCTACCACGCGGTGAAGAAACTACAGCACAGCGATGAAGTAAGTAAGTAGGAAAGTAGTAGCATTGGGCATGTGTGTTCGGACAAAGGCATGGTACCTTTAAGACATTTCTGACTAGAACCTTTGCATAACGTTTTGACACAAGTTGTTTTGTTCACGGACTACCAGCTGGTAAATACAAGTCACAGAAAAACTCTGCCATTTTTGGCACAGCTCACTTGTGTTACAGACAAACTGATGGATAGACGGATGGAAATTCCAAATCCGGAAGTAACAGCCGAAAATATGATCCGTATACTCGGCTATAAATAGACAGCACCACT
>Ga0209339_1000213_pt1 | contig 22067 bp, 17 predicted proteins | sample OlaalgELextract3_FD_187376 | JGI IMG/M metagenome (GOLD analysis project Ga0209339, IMG submission 187376) | Olavius algarvensis symbiont microbial communities from Tuscany, Italy - Type A ELBA extract 3 (SPAdes) (version 2) | ecosystem: Host-associated > Annelida > Digestive system >... | reverse complement strand
AGTTTTAGGGAACTAGGCCTATAAAAGGAGTGATTTTAGTAGTACTTATATCAAAAAAAGTCAAGTAGTATTTTATCTTATCATGCTGATATAATGAGAATTTTTACGTTTATGCGTCCACTCTATAATCATAGGTCTCGGTAGATATAATTTGCAGCTGACTGTCGTATAGCTGCAGCGAAGCATCGCTGTTCCATTCTATTTTTATTCGAGTTCTCGTAGCTATAGTAAACTTGACCCAGTCAATGTCGTCTGCAGGGATTATGTTATGCTTTTGTGCAAAACCAAGTTGAATGGGTTTGGCCTGATCATGTGTGTTATTGGGCTCATAATGATCCTGTTCTTGTGTTCCTTGAAAGGAGATCAGATAATTGTCAATCACATGATTGTTCCCATACCCATCTACTTTAGCATAGTACGTTCCAGGGTACAGACCGTTCAGGCTAATTCGAGAAAAAAGATTGTTTCCAATTTCAATGTCATCGTTAAATGCAATTTCTGTCATATTACTATCATATAACCACATCCGAGTATTCCCGGCAGAACCTGATGTTTCCAATACAATATCCGAAGGTTCGGCTATCGTAAACTTGACCCAGTCAGCGTCGTTTGCAGGGTCTATACTATGCTCTTGTTCAGAACCAAGTTGAATGGGCCTGGCCTGATCAGGTGTGTTATCGGGCTCATATCGATCTTTTTCTTTAATAATGTCAAAATCAATAAGCGTGGACCTATAGGTGCTTAGGGCGGAGCTCAAGGCATACCTCATGCTATCTTGTCCCCCGCCCTCTGGAAAAAGCTCGAGAATAAGGTCATCGCCTCCGGCATAGAATCCAGGGGAGCCAGCGTAGAAGCTAATGCCCTCAAAGTCATGTCCATTCCAATCCACACTGACCCCCAAGACTTTCCTGGAAAAGTCTGTCTCAAACATCGTTCCCTTGGCAATAACGAGAACGACATTCACAGGAGTTAAAGTAAATCCGCCCGCTGTCTCGGTCGTGTCGAAGTCAAAAGAAAACTGTCCACCTACCTCACGCGCAGGCGGCTCATAGGCCCCACTCTCTGGCTGGAAAAGCTGTGCAGTGAACCTAACGCTGTACAGTTCAGGCGCCGCTTCTACCGATGCAATGAGTGCTTGGCTGGCTGTCATTAGCACGACTGTAATGAACACTTTGAAGATCTTTCGTATCATTTCTATCTTCCTTCCTATTAGAATTTTCCAAGGTGGTTAAATTACCTTGTCAAACAGACTGGACTTCCGGGACGCCCATAAAATTATAAGTTTCTCGTTGTAACCGTCTCTAAAGTTATAATCTTATGCGCGTTATATATCAAAAAAAGGGGTCTGCTCTTGACGCCCAGTTGATAAAACTTACATATTTCAAAACCATAGGCGCAACCGTCCATCGGTCGCGTTCCTGAGTTGCATCCTTGTGATGACAATGCCGACCGAACTGTGTGCTCTGAAACCACATTGGTCTGCGATCCGCATCAAGCCAGATCCGGTCAGACGTCGGGTTAGGGTAAAATCACGTTCTGGATTCATTAAGGACACCGCGTTTCGCAGACGATAAGTCGCTTTCGCTGATTTTGTGATATTGGCAAATCCTGCTCTATAGGAAACCGGTTTAAGGGTATTTTAAACGGTGGTTATGGATCCGATCTTTCATACCTCCGAAGGCAAAATTCTGCACCATTTCGTTGCTAAAAAAATCGTGGGGAAATCCCCGTTCGATGCGGCTGACGGCATCGAGTGTTTGAAGTTGTTCACCATCGAGGGTAAATTCCACGCTAGCCAGATTATCTTTGAGTTGCGATAGTCGCCGGGCGCCGATGATCGGTACGACAACGCCTGACTGCCGGCACAACCAGTTCAAAGCCACCTGGGCCGATGTTTTGCCAATGTCGGCGGCGACCTCTGCCACGGCGGCGGTAATCGTGTGTTTGAGCTCGCTGATGTCGGTCAGGGGTGCCAGCATGGGATGCGCCAACCGCTTGTCTTCTTTTTTGCCCTCCAAGCCCTTGGCATATTTGCCGGTCAGCAAACCACCGGCCAACGGGGACCAGGCGGTTACACCGAGATCGAGTTCACGGGCCATCGGGAGCAACTCACGCTCACATGTCCGTTCAATCAGGCTGTATTCGATCTGGAGACCGACAAACTGAGTCCAGCCGCGCAGCTCAGCAATGGCATCAGCCCGCGAAACAATCCAGGCCGGCGTGTTGGAAATACCGATATACAGCACCTTGCCTTGACGAACCAGATCGTCAAAGGACCGCATCACTTCATCAAGCGGCGTCGTATAATCCCAGACATGCAGCCAATAAAGGTCGATATAATCCGTTTTAAGTCGTTTCAGGCTGGCCTCCACTGAGTGCATCATGTTTTTGCGATGGTTGCCGGCCGCATTGGGATCCGTGCCGGTTGCGCTATTGGTGTATTTGGTGGCCAGCACAACTCTGTCCCGATCGAAGGCAATAAACTCACCAAGGAATTTTTCACTGGTTCCATTGGTATACAGGTCGGCAGTATCGATAAAATTGCCGCCGGATTCCATAAAAGCATCGTAAATTTTGCGGCTCTCGTTTTTGTCGGCCCCCCAGCCCCGATCATCGCCAAAGGTCATGGTTCCCAGGCACAGTTCGGAAACTCTCAGGCCGCTTTTGCCAAATAGTTTATATCGCATAACAGAACTCCCTTCTCAATTTAAGAGGACAGAGTCATATTAGAGATCCGGGCACAGCCCATCATCTTTGACCCCCGTAAAGAACACGGGATCAACGACTGGCCCTGAGGACCCGGGTTTCTATGTTAGATTAAAATACGTCAGCTTATTCCAAGGGTTTGCGAACCGGCAAAATATGGCCCGCTTGATGGGTGACAGCCTCATAGCATATGGTGCCGGATGCGAAATATACAATCCAAGCCAATTCGGAATAATAATCAAGCACGGTAGCCGACCAATGGTAGCCTGGTGGGACAGCCGAAAACATATGACCGCGCGGTAAGGCAGAATCTCTTCTGCTAAAATCAATCAGCGCACATAGTTCGCTCATGGTCGGCAAGCGCCAGTCGCCGGCCAACGAGCCATCAGAAAGCATAAGTGCCGGGTCCGGACCACAATCGCCGTCCTTGAGTCGGTTTACCGCCAGTTTAGCACTTTCCCAATCCAGCATTCCGAAGCAATTGGTATTTTTTAGCCAGATGAGCCCGGTCAGTTTGTCGGTCACCGTGCCGTCTTGGTTGTCGATGAAACGGGTATCGGGGATGGGATTATCGAACAGCAGTTCGGCGTACGGTCGTTTAAAGTCACATGGAATGATGTTGCCTTGCCAGTCATAGCAAGTCGACTTGAACGGATTCACGATATCAGCGATCCCATCATCAGACTGAACTGAAGCGACATCCCGCTGATTCTTGCCGGCATCCGGCACCTGGAGATAAATGAGCTGCACACAGCAGATGCAAAAGATCAGGAAGAATCGAAGGCGTTTGGCAACGGAAGATCTAATTTTCATTTGACACAAAGGGGTCAAGTCTGCTCTTGACTCTTAGTTAAAAAATCATAAATATAATTAAACCGTTTGCGCAACCGTCCATCGGTCGCAATCGTGTTTTCCATCCTTCCAATGACACTGCTAACCGAACTGTACTTTTTAAAGCCATATTGGTCTGCGATCTGCTTCAAGCCAAACCCGGTCAGACGACGAGTTAGGAATACAGCCAAGTTTCTGGGTTCATTAAATACACCGCGTTTAGCAGAAAGCAGCTCGCTGTCGCTGATTTTATAAAATTGGCAAATCACGCTCTTTATAGAATCCACATCTGGGGCCAATTCTTTTGATTGGGGGATTTCATCGTTGATTTTTTTCAAAAAGAATTTTTCTTTAATCCGATTAATAAAATCTTTTGAACCCAGTATCGACGGCCATTTTTTCCCTTCGATTATTTTGCCGATTTCCGCATTGTCATCATCATCTATAGTTATGAAGTGCCGGTAATTCCGAAGCCGTTCGTTGGGTTGGGTGGAAAGCATTGATAGTAAAAAGTCTTTAAATAACCAGTTCCACTTTTTGGCTTTAGACAGATAGCCTTGATGACTGCTCCACGGATATTTCTCCAATCGATCCACCAAGCCTGCTTTCAGGGGATTTTTGTGAATATATCGAACCAAATGAAGCAGATATTGATCAACCTCGATGAGAATCGATTTATAGCGTCCCCTAAAAAGTTGTCCGTCACATCTATAGCGACGGTTAAAATACTGGGTGTAAACGCCGCCTATGTGTCGCATGCACCTGGAAATGTTGGCATTAGGAGTTTGGACCAAAAGATGATAATGATTGGGCATCAGGCAATAGGCAGATACGCGCAGATTCCACATTCCTGAGGTATCTTGCAAAAGGTCGATAAACTGCAGATAATCACCGTAAGTCTGAAAAATGGGATCACCACGTCGGCCGCGATTTAAAATATGATACCAGGCATCCGGATATTGGATTCTTAAAGGTCTTGCCATGAGGATTTTATATGAGATGCCAGACTAAGAGTCAAGAGCAGACTTGACCCCTTTTCCTCTTTTGGGGTTTGGGGTGGGTGCCGCGCTAAATCCCACAGCAATAGGGATCACCGGCATCCAGGGCCCGGTAGGGGCCGTCGATGATTGCCAGGGGATCCAGCAGGGTCATTAATTCAGGGTTTCGAATCGTGTTCCAAACCAAGCCCTCGTATGAAAAAGATGTAGACGGGATTCCAAGCGATAAGTGCAAATGCGGCAAGATATTGGCTTTGGAATGGCTGGTGTCGGCGATGGTGGCGATGATATCCCCTGCCCTGACGGCCCGGCCGACTTCAACTCCGCGGCACGGTTGGGTGTGGGCATAAAACGATATGAATCGTCCGGCAGCGCCGCTGGAATCATCATGCTCAACAATGACGGCCTGGCCGAGATAGTCCTTGAAAATGGCCCTGACCACGCCGTCGCGCATGACCGGAATGCGGCAGGTTTCACCGAGTCGACAAATCCGCTGGGAACGGTCCCGGTAAAGGCAAAAATCAAGGCCTTCATGGGGAAAATCCCGCCGGCCGTGATCACCCCACCACTTGTCCGGGGAGTTGAACAGCATCCCCTGGCAAAATATCCATTTCTCGAATGCGCCGCGATCCAGATCGTTGGCCTCGATGAGCATCGCGCTAAACCGGGTATTTTCCAGGGAGACGATTTTTGCGGGATCAGATCCCGGTGAACGCTTCGATTCCATATTCAATGTCCTAGCGAAACACCTTGATATTGTCTATTTAGGCCCTTAGCAGGATTTTTCTGACAACATGTTGTAAGTTACTGAAGGTTTCAGGTGTCAGATTTCAGGTGTCAGTATTTAGCAACTCGGTTCCCTGACACCCCTGGCCCAGACCTAAAACATAGTAGGAATCTGGAAAATAAAACTTTTTTCGGATCTGCTACAGTAGGTCGCAATAACCCACTATATTGCACCAGGGCGGGCCGACACCTGACACCTGACACCTAAATTCTTTGAATAGCGCTGTAGCTGCACCGCAGGGGCCCCTTTTTACGAGCGCGTAGTCTTGGAAAAAGCTTAGTGTCTATTTATTGCTATCACATCATGTTTGCCAAGGATTTATCAAACAAAATATTTTCGCCACCAAGACACCAAGGCACGAAGTTTAACGAGCCTATATACAAAATTAAGGACAAGGCGTTTATCTATTTCATTTCACCCCCACCCGGCCTACCCCGTCAAGGGGAGTTTGACTTCCCTCACCGGGCGGGAGGGATTGAGGGAGGGGGATAAGATGGTATTATCCTTTAAATTGTAGATAGGTCCGAAGTTTAAAAATATTTGTAAACATTTTTTCTTAGTGTCTTGGTGGCTACTCTTTCCGGTTTATCCGGGTTGGGTCAAATCAACTTGCTTTTTCCAGATGCTTTCTTTGGAATTCGATCAAAATCTTAGTATCATTTTTGGCGCAGATTTTTAATACGCTCCACGGCAAAGACATATTCGATCATATCGTCCATATAAGAGCCCAGTGCTTCACGGTAATGTTCGATTGCTTTGTTTTTGTCTTCCGCGCTTTCGGCCCACAATGCCAGGGCAACCTGACCGGTCAACAGATACTCCGGACTCTCGCCGGTTTGTTCCTCCAGGGATTTTTGCTTTTGCGGATCCAGCAGAGCCCCGGCGATCAAACGATACCACGCATCCCGGGTGGCGGACAGATAGTTTTCCATTTCAGCCAGCACCTCCGACCGACGGCCTGTCATGGCCAGGATTTCGGCGGTCAGCAATCCGATCCGCAGCCGACCGGCATTTTCACGCCCACCCAACGTTAAATAGCGACGGGCGAATTCCAGCGCCCGCTCCCATTCCGCATTCATGGCACAGTAAAAAACCAGCTCGACCAAAATATTTCCGTTGTCTTCATCGGCTTCAAGCATCTTTTCCAGCAGCGCCCGTTTTCGCTCCGGGGCCAGTGATTCCCGGCCGATTTGGGCCTGCAGCGGTGCCAGCCGGCGCTGGTGCTCCGCCAGTTCGCGGCGAGACTCCCGCAGCCTTTGCTCAAATTGATCGAGCTGCGCTTGATACTGCCGGCGGGTCTCCGCGTCTTCCAGGGCTGCCAGGTTGTGCTGCCGGATTTGTTGCAGCCGGGAAAGCGCCAGGTAGTGAAGCCAGTTTTCGCGGCCGGTCGTCAAAACCACCGACTGCAGCATCCCCGCGGCTTTTTTTGGGCCATCGTCTCCGTCGGCTGCCAGGGCAACCACGTAACGCAGCCAGTTGCGTTCTTCATCCGTGTCACCGCCCCGCGGGGCGGATTCCGCGGGAATGTCGCCTTCCAGGACCCGCACCAGATATCCGAAAAACTCATGCGGCGAACGCCAGTCCAAATCGAGCAACCCCTGACGATGGGCACTGGTCCGCGAACGGTTTGCCAGCCAATCAATCAAATAGAGCAGCAGGCGGGCCTGGAGATTTCTATCGTCCATGGACAAGGCGTTTTCGAAAAGACGCCCGGCCTGCCGGTGGTCGCCGGCACCAGCGTTGGATCAAAGCTGCTCTCAAGGGCCTTGTCGGCCTGCAGTTGGGCTTCGGACCATCTGCGATCCGCGGCCAGATCCAGTATTTTATTTATTTTGGCGTCGACGGACAGATCCAGCACACCATTCCATTTAACGGCGCCGGCTTTGAGCTCCCGCAGAAAAAGGACCGCTTTGTCGATGGGCAGCACCATCCCCATGTCCGGCAGCAGGGTGGGAACCGGAATCGGTCCGGCAATCCAATCCGTGGCCACCCCGGAAGCGATGCCGATAACCCTGCCGTTGAGGTCGATGATCGGACCACCGCTGTTGCCGCGGTGGATGGAGGTATCCACCTGCAACAAGTTTTCGAAGGTCCGGCGGATATGGCCGGTAGTCACGCTGACATTGACGCTGGACTCCTGAGTTCGGCTGCCCAGGGGGAATCCGAGGGCAATTACCGGCGAAAGTTTTCTTACCGAAAGGGCCGTCATTTTTTCATCCAGCGGCAGGGGATGCAGGCCCTCTGGTATGTGGTCGATCCTGAGCACGGCAAAATCATCTTTAAGCGGAGAACGGATCAGTTGGTAGGTCCGATCCGGCGCACGGGCGACCCCGGCGATTTTCAGGTGCGGCCGGCCGTCGGTGCGAAAGGCCGAGGACAGCCCGTAAATGTCCTCCACCTCGTTGCTTTCCGACAACTCCGGCAGACGCTTGAATGCCGGCTGGCCTTCAAACCACAGGAAAATGCGATATCCCAGCTGCAAGGATTGCGGCTGGTGCATGAATCGGTGAATTTGCAAATAAAAATTGCGGTCTTCCAACCAGGGGCAGGCCACATGGCGGTTGGTCAGCAGGTAGCCGGCATTGTCCACCAGAAAGGCAGTGCCCTCGGTGCGATTGCGGTAGATGACGGCATCGCCTGAAGTAAGCCAGTACTCGGTCATCACAAACGCCACCGATTTCGAATACCGGTTGGCATGCATTCCAAAAACTTCCTGGGTGTCTTTCTGCCGGTAAACGAAGAAAAACCATGCCAGCACCGCCAGGATTGCGCTGATGCCAATGACGAGAATCAGCCAGCCGATTCGCTTTCTAAGGCTGCGGATTTCGCGCGCCGGCGGCTGCAGCGCATCGCTGCGCCGCTGCATGGCAGATTCGATATCCTTGTCCTTCAACCGCGCCAAGCTTTCGGCAACTTCAGCCATGGACTGGGGCCGCAGGCCCGGATCGTCGGCCAGCATGGATTTCAACAGCAGTTCAAATTCCAGGGGCAAGGGCAGGGCATCGATCTCGGCCTGAAAATCCGTTGATTCATGTTCGGCTGTGAGCAGTTCCACGAAAATCTTACCCAGCGACCAGATATCGCTGCGAAAATCCAGCGGACGCTGTTGGACAATATCCGGGTGGCAGGCCAGCAGCTTTTTCAGCATCGGTCCGGGACGATCCAATTTGGGGTCGAAAAATCGCGACAGCTTGTAATCGATTTTAATCTGCGGCCGATGGTCATCGCCCCGGCTGACCAAAATGTCGTCCAAAATGAGGTGGGGGATGAAGTGACCGATACGGTGCAGTCCTTCCAGGATCGATGCAATCTGGTAAAACAGATGGAAGGCGACGCGGTAGTCCTGGAAAACACCCGAGGCGATTAAATTGCCCCAGTTTTCCGTATCCAGCCACTCGCTGACCCGATACCACACACCGGTGGCAGACTGTCGAATCTCAAAATGCCTGACGAAATAATCTTCGGGCAGCTTCTTGAGTTCCTCCAGCTCTTTAACCAGGCGTTCGGCGATTTTGGCGTCAACGCCGGACTGCGGGCTGAATATGCGAATCATGAACGACTCTTCCGTCTGGTCACTGACAGCGCGGCAGAGTATCGTGGCATATCCTTCGTGAAGAACTTCGACAATGCGATAGTCATCGATGGTTTTAATCCCCTCGGCGACTTCACTGCCGCAGGAAGGACAGGCGGGAATTTCTTCGGCCAACGATTGACCGCAGTTTTGACATAGCTTCATCGACGACCCCACTGAACCGGTTGCAAGAGGAAATCGCAATGATTAAATCATGTTCATTGGCTCTTTAGCAGCTATATATCGCAAAACATGGTGGGTGTGTCAAGCGCGGCAATACAGAGGGGGCGAAGGGCAAGGCGCAGAGCGCATGGAGCGAAGGGCGAAAAAAAGCCGCCGCGGCATCAAGGTGCTGCCGGCGGCAAACTTAACCATTGCCGAGCTGCAGTGAACCCCATAGTTGCATAAAAATCTTGAGAGTTTCGATTCTGACACAGTCCCACTGAACTGAAGCGGTACGGGGAATTAAACCCGGCAGAGTTCGAAATCTTCATCCCGTGTAGTTCAATTTGTGTAATCTGCGAAATCTGTGGATCAATACCTATTGGTGTGTCCGAGTGCAGCGATCCCACAAATCCGAAATCCGAGATCCCAAATCCCAAATCCAAAATTACGTCATCCGCCTAAATACGCTTTCTTCACTTCCGGGTCTTCCAGCAGATCATTCGACGGTCCTTCCAGAACCAGCCGGCCGTTTTCGAGCACGTAGCCGCGCTGGGCAAACTGCAGGGCCAGGCGGGCATTTTGTTCCACCAGCAAAATGGTAGTGCCTTCCTGATTGATTTCCTTGAGGGCATCGAACATGCTCATCATCAGCAACGGGGCCAGACCCATCGAGGGCTCATCCAGCAGCATGACCTTGCGCCCGCTCATATAGGCCCGCCCCACGGCCAGCATCTGCTGCTCGCCACCGCTCAGGGTGCCTGATTTCTGGTTTTGGCGCTCTTCCAGGCGCGGAAAAATGGAAAACACCCGCTTGACATCCAGTTGAATCTGATCCTTGTCCTTGCGGGCAAAAGTGGCCAGTTTAAGGTTTTCCGTAATTGTCAGGTTCTCGAACAGGCGCCGGCCTTCCGGGACATGGGAAATGCCCAGTTGGCTGACCACTTTATCCGGGGGATATCTCAGGAGGTTATTGCCTGCAAAAATCATTTCGGTACCCTCTTCAACCGGCACCAAGCATGATATGGCTTTCAGCGTAGTACTCTTGCCGGCACCGTTGGCGCCGATGATACAGACGATTTCGCCGTCATCAATTTCAAAGTTCAGCCCGTGCAGGGCCTTGATATTGCCGTATGATACACGCAGATCCTTCACCGATAGTAGCATTATTCGACGATCTCCTCGCCCAGATAGGCATCGATTACTTTGGGGTTCTTCTGAATTTCATCCGGTGTGCCTTCGGCGATTACTTCCCCGAAAACCAGGGTCTGGATTCTCTGGCACAGCTCCATAACCACGCGCATGCGGTGCTCGATGAGAAAAATAGCCAGCCCGAATTCGCCGTGCACCTGGCGGATAATATCCATCATCTGCGCCAGTTCCTCGGGATTCATACCGGCCGTAGGTTCATCCAGGAAGAGAACCTTGGGTTCCATGGCCAACGCCCGGGCCATCTCAACTCTGCGCTGGGCACCGTAAGGCAGATTGAGGACAATCTGATCCGCAAATTGATCCACCCCCATCATTTGGAGCAGGTGATAGGCTTTCTCTTCGCTTTCCGCCTCTTCCTGGTGGCGTTTGGCAGTGCCGAAAAATGCCCCCACCAGCCCGTATGTCAGTTTGGAGTAACGCGCCATTTTGACATGCTCCAGGACCGTCATATGCCGCCACAACAGCATATTTTGAAAGGTGCGGCCGATTCCCAGGGAGGCGATCTCATGCGGTGAACGCCCGTTTATTTGATTGTCTTCCAGGGAAATCTTTCCCTCAGTGGGATTGTAGATACCGGTGATCAAGTTGAAGATGGTCGTCTTGCCGGCACCATTGGGCCCGATCAGCCCCCGGATCTGGCCGGGCTCGATCTCCAACCCGTAATTGTAAACGGCCCTCAACCCGCCGAAGTAGTGCGTCATTTTGTCAATTTGCAGCAACGCCATGCGTGTACCCCAGTTATTAGTTATTCGTTATCTGTTATTCGTTATTAGAAGTGGAAAATAACAAAAAACAGCAAATTGAATCTTTTATTCAATTTGCTGTTTTTTGGGTTGGACTATTTTCCGGACGTCAAATTCCTTGAAGGCGATCAGTCCGGTCGGTCGAAAAATCATGACCAGGATCAGGAGCAAGGGAATGATGATCCATTTAAAAAGCTCCAATGGCCGCAGCATCTCACCCAGCAAACTGATGCTGCAGGCCCCAACGATGGAACCGTAGACGGAGTTCAGCCCGCCGAAATAGACCATTGCCAGAACCTCGGCCAGCTTCTGGATGCCGAAGGTGGCCGGATTCACGTAACGCAGGACATGAGCAAATAAGCCGCCGGCGACGCCGGCCCAGAAGGCCGCAAACAAAAACGCCGTGATTTTGGTTTGGCGCGTATCGACGGTCATGGCATCGGCCGCCATTTCGTTGTCGCGCACCGCATTCAAAGCCTTACCCAGGGTGGAGCGCACAAAATTGTTCATGATCCAGATGCCGATCACCACGGTTGCAAAGACAGTGGGAAGATTGGCCCAGCCGGGCTGGCTGCCCAACCCGCGGGGACCTCCCAAAAACTCCAGATTCTCGAGTAGGCTTTTCACGATGAACATAAAGGCCAGTGAGATAATGGCCAGGTAATCGCCCCGGGTCCGGAACGACGGTATAGCCACAGCCAGTGCGCCAACGGCCGCCACGAGACCGCCAAAAATCAGGGCAATGGGAAAAAAGAAGGGACCGAGCCACTGCGGCAGCAGGGCCGTTCCGAAAAGTCTGTCATCGGCAAACAGGCCGACGGTAAAAACCGAAGCTCCGTAAGCGCCTAACGCCATAAACCCCGGGTGCGAGCATGAAAATTCGCCCATATAGCCGTTGATCAGGTTCAGGCTTAAGGTCAGCAGTACCGCGATCAAGGTATACCTGAGGACTTCGGCCCGATATAGGCTCATGTCCGACCACCAGTGCAAAATTACGTATAAAAGGCCAAGATGAATCAAGCCCGAGAGCATTAATGGATAATCGAGGAGTTTGGCTGCCAGCCGGTTCATGCTCGCGGCACTCAAGCGAGCAACTACCGTGATCGGCAAAAGATAAATCAACAGGAAATAAATTATGGCACTGTGCATCAACATCGGCTTTTTGAGCATTAGCACAAAGCCGAACAGCATCGGCGCTTTGCGCAACCCCATGGTTCGGGCAAAGGAAGTTCCGATGAAATATTCCAGGCCCACCGCCACCAGCGCCCCCAGCAGCCAACTCAGCAGGGGAACCTGGGAGAATAGAATCCGAATTCGGCTCCATAACGGTTGTCTGTCCGTTGACAATCCCTCACTTGTTGCTTCCATATTAGGTCCTTGTGTGTCGGTTCACTGTTTCAGATCAAGCATGCTATATTGACCGAGTATTCGATCCTGAGCTCACGGCATCGACTTATCAGATGACAGAGGTCAGAAGTCAGAGGTATTGAATTCGGAAGTGGGAATGCGGAAGTCGGAAATCAACTTCTCGCCTTTAGCCACATACCAACTGTCGTCTACCTTATACCCTGAAAAATCAATCTTTCTCTCTGCGCCCTATCCCCTGCGACGCGTCCGATAACCAGCGCCGCATTTTGATTCGTCGTTAATTCAAATTTATAATCGATAGAATTCCACAATTCGTCATTCGACATTCGTCATTCGACATTCCTTACAGTCTAAGCTTGGCACTGTATGGCTCTCCAAAAAACCCGTGGGGCCGAAAAACCAGGATCAGCAAAATAATCGAGTAGGCGATCAAATCCCGAAACGTCGATGGGAAGATCATGGGGACAAACATCTCGATAAACCCCAGTAAAAAACCCGCCAGGGTGGCGCCGACCACCGAGCCTCTACCGCCTAAAATGGCGGCCACAAACGCCTTCCAGCCGATCAGAATTCCCATATAGGGATCCAAGACCGGATAGGCCACGCCAAACAGGATGCCGGCCACGGCTGCCAGGGCCGACCCGATGGCAAAGGTCAAAGCCGCGATTCGATTGAGCGGCACGCCCATTAAGGGGACAACCACGTAATCGAATGCCATGGCCCGCATGGCCATTCCCCATCGCGTATGGCGAATGAACTGGTGCAGCAAAAACGACAATGTGATCGATACCAGCACGATCATGATCTTTTTGTTGGTCACCACCACGCCGCCAAGCTGATAGGTGGTGGTTTGAATCAACGAAGGGAAGCTGACTCTTTGGGCCCCGAGCAATATCAGATTGCCGGTTTCTAAAATGATGCCGATCATCAGGCCGGTGATGGCAGCCGATGCCCGGGGTGCATCGCGCAGGGGGCGGTAACCGACCCGTTCGACAAACATACCGACAAAAGATGTCAGGAACATAGAGATTAAAATGGTTAAAACCAAAATCAACCAGCCGGGCAACGCAAAAGATCCCATGGCGGTAAGCGCTACCAGGGCCGTGGCCACGCCAAAACCGATATAAGCGCCGACCATGAAAATATCCCCGTGGGCAAAGTTAAAAAGCATCAATATGCTGTAGACCATGGAATATCCCAGCGCGATGAGGGCGTAGAAACTCCCCCACTGCAATGCATTGATCAGGTTTTGAAAAAATACCATCAGGGTTCTCCTTAGACCCAACCCGGACAAGCCGGAATTGAAGATTTAAGATTGAATATTGAAGATTTGCGGTATCGCTTCGCTCCGTCTTTTCTAATTAGTGCCTGAACGAAAAGTCTGGTTTTGGGTAGGTTGGGTAGAGCCCCCTTCGATAGCGGTAGGTTTCTCCGCCGACGGACCAACCTACGATAATCAGGCGCTTGCCAAAGCACGATTTCAAAGGGCGAAACCCAACAGTTCATATTATTCGGCTTTTGTTCAACGATTAATAAAGCCGATAAATAATTTTAAAAATTCAATCTGGCTGTGGCATTTGAAAGGCGGGGATAAACCCCGCCACTACGGACGAACCTCTACCAAAAAAGTAGCGGCGGGGTTTATCCCCGCCCGTATGGGCTTGATGATGCCCGAAACACCTTAATAAGGTCTTGCTAAATTTTGTGGTTCAGGTTGGTGTTAATCGGCTCATCGGATAGGGGCAACAGATGGTGCGGGTGTCCGGACGTTAGAACCCGTTGCCGGCCTTTACAATCCGAACCCCGCAGCCATTGAACCGATTAACGGTTGGCGTCTATCTTAGGGACAGACGGACTTATAAAATTCAAACTCACCGGCATCGCTGATGCGAACGATAACGGCACATTTGATGGGGTCGCCATCTTCGGTAAAGGTCATGCCGCCGGTAATACCATCAAAGTCTTTTATTTTGGCCAGTGCGTCGCGCACGGCCTTGCGATCTTTTTCAATGTTACCGGTCAGCATATCGACGCCTTCAATGGCTGCTTGAACGAGGCGAATGGAATCCCAGGTCAGCGCCGCAACGTCATCGGGCACATAGCCGTGCTCTTTCGCATAACGATCGATAAAGGCCTTGGTGGCGCCCCGGGCACCGGCGGCTGCGTAATGGGTGCTGAAAAACAGGCCGTAGCAGTCTTTACCGCACAGCTTCACAGTTTCGGCCGATCCCCAGCTGTCACTGCCGACAATGGGCTTGTCCCAACCCAGTTGATGGGCCTGCTGAACGATTAAAGCCACCTCGTTGTAGTACTGCGGGGTGAACAGCACTTCGGCGCCGGAGTTGTTAATTTTAGTCAACTGGGAGCTGAAGTCGGCGTCTTTGGTGGTGAAGCTTTCGTAAGCCACCACAGAGCCGGGACCATTGACCTTTTCCCAGGCTGCCTTGAAGAATTCAGCAAGCCCCTTGGGATAGTCACTGGCGACGTCGTAAAGAACGGCGGCTTTTTTAAAGCCGAACTCGTCTTTCATAAAGTTGGCAACTACCGGCCCCTGAAACGGGTCCAGAAAGCAGCCGCGGAACACGAACGGACGATCCTTGGTGGTGTCGGGGTTGGTGGACCAGGGGCTGATCATGGGCGTACCCAACTCGTTGGCTTTGCCGCCGGCGGGGATTGCCTGCTTGGAGGACTGGGGTCCGACGATGGCCAGGACATCTTCCTCGGTGATCAGCTTGGTGTTGGCCTTGACGGCAGATTCGGCTTTGGACTCATTGTCTTCGATAATGAGCTCCACCATGTATTTCTTGCCGCCGACTTCAATGCCGCCGGCCGCGTTGACATCTTCCAACCACATTTGGGCAGCATATTTAGTGCCCTCCCCCACTTTGGGAATATCGCCGGTCAGCGGGGCATTAATGCCGATTCTAATGGTGTCGGCCCCTGCTAAACCAACCCCCAGGCCCAACACAAAAAATGAAATAACCGCTACCAGTAATGCTTTTCTTTTCATCATAAGCCTCCTTTCTAAAACATCACATTAGAGTGTTTTGGACTCATTGACCAAATTGGGTAGAATCCGAAAAATTAATAGGGTGCATATCACACGCCTGAAAGATTTTCAAGATCCGAATCCCGGACCTCAAAACCCAGCCGGGTATTCGCGGTTGAAAACCGCTCCCACCATCTATGAACGCCCGGTTTACTGATTTAGTTTATTATCCGATTAAACTGGCCGTCTTTTCGCTGGCGGCTAAAGCCGACATCAAATCCATCAACCCGGAATAACCGGTCAAATTTTTTCTGATATCATGAAAAGCGATATTTATCATTGACAGATTTACCGTTATTTCTTAATGCTTTATCGATATAAGTATTGCCGAAACCAATTCCGCCATAATAAATCATTTGCAGGATGGTTGAAAATTCTATAAAAATATTGACGTGTTGTCGCTTTCCGAGATAACGCTTCCGCCCCGGGTCGAAACCGGCTTAAGAAAACGTTTTTAAAACCAGGGGGGCTTGTGGATGCAGCGGCCTAAAAATGTCCGCCGGAGAAAATAGCGCTTGCGGGCTGCGAATTGCTCCATAAAAAAGAGTATAATCATTTTAGCCCGCGCAGCAAGCCGACATCGGCGATTGGCGCCAAAGGCTTTCCGGCTGGAGCCGCAGCAAAGCAAGGTGGACACTGCAATTTCCCGCTTGCGGGGGCCAAGGTCCCACCGTGGGCAACTGTATTCGAATGTAACCGCTATCCGGTGCAACCCAAAGCGGCGAAGCCAGTCGCCGCGAAGCGGTGATCCCGCTTGTTCGGGGAAATGAAGATTGAAGATTCATGGTTTCGCTCTCCGAGGCGTAGGCGCAAACCTATACGAGCCGGAGGCTTCGCTCTGTCCTATCGATATAAATCGATGGAATGGAATAAATTCATGGAATTGATTAACGATGCAGTTGAACAGTTACCAATTCAATTTGGTGCAAAATGCGAAAAACATTTTTGGGCATCTTTCTAAAGCAAGGACTAACAAGCATTTACAAAGATTGGAATTGAATTCAAATTTGTGACGACGGTAATTTCGTTTGAGACATTTGAATTTTGGAATTTCGGATTTGTTTCGTATTTCGTATTTCGAGTTTCATATTTCCGGTTTATCCGGGTTAGGGTTTCCGAAAACAGACAGAAATACAGCCAAAGGAGGTTAGATAATGAAGGAGATCAGCGAGCTACATTTTCCGGACGATATTCGTTATGCCGAAAGTCACGAGTGGGCCAAATTTGAAGGGGACACTGTCAAAGTGGGCATCACCGACTATGCCCAGGATCAGTTGGGAGATATCGTATTTGTGGAAATGCCTGAAGCCGGCGAGGCCTTTGAGAAAGGCGCCGAATTCGGCACGGTGGAATCGGTCAAGGCCGTCTCGGAACTCTACATGCCGGTCGGCGGGGAAATCGTGGCCGTCAACCCCTCCCTGGAAGACGCGCCCGAGATGGTCAACGACACACCCTTTACCGACGGGTGGATGATCGAAGTCAAGCCCAATGACCCGGCCGAACTGGACAGCCTGATGGACAAAGAGGCGTATATCGAATCGTTGCAGGGATAGTTCAGGTCATGGCTCTGAGGATCCGTCTCTGATTTCGCCCGATTGGGGGCGTTGCCGATAGATAATGAATGGAATAATGGAATGCTGGAAAAATGGAATACTGGGTATCGAAAGCGGATGATGGCCTGATTTTATTTTCCAATAAATATCATCTGTATAAAAATAGATCTCATTCCGCTAAACCCAGTCTTCCAACATTCCATTATTCCATCATTCCATGCCCTAAATTCATGATACAGCCGATTTTATCCGACCAGAACCAAAGGACCAAGTATTTGATTTTGGAATAATACAACAGCAAAGGACAACACTATGCGATATTTGCCGCATACACCGGAAGAAATTTCTGAGATGCTGTCGGCAGCCGGGGTTAACTCCCTTGATGATCTATTTTTAACGGTTCCCCCGGAATGCCGCCGCAAAAGCGAATTAAACCTGCCGGAACGCCTGAGTGAATGGGATTTAAATCGCCATATCGACACGCTATCCGGCACCATGGCAGTTTCGCCGGAGTACAAGGTGTTCATGGGCGCGGGCAGCTACGAGCATCACATCCCGTCGGCGGTGTCCCATCTGCTCAGCCGCTCGGAATTTAGCACCTCGTATACGCCCTACCAGCCCGAGGTCAGCCAGGGAACCCTGCAGGCGATCTTCGAATACCAGACGCTCACCACACGGCTGCTGGGGATGGAAGTGGCCAATGCCTCGCAATATGACGGTGCCTCCGCCCTGGCCGAAGCCACCCTGATGGCGGTGCGCGTCACCCGCAAAAAGAAAGTGGCGGTGTCGCGCCTGGTCCACCCGCACTACCGTACGGTATTGGAAACATATCTCAAGCCCACCGATTATGAAATTGTAGAGTTGCCTTATCTGCCGGACGGAACCACCGATCTGACGCAACTGGACGGCGCACAGGATCTGGCGGCGGTAGCCGTCCAATCGCCGAATTATTTCGGCTGCATCGAAAACCTCCGGCTCATCGGCGAGAAGGTGCAGGATCATAAGACACTGTTCATCACCTGTTTTACCGAACCGCTGGCCTACGGTCTGTTCAAAAACCCCGGCAGCCAGGGTGCGGACATCGCTTGCGGCGAAGGGCAAAGCCTGGGCATTCCGCGCTCGTTCGGCGGTCCGGCCCTGGGAATGTTTGCCGCCAAGATGAAATATGTGCGCAATATGCCGGGGCGCTTGGTGGGCCAAACTACGGATGCGGACGGAAAGCGGGGATTCGTGTTGACGCTGGCGACCCGCGAGCAGCACATCCGCCGGGAAAGGGCCACCTCCAACATCTGCACCAACCACAGTCTGTGTGCCCTGGCGTCGGCCATGTACATGGCGACTTTGGGCGGCAGCGGTATGAAATCCCTCGCCAGGTTGAACTATGATAAGTGCGAGTACCTTAAGAACGAATTGCGCAAGGCTGGCTTCAAGATCCCGTTTGAACAACCAACCTTCAATGAATTTGTGGTTGAGTTCCCGCCGGATTTTGTAAAAACCTACGATCGTCTGGTCAAACAAAAAATCATCCCGGGTCTGCCGCTGGAATGCCACTACCGTGAGTTGAAGAACCATTACCTGCTGTGCGTGACCGAAACGCTCGGCAAAGAAGATATGGATGAGCTGGTGGCGGCGATCAAGAGATGACAGAAGACATAGGACAGATGGCAGATGACAGAGGACAGAAGACAGACGACAGAGGACAGAAGACAGAAGACAGAGGACAGAGAATGGGTTTCGGGTGTCAGGTGTCAGGTGTCAGCCCAACTGCTGGCCGCGGAGCAGCAAGTTTGATCGAAAAAGAAGCTACTGAACGTCGAACATCGAACACTGAACGTCCAACATCGAATAATGTATTCTGTCAATTTTAAGAAAAAAACTTCAGCGAAGTGAACCCACTTCTGGGCATTTGATATTTGAGATTCAGCAATTCGCTTGTTTTAAAATCGATAAAGCGTAGCGTCATCCTTATTCGACGTTCGATGTTGGACGTTCGATGTTCGACGTTCGCGTTCGATCTTTGTTCCAAATTAGTTTAATGTCATATAAAGTGTCGGGGAATTTAGGTGCTGACACCTGAAACCTGACACCTGAAACCTGATAAATTAGTATTGTGTAAACGGGAAAAGGGAGATGTAGCCATGCAAGAATATCCAGGAACCACTGGCCTAATTTTTAACGAACCTTTGCTCTGGGAAAAAGGCCAAAAGGGCCGGCAGGGCTTTTCAGCGCCTCGCAGGGATGTTGAATCGTCTGAACTGGCACAGGAATTTATCGGCGATGGACCTGATTTTCCGGATCTCGGTGAGCTGGACGTCATTCGTCACTACACGCGGCTGTCCCAATGGAACTTTGCCGTGGATCTCGGCATGTATCCCCTGGGATCATGCACCATGAAATACAATCCCAAAACCAATGAGAGACAGGCTGCGAGCCCGGGATTTGCGGCGGCCCACCCCATGCTGCCGCCGAACCTTTCCCAGGGCGTCCTGAACCTGATGTATGACCTCGAGCGCTACCTGGTGGAAATCACCGGCATGGACGCCGCCACCCTGCAGCCGGCGGCCGGCGCCCAGGGCGAACTGGCCGGGATGCTTCTGTTTCATGCCTACCACCGGAGCCAGGGTGCACCCCGCTCAAAAATTATCGTGCCGGATACGGCCCATGGCACCAACCCGGCCAGTGCCGCCCTGTGCGGCTACAAACCGGTGGCCATAAAATCCAACGCCGACGGCATCCTGGCGCCGGAAGACGTCGCGGCCTTGATGGACGAGGAAACCTCCGGCATCATGGTCACCAACCCCAACACCCTGGGGCTGTTTGAAGAGAACATTAAACAGATTGCCGATATCGTGCATGCCAAAGGCGGTCTGGTTTACGGCGACGGCGCCAATATGAACGCCATCATGGGCATTGCGGATATGGGCGCAATCGGAATCGATGTCCTGCACTTGAACCTGCACAAAACGTTTTCATCGCCTCACGGCGGCGGCGGACCGGGTTCCGGACCGGTGTGCGTTCTGAGGCATCTGGAACCATTTCTGCCGGTACCCCGGGTCACTAAAAAAAATGGGCGATACCTTTTAAAGGAAGATTTTCCGGATACTATCGGCCGGCTGCATGCCTTCAACGGCAATGTCGGCGTGTTAATCCGGGCCTACAGCTATATTTTGAGCCTGGGTCCCGAAAATTTGAAAAAAGCCAGCCAGTTGGCAGTATTAAATGCCAACTACATCAAGGAGCAGCTCAAGGATACGCTGCACCTGGCCTATGACCGCCCCTGCATGCACGAATGTGTCTTCTCCGATCAACGGCAGCAGGCCCATAAAGTCACCACCCTGGACATGGTCAAACGACTGATGGATTATGGGTTTCATCCACCTACAATCTACTTCCCGCTGGTTGTGCCCGGCGCCATCATGATCGAGCCAACGGAGACGGAATCCAAAGCGGATATAGATCTTCTTATCGGTGCCTTCAAGGCCATTGTAAAGGAAGCCGAAGAAAATCCGGGTCTTTTGCATGATGCCCCCCAATACAGTCGCCGGCGAAGACTCGATGAAACCACGGCCGCCCGCAAGCCCTGTTTGACGGGGTGAACCGGGGTGCGAGTTGCGGGGTGCGAGTCGCGAGGTACGCGGAGCGGGGTAAAAAACGGGGTGCGCGTCGCGTGTTACGGGGTGCGGGGAAAAACGGGGATCGGGTTACGAGGTGCGGGGGAAATGACGCGGTGCAGGGCAGTGGTATTCGGCATTGGGCATTCGGCTTTCGGCACACGGGGATTTAAAGCTGGTTTATCTGTCTTCTGACATCTGTCCTCTGTCTTCTGGTATTTGGTTGCGGGGCGAGGGGCTTTGAATTGCGGAATGCGGATCGCAGATTGAAAACCAGCGTAAAACCAAATTTCACAAATTGGCATTTATTGAATTTGCTCATTTTAGGCATTATTGTTACAGGTATAAATTTCAGATTTGAATGAATCATGGACTCAAACATCACCAAGCAATCGAGGCATTTAGATCGCCACAATCAGAAACCCGAACCGGGAAACGCGCAACCCGTATTCCACAACCCGAAACCCGCAACCCGAAAACCAAACCCCGAAACCCGTAACCCGAAACATGAAACACGTAACTCGCAACACGTAACTCGCAACACGCAACCCGCAACTCGCAACCCGGAACCCGAAACCCGTAACCCGAAACCCGTAACACGCAACCCGCAACCCGCAACTCGCAACCCGCAACCCGCAATCCGCAACCCGCAACCCGAACCTCGCACCCCGCAACTCGCACCCCGCAACCCGCAACCCGCAACTCGCAACTCGCAACCCGTCCTCTCCCTCGACCTGGGACTGATCGACTATCAGAAAGCCTGGGATTTGCAGCAAAAACTTGTCGCCGCCAGGGTGGAGAATCATTTCGATCGTGATCTCCTGCTATTTCTGGAGCATCCGGCCGTCTTTACCCTCGGACGCCGGGGCGGGTTGGACAACCTGCTGGTGTCGGAAGCTTTTTTGCAAGAGTCCGGCATCCCGGTCATTCAGGTCGAACGCGGCGGGGTCATTACCTATCACGGTCCGGGGCAGATGGTCGTCTATCCCATCATGAATTTGCACGCCCGAAGAATCGGCGTCAAGGATTTCGTGGCAGCCATGGAAGAAGCCATGCTGCAAACCGCCGGCGCATTCAATATCGCCGCCCAGCGCAATCCCATCAACAGCGGGATATGGGTCGGCCACCGGAAAATGGGCAGCATCGGCATTGCTTTGCGCAAAGGCATCAGCTTTCACGGCCTGGCGCTGAATGTCAATCTGGATTTAACCCCGTTTTCATGGATTCAGCCGTGCGGCCTGCAGGGGGTCAGCATGACATCAATGAGAGAACTATCGGGCGGGGATTTGCCGATGGACAAGGTCCTGGCTGTTCTGAAGGATAAGCTTGCGGCGGCGTTGGATATATCTTTAGAGCCTGCGCATAAACTTAAAATTGATCAGAATAAATTACAAAATTGTAGGTCCAACATTTTAAATTTGGTCAATGTTCTTTGAAAAATTGGTTAAAGCAGCAATCTGCTGTGCTTCAGGTTAA
>Ga0209339_1000212_pt1 | contig 22083 bp, 22 predicted proteins | sample OlaalgELextract3_FD_187376 | JGI IMG/M metagenome (GOLD analysis project Ga0209339, IMG submission 187376) | Olavius algarvensis symbiont microbial communities from Tuscany, Italy - Type A ELBA extract 3 (SPAdes) (version 2) | ecosystem: Host-associated > Annelida > Digestive system >... | reverse complement strand
ACCTCCATCCCAAGGTCTGGGAAGACTGGTTAGCGCTCAGTCAGCCGCTCTGAACGCGCGTACACCAACCCGACCCCAGTTACCAACGGCCTGACTGCAACCGGCTGACGGGGCGCTTTGGGTGTCGCCCGGCAAAAACAGCTTGCTTAGACCCTTACGGGTCTAAACTGGGACTTGTCGTCACTGTCTCGGCTAACTGTCGGGTCCCACAGCGGCACCGAGTGAACAGATTACCTCGCCAACTCCGTCCCGAATGGGTGGTTACCCCGTGCCGAAGGCTACTTGCAAGATTTAGGTATCAGCTACTGGGCCTCGCCCCGTCAGCCAGTGCCGCCAAGACCTTGCAACAGGAAGCGGGCATTCCGTCTCAAACTCTGCAAAAGTTCCTTGGCCGCTATGACGGTTACGCTCACGGGCGCGGCACAGAAGAAGGCAAAGCCGGTGTTCGCGACGAGTTCAAAAATAGGTAGTGGTAATTTCTGAAGTGATCGAGTAAAGGGATAGTGAGTGATTCTTGAGTGATTGCGTAGCCGGCACAGTCGGCGATTAGCCGTAGTTTTGCATTGTGAGTGAACCACGCTATCACATGAAAATTTACCACTACCCAAAAATAAACTGATCGTCGTCGATGAAAGTTCACTGGCCAGCACTTCGCAAATGCGCGACCTGTTCCGTATTGTCGAAACCATCCGTCCGGCCCGTCTGGTGCTGGTCGGGGATGTTAAGCAGTTGGACGCGGTAGATGCCGGCAAACCCTTTGCTCAACTCCAGGCCTTTGGGATGAAAACCCTGAAAGTGGACGAGATCATCCGCCAGAAAACACCGGAACTCAAAACCGCCGTTCATGCCGCCATTGCCGGCAAGATATCTGCCGCCTTTTCCAACATCGGCGACAACATCATCGAAGCGGAAAAGCCTGAAAATCCTGAACCCGGCGCATGGGACCAGGCATTGGCCGAAGCCGCCTTCAAAGCCTGGAACTCCCTGCCTGCGGACAAGCGCGACACCACGGGTATTGCCGCTCCCACTCACGTCATTCGCCAGAGTGTCAACGCCCGGGTGCGCGAACAATTGGAACGTGAAGGCCGGATTGTCGGCACGGAACAAACCATCGTAGCCCTGAAATCCGCCGGATACACCACTGCCGAAAAGGGCCGCGCCAAAAACTATTTTGCGGGTGACCAGGTGATATTCAATCGCTCGCGAAACGGCGTCCTGCAAGGCGAAGTGCTTTCCGTTGCTGGACGCAATGAGGATACCAACACCATCGCGCTCAGGCGAGAGAACGGCGATCCGGTTTTGCTTAATAGAGTTGTTCCTCTCGATAACTTTATGATATATAAGGATATTATTAGATTAGACAGGCCGGATTGAGAGCAAAAAGAACCGGTTCGTTAATGAATCAGTTCTTTTTGCTCTCAGTTGATTCATGAAATTTATAAATATCAGAGAGTTATCAACGGGAACAAGTCTAATATTGACAGCAAGCGGGCGGCACAATCTGTCGATATCCTGCGTTCTTCACCGCTTGGCATCCGGCAAGGTGACCGTATCCGTTTTACCCGCAATGATGAATCCCTCGGCCTGATTAACTCCGGTGTGGCCGAAGTTACCAGCATTGACAAGCACGGCAACGTCACCCTGCTTAAAGAGAACGGCGGCAAACTGACCCTTGAGGCGGACGCTCCGGCCCTGAAGTTCATCGACCACGCCTGGGCCTCGACCGTCCATGCCTTCCAGGGCCGCACGGTCGATAACATCATCGGCGTGATGCACTCAAGCCACCCGCACCTGACCCACCAGAAAGCCTTCTACGTGGAAATATCCCGCGCCCGCCAAGGCGCCACCTTGATCACCGACGACCGCCAGCGTCTCGGCGAAACCTTGGTCGAGCAAACCGGTGAACGGATAGCCGCCCTCGAAGCTGTCCCCGAAGAGAAGACATTCGAGTCCGAGGCGCCCCCCATTAAAGAAGCCGAACCGGAGCTGACCAAATGACCGCCAAAACACGCATGGTCGGCCTGCGCGCCACAACCGAAGACGTCGCAATGTTTGAGCAAGCCGCCGAGCAAATGGGCCTAACCACCAGTGCCTGGATGCGAGAGATCCTGCGCGAGGGCGCCCTCAAACAGGTATATGGCGAAAGCGGCGCCGAAGCCTTTCCTCATGGCCCCGGCGAAACCGCTCTGCTGCGCGCCGTGCTGGTGATCCTGCAAACCGTTGGCGTCGATACATCGGATGAGACCAAACGTCTCTACGCTGAAAAAGCAGCCCGCCAAATCGAGAAAATCAAAGCCGGAGAATAGGCACTACCTAACCCAAAACTAGCCACTTCCTAGTCGATACCTAGTCGCTATCCATTCACTACCTAGTCATAAGGAATTCAATATGCCGGTCATAGCTTTCGCCAATTCAAAAGGCGGCGTTGGGAAATCCACCACAGCGCTCACCCTCGCCCAAGTCTTTGCCAAGGGGGGCGCGTCTGTGACCCTGATCGACGCCGATCCCAACCAGCCGCTGGCCCGATGGGCAAGCAAAGACCCGGACAATGTGCCGCCAAATTTGCAAATCCTTCCCGACGTCACCGAGGAAACCATCATCGATGCCATAGATGCCGCTGCGGCCCGCGACCCGTTCGTGCTGGTCGATCTTGAAGGCTCAGCCAACGTCGCTGTGTCCTACGCCATAGGTCGCGCCGACCTGGCCCTGATCCCTATGCGCGGCAGCCAGCTCGACGCCGATCAAGCTGCCCGCGTCATCAAACTGATCGACCGCGAAGCCAAAGCCTACCGCCGCCCGATCCCCTTCGCCGTGGTTTACACCTGCACGTCCCCGGCACTCAGAAGCCGCGATTTCAAACACATCGACCGTCAACTGGCCGAAAGCAACGTCCCGGTCCTGCCTGTCGAGATGGTCGAACGCGCCGCGTTCCGCGCCATGATCCAGCTGGGCGGCACGCTCTACGATTTGACTCAGGCTGAAGTCAACAATCCACAAGCCGCCATCGCCAACGCCGAAGCGCTGGCGAAATCCGTCGTCACATTTATCAAGCAAGGAAAACCATCATGAATGATAGAAAAAGAGGAGGACTCGATATCGGTGAAGAGACGACAGGCCCGGACTTCACCGATTTCAAACCCCGCACGCACTCCCTTGCAGCCCCAACCGAGCCAGCGAGGCGCATGGCGCAGGAAACAGGCTTCACCACCCGCCACGCGGCCCAGGCTCCGGTCAAAGTGGATGGACGAAGCCTCAGGTCCACCAATCGAACCACCCAGCTCAACATCGCGGTCCACTCCGAGACCCGCGAACGTTTTTGGACACTGGCTCAGGCAGCGGGGGTGCGGACCGGCGAGGATTTCCTGAAACGGCTGATGGATGGATTTGTGAAACGAGATGTGTGACATTTCATATAGGATATGATAATATCCACTATTCTATTTTTAACATATTTATGGATATTATGATAACCTTTGCAATCACGCCGCCCGAAGAAATCGCCGCCGAACTGGCGGGGAATCTGCGCGAGCGGCGTCTGGACCAAGGCCTGACGCAGGAAGGGCTTTCGGGACGTTCCGGCGTTCCGCTGGGCACGCTCAAAAAGTTTGAGCGGACCGGACAGATTTCGCTGGTTTCCTTCATCCGGCTGATGGTTGCCCTCAAAGCGGAAGGGGCGCTTGAGAAATTTCTGGGCGAACAGGCATTTGAAACCCTTGATCAGGTTTTGGCGACGCCCAAGAAACATAAACGGGGGCGCATCACATGAAAATGGAACCCGGTACTCCTCTTCTCGTTTCCTTGTGTTGGGACGCCAACGACATCCAGACCGTCGGCCGGTTGGCGTGGCGGGACCGCCAGGCGTGGATGGAGTATGACCGGGATTTTCTGCAATCCGGCCTTGAGCTCTCCCCCCTGCACCACGGGACCCGCCCCGGCCTTCATACCCCTCACGACATCGGCGTTTTCGAAGGGCTGCACGGCGTCTTTAATGACAGCCTACCCGATGGCTGGGGGAGGTTGCTGCTGGATCGCCGCGCGCGCCAGATCGGTATCGAGCCCGCCACGCTGACGCCGCTGGATCGCCTCGCCTGCGTCGGCGACCAGGGCATCGGCGCGTTAAGCTATGCCCCCGCCACCAATGTCTGGGATGAAACCGCGCCCCTTCTGGATCTCGACAAGTTGGCCGCCGACGCCCGTCTGGTCCTGGAAGGCGCGGTCGGGGACGTGATTTCCGAACTGGGGCAGGCGGGTGGCTCGCCCGGCGGCGCCCGGCCCAAGGCGCTGATCGCCATTAACGAAGAAGAGCACGCCATTCACGGCTCGCGAAACATCCCCGGCGGCTATGTTCCCTGGCTGGTGAAATTCGCCGGCGCCGACGACCCCGAAGATATAGCCCTGATCGAGCGGGCCTACGCGCTAATGGCCCAGGCGGCGGGCGTGGCCATGCCGCCGACGCGTCTTTTACCGGGGGCGCAAGGGCGGTCCTATTTTGCGGCCCGGCGTTTTGACCGTGACGGTCCCCGCCGCCACCATGTGCATTCGGCGAGCGGCCTGCTTTACGCGGACATTCGCCTGCCTTCGCTGGACTATCAGGACTTGATCGCGCTGACCCGCTACGTGACACGAGACCAACGGGAATGCCGCGCCATGTTCACCCTGGCGGTTTTTAACGTGCTTGCCCATAACCGCGACGATCACGCCCGGCAGTTCAGTTTCATCATGGCGCGCGACGGAAACTGGCGCCTCGCCCCGGCCTACGACCTGACCTTCGCCCCCGGCCCCGGCGGCGAACATTCCACCGCCGTTCTGGGTCTTGGCAAAGACATCACCCGAGACCATTTGCTGGCCCTTGGCAAAAAGGCCGACCTGAGCGAAACCGAGGCCGGACGGATCGTCGATCAGGTCATGCAGGCGACCACAGACTGGGAGCGTTACGCCAGGGATTGCGACGTCGGCACGCCCTCACGCAACCGCATCGCCCAAGCACTAAAAACCGTGCGAGAGACCGTCTAAACAAACTCCCCCTTATGCATCCGGGCCGCACAAAAGGCGGTTTCGTCTGACCGGGCTCCGTACAACAAACGCTCAACATGGGCGCAAAGTCCGCCGCCATGCCGGGATTCGGGCGCTGTACAGTTGCTTTACAGGAAAAACCGGACCGTTTTACGCTCAAAACCCGCTGAAACCCTCACCTTTTGCGCCCGCTACATTGGTAGCGACAGGTGTGGTTTGTTAACGGCTTCAGCCGTCACCCTAACAGCGAGAGGCAAAGCCTTGATAAGCTGTCAGGGGAAATGGAATGTCATGGAGTTCAATCGGTCCCTGTGGGGGACTGGCAGGGGGTGCAGTTTCGGGTCGTAGACCCCGCGAAAGGGATCGTCACCGAATGGCGGAAACGCGGCTACGCGGTTCCGTGACGAGCGGAACGCGAGGAGTAGAGCGCGGTTCGTCGCAGACGAATTCGCCCAGACTTTCCGACAACATCAAAGACTGTTTCACGTTTGAAAACACCCTCTGCAATTTGCCAAAAAAATCCCGCCACGATAAAAACCGTTCCCGCATAAACTCCACCGCCAAGGGTCCAGGGGTGCCGGAGACTGGTCCCCGGCCGGGTCTCCAGGGCGGAGCCTTGGAATTGGCGCAAGCCAAAGCGGATCGACCAACATATAAGTCAAAAACCGTCTACGGTTTTTGTCCGCAATAAACTCAGCAGGCGGGCAGAAAAATAGCCCCGCCGGAGATGAACCGACAGGGCCTGTTGTTTAAGCGTATTTCTTGGTGGGGATGCCCATGCCTCGGGCTTTGTCGACCAGATTTTCGGTGATGCCGGTTCCGGGGAATGCCAGGACACCGATGGGCAGAAGCTCCAGCATCTGGTCATTGCGCACGAATCCTGCGCGTTTTTTACCGTATTTGTTCCAGTCCGGCTTGAACACCACTTGAGCGACCTGGCGAGCGGCGGCCCACTTGGCGGCGATGAGATCCGTGCCTTTGGGTGCTCCGCCGTGAACCAGCACCATGTCCGGGTGTTTGCTGTGAGCCTTGTCGAGGGCTGCGAAGACCAGCTCGTAGTCGTTGAAGTCCATGCCGCCGGCGACGACCACCTTGGGGCCTTCGGGTGCTTGTGCGAGTGTCTTTTTGCGCTCGGTGGCGGCGAGGAAGTCCCGGCTGTCAACCACGGCGGCGATCATGTGTGATGTGCTGGTGCGGGAACCTCGGCTGGGCATCCACGGTTGGCCGGTTTGGACCGAGAACAGCTCGGCTGCGTGGTCGCGCAGGGTTTCAAAGTAATCGCGAGCCTGACTGGTGGCTTTTGCCCGGATTTCCAGTTTCTCCAGTTCCACCGATTTCACCTCGGTTCCGTCCTGTTCGCGGATGGCGCGGCGGATGTCGAAGCTCAGTTGGTCGAAGCCCTTGTCGAGGCGGTCGAGTTTGCGCTGGAAGACGTTGACCGTGTTCCACAACACGTCGGTGGCCTCGCTTTCCAGACATGTGTCGGTGAGGGTCTGGGACAGCGCGTCGAACACGACCTCAAGGGCGGAAAAGCTGTGATCAAGTTCGGGCATGGGGCGGGGGTCGACTTCGTCGGCCGGGGGCATGGCGCCGAAGAGTTCCATGCAGTTCATAATGTCGTGGGTGGCGCTCTGGCCTGTCAGACTGTCGAAGATGTCGGGATTTTCCGAATACATTTGTTAGCTCCTTTGTTGCGGCGAACGGTTGATCCCGCTCATGGGGCTACTCTGCGGATCGGACAGGGGCGTTCATCACCCCCGAAGGGGGCCGAAACGCAGTGGAGGACACGGGAGGGCTGCTTTTTTGTTGCGCGAGGAGGAATGCTTGCATTCCGGGGAAAAAAGCTGACGTCCCGTGTTGATCTACGCCCCCCGATACGCGAAGCCCCACTCATGAGCGGGGGCAAACGGTCGGTGCGACAAAGGTGCGGATGTATTCCGATGCCCGGTGTTTTTGACGGTTTGACCGGACTCGATGCTCATGAGGTTATGAATGTTGGAACGGGTGCTTTGCCCTTGATGAAGTCGCCCCCAATCCATGCCTGAAGCCGCAGTTTCCGCCCGTTCGTGTTCGACGCGCTGGCCCAGACCTTCACTGCTGGCCGGAGAGGCCATTGCTGTGGAACACGGTCAACGTCTTCCAGCGCCACCCGCCTGATGAGGGTGATCCACTGGCCAATCCGCCGTGCCATCCGTGAACAGGACGGAATATGCAAGATGGAACTGGAGAAAATGAAAATCCGGATTGCCTCCCATGCCCGTTTTTGAAACCATGCGCGGCCATGATGATGACTAATGCACAAACTGGCTGGATGCCCAGCCGAGGTTCCCGCACCAGCGGCCATGTCTGCCGCCGCGGTTGATAGCCTGACTCGCTGCCACGCAAATAGCCCCTTGCCCGCTCGAAAATTCCAAGATGGTCGTCGCTGGTGACATTTTGTGGCTCAACAACCTGATATTCGCGGCCCTCGACAAGGTTCGCAACTCACCCCGAACTATTGGCTTTATAGGCGGAGACTAGGCGATGACTATTGCCACCATAGCCTTCGCCTGTTCGCTCAAGTGGTTTTTAAGCTGGAACGATACACCAGAAGTTCTCGCGCAAGCGTTCGCGCTCAGCGATCAGTTTCTGGCGATTGTACAGGTGGCCTTGCAGTGTCCCGCGCAGTGCCTCCCGGATTGGTCGATGAAGCCCGATGCCTGGGCATGCCTCGCGAATTGAGCGACACAGGGCCAGGACATTGGAGCGGATATTTTTAAGCTCGTCTGCGATCTCGTCGATCCGCCTCTCCGCAGATTCCTTCGCCTCATATTCACGGGCATCCTCTGCCGCCCGCTCCGCCAATCGGTCGGCCTCCCGGGCCGCACCGATCGGGTCATCGTTCCAGACCTCGGAGAGGTCGAGAACGAAACCGTCATTCATGCTCTCGCCATAGCCAGCGACGAACCGTTCCTGGCCGCGTTTAGCGGGCAGGCGGAAGATCGCGCCGCGAAAGGTCTCTTCATGGTAATTATCAGCGAACCAGCCCATATGGCGAAGCCGCAGGCTTTCATCGGCCCAGCCAACAAAGCGCAGGCCGGTTTCGGCCTCGTCGCTGAAAAACCGCCGGGCGGCCCGTTCAGGGTCGCTGGCGTTCATCGGGCAATGTCGCATCGTCAGAGGGCGGAAGCCCTGACGATAGACTTGGCCCATATCGCCATAGTGAGAAAACCGCACCGCCAGAGCCTTCAGGCTCGTCAGGCGGTCGCGGGGTGACTTGCCCAGCAGGGCGATGATTTTAATTTCCATGATTTTGCCCCTCCTTAAATGAGAAACGGCGGAAGCCCGAAAGCCCCCGCCGATAAATTTCGTTTATTTTTCCCCATTCAGAACGGAATATCATCCGAGTCATCGAGGTCACCGTTATAGCCACCGTCATCAACCGGCGGCATATCGTCTTCCGGACGATCATCGAGTTTTTCCAGAAACTGGATTTGGCAGCCGGGCGTGACCGCGATTTCGGTGGTGTAACGCTCGATGCTGTTCTGATCCGTCCACTTGCGGGTGCGCAGCATACCCTGCACGGCGGTCAACCGGCCCTTGCGAGCATGCTTCTCCAAAACCGAAACCAGCCCCGGCTGGAACGTCACCACCCGATGCCATTCCGTGCGCTTGACCCACTCGCCCGTATTCTTGTCCTTGTAACTATGGTCCGTGGCGATGGACATAGTTGCCACCTTTTGTCCGTTCTGCATGTTCCGAATGTCGGCGTCCGCGCCAAGATGACCCACGATGGTAACGCTGTTGATGCTGTACATTAGAGTTGTTCCTCTCGATAACTTTATGATATATAAGGATATTATTAGATTAGACAGGCCGGATTGAGAGCAAAAAGAACCGGTTCGTTAATGAATCAGTTCTTTTTGCTCTCAGTCGATTCATGAAATTTATAAATATCAGAGAGTTATCAACGGGAACAAGTCTATTGTCTTAATCTCCTTTTAGGTGTGAATAACACCCATAGCTTTCTCGCCTTTCACTCCTGGCGGTTGCCACAAACTCGATGTTGCGAAGGGAGACAAAACGGCACAACAAAACACCGACGCAGAAATGCCGGATTCAAAAAAAATCGGAAATGTGAGTTGATTTATCGCTGCCCACTAAATCAGGCGCGCGGATTGACGCAAAGCGAAACCATCCAGCCGCAAGGTTTCATGCTAATTTGGCTGTTTTACCTTCGTCAACAGGCCTAAATCTGACGAGACTTAAACCAGCGTTGATGACCCAATGTATGGACCGGCAGCAATTCGCAATAGGATATCTACGGGGTATCGGAAGTCGCTGATATGTACCCAGCCTGCCGGATTGCCTCGCGGATGACACTGACTGAAACCCTGTCCGCATGGAATGAGACGGTGACCTCCTTCCTGTTGGCGTCACCTTTGACCAATTCAACACCTTCATTGAGCAGCAGATGAGCAGTGATGGTGTCGATGCAGGCCGAGCAGCGAATGCCGGGCACCTTGACGACGACTTGCTCGATTGGACCGAGGTTCACCACCTGAGCGGCGTTCGACACAGGCCCCACCACTTCTTGGTCGCCACGTCGCCGAGGCAGTATCCGACCACCGAAGGAATTCAACAGCACCGCACTGACGCTGAGGGCCATGGCGATCATCGCCCAGGAGGGGTGGACGAGGCCGGTGGTCGCCAGCGGCACGCCGAGGCCGTTGAAGAAGGCCAGCCACAGGTTCTGCACCGTCTTACGGTAGCTTGACGCTCCAATGGTGATCGAGTCGGCGATGGCTCCGACCCGGTGGCCGATGAACACCACGTCGGAGGATTCAATAGCGATGTCGGTTCCGGCTCCTATCGCCATACCCACATGGGCCTGGGTCAGGGCCGGGGCATCGTTGATGCCGTCGCCGACCATGGCGACCCGTGCCCCGTCCTCTTGTAGGTCGCGGACGATCTCGGCTTTTTGTGGCGGGAGAACCTCGGCTCGAACCTCGGTGATGCCGGTTTCCTCGGCGATGGCCTTGGCGGTGCGGGGATTGTCGCCGGTCACCAGGACTGTCGAAAGACCTTGGGTGTGCAGGGCGGAGACGGCGGCAGCGGCGTCGGGCTTGATGGTGTCGGCGATGGCGAGCACCCCGGCCACGGTGCCATCGACGGCCAGCAGAATGGCCGTGTGCCCCAATGCTTGCTGCTCTTCCAGCATCGCCTTGGCGGGGGCCGTATCGATACCCTCCGAGGCCAGGAAGCGTTCGGTGCCGACCAATAGAGCCTGCCCCTCAACCTTCGCCGAAACCCCAGCCCCTGTGACCGAACGAAATTCATCACAGTTGGGAGCGTCAATGCCCCGCTCCTCCACCGCCGCAACCACGGCCCAAGCCAGGGGATGTTCCGAAGGGGCCTCCGCCGCCGCCGTGAGACGGAGGATGGCGTCGCTATCGAGTTCGCCGGTGCTCCATACGTCGATCAATCGCGGCTTGCCTTCGGTCAAGGTGCCGGTTTTGTCGAGCACCACATGGGTGATGTCCTTCAAAATCTGGAAGGCTTCGCCCGAGCGGATGAGGATGCCCCGTTCCGCCGCCATGCCGCCGCCCCGGATCAGGGCCAGCGGTGTCGCCATCCCTAACGCACAAGGATAGCCCATGACCAGGACGGTGACGGCGGCGTAGATCGCCCGTACCCAGTGGGGTTCCGCCGTCCAGGCGTCGGGCACCAGCCCCCAGAACAGCAGGGCTGCCGCCGAGATGCACAGCACTGTCGGGACGTAGAACTTCAGCACCCGGTCCACCAGCACCACGATGCCCGGTTTCATCGCCTTGGCTTCCTCGACGTGGCGGGCGACTTGGCGGAGGAAGCTGTCTTCGCCGACGTGGGTGACCTCGACCAACAGGCTGCCGGTCTGATTAACACTGCCGCCGATCACCTCGTCGCCAGGAACCTTCTCGACCGGCACGGATTCTCCGGTGACCAGGGACTCGTCGAGGGCACCCTCGCCGTCGAGAATCTTGGCGTCTACCGGCACCCGTTCCCCCGGACGAATGCGGACACGATCCCCGACCGCCACGTCGTCGATGGCGACCTCTTCCTCGATGCCATTCCGCACCACACGGCCGGTCGGCGGCTGCATGTCGAGCAATCGTCTGACGCTCTCGGACGCCTTGGTCCGCACCAGCATGGAAACCCAGCCGGACAGCAGGTGATAGGCGGTAAGGAAAACCACCACGCCAAAGAAGTCCACCGCCGGGAAGCCGACGAATCCGTACCAGTCAAGGACGGGGACCGGTGCCCCGAGCACGCCGCCGATATAGGCCCCGATGGCTCCGACCGAGAGCAAGACGTGCTGGTTGGTGATGCCCCGCTTGGCGGCTCCCCAGGCCATGCGGATGATGCGGCGACCATTCCAGGTGAACACGTAGCTGGCGATCCCCCAGGCGGTCCAGGCGTGCCAGTCCCGCATCTGCCAGAGATCAAGCCACATGGCGACCATGGCAAGGAAAAGAATGAAAGCACAGGTGGCGGCGGACAGCAGGTCGAATGCCTCGCGGCGGATGTCGGCTTTCTGTTCGTCGAAGGCGGAAACCTTGCGGGGGTCGCGGATGGTGAAACCGAGGTCGTGGAACACCTCCTTGACGCCGCTCTCACTGATCGTTTCGGGATGGAAGCGGACGAGGGCTTCTTCATGGGCCAGGGACACATGAATTTCAGCCACTCCCTTCTCCCGCTTGAGGGCGTTCTCGATGGCGTTGGCACAGAAGGAACAACTTATGCCGCCGATCTTCAATTGCAGGGTAGCAGGGGTGGTCATGATGGCGTCCTCCTACTGTAACCGGGTCAGGAGGCTCTTGGTGAAGAAGGTATCGGCCCCGTCCTTCGACCGCATCGCCAGCATGTTGGCGAGCAGCATCGCCCCGGTGGTATGGAAGCGGCGGTCGGTCACGGTCCAGGCCCCGTCCTGCCACGTTACCTCTGAAGCAAAGACGGGGGCGATGCCGGTCACTGTCGGGTCGGGCAGCTTGGGATGAGCGAAGTGGGCCTCGGGCCGTCCCTTCAGGTAGTCCGGGGCGATGAGGGGGAGCGGGCTGGCTTGCAGCAGCCCGGCCCGGACCAGTACGGTTTCCAGGAATTGGGGATAGAGGGCCTCGGCGACGGGCTTGAGTTCCCCCGGCCCGTACCAGCGGATGGCATTGAGGGCCGCGACCAAACCGCCGGTGGTCGTTGGTGTATAACGGATACTGTCTCCCTCACGAAATACCCTTAATCGCTCGTCCCACAGGGGCACCAGCTTGTCGCGGAACAGGTCGAACCCCGCCGCTTCGAAACCGAAACCGCCGAACATCCGTCCCGCCTCGATGAGACCGTAGATGGCAAACCCAATGTCAGCGAGGCCATCGCCTGGATGCTCGCGAAGCTCCTTGGCAATGAGACTCGCCAGGGCCAGAACGTCTTTTCTTTTGGCTTCGTCGGCAACGATTGCCGCGTAGCGACCCAGAGCCTGAATGGCCACGGCCCGTCCCAGAGAAGTTGCCAGCGGCGAGATTTTTACGGCCTCGTATGCAGCTTGAGCGAATGGGCGATAATCATCCGGGTCGATGCCCTTACGGTAGGCCCCGTGCCAGTAGTCGTTGCGGTCATTAGACGCCACCAGGATCAGATTGGCGACTCCCCACAGCACCGCCGCTTGGTCAGCCGCTCGCGGGTCCAGGAACAGACCGTTGGGCGTTTTTGAGGCGAACAGGCCGCTCTCGGTACGCATCCGCCCGAACAGGGCCTCGGCTTGGGTGCGGGCCTGGGGCAGCATCATCAATCCCGCCATCTTGCTGCCGGGGATGTCGTGGAACTGCAAATGGAATTCCGGGCTGGTGATCTTGATCAAGGCCCAGGCATGGGCGGCGGGGTCGAGGGTCTTGTCGAAGCCGTCCCGCTTCCACACCAGGGTGGCCGGGTCGCCGAAGTCGGGTTTCCCGGCGAACTGTGGTGTACCTCCGGCGTAGACCACGCCGACCATGGGCATGTCGGGCATGGCCGGACGGACCACGTAACCGGCCCGTCGCAGCCAGTCGTCCCGCTCATAAGGGGAGACGATCTGCTCCTCGCCGAGACCGGAGAACATCACCGCGTTGGCGAGATTGCTCAGGGCCGCCCAATAGGCCGCCGTATCGACGCTCTCGGGCGTATAGTGGAAGGCGTCGGAATCGTCGGCCCTGGCGGCGGTTTGCGGCATGGTAACGGCCAACAACAGGGTAACGACGGCGGCGGTGAGCAGGCGGGTCATGTCCAGTCCTCCAAATTGACGTAGAGACCGAAATAGATCGACCACAGGCCAAGGGCGGCGAAGACGACCCCGGTCCAGAACGGCAGGCGTCGCGACAGACCGGCGAGGCGTTCCATCTTGCGGGCCGACGCCGGAAACGACACGGCGAGCACCAGAGGCAGGGACAAGGCCAAGCCGAACAGAGCCATGGTCAGGACGCCCCGGCCAACGGTTCCGGCCCCGGCGGCGGTGCCGAACAGAGCGAACAACAGCGGGGCGGCACAGGCGGGTATGTTGAAGGCGAACAATACGCTCAAGCCGAGGGTGCCGCGTCGGTTCGACATTCGCATCAGGCTAGGGCCAATTCTATGGCTTAGAGCCTCACCCTTGCCGAGCAGGAAGACGAAACCGAGCAGCAGGTAAACGCTGCCCAGCACCAGCCAGAAACCCTGCTGGACGGAGATGAACACCATTCCGGCGTAGGCGGCCACGCCGCCGAGCAAACCGATGACCAAACCTCGGGTAATCATGAAGGTCGTGGCGGCGGCGAGTTTTGCCCCAGCCGACCGGTCCTCGATGTGCTTGAGGAACAAGAGGTTGGTGCCCATCGAGCAGGGTTCGACGAAGCCGAGCAGGCCCAGACCGATGGGGGCCAGGACAAAAGGAACGAGTGCGGCCTCCACGGCTTAAGCCCCGACCACGGTGAAACCGGCTCGAGCGATCACCTCACGCAGGCGATCCTCGCTCACGGCGTCCGGGTTGAAGGTCACCGTCGCGGTGTCGTCGGCATGGGAGGCTTCGGCGGATCGCACCCCCTGTTCCTTGGTCAACACCCGCCGGAGCCGTTCGGCACAGCTATCGCAGGTCATTCCCTCGATGTGCAGGGTCACTGTATTCATTTCCGTTTCTTTCCTTTCCATGGCCTCGATAATCGAGCAGCATTCCAGCCCGCCCTCGCCGGGGCAGGCGGCGATGACTTCCGTCAACGCTCCCCTGATCCGAGCGAGGGTCTCGATCTTGCGGTCCACGTTGGCGAGCTTGGTGACGGCCTGCTCGCGGATGTCGCCGCAGTCGGTGCCGGGGATGGTTTTCAAGGTCAGGAGGTCGGCGATTTCGCTTAACGAGAACCCGAGTTCCTGGGCCTGACGGATGAAGCGGATGCGATCCGCCATCTCCGGCGGGTACCGCCGAAACCCCTCACGGGGCTTGGGCGGCTGCTCGATCAGCCCCTTGCGTTCGTAAAACCGCACGGTCTCCACGCCGACACCCGACGCCTCGGCCAGCCTTCCAATGGTCATTTCAGTCATGATGAATTTGTCCATGTTCCACATGTTACCAGCCGTACCTAAGTACGGAGTCAATATGGGAATGGACGGGGGAGAAGTGTAGTGGCCGATGGGGTTTTTGCGGTCTCCATTCACAGAGAGCCGTTTCGAACGTCAGGTACAGAAGGGACGTTTCGTCATTTCCTCGTCAGAATCTCATTGGCAAGCGGCCATATCAACAGCATGAGGCCAGATATAGCCAAAACCCAGATGACGACGATCACGGCAGCCGTTCGATAGTTGCGGGGCAATTCGGACGTCTGCTCTACCGCCGATGCCAGACAGTCCTGCCATACGTCTTGAGGAATGAGGCGGATCGCCACCCAGATACCGAGCGGCAGCAGAATGATGTCGTCCAGATAGCCGACGACGGGGATGAAATCCGGTATCAAATCTATCGGGCTTAATGCATACGCCAAGACAAAACCGGCGATGATTTTTGGCAGGGCGGGAACCCTCTTGTCCCGCGAGGCCAGATAAAGGGCATGGATGTTGTTCTTCAATGATGCCGCCCATGCCTTCAACGCATCACGTCTCATCCACGCTTCCATCAAGACCTAAGAAAAAGAGGCGAGGCCATGCCGATCTCGCTCAGCCCCCGGCCACGCCGATAGTCGTGAATTTACGCACAGCAGGACAGTTTCGTCACGTCTTTGTTGAAGGTCTGGGCGGCCAGCTTCAGTCCCTCGACGCCGGTGAGATAGGGGAAGATGGTCTCCCCAAGATCGTCCACCGTCATCCCCGCCTTGATCGCCAGGACCGCCGTTTGAATGGCGTCGCTGCCCTCGGGAGCTTGGATGTGGGCACCAAGCAAACGACCGCTTCCACTCTCGGCGACCAGCTTAATCAGGCCACGGGTGTCGCGGGCGGCGATGTAGCGGGGCACCGCCGACAACGGCAGCACCGAGGTGTCCACGTCCAATCCAGTCTCGCGGGCGGCGGCTTCGGTCAGTCCCACGCTGGCGACCTGGGGGTCGGTGAACACGACCGAGGGCATGGTGGTGGCGTCGTAGGTGCGGGTCGAGCAGCAGCCGTTCAAGGCGTTCTCGGCGGCGATCTTCGCCCCGTAGGCCGCCATGTAGACGAACATGTCGCGACCGGTCACGTCGCCCGCCGCATAGACCTTGGGATTGATGGTCTGCATCCGTTCGTTGACCCGAATACCGCCGTTCTCATCAAGTGCTACGCCTATAGACTTGTTCCCGTTGATAACTCTCTGATATTTATAAATTTCATGAATCGACTGAGAGCAAAAAGAACTGATTCATTAACGAACCGGTTCTTTTTGCTCTCAATCCGGCCTGTCTAATCTAATAATATCCTTATATATCATAAAGTTATCGAGAGGAACAACTCTTATGTCTTCGAGGCCGAGGCCATCGGAATTGGGCTGGCGTCCGGTGGTGACCAGCAGGTGTTCGGCTTGCAGCGTGAGCGGGCCGTCATCCTTGGACAAGGAGAGTTGCACGCCGCCGCCCAATCTGGCAACGCTTTGGTAGGAAGCTCCCTCGATGACCGTCATGCCTTCGTCCCGCAGGTATCCGGCCAGGGCCTCGCTGATTTCCGGCTCGGCTTCCGGCAGCACCCGGCGACGGCAGACCAGTGTCACTTCGGTGCCCATGCGGGCGAACATCTGGGCCAGTTCGCAGCCGATGTAGCCCGCCCCGATGACGATCAGGGACTTCGGCAGACGGTCGAGGTCGAGGGCCGTGGTGCTGGTCAGATAGGGAACGTCGTCGAGACCGGAGATGTCGGGAACGGACGGCGACGACCCGGTGGCGACGACGACCTTCTTCGCTCGGACGAATTCGCCATCGACGGTCACACCGTCCTCGACGACGCGGGCCTTACCCTCCCGGTAAGTGATGTTTTCATAGGACGGCAGCAGCGAAGTGTATTTGGCCTCTCGCAGTTCGGCGACCAGGGCGTCCTTCTGGGCCACCACCTTCGCCCAGTCCTCAAGCCGGGGGTTCCCGGCGATCCCGTCGAACCGGGATGCCTCTCTTCCCTGATGGAGGGTTTCGGCGGCCCGGATCAGGGTCTTCGACGGAACGCAGCCGACGTTGACGCAGGTGCCGCCGATGGTGCCGTGGCCGATCATGACCACCTTGGCTCCAAGTTCAGAAGCCTTGATGGCGGTCGAGAACCCCGCCGACCCGGCCCCGACGACGGCGAGATCGAAGGACGCTTCCCCTCCGGCAGTTTCGGGGGCGGTCGCAAGGCCCGAGTCTTGGCGGTTATCCAACTTCGCCTCCTGTCGCTTTATTCCGTTGAACCAAAGCGAACACGGTGATTCCGGCGAAGAGGACCAGGGCGGGCATCAGCAAGAAGTCGAGCCATGCCAGCCACGCCGACAGGCCCACGGCCCCGAGGAGAATAGACTTGTTCCCGTTGATAACTCTCTGATATTTATAAATTTCATGAGCCTACTGAGAGCAAAAAGAACTGATTCATTAACGAACCGGTTCTTTTTGCTCTCAATTTGGCCTGTCTAATCTAATAATATCCTTATATATCAGAAAATTATCTACGGGAACAACTCTAATAAAGAAACGTTTCACGTCAATTACTCCAAAAACAACGGGGCGACATAGGGGAAGGCCATGGCGGCGATGACCAGCAGCGTGGCACTCCATAAGCCAATTTTGGTGATCCGCCCCGATACCGGTCGGGCACAAGTGCCGCCCTCGGCACAGGCTTGCTTGGGCTTGCGGTACACCATCCAATAGCCGCCGCCAAGGAAGCCCAGCGTGATCACCACGAAGATCGGTTGGTAGGGAGCCAGGGCCGTCAGGTTGCCGATCCAGGCACCGCCGATCCCGAGACCGAAGAGTACCAGCGGCACGATGCAGCACGACGATGCGGCGACGGCTCCAAGCAATCCTCCGGCGACCAGCCAGCCCTTGCGACTTTCGTCGGTTTCCGTTTCTGGTGGAGCGGTATCGCTCAAGTGTTCCGCATTGCCCATAGGGTATCGGCTCCCGTTTCAATTCATCGACGGAACCAGTGTCCGCCCTGTAGCGGGTACAGGTTCAAGAATTAAATGGGCAGTGCTTCGTTCAACATTTTGTGAAGCCGGTATTCTTCATCCGCCGAATTGCAGAAACACCCTACCCGGAAGATCATCAATAGACCAAATACATGCCCTCGGTTTCCAGGGTTCGCAGCAGGTCTTTGAGTTCCAACGGTTCGAGGGCCGTGTCCATCTGTTCGGGCGGAATTTGATACAAAAGGGCCATGGTCCGGTTGTAATACACCTTGGCTCCAAGCTTTTTGATGAAGAGCAGATACTCCCCGTAATCGCGGGGCACCTCGGCCAACGGGGTGCCGAACTGCTGCGAGAGGGATTTCCTTTCCCGTTCCGGCAAGGCGGCCCGGTCCATCGCCGTGCTGTCGATGCCGACCCAGCCCCGCCAGCCGTACCCCTTGGCAACGGAAGTGACGGCACTGCCATCGTATACGATGGTCACCGCTCGTCCTTCGGCCAAGGCCGCCCAGGCGACGTTCGGAACGACGCAAATCTGGGCGTCGTCCACGGCCAGGGAGGTCTTGACGTGCAAGACGACCGGGGCAGGCGAGGCATCGGCATAGGCCGGTGCCGAATACAGATTGGCGATTGCGGCAACCGTTATCGCCAGCAAGAGCAAAACTCGATTCATGATCATGGCAACCTCCTTCTTCTGAGAGCCATTCATGAAGCCGTTGCTTTCCTGTCCATAGGCGTCACCACGGTTTCACATCCGACTCCATCCGTAGTAGGATAGCCCCTGTATTAACTACAGGATCAAGACGCCGACGCGGGTTGAATAGACTTGTTCCCGTTGATAACTCTCTGATATTTATAAGTTTCGTGAGCCGACTGAGAGCAAAAAGAACTGATTCGTTAACGAACCGGTTCTTTTTGCTCTCAATCCGGCCTGTCTAATCTAATAATATCCTTATATATCATAAAGTTATCGAGAGGAACAACTCTATTGAAATCCGCCAACCTTGGCAGGATCACCCGCGCAGCAACGCCTTGCGCGAAAGCGCGGGCTTGCAGCTTTGCTGCCGCGTTTCGACCTGCGGGGTCGTTGTCTGCGGCTATTGTTAAATATCGAACAAATGCAGGGATATTGAACGCTGCCATGTGGGCGGCACTCAATGTTGCTGCCAATGGCTGGCCGGGGTGGGTCGTGGTGAATGATAATGTGGATTCAGAGACTGCCTTTTTAGACAGTTTCTATGAAAAAATACCTTTTAAAACAGAGGGTTAATTTTATCCAATCTGCCTATTTTCACGGAATTTCTAAAGTGAGTTCCTAGACAGCCTCTCAAGTCCCTCGCCGACCAGCAAATGAGCCACATTTATCGGGCCGGTGCGGACGGCGCAGCCGTTCAAGCGGCCCAGAGCGCGACGTTCGATCAGATTGGCGTTATCATCCAAAAACAGCCGTGTGATGCCGGTGATGTTCCCGGCGTTGTCGCACACGGCGGCGAGGATCGCCGGGCGAAGCGTGTGGGCGTCGAACCATGCGCAGGGATGGAAGCGGAGCGCCCCCATCCCTTCGCACAGCGTAATACCGCGTTTGTTGAGATAGGCTTCGCCCAGCGTTCCCGCCATAGGACGGCCAGCGGCGTACAGCCGTTTGGCCATGTCCGTGCGGCTCGAGGCCCTGGCCTCAGCCGCAGGCCGGGCCGCAGGTTCTGGCGAAAGCTTTAGAAACCGTTCGGCCTCGGCCATGGCGCTTGCCATGCCAGGCAGAGCACGGGACAGTTGGATCACATCCAACAAGTCACCATGCTCGCCCGTGGCCGCGTCATTCCATTTACCGACAAGGCCGGGACCGGCAAGGCGAACAAAAAGGCTTCGGCCTTTTTCGTTTTGCGCGTTGCCGACCAGCCAGTAGCGACCGGCCCTGCGTCCGTTGGAGAGATAGTAACGACACACCGCCTGGGCGTTCAGCCCAAGGCGGTGTGAGAGTTCCGATGCTTTCATGACTCACCCTCCTGCCAATGGAAAGCGTTCCAGCACTTTCGCCAGAATTTCCAGCCCCTGCTTGCCAACCGGAATGAACGCCCGGCGTTTGTACTGAATGATCTCCGTCATACAGCCGAAACCTGTAAGAGTGGCGAAGATGTCCGAGCCGCCTTCGAAGCTGAGTTCGACCCGGTTTTCGCCCATGATCCGTGAACGGCGCAGGCGAAGCCCGCGCGCCAGTGAATGGGATACACAGTCTTCCAGCACCGAGTTCCACAGAGCCTCAAGCGACAGCTTGGGCGCGTCCAATCCCAACGCGGTGTAAAATGCCGGCAGGTCTTTCTCGTGCAATACCCGGCCCAGCAATCTCCGGCTATCGTCGGTTTGCAGCCGATAAATTCGCAAACTGCCCCCACTTACATTTTTTGGGCCCATACGATCCCAGATCGGCAACAACAAGCCGGTGACCAGATAAAACGCCGATGTCCGGAACTCGGGCAAGATGGCTAGTTCCGCCTCCCATGCTTCCTTGAAGCGATAGAGCGCCACTTCCTCCCATGTCGAAGCGGCCAGTTCGACTTCGGTAATCGTGTGACTGTCCAGTGGGCGGAGCAAGCGGACACATTTTTGCACCGCTCCGGCCTCGGTCATGCGGTTGGGCACCGGAAGGCGCAACGCGGCCTGGCCCGATTTGGCGTTGACCAGGAACGCCGTTCCCTCGCCATGCTTGGCCACGACATCGGCAAAGCCGGTCGGGGTCAGCTTGTCGCGGCGGGTGATCTTCAAACAACTGGTTTCCGCTCCGGTCCTGCCATGGGTAAACACCTCGCGGGCCTCTGTCACGGTAAAGCTGTCGGCCTGCAACGTCTCCACACCGACATCCAGCCCTCCGGTGGCCCGCAAGCCTTCGAGGATTTGCTCCAGCACCGTCTCGAACGCCTCAAAGAGTCTGTTCTGGCGGGCGATGGTCAGGGCCAGCACCCGATTGAGAAAACGGCTCATCGGCGGCAGTTCTTCGCGCACCGAGCCGTCACCATCGAGCAAGCTCAAGCCCGTCTGTTGCTCGAAAGTCTCCAGCGAGCAACCCGGTACTTCGCCGCGCACGATCTGCATGTAAAGCTGACGTAAAGCGGCTCTTGCATAGGGGCTTTCCAGATTGTCCTCGGCCCGGAACATGCCCTGGCCTCCGGTCTGGCGCTGGCCCTTGGTAATCGCGCCCAGGCTGTCCAGACGCCGGGCGATGGTTGAGAGGAACCGCTTCTCGCCCTTAACATCGGTTGCGACCGGGCGAAACAGCGGCGGGCATGACTGGTTGGTGCGGTTGGAGCGGCCCAACCCCTGAATGGCGGCATCGGCCCGCCAGCCCGGCTCCAGCAGATAATGCACCCGGCGGCGGGAATTTTTGGCGTCGAGATCGGCGTGATAGGATCGCCCGGTGCCGCCGGCATCGGAGAATATCAGAGACTGCCTTTTTAGACAGTTTCTATGAAAAAATACCTTTTAAAACGGAGGGTTAATTTTATCCAATCTGCCTATTTTCAGGGAATTTCTAAAGTGAGTTCCTAGACAGCCTCTCAGGATGCGCTTTTGATCATCCATGTACGCTTGTGCATCGGCGAGGTTCGATGATCCGGGGCGTTTCTGCACCTTTACCACACCATTCTCGCGCACCAGCCGCAGGCTGCGTCCGGTGACTTCGGCCACGGCCTCGATACCGAAGTGATGCAGGATCTGGTCCAGCGCCGTCGGCACGGCGGGCAGGCTGGCCAGATGCTCGATCATCTCGTCGCGTTTGGCTTCAGCGGCACGATTGAACACCGGATTGCCCTCGCCATCGAACATCGGGCGTGAGCATTCGTTACCGTCCTCATCTGTATAGACCTCGAACAATTGGGTCGGGAACGAATGGGCCAGATAGTCGAGCACGTACTCCCGTGGCGTAATGTCCACCGACAGGTCGGACCATTCACTGCTCGGGATGGTGGCCAGGCGGCGTTCCAACAACGCCTCGCCGGTGGACACCAGTTGCACGATCACCGCGTCTCCGCGTTCAATGTCGGCCTTGATGGATTTAATCAGCGAGGGGCATTTCATCGCCGTCAGCATGTGGCTGAAAAACCGCTGCTTGGACGATTCAAATGCCGAGAGCGCGGCGGCCTTGGCGTTTTTGTTGAGCGTGCCGTTTTCGCCGCTGATATTCAGGGCTTCCAGGGCCGCTTACAGGTTTTGGTGGATGATATGATACCTAAATCTTGCAAGTAGCCTTCGGCACGGGGTAACCACCCATTCGGGACGGAGTTGGCGAGGTAATCTGTTCACTCGGTGCCGCTGTGGGACCTGAATGTTAGCCGAGACAGTGACGACAAGTCCCAGTTTAGACCCGTAAGGGTCTAAGCAAGCTGTTTTTGCCGGGCGACACCCAAAGCGCCCCGTCAGCCGGTTGCAGTCAGGCCGTTGGTAACTGGGGTCGGGTTGGTGTACGCGCGTTCAGAGCGGCTGACTGAGCGCTAACCAGTCTTCCCAGACCTTGGGATGGAGGT
>Ga0209339_1000211_pt1 | contig 22110 bp, 9 predicted proteins | sample OlaalgELextract3_FD_187376 | JGI IMG/M metagenome (GOLD analysis project Ga0209339, IMG submission 187376) | Olavius algarvensis symbiont microbial communities from Tuscany, Italy - Type A ELBA extract 3 (SPAdes) (version 2) | ecosystem: Host-associated > Annelida > Digestive system >... | reverse complement strand
TATAAATGACAATTAAATAGCCTAAAAAAATTTTTTTTTGTGGTGCGGGGGGCCCCTTATGGCAGGGGGGGCCCTGTGCCATGGCACGTTTGGCACCATGGTTAATCCGGCCCTGGCTGGATATGCCATAGAAAACATTGCAGAATTTATTTGGTAAATCTGAAGCCAAAGTAAGTAATAATAAAAGACTGCACTCGAGGTATTGTACTCAATGAAGCTAACTGCAGACAGACACAGTGACATGGCCTGAGCCTCTGTGCTACAGCAGAGTTTTTTGTGACACTGTATGACTAGTCATTTTTACCGCATGATGCATTGGATGCAAGTGCACTAGTGCAGTATAATATGTTTCTCCATACCAAACCTTATGGCATTATTCTGATAGCAACCCCCTACCTGATCGGCGACACTAAGTCCTGCAGGTGTGAAAAAATCGCATTTTGACCACTGACCTGTGTCTCACTTTATCTCTGAAATGATACGAGATAGGGTCATTGTTACTATGGATTGCAAATAGTAAACCGTATCAAAGCTTTCGAATGGTACCATATTTAATGAGCTTGAATGGCCTGTAACCCAGATTTCAACATCACGCCATTATTTGATGCTGAATGTCTCAGAAATGGTATGAGATACAATGGAATACTAATAGGGACTTAGCAGGTACACACGCTGTACTCAGGGGTGTCATTTTGACTCACCTTTAGTGACCTTGAGTGACTTAGCAAAATATTTAATGACACAAAGCATTGTGCAGTCTTTCTGCGACAGCTGAGCTTTTTGTTCTGCATTAGGTTGCTGTATTGGACATAAGATGTTAGCTTTTTCTTTTGCTATGACAAATTTTTAATCTAGTTATCATAATTGTATTTTTTCAACTTGTAGAGAGAAAAAGCGGAAACGGGACGACATTCGTAAAAATGTCCGTGATGCCATTTTGGTAAGTTATGTGAACCAGTTTCGACACTTGTGGCTTTTAAAACTTTAAGCAGTGTATGAAGACAACCTCAAATGAGAATATTTGAGTGTAGTGTCATGAATAAGTTACAAAGTGTTGTCTTCTTTATTATTTAGGGAAAAGCCAAGAAGTATACTTTTTGTGGGATATTTTATTAGGAACGTTTATGGGAAGTCTAGAAACAATTAAGTAACTGTGACTATGTAAACATTAAATGTGGGGAGCTTGCCACTAAGATTGCTGTAAGGAACACTGGTAGTTACTTGATTTTGGAGGCCTGAGACACTTAACATGACTACAGGGCCTGTATGCACGACGCGGTCGTAAGCGCTGGTCTCAGACTAAAATCGACTTACGACGGACTAATTCATTAAGCCGGTATGCAGAACGGCGTCTTAGCTCTAGTTCGAGTTCTACGCCCGGTAGTAGCCTAATCCCCCTCGCAACCAGACATAAATGGTTTAGTCTGGACGTTGCCATGGTCCGTTGTCAATGTACACTGTTGTTCAACTAAATAATTATTAACACGCTGTCCACACTATCAGAAGCAGATGAAATGTTGCAAAAATTAACACGTTTAAACAATATTACGTACGGAAGAAGGAACTCGTTTTCTTCGTGCTATAGACATAGCTGATGGCTGTGACGTGGCAACTGGTGCAGCGTTGATGTATTTCTCCACCTATTAGCAGCGTGTCTGCTATCAGTGTCTGGCAGTCCACAAAGGTGTATTTTTGTGTATTTTACTGTGTGTTTGATTGTTTGGCTGCCCGCTGTGGCGAAATAAAGTTCATATATATGAAATGATATCGACATCGTACGCTTAAACCCACGTCTAGCGCATGCACAGTTAGTCTTACGGCTGGAGAACCCATGACAAAAAAAGTACCGACGTGGTTTGGCTAGAACTAGTTAGTCCGAGGTCTATGTCGGCGACGTGCATACCAACGATCGTACGCTGCTATACTGAGACTAAGTACGACAGTTGACTAGCTTACGACCGCATCGTGCATACAGGCCCTGCTGTCTGTAGTATATCCCCTGATGTGGTAGTAGTGATGACCACTTTGTTGGCATTGTGAAAATTGTGGGATGAAATTCCTTTTGCAGAATTCATTAACAGGCTATGTTTTTTTGCAGTAACATTTGTTAAATTATTGTATTTTCAGATAGGATAAACGTTAAGAAAAAAATTTTGAATGTTATATTTAACATCTAAGATATAATTTGTGTTAGCTGAATTTTCATTATTAATTGCTAATGTTCAGCTGTAAAGTTACGAAAGTAAACTGATAAAATATATTACATGTTGATTGCCTTTTTAGTGCAATTGAGGTCATGATGATGTTCTCACTGTAAAAATATCTATATTTATGAGTGATTACATTTCCAATTAAATATATACACTGTGTTTAACAAACTGTACTTTTGTATATATGCAGGAATTCTGACTGCATCTAAAATTAATTTGTCTGTTTATTAAACATTATTTGCTAATAGCTGTGTAGAGAAGACATTAGTAAAAGTGCTGTTGTTGCTATGCGTTTTACCGTTGAAGACAAACATTTCACTAAGTGATTGTGACTGAGTGAAGAGTATTCAGTGGTTGGCTTAAGATGTTTCCTGGCATAAGATGGAGTCCTATTGTTAAAAAAGCACTGATAGGAGAAAATGACATCAGTACACTGTGAGGAAGTGGTCGACGGCACACAGCTGTAGGGATCAGCAAAGTCGAAGAACTCGCACTGATGTTGGTGACTGGTGTCTTTAGCCAATTCTTGTCACAAACTAGAAGAGGCCTGTCGGTCTAGATAGCTCCTCTGCTTTAGGCCAAATTTTAAAAAATTCGCCAAAAATTTTAAGATGAAGATTTTGAAAATCTGTTCCACAGTTTTTTTCTGTATTGGCACATAGATCATGTGTGCCAAGTTTTATGAGTCAGAGAAAAACTGTAGGAGGAGTAGCGAGTTTGATGACACACGGAGAGACAGCCAGACACATCAATCACCTATACAATAAGCTCTGCCAGCTGCAAGCCACCAGCAGAGCTGAACGTCATGAGCAAGTGCTTTTCTTCATATTTTTCACTTGTTCACAACCTTTTAATGAAATGCTTACCTTCAACGGTGAGACCCATTGCTGCAACAGCACTCCTACTGACATTGTGCTTGACATTGCTGTTAGCAGAGAATAATTAACTAGTACATAAATTATTCTTAGATGTCTAGAATCAGAATTTCCTCATATATATTGCCTGAAATTTTTAATTGAAGTTGTTTTATTTTTGTCATGCTCAGCTGTGCTAGAGTGTGACTTAGCTACAGATAGCATGTCCATCTGTCTGTCAATTCGTCCGTCCATCTGTCTGTCTCATGCTGACATTGTCTCAAAACTAATGACCATAGTATCATGCAGTTTTCGCTGTTTGGTACCCCAGGGACTCATCAAGCAAGACTGGGGTTTGTCAAAATGGCAGAAATGCAGATTTTCAACCAATAAATCATTATGTCTTGGAAACAGTAGAAAATATAGTTACAATGGAAGATTAATAGGAAGTCACATATGGGCTTTCGACTTGTAATAATAATAATAATAATGGATTTGTATAGCGCCTTTAGGTCCGAAGATACAGTGGTGCTTAATGCAGCACAGGAGGACTAAGTGAGTTTGAATAGATGGGTTTTCAAAGGCGTTTGAAAGTGAGAATATTTTCGCACAGTCGAATGTCAGCAAGTAGAGAGTTCCAGGTGGATGGAGCAGCAACAGAAAAAGCGCGACGGGCCAGTTCGGTGTGTATGCGAGGAACGATGAGCATCGGAGCATTGGAAGAGCGCAGAACCCTAGGTGGTGCACGGGTCTGTACCAGCTCGCAGAGATACGTTGGAGTGGCTGTGGTCCGCATCTTGTGAGTCAGTACAGCCAGTTTATAGGTGACCCGCTGCCTCACCGGAAGCTAGTGTAGCGAGTGAAGCAGCGGCCTGGCGTCGGTGCAGCCCCGGCTCTCTGGCAGACGACTCTGGCCAGGTTGTTCTGGGCGCACTGTAGCTTGTCGAAAGTTGCCGCCGGTGCGCCACTCAACAGTGCATTGCAGTAGTCCAGCCTGGAAGCGACGATGCTGCATGCAACTGTCTGGGCGACGTCGTCAGTCAGTAGACTGCGCACGTGGCGCAGAGCACGAGTGTGGAAGTTGCAGGCCTTTGCAACATTTCTCGCGTGACAGTCGAACCGCAGGTTGGAATCAATGGTCACGCCAAGCGACTTGAGCTTCGATGCAACCGGCAGAGTGCTTCGGGCAACATCGACAGTGGTGATGTAGGTAGCTGACCGGAGCTGAGCAGGGGTGCCGAGAAGGACCACCGTTGACTTGTACTAATTTTGATGACCTGGAACGATGGTGAACGACCGTAATGCAACATCTTACTTATATAATAACTATTTCGGGGCTCACTGTGTAGAAGTGAATAACAATAGACCCATAATATCGGCAGCAGAAAGATAGCCCTGGACCTGTAGATTTCAGCGCTGTATGGTATCTGTCATGCATAAATTCGCAGGGTGAGTGACCCCTTACCTAGATTTCGAGATCACAATATTCTTCAGTGTCAAATATCTTGAAAATAGTACATGATACAGCTGTACTTGCAATGGCAATCTGTTAGGAAGTTGTATATGATCTAACAAGTGGTGCCATTTTTAGCTAATCCGGCTTATAAGGCCGCATGACCTGTTGTCATGGTGAAGCGTCCATCTGTCTGTCAACATTTCACGTAAATCGCTTCTTCTCCCACAATTCACAACCGATATCGGTTCTGTTTATTTTATCTAACAGCCCTGCCTAAGGGTCATAATATAGTTCTACACAGATTGTCTTAATTACAATTAACAAGTGACTTATGGACCATTTAAGATGTATTTCTTTCCAATCGCCGGATTAGCTACAGGCCCATCGGGCCCAGCTTTACATTACCTCAAATGACCACTGAGCCAGTTTTCAAGGGCATGCCATTATGCGACCTTATTATCTTAGAAACGATACAAGATAGTGCAGTGGTTACTGTGTTAGCGATAGCATAGTTTCTTTTGTAACTTGTTTGTGTTATGACCACCACAGTATAAGTCAGTTAGTTTAACATTTTAATTTGAGAATATTGTATGGACTTCCTATAGGATGATCTTGCTTGTACAAATTGCAGCACTTGTTACAGATTGCGGCACTTGCACAGCCAGTTTCATTCCAGTTTGTAATATTTCTGAGGCTCTACACTGTTTATTATATGCATACAGGTGTAGTGTAATTTGTTGATACTGAGAGCATGTGGTTGTGTTGTTTTAGTCAATCACAGGTGCAATGAGTACAATCAAGCCACCAGTCTCACTCGCCAACGCTGACAATGAGCCTCGTCTTGAATATGTACAGAATGTTGCAAGTCAACCAGACTACGAAATTACACCAGTGAGTATTCTGCAGTTTTAAGCGCCTCACTTTACTTTAGTAAAAGAGGCGCTTATTGAGATAGGCTGTGTCGTGACGTCGTTGGTCGTTGGTTGGTTGTCACGCGCGTGCACTATCGCCAAACGGTGCATCCTAGGCCTATAGTTACTATGGAACGCTAATAGGAAACCCTACCCCAGGAATTCAATGGTACAACTTTCGACCCCCTGGGGTGACCCGTAACCGGGGAATGGGCCCCCCGTGAGGCGCTTTTTGTCAAATTACTTTGACCTCTTGTTTTAGTTCTGTTTACACAGTTGTGGGCTTGTATCTGACAATGCAGGTGAATTGTTGGTTATGAGCCACCAATGAGATATACCATAGACGATGAACATCTCATTAAATCGATGTGAGTGTAAAAAGTTACGTAGAAAAACGCTTGCTTAAGATGTTTTTGACGGCAGGTGAAGTCTTGATGGGATGAATATGCTGATCACAATATCAGTGTAAGATCTTGAACCTTGTTAATCTTTGCAGTGGGGTGGGCATTGTGTCGTCGACCACAACCGGAACACGAGTCGGTGATGCCACTGCTGCCACTGTCTCCGTTAAATGTTTTAAATGGCAGTTGATTTGTGTGCTAATTGTGTGCATGGTGATGTGTTTGAATAAAACACTTACCAGGAGTTCTACGACTATGCTGCTGAGTTGTGGAACGACGCTGGTGTGCAGGCGTGCTATGAACGGTCTAATGAGTACCAGCTTATCGACTGTGCTAAATAGTAAGTAAACACCATTTAACTGTGCGGATGTATTTCTTTGCATGTAGAAGTTGATGTAATAAAATGTTCATATTGTACTTCTCTTGGTGAGGATTTATAGTCCTAGTTGATTACTAGTGGCCAGTGGCAAGTTGCTGTTGTATATTTTTACTTCTCCAGCAACAGCTGGCGAGATGTCTGTTTCTGGTCGCTTGCATGTGTTCATTGTGGTGTGTGTTAGTATTCTAACAGAACGGGAAGACAGTTCTAGCTATCTTTGGGATCACAGTATTAAAGGGAAGATATGACATCTGCCAAACAATATATAATGCAGCTAATGTTGTACAATTATGATTCACAAATGCGATTTGTTTTGTTTTGACTTCATAAGCGAAATAAAAATATATTTATAAATTCATCTTTGGCCCATGGGCACCATCATTATGCATTATGGCGACATCTACCGGGCAAAATTGTTCTGGGCCTTGTGACGTCACACGTGGCAATGGCCTAATATACTGTTAGCCATCACATTTACATTGCATATAAACTGCATATCAACTGCAGTGTTTACATTTGCAACAGCGAGCAACTCCCATTATCGCTCACTCGTAAAGAAATGTCAAAAAATTACCTTTAACAATCAAATTTTAATCTAAAAACCTCACACACAGGCCATCACAGATCACATGTAGCACACGTTGATGGTTTGGCTTAGTGGTACCACGTTGGCCTCAGTCAACGTAATTGCGCTATGTCAGACCCAGTTACACTGTTAGTACCAGGATGGGTGACCATCTGTGGTCGGGTAAACCATCTCGGTATGTAACCAACCAACTAGGTCGACTCAGCCTTCTACCCTCCATGGGACAGTAAATTGAGTATCAGCTTTCGGGCTGAGTAATAATAATAAATGGTGATGGTGAGTGTAGACTCTGGCAGCCTACATGCGGATTTGCAGCCCAGTCGTTTGGCTTGGTCTGAGGGTCGGCGGCTGCTTGGCACCATTCTACATTCATCAAATGAACTGGGTGAACTGTCGCAATGGTTCTGCCATGATGACAGCACTATAAACATTGGCATTTGTATTATTCTTATTATGTGACATCACACGATCATTGTACTGCTGGATGACAGCAGTGTGGTTTCAGTAGCATTGTAACGAATTTTAATTTCGTTCGTTTTTTTATCATCTCATCTCTCAAGCAAGCTGTGTTGTGCGGTATTGACATTGTAATATGTCTGCCTCTCAACTGACGTGATAATTGTGGACGCTTTACCGTCCCAACACTGACCGCTGCTCTTGATATGGCTCGGAACGCTGACTCTGGAGGTGTTTGGCAACGTTTGGCACTATGTAGTCTAGTCATGCAAGCCTGAAATGTTGATGATGGCAGTAATCTGCAATGCGGCATGCAGTGATATTTGGTGTGACTGCCACCCCATTTTCTATCTTATATCTGTGTGCTTTCAGTTTTCTAGATCGAATATCAGAAATCAGGCATCCAGATTACTTGCCAAATGAGCAGGTATAACATTTCAGATGTTTTGTGTTCGTTCTGTATGGTGTGGGGTGTTCACCGTGTTGTAGGCCTACATTACAGTATATTGCCATAATTCGTGAAGTTGTAACTTGCATCTCATATGTTATCATATGACATATGTTGATGATTAAGTAAATTAATAAATAAGCAATAAAATAAAATAATAACTGTTAAATAAATACACAAATACTAATAATAATAAAATGTGGCTCTTATCAGTCCACATTTTCCAGCATATATCTGTTGAGAATCTCGGTGCATGTAAGTAAGTAAGTAAGTAAGAGTGTTTATATTTATAATGTGATGCAACTGGAGTTCCTGAGCAACCTTGGTCATAGACTGAGCTGCCACACAGTTGAAGACAGCGAAGGTTTGTTTCATTTCCAATGATTTTCTGTTGCTATCAATCACTTCAACTCGGTGCTTTTGCACAACTCATTTTCCAAAAACGTATGTATCAATTGGCAGATGGGATTTTTAGATTCTACTTTTTAACCTTCAGGAAGTATACACCCGAGGGTATAAAATAATAATAATAATGTGCACAACAACAATGCAAAATGTATATAAAGTGCTGTGATGTCCAAAGATACAGATGTGCTGCCTAGGTTTAGTTACACTATGCATAGCTGCCTTTGGTAACTCCTGTTGTTTAAAACTGGTGATTTAGTCAGACAGTCCTACCATTGCTGTATATAATGGCCACTTTGTCAGGCATTATCCACGTATGGAGGTTCGATGTTCCGATTTGGTTGACTGTATAGATGAACAATGCCAGTTTGTGAGTGATGCAGTGATTCAACGGTAGCCAGTGGAGTTGTTTCAATTATGCCCAGTATACAGTTGCATCATATAAGTTAATTCTGTGTGTCACAGTGCTACTGGCTGTGATTTGGGTGAGCCCAATATTTAATTAACATCGAATGGTATGCAGAGCATGTTGTATATACAATGAATTATATGTTTTTGAGTCTGAGTAACAATAATAATATTGTATTCATTTAAAGGGACACTCCGGCGCAGAATTGCATATCTATTTTTTGGTCCATCTTGAAAGTATGTACTATCAGATATTTTTCTATAGCAAAATTGTTCCTAATTGCACTGTTGCGAAATAATTACTTGAGACCGAAATGTATAGGTGATTAGTCCGATCTTGGAATTTCCAGTTTTTTTCTCGCAGTATATCTTTGGTGGAGTGACAAATACCATCCTAAATGTTGTAACAAATTGCTGTACGTACCGTTCAGAATCCGTTGGAAAACGAAAACTTTTCCCCGGCGAATTATGATACGCATTAGTGCACGCTGCACAACCAACATGCGACGCCAGGTTGACGATGTAAATAGACGAAGTTGCCACCTAGCAGACAGTAGGACCTACCGGCAGAGTTTGGAATTTCCCAGCGTCAGAATGAAACTTCAGATTTCTGGCCCCTTACGGTAAAAACTGAGAGTCCAAACTTTGTAGGTGAAAATGTGATATATTAAACTTTTTATTGAACGTGAAAAAATATAGGTCAATCTGCGCCGGAGTGTCCCTTTAAGGGGCAACCAGATAACCCTGGTAGGGGACTAAACTATGTCTGTTAAAATGGTTGGGTTTGTGTGTCTTTTATTATTATGTGCAGTGTGCACTGTGCATCTCGCTTTGTTTTGATGCATTGCTGCTGCAGGACATACTGCGCTGTCGTGTTTTGACATCTGGCATATTTGAAACACGATTTTCAATTGAAAAAGTCAATTTTCAGTAAGTATGCAATTCAGGCCACATTTGATCTTTTATGTTCTGTCTTTCGCAGCAGTGATATGTTTCATTTTCATGCATAAAAGTTTATTAGTTTTGCTTCATCGCTCAGAGCTTTTTCATACCATTGTTGGTGAACAGTTATTTTTTCGAGAAATGTGAAATTATTGTTGTCTTTCATTTTCGCTTTTTGACATTTGAGGTATGCTGTGTATGCAGCATGTTTGATGTCGGAGGACAGAGAGACGAGCGCCGTAAGTGGATTCAGTGCTTCAACGACGTCACGGCAATCATCTTTGTCGCTGCATCAAGCAGCTATAATCTTGTCCTACGCGAGGATACATCACAGAATCGGGTCCAGGAATCAATAGAGCTGTTCAGCAGTTTATGGACCAACAGGTAGGTTTGGGAAGAACAGGTTGCTGCGACGTAATTCAGTCGAAGTTATTATATGCTGTAGTAAAGAAATTGGAGTTTATATGTATTCACATATGACTTTAGCGTATGTGAGATTGCAGGCTGTAAGTCAACTGGTGTGAGATATGCCTTTTTAAGTGCAAAAAGTAGACACATTTACAGCAAAATAACTGAACTCCATGTTGTTTTGAAGTTCTTTTAGAGACTTGCTGTTCTTATGTTTTGTTCTCATCAGCAACATAATTTCCATGTCCTGCTTGTTGTTGAAAATTATAGACATGATTTTAATGTGGTGTTCTACAGATGGCTACGAACAATCTCCATCATACTCTTCCTCAACAAACAAGACCTTCTTGCTGAAAAGGTGAAGAGTGGAAAATCTCGTATTGAAGACTATTTCCCTGCTTATGCAGAATATCAGACTGACGGCAAGTAGTTGTTATATTTTTCTGCATTCTGAAATTGTGCTTTCATAGTGCATTCTTAATTATAGATGATGTTGTAAAAGGCTCACAGCATATTGGTTTGTTACTGAGTAAGTAACTCAGTAAGTAAGTTAGAACGCTTATAAGGCGCTAATTCTAACTTCCTAAACAGTCACAAAAGTGCCAAAGTCACATGCCGTAGGCCAAGCGAAATAGTGTTGTCTTTAGTCTGCTTTGGAACTGTCCAAGTGTGGTGGATGATGACCTTAGTGGCAACTGGAAGTGATACATTTTCATGGTCAACAATATGACACTGAACTTTGGCCAGTTGTTGCCTCGTTCCCAGCCATATGAACTGTCTGTTATCAGCGTTCAGTAGCAGATGGTTTGAAGACATCCATCAGTCAATCTCGCTGATACGGTCCTTGAGATGCTGCAATCTGGTTTCAACCGATGATGCCTTGTCATGAAAGTAAAGCTGTGTATCGTCAGCGTAGGACAGCGCCAGAAAGCCACGTCGCTGGCAATGACAATAACATCAGTAGTGACTGACTGAGTGAGCAGATATTTAATGTCCCAGTTGCCTAGTAATGCATTATTTCGGAGGCGAGTGTTTCCAGGGGTCGATTGCACTGGTACTAAAAACTAAATATAACTACAGCCAAGTGACAACACAAAAAACCTAAACAATAGTTAGTGAAACCACTACCGTACACAAAACTAAATCTAACAAAACTCAGGTCTGGTTCAGGTCGCCTTCTACATGATATGACCAGGAAATGGATCTGGTCGATTCTACAACTCATGGGCCCACAGGTGGCTGTTTCTTGTGTATATTACGTAGTTAGTATAATGTTGTGTTGTTTGACATTATGTGACTTTTAGTTGATATTATGTCAATCTTAGTTTCTTACATTCATTAAGCAGGTGGTTAGTGGTGAGATTGTTTTAATGTGTGTGTGTGTCCAAGCCAAAATGCTCTTTGAACATTTAGTACACTGTGTTGCACTTGTCATGTGTTAACTTGTCCTGGCGTTTAATGCTTACATGAGTGTGCTTATCTATGAATAGATTAACATATGTTGCATTTTACAAGATGGAGTGACACCCACCATGTTGAATTCATTAAGGTATCAGTTTGCCAAAATTATCAAAATAGAACTTGCTTTGAAAAAGTTAGTGCAGAAATGGAAAGGGTGCAATTTTTTGTCATACTCTGTATATGTGATAGTCATAAGACAGTAATGGATGTGATGGGTACGTGGTACATATGTTTTCACTGTAGTGACTGTCCCTGGTGAAGATCCAGAGTTTGTACGTGCAAAGTACTTCTTTAGGGATGAATTTTTGGTAAGATTGATGTTTTAAATGTATTTATAGTTCTGAATAATCGTACAATAGTAATGTATAATGCAAAGTTGTGTATTAGATTTCCAAATTATCGTCTTTGAATCAGTTGTCAGTTTGTTATTGATATGGCTTTGATGTTTGGCATGAAACTGGCGGATAAGCTCTCGTGTGTGGCATTTATATTAGGGCTGCAAGATTAATGTGTTAATGATCGCATTAAAGAATTAATAGCGATTAAAAAAATTAATGCCATTAAAAATCTCAACACAAGAAAACAATTATGCAAACCAGCAGTGCCAGGAGTGAACACGAACATTCCGAACTCGAACATTTCTCAACGTTAAACGAATAATTAGTCAGAACTCCAAAGACTCAGTCATTGTCATTTGTCGATAGGTTGAGTTAACTGCACTAATCCATCAGTATGATCAGTTGTCAGTACTAGGAGAGGACTAGCGTTCAACAGCAATGGGCTGACAACATCTGCCTGCAAATGGAATACAAACAAATTCAAATATGTAATAAACAAAATGTGCATTAAAACTGCAATTAACACACGATGAAAAAGTTAGTTGCTCGATGAACGCAATTAAAGAAATTAATTGCTTGACAGCTGTAGTTCACATGCAGGCTGGGAATGGAGGACTATGCTGCATTATAATAGGGTGAGATGGTATTGAGTAGAGAAGATTATTTTAATAAAGGTTGACCATCTGATAGTTATGTCTGTGAGTAACTGATTTCATTGCCACACAATGCTGTGCAAGTGCAGCCTGTGCCACCATGCAGTGTCCGTCTGTCCTGTTCATCAATTCTGTCCAAACAAGTAATCATATAATTGGACTTTTTTCACCATCAGGTAGCCAAACCATTCTAGTTTTTCCCACCAAACCTTACGGCGATATTTTGACGGGGGCCCCCTTAACGGGGTCATTGAATGCAGGTGGGGTAAGTACAAATCACGATTCTGGATGAATAGCTGGCTATCAGTCAATGACTACTGGATGCGCGAATAACAACTGCGACAGTGGACGGCACAGTTTACCGCACAGAGTGCTATGCATCAGTGAATCTATGTTTATCACAACCAGCATGGTCAACCATGACGAAGAGAAGAGAACAAAACAGAATTTAATTGTACGCAGTCATAAATCTGAAGCGGTACTTGTGCTGGACCTATTGTACTACTGAAGCTACTGACTGGAAGCATCGTGCAGCCTCTCTGCGAGATTACGGCTACTTGTTTTGCTATAGATTGACTGTGATTGTCCTGGAATAATGGTTATACAACCGTTTTGTTGTTATTACAGAAAATAGCAACTGGTATCGGTGACGAGCGACACTATTGCTATCCACACTTTACCTGTGCCATCGACACGGAAAATATACGTCGCGTGTTTAATGACTGTCGTGATATTATCCAACGAATGCACCTTCGTCAGTACGAACTGCTTTAGAATTCAGTTATAATTTTGTTTTTATCTAATTGTCACATCTCTACATGGTAGGGGTGCACTGACTGGCCACTGTTGCAAAGTTCCAGACACATTGTTATGGGGTTCTCCCATAGGAACCCCATTATGCAATTCTGCCCTCTGCTCATCCGTCATTCTGTCTGATCCATACTGGTAACTCAACTGAAAATTTGGTGAAAATGTTCCTCATGGCATATGTAACTTGGCAGTGCTTTTTTAGGTTGAAAGTCACTAGACCATGCAAAGCTCAGACACAAAATGGCTTGTACACTGTAACTCGTAAACGGAAAGTCGTAAATAGTTAAAACTTGATGGTAATTTTTTTTATGATGTGCTTAAATTACCCAACATTTTTTTAGCTGAGAGGTCAAGGTTGCTGGCCACACAAATTTAAGATACAAAAGCCTTACGAGGTGAAAGTCGTAGCGAGATTGAACTTGGTGAAAATGTCTATGTGCACTTGTAGCAGGTAGGCTGTGTAGTTTTGAGATCAGCTGTAAAAAGTCACAATTCGGTGTAACTAGAGAGTGAATATTGAGTTGGCATTCGTTATCATAAAGCACTTGTTACATGGCAGTAAGCGCAGTTGTTGACAGTGTAGCATGTGATGATGATAGCCTTGTGTATGTCTGCAGAGCAACACAGTGCTGATATTGATTTATTACATGTGCCACTTAGCCATCTGATCTTCAGACTGCCAGGATGGCCCCACATTGCGCCAGCTGATCCTGCATGTCTTCATGCATAAACTTATTGCCCCATTTAGAGCTTGACCAAAAATGAGTTTTATTTTGGCTGAAAAATGAAAAATGACATTTTTTAGCCTAAAAGTAAACGGAATGGAAAAGAATGAGTCAAATTTAACGTTCGTGTAGGCGTGTAAAATTTAAAGCTGTATTGGACTGGAAATATACAGTCAAACCTCGTTAGCTCGCCACCGTTGGTCCATCATCAAATTGTGGCGAGAGGCGAGGTGGCGAGTTAACGGGAAAACAACACGCAGCTAAGCACCCGACAGACAAGTCATGCTGTTGTTCAGACAACATCAGCATAAATTTTTTCATAATGAGTCAGTTAATTAATAATGCTAGGACAGAAGAAGACAAAGATCATTTTTTGCTTCTTGGAGCAAAAACGCATGTAGTGACAGCGGTCTGATGCATGTTGTCAGCTGTGCCAAAGTCAATCTGTTCAAAGTATTTCATCAACACGTCAACTGCATTTGATGCCTGCATGTGTGAGACACGCATCGGCTCAACCGTCGCTTTCGTAGTCCAGCTGATCATTCTCTGCTTCTTCCCCCGCCTTCTTACCGCCGTCTCCCGCGCACGCACTGGCCACCGTCTGCTTGGGATGTCAGTAACACTGCTTTAGGTGTGATGTCCGTTCAACAACTTGAACCCGTTAATGACTCACGCTGAACGCTGGTACCCTGAAGTGGGGGAGGCGGGTGAGAGGAGTCGATCGGCAGTGGCAGTACCCGAGCGGCCTTCACGTCGTGGTGAGCACTGGGCACACGCAGCATGGCGAGTAATCGAGGTCGAATTACACAGCATGAGATGCCTCTATGTCGTGGCGAGGGCGACAGGCGAGGGTGGCGGCTTATCGGGGTAAAATGCATGGCAGGAAATCCGTCCAAGGCCTTGCCATGGCGAGATGCGAGTTTGGCGAGCTAACGGGGGGGGGGGGCGAGCTAACGAGGTTTGACTGTAGTAGACTTTCATTGAACTAATGTAGTCCTAATGTGTTTGTTCTGTGCATTTACTTTTATGTTTGCCAAAACATTTTGGCCGGAAATGAAAAATAAGTAAATAAAATTGTAATTTTGGCTGAAAATGCCATATTTTCTGTTTTTGGCAGCAAGAACAAAAACAAAATTGTAAGTCGTTCTGTACCCCTGTTGTCATTTCGATGTCGTCACTTGCAGAGTGTTTCTGTAGAATCCTATCTATGATTGTGGACGTTTTTAGACGTTTTTAGGACGATTTTCAGTAAAGAGCTATTAATCCAAATATGCTCCACCGTAAAGGTTATGTCTCATTTGTGTTGGAGATTTAAGACCTTGCAGAACTCCTAACAGTTACCACCTTTCTTGAAAAAGGTAAAAAAAATGTGTGCATGAGAGATGGTAACTTGCTAGGATGAAACTGTTATTACTGGCATTGTATTGTTTTAATGCATTGACCTGAAGCTTAGGCCAGTAAATTGTTTGTAGCTGTGCTGTGTACAGTAATACTGTCATCAAACTGTTTGTGATAAGTGACTCTGTCATGAATATCGTGTTATACAATGGTGCAATTTCAGTTTTTATCGCGCGTCAGCATACTGATGCGCGATAGTGATACTGATGCGCGATAGTGATATAGCAAATCTGTCTGTCCATTACGTTCCGGTATCAGATGAAAACAGCTGAACATATCGCCACAGGTTTTTTCACCATACGGTAGCCCAATCACTCTAGTTTTACCAGCATCAAACACTTTCACAAAATTCCGACGGAGTCACCCCCTACGGGGGCGCTAAATACAGGTGGGGTATAAAAATGTCGCGATTTTCTACCAATTAGTCGCTATATCTCGCAAACGATACAACATATCGCCGTAGTTACTATGGAAGGCGAATAGGAACTCGTATGCGATCTATCAAATGGTGCCATTTCCAATGACCTTGAACGAACCCTAACCCTGTTTTCAAGGTCACACCACTCTTTGACGCTAAATATCTCGCAAACGGCTACAGATACGGCCATAGCACCCAAGCTTTCGAATGGCACCAATTTCAATGACCTTGAGTGACCTCTAACCCCGATTTCAAGGTCACGATATTATTCAACGTCAAATAACTTCGAAAATGGTACAAGATAGAGCTATATTTACAATGGTGGACCAATAGAAAGTCGCATATGGTCTGTCGAATGGCGCCATTTTCAATGACCTTGACCCCTAACCCTAGGGTTAGGGTTATGGTAGGAAAAAGGTAGGAAACCGTACCCAAACATTCAAATGGTACCACTTTCAATGACCTTGAGTGACCTCTGACCCACATTTTAAGGTCACGATAATATTCATTTCACGTCCAATAACTCGTCTAATAGTAAGTCGTGTATGATCTGTCCAATGGTTCCATTTCCAGTGACCTCAGTGACCCTTAATATAGATTTCAAGGTCACGGCGATGCCCTCGACGAATTGTGTGCGCAGATGACGCATGATCTGTTTGCGATAGCCAAGTTCTTGTTAGCTTCGTTTCGACCAAAGGTCGAGCAGCCAATGGGTTGACTGGTTCAACCGTCGTCTGTTGTCGTCCATCAACTTTTACTTGAATTGTTTCTTCTCTGTCGGGTTAAATCTCTCTTTTTATGAAACTTGGTATGAGTGATATAAGGGCAGTGGCCTACAAAGTCGCAGAACAGATTTTGGATATTTGCATAAATTATGCTAAATAGGTCAATTTTTCAAATTTTGTAAATGCACAGCGGAGCTATTTCAGCCGATGGGCACTAATATTAGAAAACAGTTGATGGTTTAAATGCATTTTAGCACAGGCCAGGCATATTTAGCTATTTTTATTATGAGCATTTTAGGCCTGCATGAGAGAAAGTAGAGCCACAATTCTCACAGATTGAGTTGCCGATGGATCTGTGGCAGTACATACTAATGAAATGTTGTTGCGTGTGCAGTCTGAGAGAGTTGATTTTTTACAGCAGACTGAACACTAGTTGCTTTAGTAGAAAAGAATGTTACGTAGTATTTTGCAAACATGTATAGTAAGGATTGTATCTCATAGATTTCGGCAAGTTAAAGTTTTATAATATATGTATCGAGCAAAACCTTTACAACCACTCACCAGACAATCAAAAACATCAATCGTCAATTGTATATGTTCGCCAGAGGGCACGACTATTTAGCGGGAAATGTTGTCCTATATTAGGCTGTCGAGTACTTACAAGTTTTTGTTCTGTGAAAGTGTTGATATACTGTAATCATGGCTTAAATGGCATAAGGACAACAGTAGTTTTTAATTTTGTTCATGATAAATATTTTACTTTAAAAAATTTTGTAACAAAATTGTGTGTACGTTTGAGCAAGTTGTGAACATGACTGATAGAGTCATATTATAAGCATATAATGTATGTGATGCGTCTTTTGGCTAAAGTTATTAATGATGTGCAATCCGTTGCACAATGCTTGTTGTATACTTTTTTTCTTATTTATGCCAAAATCTGTTGAATTCGGTCATAGAAGACATAGGCAAAAACCGTGTGTTGGTACCATTTTTAGGCCCACCCCATATAGTGTGCTACCAGAGATGTCAGAATTTAGTTGTGTTGTTCTTGGATTTCGTGTAAACTTTACTTTTGCTGGGAGATAATAGCAGTATTAATAACTTTTCACATCGCACTCATGTTGTGTACTAAAGTGTTAACTGTGTTGGCAAAGGAAACAAGTATACCAGTTGATGCATATGTTTTGCCTCGGTAACATATTACCAGTTTTATTATTTCTTTGTTATTTACATAACAGTATCCTAGAGAAAACAGAATGTTTGCATAGGTTCACAAGAATAAAATGATTGCGACTTGCCTGCACTGTGTTACCAGCCTATTATTATGCTATGACATCCGTTGCTGTAGTAAGTTAGCTGCAAAAACTTGTTTACGACTGCAGACAGCTGTGCTTTTCTGAATGCCTTATGCTGTAGCAGTTGTCATGAATGATTTCATCTGATCTTGGCTGCTGTTTGCATTTGTGGCGCCAGTTTGTGCATGTATGTGTCACTGTCAGTCTGTTGTTTTCAGTTGTTATGATATGTTTTTATGCTGCTGGCTGCTCCGTAAGACCTGCATGTTGCACTGGTACTGTTGGTCTGCCTGTCCTTAAAAATGAGTGACATTCAGAGTAGCTGTGGTCATTGTTAATCCCCAGTGATCTACGATTATCTTAAAGGTAATTTGTCCTTAATTTTCCAGTGCACTCGCCATTGGCTGCCACGTAAATGGGACAATAAGTTGGAACCAGTTCACTGCCTGAAGTAATATTGTCTCAGACACTGTTTGAATAGATACTGTTATTATTCTATTATTACTTTTGATGAACTGTGACTTTTGAACTGTTGATTTGCTTATGTAGCCTAAATGTTGATTTACAGTGGTATACTTTCCTGTTTACATTGTGTTCCAAAACAAAACATCCCATTGTTTTCTCAGCGAGAAAACAACTAATTTGAATGTAAAGAGGACATCAGTAAAAGTGTTGATACAGCAGTGAGATTTACCACTGATGATAAACGTCTAACTAATTGTGAGGGAGTTAAAAGTATGAAGTAAAACACTTGCTCGAGTTGTTTTTTGACAGAATATGAAGTCTGAGTGGGCTAAAGACATTGATCAATAAAATCAGGCTCAGATCTTTAACTTTGTTGATTTTTGCAGTTGTGTGGCTAATCTATGTGGACATGAGTCAATGATGCCACTGCTGCCATTTTCTCCGTTTAGTGTTTATAGCCCTCCAGATTCCATCTGCTGCCAGGAAACATCTTAAGACAGCTGCATGACAGCTGTTTGCTGCACACAATTTACTCGCTCAGCATCATTTAAGTAAATATTTATCTTTATCAGAAAATGCCACTGCTGTAACAGCACCTTTACTGACATATATTCTACATTGCTGCTGGCAAATAACATATAATCAAGACAAATTAATATAGATGATTATAATCAGTATTTTCTCAATTCTTTTTGAAATTTTCATTGATATTGGTTGATTGTTATAAGTTATGCAAAAAAAAACAAAGGGCGTTTTTATCAGAATACACTGTATATACCTAGGAAATCTTAGTTTCTCATCGTGTTTGAATAACTTACATGTCAGCAGTATATTTGTTGTATACATGTACACATTTGAGTGCAGATAATCGAGATGTAGAAGATATGTCCTTACGAATTATGAGACAAGTTTAATAGTTTGCATACTTCTGTTGTGTCTGTGTTATTGCACAGTGCTTGTTTTGGTTAATGTTGGCAAAATGTTTTTGGGGGGATTAATGATGCCTTTAGAATTTATATTTTTTGGTAGAAGATTATTATTGTCATCTTTGCATCCTGTTTGAAAATTACTACTTACTAAATGTGTTCCATAAGCTTTGAAAGTGTAGTAGAGACCGGAAATAATAACCTGTTAAATTCTGAATGCAAAATAAATGTAGCGAGATATTTTTAGTGATTACTGTAGAGTATATGGTATAACTGTTCCTGACAACAAACGTTGCTAATTTGAACAGTTTGTGTTCAAAACACCCCCTTGCTTTCTTGCATCACGTTTAATGAAAATTTTAGATAGTATAGCCGAGAAGATGCCAATTTCTGTGCGTCTGCTCAAATGATTTGTCTGTCTGTTTGTTGAATGTTCTGTGCTAACAGCATGATAAAGTGAACATGAGTAAAGTCCTGTTGCACAATGGGAAGATAAACATTTCATTAAGTGGATGTGAGTGAATAAAAAGGAGCAAAACACTTGCTAAAGATTTTTCCTGATGAAGATTGAAGTCTTACTGGGTTAAAGACACCTCTGTGCCCGTATCACTACACCTTGGGCATGATGAAGAGTGTCAGCTGCCTGTAAAATCCCACTTTATCAATAACCAAATGTTTCTGTTTGGGAACTCAGCCTAACCTCTGGTAACTATTGAACAAGTAACTTAGCTGTCGCTAACAGGTTGCGCTCAGCATCATACAGTAGTCTTCCTGCTGAATATGCTCATAGTGTGCATGTGCAGACTGTCTATTATGTGAAATTACGTACTTTTTGTACTCGTGGAAAATATCGCAGACACGGTGGCTGGCCTTGTACAATAGCAGTGCACCCTTGTGAAAAATAGCGCATTGATGTTATCTGCCTGTATGCGTGTCAGACTTTTCCTTACGGGGCTTTCCCACAACAGGGTTGTTAGAGTTAGGTTCCCCTGTGACCTGGGGTATGAGTTGGTCTAAAAAAACTAAGAGTTCTTGGGCTGCCCAGTGGTAAAATGTGCATGATCCGATGTTCATTTGTCTCTAGGTGGTACTGGCTTGTGACGGACGGACACGCCGCCTATACCTAAGCATAGATGAGCGTGACAAGCAGGCCACTTAACCACAGGCGAGGTAACAAGTTTTGTAGTGAGTAGTGATAGGCAGCAGCAAGAGCTGTGGTACAGTAATTTTTAAACGTAAAATATTTCTTCTAGCTAGAAATAATGGGGTAAATCATGCTAAGATGCTTACTGTTACTGTGGTGATTATGCAGGCCTCCCACTGTAAAAACAACTTTTCAGGACAGCAAGATGTGTTAAATTTCAGGACATTTTTATGATCGGCTAAAATAAGTATAACAAAAGTACATAAAAATGAAATTTTCCTTTAGGTAAATGGCTGTCATGTTCTAAACGACAGCTTTGTATCAGTAACAGAGTTTAGTCCATGTTTAGTTCCACTTCCGATCGCCATGTTCCCACTTTACAACCAGTTTGGCCCTACTGGACTGACAGTTTTGATGGAATTTCAGGACAAACTGCTTCACTTCAGGACAAGATCAGAATTTCAGGCCAAGTGGGAGGCCTGGTTTACGCTAGTTAGTGATGGTATTATGTAAGATCTTTTGGTAGTTGTAATATAACTGCAGGATGACTTTTGTGTGTAGCATGCATATTTTTTATCTAGCTCTTGTAGTGGGAGGCTGAGCACTTAGTGGAACATCGGATCAGCCTTCCCACTGTTGAGGAAATGTTTCAAAGCAACAAACACAAAGACGCACAAAGATCTTTTATATTATGATTTTATTTTATAATATCCAAGCTTGATGAATTGTAAATTAATGTGAATACGATATTTTTGATTTCACTGTAGATAGTTTTCAATGTTCTTACTGTCTAATATTTGGTAATATGAAATGTCTGTGAAATAAAGAATCAACAGACTTGTTATTTGTTCATTCAGTGAATTGGAACTTTGCCTTTAAGCATTGCTACTGCCATCATCAGTTTCAGTGGCATAACTACATCTGCAGCACCAGGAGGCAAGATATTTTCCAGTTTTTAAAAGTATAAGTTGTGCTTGAATTACATTCATGGAACGGATTAATGACTAATAGGCTTTTTGTGGGGCCTAGTACTGACATGCTGTTACAGAAAACGATTGAATTTACCGTATATTAAACGAGTGTTGCCAGGCGCAGCGACCGTCACGCTGCAGCCCATTGCAGGCTGCTGCCACCTGGCGAATTTACTGGCATGATGCGCCAGCCACTGTCTATCTATTCTGAAAGTTTCATGCTGGTAGGTATAACCATTTTCCGGTAATGTTGCAATGGTAAATACTGTAATGTTGTAACAAACAGAGAAGAGGGAAAACGACAGTGCGCCAGCTGTTGCAGGGCGAGGTAATCATGCATGCTAATCACGCGAGCTGCGTCAATGCAATACACTTTCGTCCTTCAAGTAAAATCTCAAGACACACTACTTCCGCCGCCACATGGACAACTAACACCTTGTCTGGTCGCGCCTCTGATTGCGTTTTATGACGAAGTTTGTGCGCGCTAAATAATTAGTATTACAATCCTGTGGCACTGTTTACATCCATGCTTTAAACAGTTTGTTACATTGAGTAACAGCAGATCCAAAATAACTTCAGTGTGCTCCAACGTTGCATACAACTTTAAAATTTCAGTTTTACAAGCTCTTGAACAATGAAAACAACAGTATCAAAGTGCACATAGCATACAGTAGAACTGAATCTGCAATACACACTTGAAAAGTTCTTCAGTTCTGGATATTATAGAAGAATGCTTTATAACATCATAGTGAGTCAGCAACTATTGATCATAATCATAATCATAATCATAAAACATATTTGTAAAGCGCCATAGGCAGAGCTACAGAGGCGCTGTGAATGAGTCAATCAGGCGACGTTAAAACAGTTGTTAAAAAGATGAGTTTTTAAAAGTCGCTTAAAACCAGATTCTGAGTCAC